>OGEZ01000026.1_pt1 | contig 185764 bp, 135 predicted proteins | sample 1570831 | NCBI WGS metagenome assembly OGEZ01 (sample SAMEA2582059, study PRJEB24529) | metagenome | biome: Human gut stool | place: China | collected 2011 | reverse complement strand
TGGATAAGTGCTGAAAGCATCTAAGTACGAAGCCAGCCACAAGATTAGATTTCTTAGGGTCGTCAAAGACGATGACGTTGATAGGATGCAGGTGTAAAGGTGGCGACACCAAAGCCGAGCATTACTAATTGCCCGTTCACTTTTAGGTCTTGAATAGTAACAGCATAGTCGTTATATACGTTCAGAATTGAAAGTTTTACTTTCAGACATCATGTCGACCTTATTAAGGTGACTATAGCATCGGGGTTCCACCTCTTCCCATTCCGAACAGAGAAGTTAAGCCCGGTCACGCCGATGGTACTGCGTAACAGTGGGAGAGTAGGTAGTCGCCATTTTAGTAGAAGCCCCTTCGGAGAGTTCCGGAGGGGCTTTTTTATTTTCTATCCGCATACACACAGGAACTTTTCTTTTTCTTCAGGCACGGATGCCACGGAAAGACACGGGGAAGGCCGCGCCTGAAAACGATATATCCTGCGTGTTATTCTTTTGAATAGTTCCTTCCAGATACGCTAACTGTGCTGTTCCAGTGCAACAGTTACTGCACTGTTAGTGCACCAACTGTTGCACAGTGAGTGCACTGACTACTGCACTGGGAGTGCAATAACTGCTGCACTCGCTGGGGATAACTGGGGAGTTTTAGAAGGACAGTAGGAAAGTGCATAAAATCCATATAGATGTACGCCAAGATATGATAAGTTTGTCGAATCTTGATGAGAAAGCTGTTTAAACTTAGGGTTATGATAGATGCTTTTTGTTGCACTGTGCTTTTTTATTGTATTTGCGGAGTATATAAGCATATTATTAATTAAAAAAAGATTCGATTTATGAAGACTAAATTATTTTTGGCTGCTGTATTGGTGTTTTCGTTAACCATTATATCTTGTGGAAATAAGAAAAATGCTGCAACAGTTTCTGATACAACAGAACAAGTATGCGACTCCGCTTGCTGTAAAACTGCTAATGAGGCTTGTTGTGCAGGTGATAGTGTATGCAGTGGAACTTGCGATAATAAATGTTCGGGCAACTGTGAGAAAGCAGAATGCCCTAAAAAGAATTGTGATAGTAACTGTGCCAACAAATAATTGTAGGTATAGTATATAATATAAGAAGGCGCATCTTTTATATAGATGTGCCTTTTTGTATTATATTACTAGAATTTATTGCCAACAGGTTATAAAATGTCGTTTTTTAATTGAAAAAGTAACAAATTTGTTTGCTTGCTACGAAATATTCTATACCTTTGCAACGTTTAAAAGATAGAAGAAAATGATTTAGAACTTTACATATATTCTGCTGTGTGGTATTATTATTCTGCTAGGAAGATGTAGCGGAAGTGAGTGTCGTGCGTGAATATATGTAAGTTGAAGATATATAAAGCCTTTCTCACTTCCTTGTGTGAAAGGCTTTTTTTATGTACATAACTTATAAATACAATAAACAAGATGAGTGACAGATTATTTATTTTCGACACGACGCTCCGCGATGGTGAGCAGGTTCCGGGATGCCAGTTGAACACGGTGGAAAAGATTCAGGTAGCAAAGCAACTGGAATTGTTGGGAGTTGACGTGATTGAGGCCGGTTTCCCTATTTCAAGTCCGGGAGACTTTAATTCGGTGATTGAGATTTCAAAAGCTGTGACATGGCCTACTATTTGCGCATTGACACGTGCTGTACAGAAAGATATTGATGTAGCTGCCGAAGCTTTGAAATATGCCAAGCGCAAACGTATCCATACTGGTATCGGAACTTCAGATTCGCATATCAAATACAAATTCAATTCCAATCGTGAAGAGATAATCGAGCGGGCAGTAGCAGCAGTGAAATATGCGCGCCGTTTTGTAGACGATGTGGAATTTTATGCAGAGGATGCCGGTCGTACGGAAAATGAATATCTGGCTCGTGTTATTGAAGCGGTTATCAAAGCTGGAGCTACGGTAGTGAATATTCCTGATACAACAGGATATTGCCTGCCATCGGAGTATGGGGCAAAGATAAAATACCTGATGGAGCATGTGGACGGTATTCACAATGCTATTATATCGACTCATTGTCATAACGACCTCGGAATGGCTACTGCTAATACCATGGCTGGCGTGCTGAACGGTGCCCGTCAGGTGGAGGTTACTATCAACGGTATTGGCGAACGTGCCGGAAACACGTCGCTCGAAGAAGTTGCCATGATTATCAAGTGTCATAAAGACATAGATATTGAGACGAACATTAATACTCAAAAAATATATCCGACAAGCCGTATGGTTTCCAGCCTGATGAACATGCCTGTGCAGCCCAACAAGGCTATTGTAGGTAGGAATGCTTTTGCGCATTCTTCGGGTATTCATCAGGACGGCGTGCTGAAGAATGTACAGACTTATGAAATTATCGATCCGCACGACGTCGGCATTGATGATAACTCTATTGTCCTGACAGCCCGTAGCGGACGTGCTGCATTAAAGAACCGTCTGGAAGTACTGGGAGTAAAACTCGATCAGGAAAAGTTGGATAAGGTTTATGAGGACTTCCTGAAGCTGGCCGATAAGAAAAAGGACATCAACGATGATGATATTCTGGTACTTGCCGGTGCCGACCGTTCGCACAATCACCGTATCAAACTGGAGTATCTGCAAGTGACCAGTGGTGTCGGTGTACGTTCGGTAGCCAGCCTTGGCCTGAACATTTCGGGTGAGAAATTTGAAGCTGCAGCCAGTGGAAACGGTCCGGTAGATGCTGCCATTAAGGCGTTGAAGAAGATTATCGACCGCCAGATGACATTGAAGGAATTCACAATTCAGGCCATCAGCAAGGGTAGTGACGATATGGGTAAGGTTCACATGCAGGTAGAATATGATAACCGTGTTTATTACGGTTTCGGTGCTAATACCGATATCATTGCAGCATCTGTCGAGGCCTACATTGACTGTATTAATAAATTCAAGTTGGATTGATCTATACCTTATATATTATATAACTTTCTCTTAAGCAATTGATTTGTATAAATAACTGTTTTAGAAAATGAATACACTGTTTGATAAAATCTGGGACGCCCACGTGGTACAGAAAGTGGAGGACGGCCCTACACAACTCTATATTGACCGCCTTTATTGCCACGAAGTGACCAGTCCGCAGGCTTTCGAAGGGCTGCGTGCACGCGGACTCCGCTGTTTCCGCCCTGAGAAGATATTCTGTATGCCCGATCATAATACTCCGACACACGACCAGGACAAGCCTATCGAAGATCCTGTTTCGCGTACACAAGTCGATACTTTGGCCCGTAATGCCGAAGAATTCGGACTGACACATTTCGGCATGATGAATCCAAAGAATGGTATTATTCACGTAGTAGGTCCCGAACGTGGTCTGACCTTACCGGGCATGACGATTGTATGTGGCGACTCGCATACTTCGACTCACGGAGCAATGGGTGCGGTAGCTTTTGGTATCGGTACCAGTGAAGTCGAGATGGTTATGGCTTCACAGTGCATTCTTCAGACTCGTCCGAAGACAATGCGCATTACTGTAGACGGACAATTGGGCAAGGGTGTGACAGCCAAAGATCTGGCCCTCTACATGATGTCGAAGATGACGACCAGCGGAGCTACGGGCTATTTTGTAGAATATGCCGGTGAGGCCGTACGCAGTCTGACAATGGAAGGCCGACTGACGCTGTGCAACCTTTCGATCGAGATGGGTGCACGTGGTGGTATGGTAGCCCCCGATGAAGTGACATTTGCCTATATAAAAGGTAGAGAATATGCACCGAAAGGCGAAGCATGGGATAAGGCTGTAGCTTATTGGAAAACATTGAAGAGTGACGACAATGCCGTATTCGACAAAGAAGTACGTTTCGATGCAGCCGACATTGAACCTATGATTACTTACGGAACCAATCCCGGTATGGGAATGGGCATTACACAGCACATTCCTACTACAGAAGGTATGGGCGAGGCTGCTCAGGCATCGTTCAGAAAGTCGCTCGACTATATGGGTTTCCAGCCGGGCGAACAGTTGCTGGGCAAACAGATTGATTATGTATTCTTAGGAGCATGTACCAATGGCCGCATCGAGGACTTCCGTGCTTTTGCCTCCATCGTAAAGGGACGGAAAAAGGCTTCGCACGTAGTAGCGTGGCTGGTGCCCGGTTCGTGGATGGTCGATGCACAGATACGCGAAGAAGGTTTGGACAAAGTACTTGCCGAGGCCGGTTTCGAGATCCGTCAGCCCGGTTGTTCGGCTTGTCTGGCAATGAACGATGATAAAGTGCCCGCAGGTAAGTATGCAGTATCTACTTCGAATCGTAACTTTGAAGGACGTCAGGGACCCGGTTCACGCACGTTGCTGGCCAGTCCGCTGACTGCTGCCGCTGCTGCTGTGACGGGTGTGATAACCGATCCGCGAGAACTTTTATAAATGAAGAATGAAGAATTAAGAATGAAGAATTTCCTCTGTGTGCAGCATATAGCGGATGTTTGTTCTTTGTTCTTGGTTCTTCATTCCTGAAAATTCTTAATTATTCATTCTTAATTCTTCATTCACCAAGATGAAACAGAAATTCAACATCATAACTTCTACCTGCGTACCTCTTCCATTGGAGAACGTAGATACAGACCAGATTATTCCTGCCCGTTTTCTTAAAGCCACTACCCGCGAGGAAAAGTTCTTTGGCGACAACCTTTTCCGTGACTGGCGTTACAATGCCGACGGAACTTTGAATAAGGATTTCGTGCTGAATAATCCTACTTACAGTGGTTGTATTCTTGTGGCCGGAAAGAATTTCGGTTCCGGTTCTAGTCGCGAACATGCTGCCTGGGCCATTGCCGGATATGGTTTCCGTGTAGTCATTTCCAGTTTCTTTGCCGATATTCATAAGAATAACGAACTGAACAACTTCGTATTGCCTGTAGTAGTAAGCGAAAGCTTCTTGCAGGAACTCTTCGACAGTATTGCTGCCAATCCGAAGGCTGAAGTCGAAGTAAATCTGCCAGCCCAGACCGTAACCAACAAGGTGACAGGCCGTAGCGAAACTTTCGAAATCAACGCTTACAAGAAGCATTGTCTGATGAACGGACTGGATGACATCGATTTCCTTGTAGAGAACAAAGGGAAGATAGAAGAGTACGAATCGAAAGTACGCGGATGACGCTGATTTTACGAGATGACCACAGGTTGTTTATACGTTGTGTCATCTGTATGCTATAATAACTGATAAATAATGAATCATCCAAAAATAGAAATAATGGACACCACGCTGCGCGATGGTGAACAGACCAGTGGTGTATCTTTTGTGCCTCATGAAAAGCTGATGATTGCTCGTCTGCTGTTGGAGGAGCTGAAGGTAGACCGCGTGGAGATAGCTTCAGCCCGTGTGTCCGACGGTGAGGCCAATGCCGTACGCATGATATGCGACTGGGCAGCACGCCGGGGCTTGTTGCAGCGTGTCGAAGTGCTTGGTTTTGTGGACGGGCATGCTTCTGTGGACTGGATACATGCTACTGGTTGTCGCGTTATCAACCTGTTGTGCAAAGGCTCGCTGAAACATTGCACCTACCAGTTGAAAAAGACACCCGAAGAACATATTGCTGATATTCATGCTGTAGTCGATTACGCAGAGTCGCTTGATATGGAGGTGAATGTCTATCTGGAGGATTGGAGTAATGGAATGAAAGATTCGCCCGATTATGTTTTTCAGCTGATGGATGCATTGACTGGTACGGGTATTCGCCGTTTCATGTTGCCCGATACGTTGGGTATCCTCAATCCGTTACAGGTGATTGAATACATGCGCAAGATGAAGAAGCGTTATCCGCAGACTCATTTCGACTTTCATGCTCATAACGATTACGACTTGGCTGTTTCCAATGTTCTGGCAGCAGTGTTAAGTGGTTGTCGCGGTTTGCACACAACAATCAATGGTTTGGGCGAACGGGCAGGAAATGCACCGCTGGCCAGTGTACAGGCCATTCTGAAAGACCACTTCAACGCCGTGACAGGTATCGATGAAAGCCGTCTGAACGAGGTTAGCCGCGTGGTAGAGTCGTACTCCGGCATTGCTATTCCTGCCAACAAACCTATTGTGGGCGAAAACGTCTTTACGCAGGTAGCGGGAGTTCATGCCGATGGTGATAACAAACGTAATCTCTACTATAATGACCTTCTGCCCGAACGCTTTGGCCGTCGTCGTGAGTATGCTTTAGGCAAGAATTCCGGTAAGGCCAATATCCGTAAGAATCTGGAAGATCTGGGACTGCAACTGGACGAGGAATCCATGCGCAAGGTTACCGAACGCATCATCGAACTGGGCGATAAGAAAGAACTTGTCACGCAAGAAGACTTGCCCTACATTGTTTCCGACGTCCTGAAACACGATGTCCGTACCGAGCGTGTCAAACTGAAGAGTTACATCGTCAATCTGGCTTATGGTCTCAAACCGATGGCTACCATCAAGGTGGAAATCAACGGACAGGAGTACGAGGAAAACAGTAGCGGTGACGGTCAGTACGATGCTTTTGTCCGTGCCTTGCGTAAAGTATATAAAGGCACGTTGGGACGGCGTTTCCCCATGCTGACCAATTATGCTGTCAGCATTCCGCCCGGAGGACGTACCGACGCTTTCGTGCAGACAGTCATCACATGGAGCTTCGATGACAAAGTTTTCCGTACCCGCGGTCTTGATGCCGACCAGACGGAAGCTGCTATCAAGGCTACGATGAAGATGCTGAACATGATAGAAGACGAATACGAAAACAAAAATTAGTGATGAGAAAGATTGTATTGAAGCCTTGGCAACTTTATGTGCTGATATTCATTCTGGTGCTGGGTGTCAACGTCGGTTTGCGTTGGCTCAGTCCCGATAAGGAATGGAAAGACGGTAATTTGCTGGTGAATCTTGTGGTGTCAGCTTTGCTGACGTGCGGTTTCATTGCAGGCGACCGTCGGCTCCGTAAGAATAGAAAATACAAAGATAAAGTGAAAGAATTACTGAAAAATAACGAATAAACAATATGGAACTGAAAGTAGCAGTATTGGCCGGTGACGGTATCGGCCCCGAAATATCCGCCGTAGGTGTGGATGTAATGACCGCCGTTTGCGAGAAGTTTGGTCACAAGGTGACGTATGAATATGCCATTTGTGGTGCACATGCTATCGACGAAGTGGGCGATCCCTTCCCCGAAGATACCTATAATATATGTAAGAATGCCGATGCCGTACTTTTTTCGGCAGTAGGCGATCCTAAGTTCGATAATGATCCCACGGCCAAAGTGCGCCCAGAACAAGGACTGCTGGCCATGCGCAAGAAACTGGGACTCTTTGCTAACATCCGTCCCGTACAGACTTTCAAATGTTTGCTTCATAAGTCGCCTCTGCGTGCCGAGCTGGTTGAAGGAGCTGACTTCCTCTGCATCCGTGAACTGACGGGCGGTATGTATTTCGGCGAGAAGTATCAGGATAATGACAAGGCATGGGATACGAACTATTACACTCGTCCCGAGATTGAACGTATCCTTCGCGTAGGTTTCGAATATGCCATGAAGCGTCGCAAGCATCTTACTGTGGTCGACAAGGCTAATGTTCTGGCTTCTTCCCGCCTTTGGCGTCAGATTGCTCAGGAGATGGCTCCGCAATACCCCGAAGTAACGACCGACTACATGTTTGTAGACAATGCAGCCATGAAGATGATTCAGGAACCACGTTTCTTCGATGTGATGGTGACCGAAAATACTTTTGGTGACATCCTGACCGATGAAGGTTCTGTGATCAGTGGTTCGATGGGCTTGTTGCCTTCCGCTTCAACGGGAGAGAGCACACCGGTATTCGAACCCATCCACGGTTCGTGGCCACAGGCCAAAGGATTGAACATTGCCAATCCGCTGGCCCAGGTACTGTCTGTGGCTATGCTTTTCGAATATTTTGATTTGAAAGAAGAAGGCGCCCTTATCCGTCGTGCCGTTGATGCTTCGCTCGATGCCAATGTTCGTACCCCCGAAATTCAGGTAGAAGGTGGTGCCAAGTATGGTACAAAAGAAGTAGGTGCCTGGCTGGTGGATTATTTGAAGAAGGCTTGATGTAAGTCCGATGAAAGAAGAAGTTTTGAAACAGAGAGTGCAGCAGAAGATTCTGCTCCTCTCTTTTCTGATTCTTGTAGGGAAGTTCGTTGCTTATTGGCTGACAGATTCTGTCGGTATTCTGACCGATGCTCTTGAAAGTATTGTTAATGTTGCGGCGGGTGCCATGAGCTTGTATGCACTCTATTGGTCGGCTCGTCCTAAAGACAAGAGTCATCCTTTTGGTCACGGAAAGGTTGAGTTACTTTCGGCCTCGGTAGAAGGCATCATGATCAGTATGGCCGGGCTGATGATTATTTACGAAGGTATCAAACGGCTGTTCTTTCCGGTAGAAGTACAGCGGCTCGATATTGGTATTATTATTGTAGCACTTTCGGGTTTGCTGAATTATGCGATGGGATGGTACAGTATCCGTACAGGAAAGCGTTATTCATCTGTTGCACTGGTGGCAGGCGGCAAGCATTTGCAGTCGGATACCTATTCTACTATTGGGTTGGTAGCTGGTTTGTTGCTGCTGCATTTCACGCACATCATGTGGATAGATAGTGCACTGGCATTACTTTTCGGATGTATTATCATTTTTACCGGCATATCTATTTTACGTAAGACTACTGCCAACTTGCTTGATAAAGCCGATGAAGTATTGTTGCAACAGCTGGCCGAAACTCTCAACGAGAAGCGTGGTCCTGAATGGATAGATATTCACAATACCAAAGTCATTAAGTATGGAAGTTTTCTGTATATGGATTGTGACCTTACCATACCTTGGTACTATACAATAGAAGAAGGACACAAATCGGGCGACCGGCTGAAGGCTGCCCTTGAGGAGCGTTTTGCTGACCGCATTCAGTTGACTGTCCATCTGGATCCTTGCAATATCTTTGACCGTTCGCGTTGCGATTGCTGTCCGTTGGAGTGCAAATACCGAAAAGAGGCTTTTAAACAATTGGAGACTATCAGTTTTACCTCTTTTGTGCGGTTGGAAAAGGAAGACTGATATTAAAATAAAAGATAATTAGTTGTGATATGCAGAAGATAGCAAAGAACCTTATCGACCTTGTAGGACATACGCGGCTTATGGAATTGTCAGCATACAGCCGTCTGCATGGTTTGTCTTGCCCGCTTGTGGCAAAACTTGAAATGTTTAATCCTTCGGGCAGTGTCAAGGCACGTACGGCATTGGCTATGATTGAAGATGCCGAGAAACGGGGTGTGCTGAAACCCGGTGCAACCCTGATTGAGCCTACCAGCGGAAATACCGGTATTGGCCTTGCCATGGTAGCTACTATCAAAGGCTATCGGCTGGTACTGACCATGCCCGAAACCATGAGTCTGGAACGTCGTAACCTGCTGAAAGCACTTGGAGCGGAAATTGTGCTGACACCGGGTGTCGAAGGTATGGCGGGCTCCATTGCCAAAGCCGAGGCATTGCGCGATGCTACGCCCGGTGCCGTTATTCTTCAACAGTTTGATAATCCGTCGAACGCTGCCGTACATGAATGTACGACCGGCGAAGAAGTGTGGGCCGATACGGACGGAAAGGTCGATGTCTTCGTGGCAGGAGTCGGGACGGGAGGTACAGTCAGCGGAGTAGCCCGTGCGTTGAAGAAACATAATTCTCGGGTTCATGTAGTAGCTGTCGAACCGGCTGCATCGCCTGTACTCGAAGGCGGTAAGCCAGGACCACATCGCCTTCAAGGGATCGGTGCTAATTTCATACCGGGCAATTACGACGATTCTGTCATAGATGAGGTTATTCCAGTGGCCGATGACGATGCTTTCCGTGCATCCCGCGAGCTGGCTGCTACCGAAGGACTGCTTGCCGGTATCTCTTCGGGTGCTGCGCTTCATGCCGCCAGTGTTTTGGCAAATCGGCCCGAGATGAAAGATAAATGTATTGTTGTACTTTTGCCCGATACAGGCGAACGCTATATGTCATCAGGGCTGTATTGATTTGTTTTTTCCCCTACTATTCCTTCTTTGACTTATGAAAAAAATTACGTTTTCTTTTCTTCTGGCAGCTTTCTTTATTCTTCCGGCTGCGGCGCAGACTTATAACGAATTGTGCGAGCGTGCGGTGGCAGCGACCGAACAGGACAGTCTTCAGCAGGCTGAGTCATACATCCGTCAGGCATTGCAGCTCGAACCTGCCAATCCGCATAATGCCTTGCTGTTTTCCAATCTGGGTACTATCCAGCGCCGGCAACACCGGTATGAACTGGCTTTGGAGTCTTATCGGATGGCATTGAACATCGCACCTATGTCCATTCCTATTTTGATGAATCATGCTACGCTTGCTTTGGAACTGGGGCAAGACGATAAAGCCCGTGCCGATTATTCTCAGGTTCTGGAGTTTGATCCGCACAATCGTGAGGCTTTGTTGATGCGTGCATATATCTACATGCAGCAGCGAAGCTATAAGTTGGCCCGTCAGGATTACGATACTTTACTGAAGGTGGAACCGCAAAGTTACAGTGGTCGGTTGGGATTGGCCACACTCTGTCAGCGCGACACTAAGTATGATGAAGCCTTGATGGTGCTCGATGGAATGCTGGCCGATAAGGGTGGGGCGACACCTTATACACCGCATGAACTGGCTGTTATCTACGTGGCCCGTGCCGGTGTGGAGCTGGATATGCTGAAAAGCGATCTGGCTATGCTTGATTTGGAGAAAGCTATTCAGCTCGACCCCAGCCAGGCCGAAGCCTATCTCATGCGTGGGCGTATTTATCTGCTTCAGAAGAAGAAGGCTCAGGCTAAACAAGATTTTGAAAAAGCAGTTTCGTTGGGAGTTCCTCAAAGCGAAGTCCGCGACTTGATGCGCCAGAGCAAATAAAGCGTTACACCTCAGACAAATCGTCTGATAAGCTCGACGAAGGCCTGTCCGTATTTGCGTTTCTTGTATTCGCCTATGCCACTGATGTTTCCGAATGCTTCGATAGTGGTTGGCCTTTGTTGTACCAACAGGTGCAATACTTTGTCGGATAATACAATGTAGGCAGGCAGAACTTCTTCGTCGGCCAGACGCTTGCGTAAGGCTTTTAATGCTTCGAACAGTTCTTCTTCTCCGGTTTCGATGCCGGCGAGGGGGAGTTGGGGCATACTGACAACCTTTCTGTATTTGTTTTGTTTCTTATCTTTTGTTTCTTCGCGTCTGATGACTACCAGACTTGCTTTTTCCCTGCCGAAGAGTACGTCGCTGCCGGCAGGAGTAATCTTTAAATGATTGTTTTCGTTATAGGCTATCTCGAAGTATCCCAGTTGTAGCATTTGCAGCAGATAGTCTTGCCAGTCGCGGGCAGGAATGTCTCGTCCTGCTCCGTATGTTTTCAACTGATGGTATTCTTTCTCTTTCAGCTCTGCGTTCAGGTTGCCTCGCAGAATGTCTATCAGCATTTGTGTGCCTACCTGCTGGTTGGTACGTGCGATGGCGCTTAAAGCCTTTTGTACAATGATGGTACCGTCGAAGCGCTCGGGCGGGTTTTTGCATACATCGCAATTACCACAATCGTGCGTTCGCTGTTCGCCGAAGTAGTTCAGCAGAATACGCCGCCGGCAGATGTCGGCTTCGGCATACTGTTGCATGCGGTGCAGCTTTTCCAGATTAATATCACGCTGCCCGCTTTCGGTAGCAAACTTGGTCAGCAGAATGAGGTCGGCCATAGAGTAGAATAGCAGGGTGTCACTGGGCAGTCCGTCGCGTCCGGCACGTCCAATCTCCTGATAAAAGCTTTCAATGCTTTTGGGCAGGTTATAGTGTATCACCCAGCGTACGTTGCTTTTGTCGATACCCATGCCAAAGGCGACTGTGGCGCATACCACCTGTACGCGGTCGTTGATGAAATCTTCCTGTGCCTGATTTCGTCTTTCTGTCTCCAGCCCGGCATGATAGATGGCTGCCCGTATTCCGTTTTTCCGTAGCATTTGTGCCACTGTTTCCGTTTTGTTCCGGCTCATGCAGTAGATGATTCCGCTTTCTCCCCGGTGTCTTTCTATAAAGTCGAGAATCGCTTTGCTTTTCTCTTTTTGCTGATACCCTCGTTTCACAGTCAGACTTAGGTTGGGACGGTCGAATGAAGATATAAAGATGCGCGGCTCTCGCAGCCGCATCTGTTTAACGATGTCCTGCCGGGTCAGTTTGTCGGCGGTGGCGGTCAGGGCAATGATAGGTATCCGTGGAAACATGTCTCGCAAAATACCCAGTTGGGTATATTCGGGGCGGAAGTCGTGTCCCCATTGCGAGATGCAATGTGCTTCATCGATGGCAAAAAACGAGATGTGTATGTCGCGCAACAGGTAGTTGGCTTCGGCCAACAGTTTTTCTGGCGAGATATACAGCAGTTTCAGTTTGCCTTCCATGCAGGAACGGCGGATCTGCATGTTCTCGGTTTCATCATTGTTGCTGTTCAGCGCAGCGGCAGCTATTCCGTTGGTACACAGACTCTCTACCTGATCTTTCATCAAGGAAATAAGTGGAGAAATTACGATGGCTGTACCTTCGCAAAGAAGTGCAGGTATCTGGTAGCAAATGGATTTGCCTCCTCCGGTAGGCATTAGTACCAGCGCATCTTTTTTCTGTAGCAGGTGACGGATAATTTCTTCTTGCTGGGGTCGGAAACTGTCGTAACCGAAATATGTCTTGAGGGTATGTAGCATATAATGATGTTTGGTTTCAGGGGACAAAATTACATTATTTATCAGGAATGTCTGCAATTCTTTGAATGCTTGTTTATTATTAATTTGTCAAGTGTAGAAAGCAATTATACGTTAAAAAATCTTATTAGACCTGCTTTAGACGCTTTATATCCATATTTTGCATGTTTATGCACTAAAAATATGTACGGAAAAAGTTGCATATAAAAAAAAAATGTCAGACTTTTGTAAAGTCTAAAAGGAAATTGTTGAGATTTTCTTGAAATGAATAAACCCCTAACCAGTTAAGTAAAATGAGTGATTTAGAAAACAAAGTGCAGGAAGAAACTTCAAAGAAGCGTCCTTACAACCTGCGCGAGAAGAAAGAAAAGAATGCTGCCTACCGTTCTTTGATCCGTCCGGAATTGGCAGATGAGTTGTACGACAAAATATTGAACATTATTGTTGTGCAGAAGAAGTACAGAGATCCCGATTATTCAGCCAAAGATTTGGCAAAGGAGTTACAAACAAATACACGTTATTTGTCTGCTGTGGTTAATTCTCGTTTTGGAATGAATTATTCTTGTTTGTTGAATGAATATAGAATCAAGGATGCATTGCATTTGTTGACCGATAAACGTTATGCCGACAAAAATGTAGAAGAAATCAGCACGATGGTAGGCTTCGCCAATCGTCAGTCGTTCTATGCTGCGTTCTACAAGAATATGGGCGAGACTCCAAACGGTTACCGTAAACGTCATGCCGAGAAAAATAAAAAGTGAAAAGCTTGCATAAAGCTTGGCCGAGTTTCGCAAATTTAATTTCATGACACAACATGGGAATGGTTAATTGAGTTTGCGAAAGTGGGAAAGCTCGTAAAAAGGAAATATTCTGAAACTGGGTTTTGGAATACTTCCTTTTCTCGTTTAAAAATACAGATATCATTAGCTACTGTTTTTTTTGAGTAGTTTATTTTAATGCGAATCTTGTCCTTATTTTGAATATGATGAAGAAACAATTATTATCGATGGCCGCTGGGGTAGCTTTATTGGCTGCATGTGGCGGAAATCCCAAAACAACAACTGCCGAGGCAGACAAATTTGATTATACAGTGGAACAATTTGCTGATTTACAGATTTTACGTTATCGGGTGCCAGGGTTTGAAGACCTGTCCCTGAAACAGAAAGAACTGGTTTACTACCTGACTGAAGCGGCTTTGCAGGGTCGCGATATTCTGTTCGACCAGAATGGTAAATACAATCTTCGTATTCGCCGTGCACTCGAAGCTGTTTATACCGGCTATAAAGGCGATAAGAATTCTGCCGATTTCAAGGCAATGGAAGTGTATCTGAAACGGGTATGGTTCTCCAACGGCATTCACCATCATTACGGATGCGAAAAGTTTGTGCCGGGCTTTACTCCCGAATTTTTCAAGCAGGCTTTGGCCAGTGTAGATGCTTCCGAACTTCCTTTGGCCGAAGGGCAGACATTGGATCAGTTCTGCGATGAGATATTTCCGGTGATTTTCGATCCGGCTGTGATGCCCAAGCGTGTCAATCAGGCCGATGGCGAAGACCTGGTGCTCACTTCTGCCTGCAACTATTACGAAGGAGTGACGCAGAAAGAGGCTGAAGATTTTTATAACGCTCTGAAGGATCCGAAAGATGAAACTCCGGTTTCTTACGGACTGAACAGCCGTCTGGTGAAGGAAAACGGAAAAATTCAGGAGAAAGTATGGAAGGTCGGCGGTCTTTACGGACAAGCTCTTGAAAAGATTGTCTATTGGCTGAAGAAAGCCGAAACTGTAGCCGAGACGCCCGAACAGAAGGCCGTTATTGCCAAGCTGGTAGAATATTACGAGACGGGCGACTTGAAGACATTCGATGACTATGCCATCCTTTGGGTGAAAGACCTGAATTCACGTATCGACTTTGTGAACGGCTTTACCGAAAGCTATGGCGATCCGCTGGGCATGAAGGCAAGCTGGGAATCGCTGGTTAATTTTAAAGACCTTGAGGCTACTCGCCGTACCGAGATCATCAGTAGCAATGCACAGTGGTTCGAAGATCATTCGCCTGTTGATAAGCAGTTCAAGAAAGAGCAAGTGAAGGGCGTATCGGCTAAGGTTATTACCGCAGCCATCCTGGCGGGCGATTTGTACCCGTCTACGGCTATCGGTATCAACCTGCCCAATGCCAACTGGATCCGTAGCCAGCATGGTTCGAAGTCGGTCACTATTGGGAACATTACCGATGCTTACAACAAAGCAGCTCATGGCAATGGTTTCAATGAAGAATTCGTTTATAGCCAAGCCGAGCTGGACAACATCAACAAGTATGCCGATCTGACCGATGAACTTCATACCGACTTGCACGAGTGTCTGGGACATGGTTCCGGCAAGTTGCTTCCGGGTGTCGATCCTGATGCACTGAAGGCTTATGGCTCTACCATCGAAGAAGCCCGTGCCGACCTGTTCGGTTTGTATTACGTGGCCGATCCTAAACTGGTCGAGCTTGGCCTGCTGCCCGATGCCGATGCTTACAAAGCGCAGTTTTATACTTATCTGATGAATGGCTTGATGACGCAGTTGGTTCGTATTGAGCCGGGTAATCAGATTGAGGAAGCCCACATGCGCAACCGTGCCCTGATAGCCCGTTGGGTGTACGAGAAGGGTGCTACCGACAAGGTGGTCGAACTGAAGAAGAAAGACGGCAAGACCTACGTGGTAGTGAACGATTACGCTAAAGTGCGTACCCTGTTCGGCGATCTGTTGGCCGAGATACAGCGTATCAAGTCGACCGGCGATTTCGAGGCAGCCCGTCAGCTGGTCGAGAACTATGCCGTGAAGGTCGATCCTGAACTTCATGCCGAGGTGCTCGATCGCTACAAGAAGCTGAACCTGGCTCCTTACAAAGGTTTTGTCAATCCGAAGTACGAGGCTGTAACCGATGCCAATGGCAATATCACCGATGTAAAGGTGACCTACGACGAAGGTTATGCCGAGCAGATGCTTCGCTATAGCAAGGATTATGCTACTCTGCCTTATGTCAACGAATAAGGTCTGAGGTTGCTTTGTTTGGATAATTCAGGCACGGATTACACGGAAAACACGGGGATGAAAATAAAGATAATCCGTGAAAATCCGTGTCATCCGTGCCTAAAATGATTTTATATACCGCATTTGAATGATGGACTTACACGAACAACTGAAAGATATCAAGACCCAGCTCCGCCTTTCGATGAACGGTGCCGTGTCGCAAAGTATGCGCGAGAAAGGTCTTGTCTATAAACTGAATTTTGGTGTGGAACTGCCGCGTATCAAAAGCATAGCTGCTGCTTACGAGAAAGACCATGCGCTGGCGCAGGCCTTGTGGAAAGAAGACATTCGTGAGTGCAAGATTCTGGCTGGTTTGCTGCAGCCCGTTGACACGTTCTATCCCGAGATTGCTGATATCTGGGTGGACACCATGCCCAACAACGAGATTGCCGAACTTACATCGATGAATCTTTTCCAGCATTTGCCGTATGCTCCGGCCAAGGCTTTCCAATGGATTGCCGACGAGCGCGAACTTGCACAGGTCTGCGGTTTCCTGACCATTGCCCGTCTGTTGTTGAAGAAGGGCGACATGACCGACCGCGTGGCCAATGAGTTTCTCGATCAGGCAGTTTGTGCCTTTCTGTCGGGTGGGTATCAGGTACGCAGTGCCGCTATGGCCGCCATTCGTCGCTTCATGCAGCACAGCGAAGAACATGCCTTTATGGTTTGTCGCCGTGTCGAGGGGATGAAGGATTCTTCCCAAGAATCGGAACAGCTTTTATACGGTTTGGTAAAGGATGAAGTAGGAGGGTAAAGGCGTAAGTAAGAAGGGGGAATTCAAAAAAAAGAAAGAACTGTACTTCAAAAGTTTTTATTAAACCTTTGGAGTGCAGTTCTTTTTTTATATTTTTGCCGTGCAAGAGTAGCGACTCTGCACAATACATATTAGAATTTTAAGAAGCGTTATGCTTATCTTGTAAAGTTGAAACCTGAGAAATTTCATAAGTGAATACAAGGATAGCATAGTGGTTCTCACGCATATAGCGTGGGCTGCTATTACCTTATCTGTCTGTATTCACAGGTTTTCTCAGGACCTCAACTTTAGACGTGGGCATTGCAGTTCCACGCTTCGTGTTTTTATAAACTTCTCTGAAGGAACGGGAGAAGTGTTAAACAATGATCAGAAATGGGATTTTTTAATTTTGGTAGTAAGGGGCCTTCTATTAATCATCAGATTATTCAAGGCAAGCAATGTACGGTCTTCCAGTTTTCGATGAAAGCTACAGATTTTGTAATAACTTGTCCTGTTGTTTCAGCTCCAGAACCTTTTATAAGTTTTCCTTCTTATGACCCTCGTTTGGGGAGATATGTGGAGATCGTTTATGGTGAGAAAGATTTTGTGGATGATATCCAAAAACTTATTGATATAATAGACTATGAAGATAGGGGAGAAGAAGCTTTCTATTATGCTTTTGATGTTTTCGTTACTGAACACATAAATGAATTTAATAGGCTTATCGATACTGATCTTTTTCGTATTATTTCTGAAATTATTTTAATGATGGAAGCTATTTTAGAAGCTCGGGTAAAAGAGCAACTACCCGAGCAGGACAAAATAGATATTGTGCGTTCATATATAAATCGTACTCTAACAAAGTTTGCTAATAATTTCTATATAACTAAGTATAGAAGAACTAATTTTAATATTGAACCTTATTTGGTGAAATATTCAGATACGGTTCGTTAAATCGTATATTTCAATATTATCTTTTTTAAATTGCAATGGGAATATATAACTAATTTACCATAAACCTTATTAGAATCTCAAGGTTCAAAATGTTATCTGTCAAAGCTATTTCGGATAATGTTGATATTTGGAAAGAGGGTGTTCTATAAAATATAGTGTAACTTCAACTTTTATAATTTTAGATGCTCAATCTGTAGGAATAAGTTATATAATAACTACCCCCTCCCTAAAGAGGCAGTTTGTTAACTTAGATGTTTTTTTAAGAAAAATCTGAAAATAAAGTCAGGAAAAAACAGATCTTTTTTAGCCGATTGATGTAAACCATAATAAGCTGATAAAACACCCTCTACATTTTATCAGCTTATTTGCATTTTTACGGGTTCAGCTTATCCTAACGGATCCTCACCTCCGCCTTCGGATGGAGTCCCTCCTTCGCTGCTGTCGGCGGTAGTCAGTGCTTTGTCATACTCAATCCATTCGAGGCTATTGCTTACCATGCTGCGGGTGGCTGCTCCTGTAGAGGCAGGATAGGTAGTCTCGGGGATGAAATTTACTTTTACGCGTTGCAGTTGTGTCTGGAAATCGAAGTCTTCTTCGTTTTTCACGCCTTTTGTGTTCAGACCCAATCGGAAAGAGCCGAGTCCTTCCAGTTTTACGCTTTTGCCTTGGGCCATGTATTGTGACATGACGTCTGCCATTTCCGTCAATACGGCTTTAACGTCCGTTTTGGTGACGGTGCTTCTGTCGGCCAATGCTTCTGCTATTTGGTCGGTATTGATGGCGGTGCCTATGGTGATGGCACGGGGATAATATACTTCGGTTTTCTTATTGTATGCTTTTTTATAGAATGCCATATTCGTGATATTTATTTGGGGTTAATAATCTGATTGTTTTTTTGTGATGGGTTTGTCGCGATGGCTTTATGGGGGTGCTTGTTGGGCTATGTCCTGTTGTCTCTATGGGCATATCCCAGCGAAGTTTAGGCCATGAGGGCTGTATTATGATAGTGGATGGTGAAATAATGGGATGGCGAAGCTGGTCTTATTTGTATGGATTATGGTTTTACTTTGTAATCTATTTTATCATTTGCTTTTGATGCTCTTCTTCTCTCTCTTAGATAATATAACGGAGAAAATCTGTTTTAGTTCCCTTATTTTTAGATATTTTATGTTTAATAAACATATTTTAATAGCTGTTTTACCTATCTTTACGAACAATATCATAAAAAACAAGAATGAAATTCTTGTTGAAAGACATTTTGTGGACAACTATCCACAAAAACGTTCTTTGATATTCTGGCAACTATATTAATAACAGGAACCTAACGGTTCTTGGAGTGAATCGGCTTCCGAGCTGTTAAGTTAAAAAAATCAGACTTCTTTGACTTCAGAATCGGGATATCTGGAAGGATGATTTTTTTAAAGGAGTCCTGTTATTAAGCCTTTTTAACAAAAAAAAGGTCAAGGTTGTGGTCTCTGTAGTTTCAAACTACAGGGTAGGGGAAGTTGTGTAGAATATCGATGTTTTTAGATAAGATTCCGAAAACTGTTTCTCTCCTTCCTTTTCCCTCTTCTGATACTCATATTGTAAAAAAAAAGTAGTAAGAAAATTACAAAAAAAAGAAACTTTTCCCGATTTTCTTCGTTACTACTTATGAGTAGTTAATTAAGTAGTAATATCAGTAGTAAGTAGTCATACTATAAATAATATCAGTAGTAATATCAATAGTAAGTAGTCATACTAATGTATTATCAGTAGTAAGTAGTTATATGATGTCCTTACTTTAGATATTATGTCTTTACTTTGGAAATCTATTTTTCTCTCTTTCTCTGTAGTTTCTAAAGAAAAAATCCCTATTATCACTTGCTTTCAACAAAAAAGGCTTAACTTTGTAAGCTGTAATTTACTGCTACCCCGATATGGAAAGTCAGAATGTGAAAGATACGGTCAGGCAGATATTCACCGAATATCTCAATGCGCACGGGCATCGCAAGACACCCGAACGTTACGCCATACTCGATACCATCTATTCCATTGACGGGCATTTCGACATTGATACGCTTTACTCGCTGATGGCCGATCAGGAGAATTTCCGTGTCAGCCGTGCCACCCTCTACAATACCATTATTCTGCTTATCAATGCCCGGCTGGTCATCAAGCACCAGTTTGGCACATCTTCCCAGTACGAAAAATGTTATAACCGCGATACGCATCATCATCAGATCTGTACGCAGTGTGGCAAGGTGACTGAGTTTCAGAATGAAGAGCTGCAGCATGCTATTGAAAATACCAGACTGGGGCGTTTCAATCTGACGCACTATTCATTGTATATGTATGGCTTGTGCAGCAGGTGCGAGCGTGCCAACAAACGGAAAAATAAGAACAACAATAATAAAAAAGAAAAATGAAAGTAGACATTCTATTAGGATTGCAATGGGGCGACGAAGGCAAAGGCAAAGTCGTCGACGTATTAACTCCGAAGTACGATGTAGTAGCACGTTTTCAGGGTGGACCGAATGCCGGTCATACGTTGGAGTTCGAAGGACAGAAATATGTGCTCCGTTCCATCCCCTCGGGTATTTTTCAAGGTGATAAGGTAAATATCATCGGTAATGGTGTCGTGCTCGATCCGGCTTTGTTCAAGGCTGAGGCCGAGGCGCTGGAAGCTTCCGGACATCCGTTGAAGGAGCGTTTGCACATCTCCAAGAAGGCACACCTCATTCTGCCTACTCATCGTATTCTGGATGCTGCTTACGAAGCTGCCAAAGGCGATGCCAAAGTAGGTACTACCGGTAAAGGAATCGGTCCTACATATACCGACAAGATCAGCCGTAACGGTGTGCGCGTAGGCGACATCCTGCACAACTTCGAGCAGAAATATGCAGCTGCCAAGGCCCGTCACGAGCAAATCCTGAAGAGCCTGAACTATGAATACGACCTGACCGAACTGGAGAAAGCCTGGTTCGAGGGTATCGAATACCTGAAGCAGTTCCCGCTGGTAGACAGCGAGCACGAAGTAAACGGACTGTTGAAGGAAGGCAAGTCGGTGTTGTGCGAAGGTGCACAGGGCACGATGCTCGACATCGATTTCGGTTCTTATCCGTTTGTAACCTCTTCCAACACCATTTGTGCCGGAGCCTGCACAGGTCTGGGTATAGCTCCTAATAAGATTGGAGATGTATACGGTATCTTTAAGGCCTATTGTACACGTGTCGGAGCTGGTCCGTTCCCTACCGAGCTGTTCGACGAAACCGGTGAGAAGATCGGAGCACTGGGACATGAGTTCGGAGCAGTGACAGGTCGTAAACGTCGCTGTGGATGGATCGACCTGGTAGCTTTGAAGTATTCGGTGATGATCAACGGCGTTACCAAACTGATTATGATGAAGAGCGATGTGCTCGACACATTCGATACCATCAAGGCATGCGTAGCTTACAGAATGAACGGTGAAGAAATCGAATACTTCCCCTACGACATTACTGAAGGTGTAGAGCCAGTTTATGTAGAACTGCCGGGTTGGAAGACCGACATGACCAAGATGCAGAGTGAAGACGAATTCCCTGAAGAGTTCAATGCGTACCTCACCTTCCTGGAAGAACAGTTGGGCGTACCCGTTAAAATCGTTTCAGTAGGTCCCGACCGCGAACAGACGATCGAACGATATACCGAAGAATAAGCCAGAATTTCGGATTCGAAAGAAGAAGAGGGTTTGTCAGGAAAAACATGATGCCTTGTCCGCTGCCTGATGGCGGGGATGTTGCGTAATCGTGGTTTCCGGACAGGCTCTCTTCTTTTTTATTGAGCACGAGCGAGAAGTTTTCCGGGGTATTACCGGCTGGGGCAGTACGTAGCCGTTTACAGTTTCAGGGATTCGTAGATGTGGCGGTGTTCTTCTCCCCAGTCGTCCATTATGTCGATGATGGGCAGCAGGCTTTTACCCAGTTCTGTCAGATGGTATTCGCTGTGGGGTGGCAGTTCCGGATAAATAGTCTTGGCTATGATCAGGTCTTCTTCCAACTCGCGGAGGTTCTGGTCCAGTACGCGGTTGATGGCTTCCGGTATTTCCCGATGAAGCTGGCTGGGACGTTTAGGCCCCTCGCGCAAGGCATCGATGATGCAAGGTTTCCATTTTGAGCTTATCACACACATGGTGATGCGGATGCCGCACGACAGATCCAAAGGATTTTTTCTTTTGTACATGGCTTATTTTTGTTTTATGCGCAAATGTATGAATTATATTCTGTTGTAAGTCAGTATACCAGTTAATTTATCGGTATATGTATAATTTCTCATGTATTTATTAATTCAATGTCGTATACTATCTTTGTGCTTATAATTGCAGATATGGATATACTATTATTGCTTACTGGTATAATTATAAAAAAGGACTGACATTATGAATTACAGAATTTTAGGGAAAACCGGCTTTCGTATCAGCGAGGTTTCACTTGGCACATGGCAGCTGGGTTCGAAGTGGGGCGATCCTTTCGATAAAGAAGTAGCCTTCAAAACGCTTGAAGCAGCATGTGAGCAAGGCATTAATTTCTTCGATACAGCCGATATTTATCAGGGCGGATTGAGCGAAAAAACTATTGGCGAGTTCTTGAAAGGACGTAGCGAGCGCATTTACGTGGTGACGAAATGTGGTCGGGGACTTAATCCTCATAATGCGGAAGGCTATAATGCCGAAAACATCCGTCGGTTTGTTTTCAACTCCTTGCAGAATATGCAACGGGATTGTCTCGACATGGTACTTCTGCACTGTCCGCCTTCGGAGGTCTACTCCAAGCAGGAAGTGTTCGATACGCTCGATGCGTTGAAGCGGGAGGGTCGTATTCTGCATTATGGAGTAAGCGTGGAACGTATCGATGAGGCTCTGGAGGCAATGAACCACGACATCTCGGCCATAGAAATCATATTCAACATGTTCCGTTTGCGTCCGGCTGATGAACTGTTTGCTAAAGCCAAGCAGCAGAATGTGGGGATTATTGTCCGGGTGCCTTTGGCAAGCGGGTTGCTTTCGGGAAAATATACGCTGGAAACTACCTTCGGTAAAGACGACCACCGTTCGTACAACCGTAACGGAGAATTTTTCGATAAAGGCGAAACCTTTTCCGGTGTCGATTATGCTACCGGCGTAAAGGCAGCACAAGTGCTCAAAGAACGGTTGAATACAGACAACCTGGCTTTGGCTGCCTTACGCTACATTCTGATGTACGATGCTGTCAGCACGGTGATTCCCGGAGCCAGCACACCTGCCCAGATTGCAGCCAATGCAGCCGCTTCTGCCCTTCCTGCATTTACTGACGAAGAGATGAAGGTGGTGCGTGAGGTATACGATGAATATATCAAGGAGCAGGTTCATAAGTTGTGGTAAAAACGGCATTATTCGCTGTTTTTATTCGCGGTTTTCATCGATTTCATTAACTTTGTATGTTGTACGCCCGTGGTGGCAGAACGGTTGTCTGTTCTGCCGGCATGGGATACATTATATATAATAGTATAACTATAAGGTTACATCGGGATCTGAATATAGCTTACTTATTGACGGGTACTGAGGTAGCTTTTACAAAAAACAATGGTGATTTATGAAAACACATTTTCTTGCTTCCCTGCTGTTGCTGGCCGGCTTGTCACTTCCGCTGCGTGCCCAGCATTATGTTCCTACTGAGGAGAGTCTGAAATCCCGCCAGGAGTTTCGCGATGCCCGTTTTGGTATCTTCCTGCACTGGGGCTTGTATGCCATGCTGGCTACGGGCGAGTGGACCATGACCAACAACAACCTGAACTATAAGGAGTATGCCAAACTGGCAGGAGGTTTCTATCCATCCCGCTTCAATGCAGCCGAATGGGTGGCAGCCATCAAGGCTTCGGGTGCCAAGTATATCTGCTTCACCAGCCGCCATCACGAAGGATTCTCCATGTTTCATACCCAGTACTCCGATTACAACGTAGTCGATGCTACTCCCTTCAAGCGCGACATTCTGAAGGAACTGGCCGACGAGTGCCACAAGCAGGGCATCCGTCTGCACCTGTATTATTCGCACCTCGACTGGTATCGCGAAGATTACCCATGGGGCCGTACCGGCCGCGGGACAGGACGCCCCGACGCCAAAGGCAACTGGCCTACCTATTATCAGTTTATGAACAACCAGCTCACCGAACTGCTTACCAACTACGGCCCGATAGGAGCCATCTGGTTTGATGGTTGGTGGGACCAGGATCAGAATCCCGACTTCGACTGGCAGCTTCCCGGACAGTATGAGCTTATCCACAAGTTGCAACCTGCCTGCCTTGTAGGCAACAACCACCATCAGGTGCCTTTCGAGGGTGAAGATATCCAGATTTTCGAGCGCGATCTGCCGGGCGAAAACAAGGCCGGACTTTCGGGACAGGACGTCAGCAGCTTGCCGCTGGAGACGTGCGAAACCATGAACGGCATGTGGGGATATAAGATTACCGACCAGAACTACAAGTCGGTTAAGACTTTGATTCATTACTTGGTGAAGGCGGCAGGCAAGGATGCCAACCTGCTGATGAACATCGGCCCTCAGCCCGACGGCTGTCTGCCCGAAGTGGCTGTACAACGCCTGAAGGAGGTCGGCGAATGGATGCAGACTTATGGAGAAACCATTTACGGCACGCGTGGCGGATGCATTGCTCCGCACGACTGGGGAGTGACGACACAGAAGGGGAACCGCCTGTTTGTACACATCCTGAACCTGCCCGACAAAGCACTCTTCCTGCCGCTGGAAGGCAAGCAAGTGAAACAGGCGCTCGACTTCGTTACCCGTCAATCACTGAAGTTCAAGCGGGTGGAAGGTGGCATCACCCTGTTGCTTGATGAAGTGCCGACCGAAACCGACAAGGTGGTTGAATTGGTGCTCGGCTGAGGAGAAATCAATGTTTCTGGCGGAAAATCTATAATCTGTGTTAATTCTTGTGGTATCCAGCCAATCTTACGTTATATTTGGCAAACAATTTGTTCTGATATTTGAAAAGACAAATTTGGATTATTAATTTAAAGTAAAGAAAACAGTATGGGAACAGGAATGATAGGAATGCAATGGATTATATTTATCGGTGTAGCCGTGGTGAGCTGGCTGGTGCAGATGAACCTGCAAAACAAGTTCAAGAAGTACTCGCAGATACCTACCAACAATGGCATGACCGGAGCCGACGTAGCGCGTAAGATGCTTAACGACAACGGCATCTACGATGTGCAGGTGACTCATACACCGGGCCACTTGACCGACCACTACAATCCGGCCAACAAAACCGTGAATCTGAGTGAAAGTGTGTACAGCAGCAATAGCATCATGGCCGCTGCCGTAGCAGCCCACGAGTGTGGCCACGCCTTGCAGCATGCCCGTGCCTATGCGCCGCTTACCATGCGCAGCAAGTTGGTGCCGGTAGTTTCGTTTGCTTCCAGCATCATGACGTGGGTGATATTGGCAGGTATTCTGATGATCAATTCTTTTCCGGAATTGCTGCTGATCGGCATCATTCTTTTTGCCACTACTACGCTGTTCAGCTTCATCACCTTGCCGGTCGAGATCAATGCCAGCAAGCGTGCTTTGGTATGGCTTAGCGCCAGTGGCATTACCAATGCCTACAATCATGACAAGGCCGAAGACGCTCTTCGTTCTGCTGCCTACACTTACGTAGTGGCTGCATTGGGCTCGTTGGCTACGCTGATCTACTACATCATGATCTATCTGGGACGTCGCGAGTAATTTTTAGAATCATATTGGGATGGACGCATCATTTGGCCGGAGTGCAGGTGATGCGTCTTTTCCTTATTTTGCTAACTTTAAACAATATCTCTTATGATGAAACCGTTTTTTTCAGCTTCCCGCACCTTGTGCTTAGTTCTTTTTCTTTGTATGCAGTTGGGCGTGTATGCCCTTAACGAAAAACCTTTTGTCATTCCCGAACTGAAAGAGTGGAAGGGAGCAGATGGCATGTTCCAGCCTTCTGCCGACATGCGTATTGTATGTGGAGAGCCTGCCTTGCGGGCGGTAGCCGAGGCATTTGCTGCCGATTACGGACAGATGTTCGGCACTGTTCTTCGGGTGGAGGAGGGAAAGCCGCGCACCGGTGACATCTTTCTGACCCTGAAGAAAGACAAGAAACTGGGAACCGAAGGCTATGCCATCCGTGTGGATCGTACCGTTACCGTTTCTGCTCCCGAAGTGCCCGGTGTTTACTGGGCTACGCGTACGTTGCTTCAGATGAGCGAGCAGAACGCTGACCGTTGTCTGCCAAAGGGACAGATACGCGACTATCCCGACTATGCCCTGCGTGGCTTTATGATGGATTGCGGCCGCAAGTTCATCCCCATGTCCTACCTTCGCGACCTGGTCAAGGTGATGGCTTACTACAAGATGAACACTCTTCAGATACACCTTAACGACAATGGCTTCAAGCAGTTCTTCGGTCACGACTGGGGTCGTACCTATGCTGCTTTTCGTTTGGAGTGTGATACTTATCCCGGGCTGACGGCACGCGACGGCTACTATACGAAACGCGAGTTCATCGACTTTCAGAAAGAAGCTGCCGGCCGTTTTGTCGAAATCATTCCCGAAATAGATGCTCCTGCTCATACGTTGGCATTCACTCATTACAAACCCGAAATAGGCAGCCGCGAGTACGGCATGGACCATCTGGATCTGTTCAACCCCGAAACGTATACATTCATGGATGCTCTTTTCAAGGAGTATCTGGAGGGTGACGAACCTGTCTTCTGGGGACCGCGTGTGCACATCGGCACTGACGAATATTCCAACAAGAAGAAAGATGTAGTCGAGAAGTTCCGTGCCTTTACCGACCGCTATATCCGGTTGGTCGAGAGTTATGGCAAGCAGGCTTGTGTGTGGGGAGCGTTGACCCATGCGGCAGGCGATACTCCGGTCAAGTCGGAGAATGTCATCATGAGTGCCTGGTATAATGGCTATGCTGACCCCAAGGCTATGGTGGAGCAGGGCTACAAACTGATCAGCATCCCCGACGGTCTGGTCTATATTGTCCCGATGGCGGGTTATTATCATGACTATCTGAATGACGAATATCTGTACAACAAGTGGACGCCTGCCCATGTAGGAAAGGTGGTGTTCGATGAGAAGCACCCGGCCATTCTGGGTGGCATGTTTGCCGTTTGGAACGATCATGTGGGTAACGGCATCTCCGTCAAGGATATACATCATCGTCTCTTCCCGGCTTTGCAGACTTTGTCGGCGAAAACATGGGGAGCACAGTCCGCTCTGCCTTATGCCGATTTCGACCGTTTGCGCCGTCAGTTGAGCGAAGCTCCGGGTGTAAACCAGCTGGCACGGATCGGCCGTGAACCGGCTATGGTCTGCCAGGCAACGGAGGTTGTTCCGGGTTCTTCTTTGTCTTATCCCGAAATCGGTTATGATTATACGGTAAGTTTCGATCTCGAAGCTGCTGCCGAAGCACCGGGCACCGAGTTGTTCCGTTCGGAAAACGCCGTTTTCTACCTGTCCGACCCTGTAAGCGGACTGTTCGGCTTTGCTCGCGACGGCTATCTGAATACATTCGGCTACCGGCCTTATCCGGGCGAAAAGGCAAACATCCAGATTAAGGGCGACCACATGTCTACCGCCCTCTTCGTTGACGGCCGTCTTGTTGAGAAGCTGGATGTTCAGAAGCGTTACTTCAACGCCGGCAAGGACTCCATGAACTATGTGCGTACGCTGGTATTCCCGTTGCAGAAGGCGGGAGACTTCAAAAGCCGGATTTCCAACCTGAAAGTATTCAATTATGTTACCGGTTCCGACGCTGTAAACGACTGATGGAGGAGGAAGGACAGACGATGAAGGATTTTGCAGCCATCGATTTCGAGACGGCCAACGGCAACCGTTCCAGTGTGTGCAGTGTGGGCTTGGTCATTGTCCGCGACGGGCGGGTGACCGACCGCTTCTATCGTCTGATACGTCCTTACCCCAATTTCTACAGCTATTGGAATACGCAGGTGCACGGCCTGACGTGGCACGACACTGCTGCTGCCGCTCCCTTCCCCGACGTGTGGAAGGAGGCGGCACCGCTTATTGGCGACCTGCCTTTGGTGGCGCACAACAGTCCTTTCGACGAAGGCTGTCTGAAAGCCGTTTTCCAGGCATACGGCATGGACTATCCCGGCTATACGTTTCACTGTACTTGCCGCGCTTCGCGCCGCGTCTTCGGCAAGGAACTTCCCAATCATCAGTTGCACACCGTGGCGGCTCGTTGCGGTTACGATCTGACCCAGCACCATCATGCTTTGGCCGATGCTGAGGCATGTGCGTGCATTGCGTTGCTGATACTTTGAGTAACGCTTGCACGGCTCGCGAGGGACACTTGTATGGCTCGGGAGAAACACTTGTGTGGCTCGGGAGCGATGCAAGCAATGCTCGTGGGGATTGCAGGCAATACTTGGCGGGTTTGCTGGAAAAACTCGTGGGCTTTGTGTGCAAAACCTGGCGGCATTGCTTGTAATATGCGGTGGGATTGCTTATTATTTGGCTGGAGATTGCTTGTTACGGTGGCTAACTACCGATGTTATCTACCTAAAGTGGGTAGTTACGTCCGCCAAGTGGCACTCTGCGGGTGAAAGATGGATACGCGGACTACGCAGAATGAGGCGGACTTACACGGAGAAAGAATGAGAAAGAGGAAAATTGCTTTCACGCCTTCACCTGAAATTTAGAGCGTTGGTATTCATGCGGATATGGTGAAAGATGTGGCTTCACGGAGGTTTCACCTTTTGCTTTCACCTTCTCCGTGTTTTCTTATTTACCTCAGCTTCACTTCATGAAAAGCACAATTTTTAATCGCTTGATAGATAGGTGAATATGGTGAAGGATGTAACGTACATGCAAGTGGTGATGTAACGTACGTGCAAGTGCTTACTGATGTATGTATGAATTTAGTTTTTTGCTGCATGCTATCAATGTCTGTACAGATATACCACAAATATTATTTCTTGTGGTGTCCTTATGCAGAATCGGGAAAATATGCATGATGCAAACGAACAGGGAAGGGGGGATAGTTGTACTTAAAACATATCATGCTGAAAACGTTGCAAAAGGTTGTATACTTATAACCTTTTTGCGATGTTTTTCGTGTCTTAACGCCGTTTGTTATAATATGATTGGGTTGTAAAAGCAGATATGAAAGATGAAACTAGTATTGTTGTAACTCCCGTCCTCCACTACAATATTTATATGAACCACCCAGATAGCATAAAGCGGAATTTCATTGATTGTCCGACGGCCGTTGGAATATTTATCCCCCAGATGAAGATTTTCCGGATAAAATACTGTAACTTTGCCGCCTGATTATAAATGTAACTGATACGAATATGGCAGCAAAACCTTGTATTCCGAAAGGAACCCGTGACTTTTCGCCGGTAGAAATGGCGAAACGTAACTATATATTCAACACCATCCGCGACGTGTATCACCTCTATGGCTTCCAGCAGATAGAAACACCCGCTATGGAGATGCTTTCTACGCTGATGGGCAAGTATGGCGAGGAAGGCGACAAGCTCCTGTTCAAGATACAGAACTCGGGCGACTACTTCTCTGGCCTGACCGATGACGAACTGCTGAGCCGCAACGCCGCTAAGCTGGCCTGCAAATTCTGCGAGAAAGGCTTGCGCTACGACCTGACGGTGCCTTTTGCACGCTACGTGGTGATGCATCGTGACGAAATTACTTTCCCTTTCAAACGCTATCAGATTCAACCCGTATGGCGTGCCGACCGTCCGCAGAAAGGACGTTACCGCGAGTTCTATCAGTGCGATGCCGACGTGGTGGGCAGTGATTCGTTGCTGAACGAAGTGGAACTGATGCAGATTGTTGACACGGTGTTCAGCCGTTTCGGTATACGGGTGTGCATCAAAATCAACAACCGCAAGATTCTGACCGGTATTGCCGAAATCATCGGCGAGGCAGACAAGATAGTAGACATTACCGTAGCCATCGACAAGCTGGACAAAATAGGTTTGGACAACGTGAACGCCGAACTGCGTGAAAAAGGCATCGGCGACGAGGCCATCGCCAAACTGCAACCTATCATTCTGCTGAGCGGATCGAACGAAGAGAAACTGGCTACGTTGAAGCAGGTATTGGCAGCCAGCGAAACCGGACTGAAGGGAGTGGAAGAGAGCGAGTTCATCCTTTCTACCTTGAAGGGATTGGGACTGAAGAATGAACTGGAACTGGATCTGACCCTGGCACGCGGACTGAACTATTATACGGGTGCTATCTTCGAGGTGAAAGCCTTGGACGTGCAGATAGGTAGCATCACCGGTGGCGGACGCTATGACAACCTGACAGGTGTCTTCGGCATGGCCGGTGTGAGCGGTGTGGGTATTTCGTTTGGTGCCGACCGTATCTTCGATGTGCTCAACCAGCTGGACCTTTATCCGAAGGAAGCCGTGAACGGCACCCAACTGCTTTTCATCAACTTTGGTGAAAAGGAAGCAGCCTTTTCCATGCAGGTACTGGCGCAGGTACGCGCTGCAGGCATCCGTGCCGAGATCTTCCCGGACAGCAGTAAGATGAAGAAACAGATGAGCTACGCCAACGCTAAAGGTATTCCGTTCGTGGCACTGGTGGGCGAAAACGAGATGAACGAAGGCAAGGTGACCCTGAAAAATATGGAAACCGGCGAACAGCGTCTGGTGACTCCTGATGAACTGGTGGCAGAATTGGGTGACTAACCGATAAGAAAGATAAAAGACTATTAAAAGGGAGTGGGTTTCTGCTCCCTTTTTTGTATATTTGTAATCAGGGTGTAAAAGCAATGTAACAGGCGTGGGTTACTTTTGCATCGGACTTATAAATATGGAGGAGGTTATTATGTTTTCCATTCAACTAAACGAGAACAGGCACAATCTGCTGATTGGGGTAGTAATGTTTATTGTGGCCATTTTGTTTCTTTTGTACATGGGAAGTGCCATGGTCAGTTCGACGAAGGCATTCTGGAGCATTTGAACAAGATAAACTGTGCCGAAGAAATACGGCTTTGAGAAACGAATTGATTGATTCCCTGACGATGGATTTTTCCATAGTTAGGGAATATTTTTTTCCCAGTTAGGAAATTATTTTTTCCCAGTTAGGGAAAAAATATTCCCCAGTTAGGTAATTTTCTGCATCTTCCTGACGGGCTGAAATCTGAAATAATTGCATAGGTTTGATTCGTGTAGCGTCAAATTGGCAGGAAAGGTCTGCCAATTTGTGCCGGTTGGCGTTTGGCACGCTTTTCGTATATTGTTTATCGCCTGCGTCAAGGTAGGCAGAAACAAGAAAAAATAAGTAAAACATATAAAAACGAAAAGAACTATGAACATTAAACCATTGGCAGACAGAGTTCTGATACTCCCTGCACCTGCAGAAGAAAAGACAATCGGCGGTATCATCATTCCTGATACAGCAAAAGAAAAACCCCTGAAAGGTGAAGTGATTGCAGCCGGTAACGGTACGAAAGACGAAGAGATGGTACTGAAAGCTGGTGACCATGTACTCTACGGCAAATACGCAGGTACTGAAATCGAACTCGACGGTACTAAATATCTGATCATGCGTCAGAGCGACGTACTCGCTGTACTGGGATAAATTATCAATTTTCAATTATCAATTTTTAATTAGACGAAATCATGGCAAAAGAAATATTATTCAATATTGATGCCCGCGACCAATTGAAGAAGGGTATCGACACACTGGCTAACGCTGTAAAGGTAACACTGGGCCCGAAAGGACGTAACGTGATTATCGAGAAGAAATTTGGTGCTCCCCACATCACAAAGGATGGTGTGACTGTAGCGAAGGAAGTAGAACTGGCTGATGCTTATCAGAACACCGGTGCACAACTGGTAAAGGAAGTTGCTTCGAAGACTGGCGACGACGCTGGTGACGGTACAACAACAGCTACCGTATTGGCTCAGGCCATTGTAGCCGAAGGCTTGAAGAACGTTACTGCCGGTGCAAGCCCGATGGACATCAAGCGCGGTATCGACAAGGCCGTAGCTAAGGTGGTTGAATCTATCAAGGCTCAGTCTGAAATGGTTGGTGACAACTACGACAAGATTGAACAGGTAGGTACCGTATCTGCCAACAATGATCCTGTTATCGGTAAACTGATTGCAGATGCCATGCGTAAGGTTTCGAAAGACGGTGTCATCACCATCGAAGAGGCTAAGGGTACGGATACAACGATCGGTGTGGTAGAAGGTATGCAGTTCGACCGTGGCTACTTGTCAGCTTACTTCGTAACGAATACGGAAAAGATGGAATGTGAGATGGAGAAACCTTACATCCTGATTTACGATAAGAAGATTTCGAACCTGAAAGATTTCTTGCCTATTTTGGAACCTGCCGTACAGACTGGCCGTCCGTTGCTGGTTATCGCCGAAGATGTTGACAGCGAGGCGCTGACTACCTTGGTAGTGAACCGTCTGCGCAGCCAGTTGAAGATCTGTGCCGTGAAGGCTCCGGGCTTTGGCGACCGTCGTAAGGAAATGTTGGAAGACATCGCTATCCTGACCGGTGGTGTAGTTATCAGCGAAGAAAAGGGCTTGAAACTGGAACAGGCTACTATCGAAATGTTGGGTACTGCCGAGAAGGTTACCATCACGAAGGACAATACGACCATTGTAAACGGTGCCGGCGACAAGGAAAACATCAAGGAACGTTGCGAACAGATCAAGGCTCAGATTGCCGCTACGAAGAGCGATTACGACCGTGAGAAGTTGCAGGAACGTCTGGCCAAGTTGTCAGGTGGTGTAGCTGTACTCTACGTAGGTGCTGCTTCCGAAGTTGAGATGAAGGAAAAGAAAGACCGTGTAGACGATGCACTCCGTGCCACACGTGCTGCTATCGAAGAAGGTATCGTGCCGGGTGGTGGCGTAGCTTACATCCGTGCATTGGAATCGCTGGAAGGTCTGGAAGGTGACAATGCCGACGAGACAACCGGTATCCACATCATCAAGCGTGCCATCGAGGAACCGCTCCGTCAGATCTGTGCCAACGCTGGTAAGGAAGGCGCTGTAGTTGTTCAGAAGGTTCGTGAAGGTAAAGGCGACTTCGGTTACAACGCACGTACCGATGTTTACGAGAACTTGCATGCCGCAGGTGTAGTCGATCCGGCTAAGGTTACCCGTGTAGCTTTGGAAAACGCCGCTTCTATTGCCGGTATGTTCCTGACTACCGAATGTGTAATCGTAGAGAAGAAGGAAGACAAACCCGAAATGCCGATGAACGCCGGTATGGGTGGCATGGGAGGCATGATGTAATCAGCCGATTTCCCCTGATTAATTAGTATAAAAGCAGCCGCGGTGTCTTGCCTTGTAAAGATGCCGCGGCTTTTTTAATGATGAAGCATAAGAATATGAGAAGTTTTGCATCAGACAACAACTCAGGTGTGCATCCGCTGGTGATGGACGCCCTGAACCGTGCCAATAAAGACCATGCAGTGGGCTACGGTGATGATCCCTGGACGGAAGAAGCCGTAGGCAAGATACGCGAAGCCTTTACGCCCGATTGCGAAGTCCTGTTTGTGTTCAACGGTACCGGTAGCAATGCTGTTGCCCTGCAACTGTGTACACGTCCTTACAACCTGATACTCTGTACCGAGACAGCTCACATCTACGTGGATGAATGTGGTGCTCCTGCCCGTATGACGGGTTGTCAGATCAGGCCAATAGCGACTCCGGACGGGAAGCTGACGCCCGAACTCCTGCGGCCTTATCTGTGCCACTTCGGCGAACAGCATCATTCTCAGCCGGGAGCCATTTACCTTTCGCAGTGTACGGAGTTGGGTACGATATACAAGCCCGACGAACTGCGTGCCATTACGGAGCTGGCACACGCACATGGAATGTATGTACACATGGACGGTGCGCGTCTGGCCAATACCTGTGCGGCACTTGGGCTGACGTTTAAGGAACTGACGGTGGACTGTGGTATTGATATCCTCAGTTTCGGAGGTACGAAGAACGGACTGATGATAGGCGAGAGTGTTATTATTTTCCATCCCGACCTGAAGAAGGAAGCGCGATTTGTCAGGAAGCAGTCGGCACAGTTGGCATCGAAGCTGCGTTATCTCTCCTGTCAGTTTACAGCCTATCTCAAGGATGACTTGTGGCTGAAGAATGCCCGTCATGCCAACCAAATGGCATTGCTGTTGCGCGACGGATTGAAAGAGCTGCCCGAAGTATGGTTCACACAGGAAGTGGAAAGCAATCAGTTGTTCCTGACCATGCCCCGTCGGGTGATCGATAAACTGTTGCAGTCGTATTTCTTCTACTTCTGGGATGAGGCGGCTGATGAAATCAGGTTGGTGACCTCGTTCGATACTACGGAAGAGGACATCCGCGAACTGCTTGCAACTGCAAAGAGCTGTTATTGAGGAGGGTGTCAAAATTGAGGGTAGCTGTATATTGCTACTTTCAGGTATGGATGACATGGCTTGGTTTGACGCATCCGCATGAGATTGTTGGCCTGTCCGTAAGAGTCAGGCGGAGGAATGGTGTAGTTTGAAATATAAAATTAGACAGAATATGGCATATATTGATTATTATCAAGTACTGGGGGTGGACAAGACGGCATCGCAGGATGATATCAAGAAAGCGTACCGTAAGCTGGCACGTAAATTTCATCCTGACCTGAACCCGAATGACCCTACAGCAAAGGAAAAGTTTCAGGCCATCAACGAGGCAAACGAAGTGCTGAGTGATCCTGAAAAGCGAAAGAAGTACGATGAGTATGGTGAACACTGGAAACATGCCGACGAGTTCGAAGCGCAGAAGCGTGCCCGCCAGCAGGCTGGTGGCGCCGGGTTTGGCGGCTTCGGTTCGGGAGGCTTCGGTACGGACGGTAACGGTACGTATTGGTATTCGTCCGACGGGCAGGAGTTTACCGGAAGCAATGCCGGTGGTTTCTCGGATTTCTTTGAAGAACTCTTCGGACACCGGGGACACGGCAGCAGAAGCCGGGGTGGTTTCCGCGGACAGGATTATCAGGCCGAACTGGAGCTGTCCTTGCGTGAGGCTGCACAGACACACAAGCAGGTGCTGACCGTGGGCGATAAACAAGTGCGTATCACCATACCTGCCGGTGTAGCCAACGGACAGGTCATCAAGTTGAAAGGATACGGAGCTCCGGGTATGAACGGTGGTCCTGCCGGTGACTTGTATATCACGTTTGTGATCCCTGACGATCCGGTGTTCAAGCGGCTGGGCGATGACCTTTATGTGGATGTCAATACCGATCTGTATACGGCTTTGCTGGGTGGCGAGCAGTTGGTGAGTACTTTGGACGGACAAGTGAAGCTGAAAGTGAAACCGGGTACGCAAAATGGTACCAAGGTGCGCCTGAAAGGTAAAGGTTTCCCTGTCTACAAGAAAGACGGAGAGGCTGGCGACCTGATTGTGACCTATCATGTTGTGTTGCCAACCAACCTGACTGAACAGCAAAAAGAAATGTTCCGTAAAATTCAGAGTATGAACTAAAAAAAGTATCACTATGCAGAACGATTTGATTATTGTCAGCGATTATTGCGACAAATGCCACATAGAACCTGCCTTTATCGACCTGTTACAAGAGAATGGGTTGATAGACATTTTGCTGGATGAAGGAAAGCCGTGCCTGGCTTTCTCGCAACTGCCGGATGTAGAGCGTTACAGCCGTATGTATTATGATCTTTCCATCAATATGGAAGGAATTGATGCCATCCATCACTTACTGGAACGTATGGAAAGCATGCAAAAGGAGATTGCTGCTTTGCGCGGACGGCTGAGGATGTATGGTGACCTGTTTTGAAGATCCGGACAGGAAAAGTACAAAGCGGGAAGAAGCACGTTTGTGGATACTACACGACGCGCTTCTTTCCGCTTTATTGTTTAAACAGAGAAAGGGTTTATAGGGCGCATGCATTTCCTTCGCAGTATTCCTTGCTGGGAGTGCCGTTGTACTCGGGATGGCGCTGCAACCAGCGGACAGCATAAGCGCAGGTGGCTACGCAGGCATAACCCTGCTGCAGGGCATAGTCGTAGGCAGCCTTGACAAGGGCCGAGGCGATGCCTTGTCCTTCGAGGGGAGCGGGAACAATGGTGTGGCGTATGTCGAGTGCGCCGTTTTCGATGAGATAAGCTACATGGGCTGTTTCACCGTTTTGAGTCAGGGTGAAACGACGTTGTTCGGGGTTGTGCAGAATATTCATGATACTAGAGATTTTTATGTAAAACATCTTTTATTGGTAAAAGGTTCATTCGTTTCATAAATTCGTCAGCATAAACTCGTCCGATGGGCAGCTCGACATTTCGGTGATGCAGCGTGAGTTGGCGACGGTTGTAACTGGCTATTTTATGTAAGGGAACAATGTATGATTTGTGAATCCGCATGAAGCGTTCGGCGGGTAACAATTCCATAACTGTCTTCATGCTGGTTTGCGACAGAACCGGCTTGTCTGAAGTGAGTATTACCCGTATGTAGTTGTCCATGGCTTCGATGTATTCAATGTCCGCCAGCCGTATTTTGACATTTTTATATTCTACTTTCAGCGTGATTTCTTCATCGGCAAATACAGGCTTGGCTTGGAGGCGTTGCAATTCTTGGAGACGTTTTACTTTTTCCACAGCCCGTTCGAAACGGTTGTACGAAAAAGGTTTGTGCAGAAAGTCAACAGCATCGAGGTCGAAACCGTCGACTGCAAATTCGGCATAGGCCGTTGTAAATATCAGGAAGGTGCCTGCGGGCAGCTGGCGTGCTACGTCAATGCCATTGAAACCACCCATCTCGATGTCGAGAAAAACAAGATCAGGATGCATGTCTTTCACCTTTTGCAGTCCTTCAACAGGGTCGGTGAAGGTGATAAGTTCGATGTCGCCGCTTCGTTGGCAGAATTGCCGGATGATGCCGAGGGCTACCGGTTCGTCGTCGATGGCTATACACTTCATAGCTGTTTCTTTTTTAAGTTTTTATACAGGCAATTTTATTTCCAGTTCTACTTTATACCATCCATCCTGTTCTTGGATGTTCAGTTTGTGAGCCGAGGGGTAGAGCAATTCCAGGCGCTTGCGGCAGTTGGCAATGCCGATGCCGGGTGCTTTGTCGGCTGGGCGTGGATTTACAATCGGGTTTTCGGCTATGAAGCAGAGGGTATTGTCTTTTACCTGTAGGCGGATGCGAATCAGACTTTTCTCATGTGCCGAGGTTCCGTATTTCAAGGCGTTTTCTACGAAAGTGATTAATAGCATAGGGGCTATCTGTGCATTGGGGCAGGCATGGTTGTTTTCGTAGGTATAATCTACTTGGGTACGACTTTCGTCCAACCGGTTTTTCTGTAGTTCGATGTACTGTTCGATGTATTGGGCTTCTTCTGCTATGCTGACCTTGTCTTGGGTGGCACGGGTATACATGTATTTCACCAGGTGAATGAACTGTACGAAAGCTGCCTCTGCTTTCTCCGATTGTGCCAGCATGAGGCCATAGAGGGTGTTCAGTGTGTTGAATAGAAAGTGAGGATTGATCTGTGCCTTGTAGAGGGCCAGTTCGGCTTTCTTCTTTTCGAACTCTACACTTTGCCGTTCGCTCATCTGTCGGTAAAGCTCCGTGAGCAACCCTACGGCGATGCTGAAGCAGATAGTTACGAGATAGAGGAACCATGTTCCCTGCTGGTGTAGTCTGATTTTCGAGAGGTTGGTAACGCGTCTGATGCGCTCGGAACGCGGATGGTCGCCGCGGAAAGGAAATTCCATCTGATATTGTGTGACGAGCCATGTTACCAATACTGTACCGACTAAAAGGCACAAGGCAATGATCAGTTGGCGTCGCGAGCGGAAGAGCATCGGCACACAGGCCTTGCGTGTCAGGAAGTAGACGGTATAGAGCCATCCTACGAGCAGGACAACGAAGGTCGAGTTGTTCTCCAACCAGCGCTCTACGGGGAGTAGCGTGATCATGGCTGGCAACAGAATGAGGCAGAAGAACAAGTCAATGCCCAATGGTAAGTATTTGTTGTTCATGGCGGTTGAGGTTTCTTTCTCTGTTTTTTATTTCCAACAAAGATACAATAATAAAGGATAAATCCCAGTTTATTTTCTGTTTATCGGAAATAAACTCCCAGTTTATAGCCTTTAAACTCATAGTTTATTGGCTTTAAACTGTCAGTTTACTGCCTTTAAACTGTCAGTACAAAGGCCTTGTACTGTTCTTCCGACGCTTTCTATATTGCAACAAAGCTACCACAACTGTCAGTACAAAGGCCTTGTACTGTTCTTCCGACGCCTGTTGTACGGAAGTCTTTTTGTGTCGTTCGCCATCTCATACGTGTCGTTCACCACTGCATACGGGCAGGGGTATTTTACGATAGCCAGGCTTTGCATAGTTTTGCATCAGATAATTGAAACATAAACGGACTTTACAAGGTATGAAGAGATTGTTTTTACTTTTGATTTTGATGGCTTTTAATGCTGCATTGAGGGCACAGGGAGAAGCAACGGTAAGCGGTACTGTGAACGATCGTACTGCTGGTGAGCCTTTACCTGCTGCTACTGTGAGTATTGCACCTGTTTCGGACACATCGGCCAAGACTTATACTTCGACCGACGGTGAGGGAGTTTTCTCTTTTCGTGCCATGGCGGTGGGCGAGTATGTAGTTAGCGTAAGTTATGTAGGCTATAAGCCAATGGAGAAAAAAGTACGGATAACGGATAAGCAACAGTCGTATACGTTGCGTATCGTTCTCGAAGAGGATGCGCAGTTACTGGGCGAAGTATCTGTTCAGGGACGTGCTACACGGGCCGAACAACGTGGAGACAGTTTGACGTATAATGCCGAAGCTTTTCAGGTGATGGAGGGAAGTTCGGCCGAAGATTTGCTGGCCAAAATGCCGGGTATTGTAGTCGAAGGCGGTACTGTGCAGGCACAGGGCGAACAGGTTCAGAAAGTGTTGGTAGATGGTAAGGAATTCTTTGATGGTGATGTAAACCTGGCTATCAAGAACCTGCCCTCGGACGTTATTGCCAGTATTGAGGTGTTCGACAAGAAGAGCGAACAGGCAGAGTTTACCGGCTTCGACGACGGCGAGGAGGTGAAGACTATCAATATCATTACCAAAGGAGGTTTCCGTCAGGGCACCTTTGGTGAAGTGTCGGGCGGTTATGGTACGGACGATCGCTACAAGGTAAACGGTAACATCAACTTCTTCGATGACGACCGTCGTATTTCAGTGTTGGGTATGACTAATAATGTCAACCAACAGAACTTTTCGCAGGAGGACTTGGCTGGTGTAATGTCGTCGGGAGCCAGCGGTCGCGGAGGCCGTGGCGGACGTGGCGGTGGAGGTCGCTCGGGCAGTGGTGCGGGAGGTGCTTCTACATCGAACTTCATGGTAGGCTCTTTAGGAGGCGTAACTTCGGCCAACGGTCTCGGCTTGAACTATGTAGACCAGTGGAGTGATAAATGGAAGATAACCGGCAGTTATTTCTTTAACCAGTCGGACAATCTGACGCAGCAACTGACCGATCGCGAATATTTTGAGTCCGTATTGCCGGGTATGACTTACAGTGAATACCAACAAAGCCAGATGGAGAACTGGAACCATCGATTCAATCTGAAGCTGGATTATCAGATTAGCGACCGTACTTCCTTGCAGATTCGTCCTTCGCTGAGCTTTCAGAATAACGACAGCTACAGCCTGCTCCAAGGCAAAAACTTGCTGGACGGTACGGCCGAAAGCGAAACCGAAACAACTGCGAACGGTAGTACAGATGCTTACAACATAGGCGTTGACCTCAATCTTCGTCACCGTTTTCTGAAAGAAGGACGTACCCTTTCGCTGATGCTTAGCGGTAAGATGAGCAATACCGATGGTGATACCTATACCGATTACCTCAATACGCTTTATGGTGTAAACGGATTGTCGACAACAGATAATTATAGTCAGCTGAAACAGACGTTGAATCGTCAGTACAGTCTTCGCTCCAATCTTAGCTATACGGAAAAGTTGACCGACAACCTGCAACTTCAGTTGGGATATAAGTTGAGTTATACTGATTCGGAGAACGACCGCAAGACTTATGAACGCTCGGCTGTGACCGACCTCTATGACCAGTTGGACGAGAGTCTGTCCAACGAATATCAGTCGGGCTACCTGACACAAGCCGGAAGTGTAGGGTTGCGTTATCGCGTGGGACAGTTCAATGCCATGCTGGGTGTCGATGCCCAATGGGCCGATCTGACAGGCGATTTGTTCTATCCACAACCCGACGAGCTGTCACACAACTATTTTTCTGTGTTGCCGTCGTTCACTTTGCGTTATTCATTGGACCGTACCAATTCACTGCAATTGCGTTATCGCAGCAAGTCGTCGGCTCCTTCGGTCACCAGCCTGCAGAATGTGATAGACAATTCCAATCCGCTTTTCCTTTCTGCCGGTAACCCTGACCTCGACCAGCAAATATCGCATACGGCCAATCTGCGCTACATCCGTACTACCAAATCGGGACATACGTTTATTGCCATGGTAGGGGCTACTATCCAGAAAGATTACGTGGCCGACAGTACTTTTGTGGCCAAAGAGGATATTGCCCTCTCGCCGACGGTGACCCTTAATAAGGGTTCGCAGTTTACCCGTCCTGTAAACTTGGATGGTTACTACAGCTTGCAGTCTATGCTGACTTATGGTTTCCCTATAGATTTCATTCGTAGTAATGTCAATCTCAGTCTTTCGGCCAACTATGCCAACGTTCCTACTATTTTTGACGGAGTGGAGAGCCGGACACGTGAGCTGAGCCTCATACCTAAGATTATCATTGGTAGTAACATCAGCAAGAATCTCGATTTTACAGCTTCCTATTCGGCTGGCATCAACAAGATGTTCAGTTCGCTGGATACAGCCACGGGCAGCGACTATGTGACCCATACAGCAGCCGCCAAGTTGGGCTGGACCTTCTTCTGGGGACTGACTTTCCGCAGCACGTTTAACTACATTGGATACACTGGCCTTGACACAGGCACGGAGGACTATTTCCTGTGGAACCTGTCGTTAGGCAAGAAGTTCCTGAAGAACAATGCAGCCGAAATCAGGATTGAAGCTTTCGACGTACTGAAACAGAATCAAGCCTTCACTCACCGCACAGGCAGTAACTATTACGACTATGTGAACAGCAATGTGCTGCAGCCGTATGCGATGGTGAGCTTTGTATATACTATTCGATAACCTTTTAAAAATGACAGAAAGATGAAAAAGATTCTTTTCTTGGCCCTTGTGGCCATGCTGAGCGTGCAGAGTGCCGATGCTCAGCGCAAAGGCGGTAATGACCGTAAACGTACTCCTGAACAAATAGTGAAAAACCTCGACGAGAAGTTGGATTTGACCGACGAGCAAGAGAAACAAATCACTGCCCTTTACACCGACTTCTTTAAAAAGGAACTTTCGCGCGAAGAGCGCCGGACTGCTATGCAGGAAGTGGAGAAGAAAGTGACTTCTCTTCTTACCGATGAGCAGAAGAAAGCTTATGAGCAAATGAAGAAGGAACGTCCGCAGCGGAAACGTAAATAATGTTGGCATAAGAAAACGAGCCGGGGATTACCCCAGCTCGTTTTTGCGTAATAATTCTTCTATTTCGTGTGAGGAAATGTTCTCGCGTTCGGCCTTGTCGTAAATGTAAAGTAGGTTGATTTCCGTTTCATCGACCGCGGCGATTACGGTAAATGTGATGACCCGCGCTCCGCCACTTTTTCCTCGTCCTTTCGAGGTGATGGCCATGCGTATCTTACGCAGACCACCGCCGAGGTCGGTACCAAGGTGGGGATTTTGTTCCAAAGCCTCAATCAGCGTTTCATAGTCTTTGGCAAACGAACGGTAATGTTTGGCCATCCGTTTGGCTTCCCGTTGGAAGGTTGGCTTAACTAATATCTTGTAGTTCATACAGAAACTCTCTTGCTGTTTTTTCTTCCAACTTTCCTTCTTGCGTTTGTTTGACTTCCTTCAGCCCCGCATCAATTCCTGCCAGGATTTCTTCCTTGCCGATGCTTTCCTCTTCTATCTGAAGATCTTCAATCAGTTTGTCGGCCAGCCATTTTTTATTCTTTGGTGACAATGACTGAATGGTTTGCCACAGGCTTTCCATTGAGATGGTTGCTTTCATACGTTGGTTCTCCTTTTTAATCTATTTCTTGATTACAAAGATACGATATTCTTCGTAATAGCCTTGTAGAAAAGAAGATAAAAAATCCTTTTCCCGTCGTTGCTGCAAACGTTTTCCGGCAGGTTGAGAGCGGTTTGTGTACGAAGTTGCTGTAGATTTACCATATTTTTCCTAATATTGCAAACTGAAAAATAAAGACACAACTTATATCAACAAAAGCTATGAAACATCGTTTTCTTACTCTGTTGGCCGTGCCTGTACTGATGTCATGCGGGTCGGCAGACAAAACTCCTTCTATTCCTGCACTGACAGTTGATGAACTGGGCATGGAGGTCGCTCCCGAAGCAAACCGTGAATATTCGTATACCGACAAGAAGGCGGGATATTGGTATGGACGCACACATCAGGACGAGCCTACCGATTGGTATGCCGGATGGAATCAGGCTAAACGCCGTATTTTCTCAGACTATGCTTTGACAGTGGATGGCAAGCCTTTGTTAAGGAGCAAATCGCAAGTGTGTGTTTACCCCGACCGATTGGTACGTCGTTGGCCTGTTGCAATCGAAACACTGGCCATGGTGGACAACCGTGAATTGCTCAGTATTGCTGTGGATAAGGTGCAGGGCGACAGCATCGGCATCGCACTGAACGAAACGTTACTGAAGGATGCCGACCGACAGACTGACGCACTTTGTTACACACCACAGGAGGCAGAGAATAACCGATTGAAGGTAGTCCCTTTGAATCCCGTTGGCATCAGCTTCAATGGTAACTGTATGCAGGCACCCGCATCTGCCGGAGGCTTCCTCATTGCTTATGGCACAGAAGCACATTGCGACTCGCTCATCGCCGGTTATCGGCAGGAAGGTGCGGAATGGCTGGCTCAGCGCAAGGCACGCATGAACGACTTGGTTACTGAGAACAATCCGCTGCACACCAACTTGCCCGAACTGGACAAGGCGCTGGCCTGGATTACCCTGACCATGGACGAACTGATTACCGAGCAGCAAGGTAAGGGCATTTATGCCGGTTTGCCATGGTTCAACGAATATTGGGGGCGCGATATGTTTATCGCCATGCCGGGTGCTACACTTGTTACGGGCCAGTTTGAAGTAACGAAAGACATTCTGAAGGATTTTGCCAAGTTGCAGGATCGCGATACCACTTCAGTGACTTGCGGCCGCATTCCCAATCGCGCCAATCTGGAGGGGATTCTCTACAATACTGCCGACGGTACGCCGCGCTACGTCATCGAGGCTGAAGAACTCCTTCGCTATTCGGGCGACCGCAGTTTCCTTCGTGATATTTATCCTTCCGTTGTCCTCAGTATCGACCAGAGCTTGCGCCATCACGCGGACGAGAAAGGTTACCTGCTGCATGCCGATGCCGACACGTGGATGGACGTGAAACGTAATGGCATCCCTGGTTCACCTCGCGGCAATCGTGCCAACGACATCCAGTATTTGTGGTACAAACAGCTGGAGGCCGGTACTCACTTGGCTCGTCTGATGGATGATGCACCTCATGCCGAAGCCTGGCACGAAGCAGCCGTTCGCCTGGCTCGCAACTTCGAGGCTGATTATTGCAACAAGGATAGCCTTCTTATCTACGACCACCTGAATGCTGACGGCACTCCCGATCTGCAATACCGTCCCAATCAGCTTTATTGTTTCGACCTGATAGCCGACGAGGATTTCAAGCAACGCGTCACCCGTCGTGTGTGGGAAGAACTGGTTTATCCGTGGGGCGTGGCTTCATTGGCGCAATGGGATCTTCAGTTTCATCCGCAGCACGAGAACTGGCATTATTACCATAAAGATGATGCTTATCACAATGGCACCGTCTGGTTGTGGAATAACGGCATCGCCATGCAACGCATGATAGAGTATGGCCAGCAGGAGACTGCTTGGAAACTCTTCCAAAACATGAACCGCCAGGCCTTGTACGAAGGTGCAGTGGGCAGTCTTAGCGAAAACGCCGATGCCCATCCGCGTGAGGGACACTCGTGGGCAGGGCGTTCGGGTACTTTTCTGCAAGCGTGGAGCAACTCCGAACAACTGCGTGTGTGGTACCAGTACTTCCTCGGCATCCGTCCCGACCTGATGAGTGGTACGGTGACCGTCGAGCCCAAGTTACCGGCTGATATCACAGAATTGCAGACTTCAGTCAAGATAGGCCGTGGTATATTATATTATACGTATAAGAATGGAAAGTTCGATGTACGTCTCGAAGGTGAGGATGCCAAGGTCAATCTCATCCTGCCTCAGGCTGCTGCTCCCAATCCGATATTCGACGGCATAGACTTCTGTCAGCCTCGTCCGTTGGAACATTATCCATGTTTTGACACGTATCATGAAGAGGCGTTGACATACTAAAGGAATTACTTTATAAGTCATATAGTTATTACCCGGATTATCACAGATTAATGCGCTGTGATAGTCCGGGTACTGTCGTTTCTGTATTTCCTTTTATTTCAGCAGATACCAGCAGGAGGTGGAGAAGAAACCGCGCAGTATGGGAAAACGGCTGAGCGGCTTCCACAGTTTGTGGGGGTGCAGGTGGAATTTGGTTTCGTAGTGCGGATTGATGAACCACAGCTGTCGGTCGGCAATCCGGTAGTGCTGGCTGGCCAGTTTCTCGAATTGTTCGATGGTAGTACGTGTACGACGGATGTTCATCAGTTCGTTGATGCCACCTTGAGGTTCACCAGCCAGACGGAGTAGTCCTCGATAGGCTATTCGTGGCAACAGGTGGATGAAGGGCAAGTGGGCAAGCAGAGCATGATGGCAAATCTGCTGGTGGCCGCCGAAGGGCATCTGCCAGGCAGGAAAGGCGATGAAAAGGAGGCCGCCGGGCGACAGGAGATGCTTGATAGCGGCGAGCAACTGCCCTTTGTCTGCAATGTGCTCGATGACGTCGTGCATCAGGATAAGGTCGAAGGTCTCTTTTGTCACTGGTGCATATTGCAGGATGTCGGCAGCGAGGAAAGTACCTTTTGCTTCGGCCTGACAGAAGAAACGACGTGCCTCTTCAATACGCGTGGTAGCCAGGTCGATGCCTGTCACCCGGCAACCGGCTTGTGCGAAAGGCAGAAGGTTGCCACCTTCGCCGCATCCTATTTCCAATACACGAGTTTGGGACGTGATGCGGATAAAAGATTGCACATAGGGAATGTAGTGAAGGCGGCAGGTCTGTACCTGCTCGCGGAAGTAGAGTTCTCTGTTTTGATGTCTTTGCTGCATGTTGTTTTGGGTTTTGATGATGCAGCAAAGTTACGGGCTAATCTATGGCAGACGAAAAGAAACGGATGACATGATGATTTTGCTAAATGCTGTATTTCAGTATATTATGAACTACTCGCATGACATTTCGTTTCCGGTTGCTTCCATGCGTAGCTTCATGCGTCGTTTGCGCTGGGCTACGATGCCTGTATCCGTATTGCCAAAGCAGAGGGCAATGGCAAACGTTCCGAAGCCTGCCGATGCCAGGCAGTGATAGAGCAGGTCGCCTTCGGTAAGGCGCGGATAGCGCTCTTTCAGGCGGGCGGTTTCATCGGCGTAGATGTCGGTTACGGCTTTTCGCAATTCGGTCTGTTCCTTCTCGGTCAGTACGCGAACATTGCGCTTGTCTTTGCTGTCTTGTTCGGACAGCAGGAGGATGCGGCGGCCAATGGCAGTGCGTTTCAGGGTCACGGCTCGCAGGTGGGCAATCTGTTCCTCGGTGTGTTGCAGCAGTGCTTCGCGTTCGCGGTCGTTTGCGTTCAGGTTATCCTTCAGCAAAGCTATTTTTTCGTTGAGGCCTTGCAGGGCAGCTTCGTACTTCAGTTGTTCTTCCCTTTTCTTGCGCCGCTGGTTTTGCAGGGCGAGGAGGAAAGCACTTGCGGCCACAGTCAGTGCAAGTATGCCCAAACCGATGTAGAGCCGGTGGCGCTCTTCTACCTGACGGATTTTCAGTTCGGCTTCGTGCTGGTAGGCCAGTTTTTCTATTTCGAGAGTCTTTTGTTGGGCGTATAGAGTGTCGGCAGATAGGGTATAGGTCAGTAGTTGGTTATAGGCTGTCGAGTCGTTTCCCAGGTGATGTTCCAGTTGGGCACTCAGCATCAGACTGGTCATACGGTCCTTGGTGTCGGGTGCATGGATACCTAAGTTGAAGTAATAACGGGCAGAATCTACGTCGAACCGATGTCGGTGGATTTCGGCCAGTGTGGCATAGAGTTTGGCCGGCTTTTGGCTGAAGTCCATGCTGAGGCGGGTATAAAAGGCTGCCGAGTCGAAATTGTTTTTCTCCAGAAAGTGCCAGCCGTGCAGACGATAGATTTCGGCTAAGTTGACCGAGTCCTTAATCAGTCGGGCCAGGTGGATAGCACGGTTATATAAGCGGATATTTCCGATGCTGTCTCCTAAGATATGTCGTATGGTGCCAAGGGCTTCCAATGTCTTGACCATGTCCGACGTGTCACACAATAGCGAATCCCGTTGGTAAGCCTGGGTATAAGCATCGGCGGCTTTATCGAAAACTCTGTCCCACAAATAAATGCTTCCCAAGTTATAATAACTGCGTGATTGGATGTGTGGATCGTCTGTCCGGCTCAGTACCTCGTAGTACAGGGCCATTGCTTCGGTCGGACGTTTGTTTCTCTGCATTTCGGTAGCTTGTTCGAATATGTCTTCTACATCGGGGCGTGGACGCAAGTTGCAGGCTTGCGTCAGCAGAAGCAGAAACAAAACGGGGATAATTGCAGGCTTGCAGTTCTTGATTCTCATGTTAAGGTGTTGTTGGTATGAATGGAAGTATTGCTTAGAGGAACAGAGCTACAGTCCACATCCGGAAGTAGTCGAGACTCATGTACATCAGTCCGTGGTAGCGGTTGTTCGTTCCCCAAGAGTTCTGTGCTACGAAGTAGGGACGGCCTTCGTTGTCCGTTGCCCATCCTACAAGCAGCAGCGTGTGGTTGTCGTCCAAATGGCCACGACGGTAATTGTTTTCGCGGTCGTCGGGACTGACGGGTGCATCGTGCCAGATGGCCAATCCTTCGCGCCAGTAGAAGCCGTTGTTGCTTGTGTCGCCTTCCCATACTACGGTGCCGCCTTTCCTCACTGTCTGTTCGGCTATGCGGCACAGTGAGTCAAGGGGTAGGTTCAGGAAGGTTTTCCGTTCGTAGTTGTCAGGATAGTCCAGCACCAGTTCTTGGTTATAAGGCGTGTATTGGAAACTGGTCAGGCATTTTACTTCGGGCATGCCGGCGGTCAGTCGGTGGTAATATTCCAGTGGCGATAGGGAGAGGCTGTCTGTCCCTATTCGTTCGGGCAGTGTACCCATGTAGCGGTCGAGTACAGTGTTGACTTCTTGCAGGAAGCGTTTGCTGTTGTCCGTATCTTTGCGATGTTGTTTCAGCAAGTCAGCCAGTTCGCGGTTCATATCTTTCAGTCGGGTACGCGGGCGGCAGGGATATTCGTCTTGCGGAACAATGCCATAGCGTCTGGCCAGTGATAGAAAGGTATGTCCCATTCCGCGGATAGAAACCTTGCGTGCTTTGTCCTGCCAGGCACGGAGGGCAGCTTCTTCGTAGGCTTTTCGTGTGATGAACCAAGGGGAAAGTGCGATTGTATCACCGCATAACATCAGCCGATTTTCCAGATGGGCGGTCATAGAGTATCCCCAGCAACTTTCTGCTTGTCCCTGATTGCGGGGTGGAGCGGGCAGTGGGCTGAGACATTCGTTGTGGAAAGTCAGTTCGGGCGCAGCTGGTTTGGAAGTCCATTGACAACCGGTTGTCATCAGCATACTGATTAAGACATAGAGCAGAAGATAGTGAGTTTTCATGGTGTTGTATCGACTTTATTCTTTTGGGTAAATGTTTTTGGGTGCAAATATCGCCTTTTTAAAGGATTCTCAGGTTAGTTTCGGGTTACTATTTTTGTGAATCGTTAAGTTGGAAAAGAGAAAGAGACTATTCCCTTTGGGCAGGAATAGGCTCTTTCTTATAGTATTTGGTATACTTTCCGCTTACTTGCGATAGCTTTCCAGCTCTTCAGCCTTGAACTTGCGGATGAAGTTGAAGTGTTTCTCAACTTCGGCTTCAGCGTAGTTGACGTACACTTGTGCTGACTGAGCGAAGAGTTCGGGAGCCTTTGTAGCATCCTGAATAATGAGTTGCGACATCACGCAGTCGGCAGCCATCTCGTAGAGGCGGCGTGCGGTGAAGTCGAGCAATTCCTGATTCTGGGCTTCCTTCACGGCATTGGTGCAAGCTTCCAGTTTGTTGGTCATTTCCTTTACGCGGTCCATCAGCGGTTGCATGGCTTCGCTGCACGGGATTTGTTCGTACTCGCGCAGGATAGAAGCATAAGTACCGTTTGTCACGTAGCGGATGGCAGCAACCGTTTGCAGCTGGGTAGTACCTTCGTAGATGCTGGTGATACGTGCGTCGCGGTAGATGCGTTGGCAAGCATATTCCATCATGAAGCCCGAACCACCGTGAATCTGAATACAGTCGTAAGCGTTCTGGTTGGCATATTCAGAGTTCATACCTTTGGCCAGCGGTGTAAAGGCATCGGCCATCTTGGCGTAGCGCTTCTGTTCCTGACGTTCTTCGGGCGTCAGCTTGCGTTCGCGGGCGATGTCATCCAGGGCTTTGTAGATGTCAACATAACGCGAAGTCTGGTAAAGCAGCGAGCGACCAGCGTCGAGTTTGGCCTTCATGGTAGACAACATGTCGTATACGGCAGGGAACTCGATGATGGCTTTGCCAAACTGCTTGCGGTCCTTGGCGTAGGCCAGACCTTCGTTGTAGGCTGCCTGGCTGAGGCCGACAGACTGTGCGGCGATACCCAGACGGGCACCATTCATCAGCGCCATTACGTATTTAATCAGACCCAGCTTGCGGTCACCGCAAAGTTCGGCCTTGGCATTCTTGTAAACCAATTCGCAAGTGGGTGAGCCATGGATACCGAGCTTATTCTCGATGCGGCGTACGTCTACACCGCCGTCGCGCTTGTCGTAGATGAACATGGAGAGGCCGCGGCCGTCGTGTGTACCTTCTTCGGAGCGGGCCAATACGAGGTGCAGGTCAGCGTCGCCGTTGGTGATGAATCGCTTCACACCGTTCAGGCGCCAGCACTGGTTGGCTTCGTCGTAGGTAGCTTTCAGCATGACGCTCTGCAGGTCGGAGCCGGCATCGGGCTCGGTCAGGTCCATAGACATGGTTTCGCCGGCGCAGATGCGGGGGATGAAACGGCTGTGTTGGTCTTCGTTACCGAATTCGTACAGCGTTTCGATACAGTCCTGCAACGACCAGATGTTGCCGAAACCGGCATCGGCCTGAGCCACGATCTCCGCACACATGGTGTAGGGAGTGATGGGGAAGTTGAGACCACCGTAGCGGCGCGGCATGGTCATACCGTTCAGGCCAGCCTTCACCATAGCGTCGAGGTTCTGCTTTGTACCGCTGGCATATTCCACACGGCCGTTGGCACAATGAGGACCTTCTGCGTCTACGCCTTCTGCGTTGGCGGCAATCACTTCGCCGGTAATCTCGCCGGTGATTTCCAATACTTTGTCGTATGAGTCCATAGCGTCGGCATAGTCCTGCGGCGCGTAGTCGTACTCATCTTTATCTCTATAATTGCGCTCTTTAAGTTCGCAAATGCGTTCCATCAAGAGATTGTTCAGATGGAAGCGCAATTCCGGATGTTCAGTATAAAAATTGGGCATAGTCTTTTTATTTAGGGGAGTTAAGGAGTTAAGGAGTTAAGGAGTTAAGCCGAATGTTTAAATTCTGCTTCTCCTTATTTCTTAATCCTCGAAGCGTTTATTAGTGACACTTTTACAATAAGCATTCAGCAATTTACTCACTTCTTCTATGCTCCCGGTTAATTGTATATAGCTGTTTTCAGTAATGTAATTTAAATCTTTAGAAAGGAGTATGTAGTATCTGCATTCTTCCAGGCTGCCTTGTGCAATGTTCAGAAAACGGAGTTTATCTGCTCTCCCCATCTTTTTAAAGCCCTCGACGATGTTGGCGGGAATAGAAACTGCCGCTCGCTGGAACTGAGACACTAAACCGAATCGTTCGTGTGCAGGGTAAGCAGCGGTGTTTTTATAAACATTCAGTACAAACTGATGCGCTTTTTGCCAAACAATGAGGTCTTTAAAACTTTGGGTCATAAGTAAAACTATTGGCTTAACTCCTTAACTTCTTAACTCCTTAATTCCTTAGAATACCATTACTTACTGTTCTTCTTATAATACTTAATCATTTTAGGAATTACCTCTTCCACCGTTCCATTGATGACATAGTCGGCGATGGAGTTGATGGGGGCATTCTCGTCGTTGTTGATGGAGATGATGATACCCGCATCCTGCATGCCGGCGATGTGCTGGATCTGGCCGGAGATACCGCAGGCGATGTACAGTTTGGGATGAACCGTAACACCGGTCTGGCCAATCTGACGGTCGTGGTCGGCAAAGCCGGCGTCGACGGCGGCACGGCTGGCACCTACTTCGGCGTGGAGTTCCTTGGCCAGTTCGAACAGCATGTCGAAGCCTTCCTTCGAGCCCATGCCATAACCTCCGGCTACTACGATGGGAGCGCCCTTCAGGTTGTGTTTTGCCTTTTCTACGTGGCGGTCGATGACCTTCACTACGTAATCTGTTTCGGGCACGTACTTGGCTACGTCGTGACGGATTACTTCGCCCTGATAGTTCTCGTCGAGGATTTCTTTCTTCATCACGCCTTCGCGAACGGTAGCCATTTGCGGACGGTGTTCGGGGTTGACGATGGTGGCCACGATATTACCACCGAAAGCAGGACGGATCTGGTAGAGCAGGTTTTCGTAAGTCTTGCCAAGCTTCTTGTCCTCGTGGCTACCGATTTCCAGCTGTGTACAGTCGGCGGTCAGTCCACTGGTCAGGGCTGAAGATACACGCGGGCCGAGGTCACGGCCGATGACAGTAGCACCCATCAGGCAGATCTGAGGCTTCTCTTCCTTGAACAGGTTGACGAGGATGGAAGTGTGGGGCAGGGAAGTATAGGGGAAGAGGCCCGGAGCGTCGAACACGTGTACGCGGTCTACGCCGAAAGGCAACACTTGTTTTTCTACACCTTCGAGGCCGGTGCCGGCGCAGATGGCTTCCAGTTGGCAGCCCAGCTCGTTGGCCAGCTTGCGGCCCTTGGTCAAAAGTTCGAGACTGACGTCGGCAACATGGCAGCCGTCCATCTCACAATATACAAATACGTTGTTCATAGTCTTTTTATCCAATCGTATGATTTGCAATCAGTTCTACAATCAGGTTCTCTACATCTGCGTCGCTGCCTGTCAGGGTCTTGCTCTCCTTGGCCTGGAAGACGATGTTCTCGATCTTCTTCACCTTGGTGGGCGAGCCGCTAAGACCGCATTGCTTGGTGTCGCCGTTGACGTCGGCCACGCTCCACTCTGTGATGTTCAGGTAGGGGCGTTGTTCGTACAGGTAGGCGTAGGGCAATTCGGGCAGGGCGTTGGGGTTGCAATGAGTGGCTGTCAGGGCTGCTTTCTCCTGTCCGCCCATGGCACGTTTGTACTTTTGTACCAGTTTGGCATTGCGCGGACGGCAGGGAGCGGCACTACCGTTTACGGTGAGCACGATGGGAAGCGGACCTTCTACGGTCTCCACGCCGCCGTCGATGTGGCGTTTTACGCGGATGCGTCCGTCTTTCACTTCCTCAATTTCTTCTACATACGTTATCTGTGGCAAGCCCAGCTTTTCGGCTACCTGCGGGCCTACCTGTGCTGTATCGCCGTCGATGGCCTGACGACCGCCGACGATGATGTCATACTCGCCGATTTTGCGGATGGCTGTGGCCAGGGCATACGATGTGGCCAGTGTGTCGGCACCGGCAAAGGCGCGGTCGGTCAGCAGATAACCGCCGTCGGCACCGCGGTAAAGTCCTTCACGAATGATTTCGGCTGCACGTCCCGGTCCCATGGTGAGCATGGTGACGGTCGATCCCGGGTGTGCGTCTTTCAGGCGGAGCGCCTGCTCCAGCGCATTGAGGTCTTCCGGATTGAAGATGGCCGGAAGGGCCGCACGGTTGATGGTACCGTCGGCGTTCATGGCATCCTTGCCCACACAGCGTGTGTCGGGCACTTGTTTTGCCAATACTACGATTTTCAAACTCATGATATTAAATAAATAATTAGTATAAGTATTTATCTTTTGTCGGAGCCAATGCCGGCAGGAGGGTTTGGGGCCTGTCCTGTCAGGATATGCAATTGGCTATCAGCTTGCAAATTTACTGAAAGTGTCGGGTTTGGCAAGAAATAGGAGCAGAAAATGCACAAAGCAGATGGAACTGAGCAATTTCTTTGGTTTCTTGTAGTACTCTGCTTGGTATATTTCCGGCGTTTGGCTTACGTCTTGGCTGCCGGGATGTATATCCCGGCGCGCGGGATGCACATTTCAGCACGCGGGATGTATATCTCGCGGCGCGAGATGAAACGTAAGTAAGGGAAAGAACATAGAAAGGCCGTACGTAAGTGCTGCGTATGGTGGTAGTATGGGCAAGGCGGTACTGGCTTTGGATATGCAAAATGCCCGCCTTCCTCGTCAATAGGGGAAGTGCGGGCATTGCTTTAAAGGAATCTATTACTGGTTTAAAACAGTCGGACGGATGGTCAGAAGATGATACCGAGGCGGAATCCTGCGTTGTTCTGACCTTCGATGTCGCCGGTCAGTGTGGCCGTACGGTTGGTGGCATAGCTGTAGTAGCCGGCCAGGTGGAATCCCCAGTTCTTCCGCTTCGTAGGATAGATTTTCAGGCCGACTTCGGGCGAGGCATAGAAGCCCCATGCCTTGTCGTAGAGGCCGCGTGTGCCGAAGTAGGTAGTGTTGCGGGCAAACATGGCTCCCAGCTTGGCGCCTACATAGGGGCACACTTGTGAGTGTGTGCAGAGTGCGTAGTTGACGGCAGCTCCGAAAGGCAACTGGAAGGCCGACCGTTGCTGGTCGGTCGTAAGGCTTTCGGTTGGCGAAAGTTGCAGTGTCTGCCGGCCTACGTATTGGTGATTGGTGTGAAACGATACGAAGGCACCCGCCGAAAGTCGGGGTGTGATGTCATACAAGCCTTCGAAGTTCATTCCCCAACCGCTTATCTTATCGGCAAAGTCGGTGTTCAGCGGGGCGTTCATCTGCCAGTCTACAATGAGGTGTGCCCTACGTTCGGGGTTGCATTGTGCGTTGGCTTGCTGGTTGATGCCCAGGATCAGGCAGGAAGCCAGCGTCAGGGTTTTCATCAGAGTTTTGATATATGTTTTCATTGTTTACCTCCGTTTCTTATTTGTTGGATTGGATATAGGGTGACTGTTCGAAAGCCTGTCCGATGGCATCGGTCATCAGCTGGATGTTGTACCAGGAGTTGTACTGGTAGCCCGAAGCGTTGGCGTACCAGATGACGGGCAGTTTGGCATTCTCGGTGCCATTGTCCGACAAGTCTATCATTTCCATCACCAGTGTGTTGGTGTCGTAGCTGTAGCTCACGGTGTAGGGGTAGTACCAGCCTCCCCACCAGGGACCCCAGTAGCCGTAGTCCCACCATCCGTTCCAGTAACCGCCGCTTACGATGTGGGTGGTCTGTTCGATGTACGACAGCTGTACGCCCAAGTCGGCCTCGTCTTTCTGTTCGGGGTCGGTGATGCGTTGATATCCACGGCTGTTCATGGCGCTTTCGACGGCTTTAATCAGCTTTTGGGCGTTCTCGTCTTTCCAGTAGGTGGCACGGTAGGTCCCGGCTTCGAGAATACTGTCGGGCAGGAAGTAAGTTTGAAACTTGCCGAAGTCGGCTTCATTGTCATAGTCGGTGTAGACTACCATGTCGTTGTCCAGTTGGTCCATATCCGGATCTTTCTCGCATGACATTATGGCCAATGCCATGCAGGCCAATAACACAATCTTTTTCATAATCTTCTGATTTATTTTCTATGGTGAAGGAAAGCCCGTACGGATGGGGCTTTCCCGAATAAGCTTGCTTATCCGTTCTTCTGCATCAGAGGGAGCGTCCTTTGAATACGGTACTTTTCTCGATGGGCACGATGAAGCCGTTGAGCGTCATGCGGTTGGAGTTGAAGTTGGGGGTAATGTTTACGGATGCCTTATTGCTTCCTTTGTAGAGCGTGATGTCTACGCGGGCTGAAATGCCGGTACCCATGACGTTGATGGACAGGTTAAGGTTCCCTTTCTTGTCTTTACGCAAGTCGTAGTCCGAGAAGCTGCCTTCTACCGTCACACCTCCCAGTCCGTTGGGACCGCTTACCGGTATGTTGAACGCCACCTGTACGACGGCTCGCTTGTCTTTGACGGATACGAAGTTGGTGTTGGAAGTCACGTAGGCGGTTTGACCGTATTTGAATACTACCCTGTCGGCTTCGAGGGTGAAGGCACGGTTTTCGAGTGCCTGTTCGGCTTCGACAAACAGCAGGCTGTCGATGTGCTCCTGCAATGCTTTCTTTTCGGCTTTCGTCAATTCTCTTTCTTGTTCTTGTTGTGCTGCGGCACTTCCTGCCAATAGAAGCAGGAACATTGTCATCATTAGAGTCAATTTTTTCATAATTCTGGTTTTTTAAGTTAGGCTTTATTTTTTGCTTGTCTGTTTATAAAACAAATTGAATCAGCTTTTACTGCTTAGTGTTTGATTAATAATGTTTAAGAACTGTTCTCTTTATCCTTTTTTAATCTTTGAACACTGCTGGAATGCTTTTTCCGGGATAAAGATAGCAAACGTTAACATAGCCGCAGTGCAGTAGTTGCCGAGTTGTACGAAAAGCGTGCTGAAGTGGTGGTGTATAGGGCTGAAAACAAAACGGGCCTCCACTTGGTGGAAGCCCGTTGCTGTATTAAGTCTGTTGTAAGGGAATTATTTGATTCCCAGTTTAGCTTTGATTTCGGCAGGCACAGCATCCTTGTGTACCAGGATGTTCATAGTCTTGTATGCTACGAAAGCTTTCGATGCATACCAGATGCCTTTGTACTTGCCGCTCAGTCCCCAAGAGTTCTTCACCATGAAGTACTCTTTTCCGTTCTGATCCTTGGCAATACCGTAGATCACCATGCCGTGGTCGTCGGTAGTTTCCCAGTTGTCGAAAGCTGTCTGACGCATTTCCTGAGTAACATTGACTTCGGGCAGCGGTTTGCTGGTCAGCTCCTTGCGCTTGTCGGCAGCAGTCATGCCTGTCCAGCGTGCCATGTCCGAACCGGTCAGCTCGGCACCGCGTGCTGCGTCGGGCATTACGGCGATACCGTCGCGGGTAAAGCCCTGTTCGCTTACGTCGCTACCCCAGGCAAAGGTGTAGCCTGTGCGGATGGCGTTGTCCATAACAGCCATCAGTTCGTCAATCGGCAGGTTGTAGGACAGACCGTTGCGCCAGTTGTCCTGGATTTCGATAGAGAACTGAGTGTAGAACGGATGGTGTGTGTACGAAGTCAGCGATACATAGTCGTCCGGATTGATGCCCAGGCTTTCGGCAAAGCTCTTCGGAGTGTATTGCTTGCCCTGATAAGTAAACGTTTCGGGGCATTTACCCAGATAAGTATCGTAGATGGCGCTGATGCCGTTCTTCCAGACCGGAGTCAGCTTGCTGAAGTTTCCTTTACCGATGGCTTGTACATAAGCTCCGGCTACGGCATCCAGTTCGTTGTGTACAGGCAGAGAGTCGCCGTACATGATGCCCGGCATGGCTTCCTGGGGTACAAGACCGTAATTCTTCATACAGTACATGATGTCGTAAAAGCTTCCGCCCGGCGAGAAAGAAGCATCGCCGTGGTAGCGTACGTAGTTAACTGCACGGTCGACCATCGTGTGGTGAACGACGAACATTTCGGAAAGGTCGTAAGTACCTTTGCCCAGACGCAACAGTTCGCTTTCCAGGAATCCGAGGCTGGAGAAGCTCCAACACGTGCTCGAACGGTTCTGGTTTTTGATACTGGTGATGGGGTTTTCTTTAACTGTGGTGAACACGAAACCCTCTTCTTTGGGTTCGGTCTTCTTCTTGGCCGACATGTCGAAGGCTACGAGAGCCAGTGCGGCAATGAGGATAGTTTTTTTCATCATGATTAAATTAGTTGGAAAATTCTGTTACCGATGGCAAAGATAGTGAGAATATCGCTAACAAAAGCTATCTTTGAGCGTTAATTCAAATGAATATATGAAGAAAACAATACAGATAGACAACAGTACGGGACTGGTGCTCGAAGGTGGAGGCATGCGTGGCGTGTTTACCTGCGGCGTGCTCGACAGCTTTATGGACCGGGGTATCCGTTTTCCGTATGTCATAGGGGTCAGTGCCGGGGCATGCAACGGACTTTCCTATATGTCGGGGCAGCGCGGAAGGGCCAAGTTCAGCAATATTGATCTGTTGGAGAAGTATCATTATATCGGTCTGAAGTATCTGTTGCGCAAGCACAATATTATGGATTTTGACCTGCTGTTTCACGACTTTCCCGAACGTATTCTGCCTTATGACTATCAGGCCTATTTCAACAATCCGGCCCGTTACGTCATGGTGACAACCAATTGCCTGACGGGTGAGGCTAACTACCTGGAAGAGAAGAAGAACAAGGAACGGGTGATAGACATTGTGCGTGCTTCGAGCAGTTTGCCGTTTGTCTGTCCGATAGCCAGAGTGGATGGCATCCCAATGCTGGATGGTGGTATTGTTGACAGCATTCCCTTGTTGCGGGCATGTGCCGACGGGTGTCGTAAAAACGTAGTTGTGCTGACTCGCAACCGGGGATACCGCAAGAAAATTCAGGGAACACGTGTACCCCGTTTCATTTACAAAGAATATCCTTTGCTGCGTGCGGCCATCAACCGCCGTAGCCTGCTTTACAACGAACAGCTGGAACAGGTGGAAAAACTGGAAGAACAAGGCGAAGTCATTGTGATACGCCCCGTGCGGCCTGTTGAGGTAGACCGCATCGAACGCGACACTAAAAAACTTCTGGCACTTTACGAGGAAGGTTACCGATGTGGTATGGAACTCGAAGAAGTGACCTCGCATCCGTAAGAGGGATTATACCATATCTTCTCCCGTATGGATAACCGGTACGCGTACTGTTTTATGGAATGGAATGAAGCGCGAAACGATGGCAATGACCAGCGTAACGATAAAGAGCCATCCCAGAATATGCTTCAGTGCCAGCAGAGTGCCCTGTTGTTGCAATACGTTGTAGAGGGTATTTGTAGCCAGCTGCATAGCTTCGTCTATGCCATGTCCTTGTGCCAGACTGCTGCTTAATGTAGATTGCCACCGGGCGGCTGCCAACGGATCGGTGGCTGTGAGCGACTCGGACAGCTCTACCATATATTTCTGTTGCAGGTGGTAGAGCATATTGCTGTAAAAGGCAGATGCGGCGACCGGCGTCAGCACCGAGCGGAAAAAAATGAGGAAAAAAGCATTCGACAACAGAAGTTTCGGTGGCATGTCCTCGACAGCAAACAGGGCGAAGGCTATGATAAGTGTCAGCATACCCAATCCGCGAAGAAACATCGGCAGGTAAAGCATCTCGTAGGTACTGTCGGGCGATATGCCGAAATAAAGCATCCCGAAAAACAGGGCAAAACAGGCCATGCCACCGGCTATGAGAAAACGAAACCGCCACCGTTGCCACCTGAACCACCAGAAACAGATGAAAGCTCCTAACATATAGCCCGGCAACAGCCAGATGTAGAGGGTATAGGTGTGAGTGGTGTCAACACGCAGAATGGTTGTCAGGTAGCTGGTGATCAGACTTGTGGAAGTACTGAAGAACATGACCATCATCATATAGAAATATCCTACAATGGCTTTCCACTGGAACAATGGCTTCAGACTGACAAACGGATGTGAGGAATGGAACTGTTCCCAAAGAAAGAGGGCTATCAGCAGCGGAGCGATTACAATATAGATACAGATGCGGGTAGAGGCCATCCAGTCGAGTGTCTTGCCGTAAGTGATGACGTAGATAAGCATCAGAAGGCCGGTAGAGATGATGAGCATCTCGCGCGGATGCAGTTCTTTCCAGGGAATAGGGCGCGAAGGACGGTCCTGACGGAAGAACAGAATGACAGCCAGGATGGCCACCAGCAGAAGCAACATCATGAAGTAGTACATGTATTTCCAGTCGTAATGATAGGCCAGCAGGGCCGTGATGACCATCGAAAGTTGCCCGCCACCGAATACCAGTGGATAGAAGTAGGCATAGAATTCGCTTCGGATGTCTTTCGGGCTGAAGATGAACTTGATGCGCCGGATAATCCAAAGCATGAGGAAGCCTTTCAGAAATCCGATGATGAAGCTGGCGGCTATCAGCAATTCGATGTTGGCCTGACGGGCACAGAACCAGCTGAGAAAGAATTGGAGTGTAAGGTCGATGAGGAGCAGCGATTTGCCAGACAATGCTCCCAGAATTTTGGGTACGATGGGGTAGGCTATGGCCATGCCTGCCGATGCAGCATAGTAGCCGATGGTGATGTCTTCGGTGTAGACGCCCAGCGTGTTCGATACTTCTACCATACTGCCGGTATATGTGCCGTTCAGCATGGCGATGGGCAGCATGATCAGAAAGACGGTGGCTACCGACAGACGGTCGGGCACCCATTTCCGGGCAGGAATGTCAAGTTCGCGTGCTGTTTTCATTTCTTTCGTAAGGCTTCGGTTTCTACCATCATACCTGCCCGGAGCAGGCTCATGCTTTTTTCGTCCACATCGTCCAGGTCGATGCGTACGGGGATGCGCTGCTGCACTTTGACAAAGTTTCCGGCGGAATTGTCGGTAGGTACGAGCGAGTACTTCGAACCGGTTGCTTCGGAGATGGCTGTTACATGTCCGTGAAGAATGCGATTGGGCAGGCCGTCTACTTTGATGCGTACGGGTTGCCCTATGTAGATGTTGGCAATCTGGGTTTCACGATAGTTGGCAGTAATCCATTTGTCCGACTGACGGACAATGTACGAAAGTGTTTGTCCGGCACTGACGTACTGGCCCGGCTCCAGTGTGCGTCGTCCCATATAGCCGTCGTAGGGCGCGGTTACTACCGTGTACGAAAGGTTCAGATTGGCCAGGTCGAGAGCTGCTTCGGCACGCAGGATTCCCGCTTCTGCATTCACATGCTTCTTGTTGGCTTCGTCGTATTGCGAATTGGCTGCTTCTTTTTGGCGTAAGAGGGCATTGTAGCGGGCACGGGCAGCGTCGTAGTTGGCTTTAGCTTGGTCGAACTGTTGTGCGGGGACGGATTCTTCTTCTAACAGACGTTCGTAGCGGTGATAATCTTGCTCGGCTTGCCACAATTTGGCTTGCGCTTCGGCCAGATTGGCATCCTGCTCGGCGATATGTGTGTGCGAGGTTCGAATGCCCGAGGCCAGTACGTCGCGTGAACCTTGCGCATCGAGCAGGGAGGCCTGTGCTTCCTTTTGGCGAATCAGGTATTCGCGGTTGTCGAGTACGACAAGTGTATCGCCTTTGTGTACAAACTGGTGTTCGGTGAAGCGTACTTCCTGAATGTAGCCGCCTACCCGGATGTTTACGGGTGCGATATACTGATCGACAAAGGCGTCGTTGGTTATTTCGTAATTGATGTATCTCCAGAAATAGTTGGCGGTCCAGGTCAGTCCGGAACCGGCTATGAGGATACATATAATATTAAGGATGATGTTGCGCCGCTTTTGGCGTTTCAATCTTCTATATTTGGCTTGTAGTACAGACATGGTGGTTATGGATTGGTTAATGAAATTAGGTAATGGATGTTTCGGTCTGTATGTTCCCGATAGCTCGGTAGCTATAATGCTCCCACTGCACGTTGCAGTTCGTAATAGGTGTATACGACTTGTGTACGTGCTGTTGTGAGTTGCAGTTCTGCGTTCAGGCGCAGGTTGTCGGCATCGAGTAAGTCGGTCAGAATGGCCAGCTGGTTCATATAGCGGTTTCGCATGATGCGGTAGTTTTCTTCGGCTTGCCGCACCGAGAGCTTCAGGGCTTCCACGCGTTCGGTTGCTTCGCGATGCTTCAGCAGTGCTTTTTGTATGGTCATGCGTATGCTTTGGGCTTTCTGCTGTTCGGCATTGCGCATCAGCAATACATTCTGTTGGGCTTCTTTCAGCTTATGCCTGTTGCGGTAGAGTGCCGACAGAGGGTATGAAAACGAAAGTCCGATGTTCCAACTGTTGTTGTACATGTCGGCCAGTGTACGCGATACGGGTCGGGCCAGCGTGTTCGATGCAGTCAGTGACACTTGGGGCAACTGTTCGGCACGTGTCAGCCTGATGCTGTTTTCTGCCAGTTCGGTTTGCTTGCGCAACAGAAGCATGGAAGGATCAGTCTGTTCGGCCTGTTCTATGTAGTCGGCATACAGACCTGTATTGCATTCGCGGCTGAGCAATGCCGTGTCGGGGAGCAGGAGCAAGTGTTCGTCCAGTCCCAACAGGATGTCCAGCTGTTGCGATACAATCCGGATGTCATTCTCCGTCTCTGTTACGGCCAGGCGGTCGTCGGTCAGTTGCATTTCGCTACGCAGCACATCATTGTTTGTAATGATGCCTTCGTCCTTCATGCGTCTGATGTCTTTCAGTCTACGCTCCGATTCCTCAATGTTGCGGCACAGTACGATGTGCTGTTTGTACAGGCTGAACAGGCTGAGGTATTGCTGCAGCATAGCCAGCTTGATGTCCGCCTGGTCGGCGGCAGTTTGCAGTCTGGCTATCTCTTGCTGAAGATCGGCCTGTCGGATGCCATATTTTATCTTGCCGCCTTGATAGATAGGTTGGCTGAAGTCTATGGCATAATTTTGCTGCCAGTCGGGCGATTCGGGATGTGTAGGATGGCTCAGTCCGTTTTTCCATACGACAGGCTGTCCTAAAAAGCCTCCACGCAGTCCGATGCTGATTTCGGGCAGGCGGGCAGAACGTGCAGTCCGTGTCCGTTCTTCGGCCATTTGTTCTTTCAGACGGTCGGCGGCTAGTTGAAGATGCTGGCAGGTAGCCTGTTCGAACAGTTGGTCGACGTTCAGATAGAGCGTATCGTTCGTAGCTTGGGCAAAGGTACAGGCGGGCACAAGTAGCAGGTATCCGATTGCGGCAAACAGTTTAATACGTTTCAATGGCATGTTGCAACTCTTTTAATAATTCATTGGTCTGTTTGAGTTTCTCTGTTCCGAGTATCTGTTCCAGCCGTTCATAGTAGGCCGTCAGTACGGGGGCAATCCATTGGTGGAATTCTTCACCTTTTTCGGTGAGATATACAAGCTTGTTACGGCGGTCTTTCGGATCTTCGTGCCGGCATACGTATCCCTTACGTTCCAGATTCAGCATCAGGTTGGTCAAGCAGGCCTTGTCTTTGGCCGTGCGGACGGCCAGTGTCTGCTGGCTGATGCCTTGTTCGCTCCACAAACAACTCATTATTTGCAGCATTTCGAAAGTGATGCCCGCGCCACTTTGTTTCAACAGCTTTTGCATAGCCTGTCGCGAGGCCATACGTGTCCGTATCAGTTGCAGAATACAATCTCTTGATGTCATAAAACTCATTCTTTGGAGGGCGCAAAGGTAGTATATCTCCGGTAAATAGTCTAATGTTTGACTATTTACTTTGGGAGATAGGGAGAACTTTATGAATTAGGAAGTACTATTATTGTACCGGTACATGCCAAAACCTTTATTGATTGTAGATAGTTATGAACGGGATAAGGCAATAAGGATAACTCTCGTTAATATATCGAAAACTGACACCCCAGTCAGAACGATATTTAGCAAAGTGGCTATTCAAACAAGGTTCAGCTTCCGGAAACTGTCTGCTGATATAGTTGATAAAACAAAAAGCGCTAGGTTAAATCGGGAAAAGAAAAGGCGGGAATAGAGAAAAAAAGTGCACCAGTTATTGCACTCATAGTGCAATAGTCACTGCACTGTCAGTGCAGTAGGTAGTGCACTCGCAGTGCAATAACTGGTGCACTGATGATGCATAAGCTGACACTGTGGTTTCTTCAATATACAACAATCCCCTGCAAGGTTTTGTGCCTTACAGGGGATTGTTTATGGTATCAGAAAGAAGTGGGACACGCGCGGTCCCCTTCTTCCTTTTTCTGAGCATTTGGCTTATTCAGCAACTTCTGTTCCCCAGTTTTCGCGGGCCAGACGCTTGTAGCTGTTGTAACGCCACTTAGCGTTGTCCTCGGCAGCCTGGAAGAGTTGTTCAGCTTCTGCAGGATATTGCTTCATTACAGATGCGTAACGAACCTCACCCTTCAGGAAGTCTTTGAAGCCTTCCCATTCGGGTTCCTTGCTATCCAGTGTGAACGGATTCTTGCCTTCAGCTTCCAAAGCCGGGTTGTAACGCCACAAGTGCCAGTAACCACACTTAACAGCTTTTTCTTCCTCAGCCTGGCTCTTACCCATACCAGCCTTCAGACCGTGGTTGATACACGGAGCGTAAGCGATGATGAGTGACGGACCGGGATATGCTTCAGCTTCGCGCAGAGCCTTCAGAGTCTGAGCCTGATCGGCACCCATAGCGATCTGTGCTACGTAAACGTAACCGTAAGTAGTAGCCATCAGACCGAGGTCTTTCTTACGTACGCGCTTACCGGCAGCAGCAAACTTAGCGATAGCACCTACCGGAGTAGCCTTAGAAGACTGACCACCCGTGTTAGAGTAAACCTCTGTATCGAGTACGAGGATGTTAACGTCCTTACCGCTGGCGATAACGTGGTCGAGACCACCGTAACCGATATCGTAAGAAGCACCGTCGCCACCGATAATCCACTGGCTGCGTTTTACGATGTATTGTTTCAGGTTGTAGATACCTGCGCAAACCGGACATTTGTCTTTAGCAGCTTCCAACATCGGAACGATGCGTTCGTAGATGTCTTTCGTCTTGTCAGCATCCAAAGCGTTGTCCAACCATTCCTGGAAGATAGCTTTGTACTCAGTCGGAGTAGCTTCGTTTTCGATGCCTTCCTGCATCAGTTTGGCAATGCGGGCACGCATCTTTTCGTTGGCCAGTTCCATACCCAGACCGAATTCGCAGAAGTCTTCGAACAGAGAGTTAGCCCATGCCGGACCGTGACCCTTCTCGTTCTTGGTGTAAGGAGTAGAAGGAACAGAACCAGAGTAGATAGAAGAACATCCTGTAGCGTTGGCTACCATTTCGCGGTCGCCGAAGAGCTGAGAAATCAGTTTCACGTACGGAGTTTCGCCGCAACCCGAGCAAGCGCCTGAGAACTCGAACAACGGAGTAGCGAACTGAGAGTTCTTCACGTTGGCCTTGATGTCTACCAGGTGTTGTTTGGTCTTCACGTTTTCTACGCAGTAAGTCCAGTTGTCGGCTTCGGCCATCTGGCTTTCCAGGTGAACCATTGACAAGGCTTTGCCACCCTTCTTCGGATTGCCCGGACATACGTCAACACAGTTACCGCAACCCAGACAGTCGAGTACGTCAACCTGCATGCGGAATGTCATGCCGTCGAATACCTTACCAACAGCTTTCAGCTGAGTGAAGTTAGCACCCTTCTGCTCTTCAGCATCGAGGATGAACGGACGGATGGCAGCGTGAGGACAAACGTAAGCACACTTGTTACACTGGATACAGTTTTCGGCATTCCATGCAGGAACGAATGCGGCAACACCGCGTTTTTCGTACTTGGCAGTACCTTGTTCCCAAGTACCGTCTTCGATACCCTTGAATGCAGATACCGGCAGCAAGTCGCCGTCCTGAGCATTGATAGGACGAACTACTTCGTTGATGAAAGCAGGATCGTTGTTGGCAGCCTTTTCGTCGTCGGCCAGGTTAGCCCATGCCGGATCGATGGTCAGCTGCTTGTATTCGCCACCACGGTCAACGGCAGCATAGTTCTTGTTCACAACGTCTTCACCCTTCTTGCCATAAGACTTCACGATGAACTTCTTCATCTGTTCTACAGCCAGGTCAACGGGGATAACGCCTGTGATGCGGAAGAATGCAGACTGCAGGATAGTGTTGGTACGGTTGCCCAAACCGATTTCCTGTGCAATCTGAGTTGCGTTGATGTAGTAAACGGTGATGTTGTTCTGTGCGAAATATTTCTTCACCTTGTTCGGCAGGTTCTTTGCCAGTTCTTCACCTTCCCAGATGGTGTTGAGCAGGAACGAACCGTTCTTGCGCAGACCGCGGGTTACGTCGTACATGTGCAGGTAAGCCTGTACGTGGCAAGCTACGAAGTTAGGTGTATTAACCAAGTAAGTAGAGCGGATAGGAGTGTCACCGAAACGCAGGTGAGAGCAAGTGAAACCGCCTGACTTCTTAGAGTCGTAAGAGAAGTATGCCTGACAGTGCTTGTCGGTATTGTCACCGATAATCTTCACTGAGTTCTTGTTGGCACCTACTGTACCGTCGGCACCCAGACCGTAGAACTTAGCTTCGAACATGCCTTCGCCACCTACTGCGATTTCAGCTTCCTGAGGCAGAGAAGTGAAGGTAACGTCGTCTACGATACCGATAGTGAAGTGGTTCTTCGGAGTCGGCAATGACAGGTTGTCGTAAACGGCAAAGATTTGTGCCGGAGTGGTATCTTTCGAACCCAGACCGTAACGTCCGCCAACGATAAGCGGAGCATTTTCCTGTCCGTAGAAGCAGTCTTTAACATCCATATAAAGCGGTTCGCCGTTGGCACCCGGTTCCTTTGTACGGTCGAGTACGGCAATGCGTTTAGCTGTCTTAGGCACTGCAGCCAGGAAGTGTTTGGCAGAGAACGGACGGTAGAGGTGAACAGCTACCAAACCTACTTTCTCGCCTTTGGCGCGCAGATAGTCGATTACTTCGCGGATAGCTTCGGTTACCGAACCCATAGCGATGATAACGCGTTCTGCCTCAGGATCACCGTAGTAGTCGAACAGACCGTAGTTACGGCCAGTGATTTCGCTGATCTTCTTCATGTAGTCTTCTACGATAGCGGGAACAGCATCATAGAAGCTGTTGCATGATTCACGGTGTTGGAAGAAGTGGTCGGGGTTTTCAGCCATACCACGTGCTACCGGAGTCATAGGATTCATAGCGCGGCTACGGAATTCAGCCAAAGCTTCCTGATCGATCAGCGGAGCGAGGTCTTCGTTGTCCAGCTTCTCGATCTTCTGGATTTCGTGTGATGTACGGAAACCGTCGAAGAAGTTGATGAACGGAACGCGTGCCTTCAGTGTAGACAGGTGAGCAACACCGGCGAGGTCCATCACTTCCTGTACAGAACCTTCAGCCAGCATGGCGAATCCTGTCTGGCGGCAAGACATTACATCCTGATGGTCGCCGAAGATACACAGAGCGTGGCTGGCCAGTGTACGTGCAGATACGTGGAATACGCAGGGCAAGTTTTCACCGGCAATCTTGTACATATTGGGGATCATCAGCAACAGACCCTGAGAAGCAGTGTAGGTGGTAGTCAGCGCACCTGCCTGCAGTGAGCCGTGTACGGCACCGGCAGCACCGGCTTCCGACTGCATTTCCTGTACCAATACTGTTTCGCCGAAGATGTTTTTACGACCTGCGGCAGCCCATTCGTCTACGTGTTCAGCCATCGTAGATGACGGGGTGATGGGGTAGATGGCTGCTACCTCGGAGAACATGTACGAGATGTGTGCAGCGGCTTCGTTACCATCACAAGTGATGAATTTTTTCTGTTTAGTCATAACTAAATGAATTTTATAAAGTAAAAAATCGTTTTTTCTTCTGTTTGGAAGTATTTGTTTTTCTGGCCTATATGCTTCTTAGTATAAGAATCCGAATAGCCAAAGCGGTATCTGGTTATTCCGTCCTATCTCTGCTTTGTGCAGGGCGTAGGTGATACCGGGGTTGTTCTTAATCTTCATACCTTCCGGGCATATCTTGAACGGCATGACCTCGTCTACCATAAACGAGACGTTCTTATCGCCTTTGTTCACCTTGTGGTCTTTCCACATGGTGTTTACAAAGAAGGTGTCGAGAACGTCCTGTTCTTCTACTTTCACCGGATAGATGGAGTACATCAGGTTGGGGTTGTGCATCATTATCTTCGATGGCTTTTTGGGGAATTCTTCTCCTTTCGGATAGACCATGTTGATAAGGCGCGCATCTGCCAGATATTTGATGTAATTCATCACCGTGGCACGCGATGTCTGTATGTCGTTTGCCAGTTGGCTGACGTTCGGAGCTTTCGGCCCGTCTACAGCCAGCAAATATAATAATTTTTTTATTTTAGAAAGATATTTCAGCTCGATTTGTTTGATAAGCAGGATGTCTACTTCCACCATCATGTTCATGGTCTTCAACAGATTCTCCGAGAAGTTGCGTTTTTCAAGGAAGAAAGGGTAGAATCCGTGGTGGATATAGTCCTGAAAATAATCCAGCGGGCGTACTTTCGATAAGATGCCTTTGGCTATCTGCTCGTGGCTGCTCAGGATTTCCTCCAGCGTATAAGCATGGAATTTCATTCCTGTCTGCAGGTTCAGGAATTCGCGGAAGGAGAATCCGCGCAGGTTGTAGCTTTTTACCACATCGCGCAGTTCAAGGTTCTCTTCTTTCAGTCGCATGACTGACGAACCGGTAAATACTATTTTCAGGTTGGGGAAGCGGTCGTAGCACATTCGCAGTTCCTGACTCCAGTCGGGGTGTTTGAACACCTGGTCAATCAACAGCACTTTTCCCCCACGACGTTGAAACTCGTAGGCAAAATCGACCAAGCTATGTCCCGAGAAGTAGAAGTTGTTCATGTTGATGAACAGGCAGGAACGGTCGGTGCCGAATTTTTCTTTGGCATATTGCAGCAGGAAAGTTGTTTTGCCTACGCCACGTGTGCCTTTGATACCGATGAGACGGTCGTTCCAGTCGATCTCGTCCATCAGGTCGCGGCGGACAGGGGCGTTGGTATGTTCTACCAGATAAGCGTGCGTACGATAAAATGCTTCCATGCTTTATATTCCATATTTATCAGGCGACAAAGATATAGCTTTTTTATAGATTTGCAAAGTGGAGATAGCAAAATATTGGAAATTAATTCTTATCTTTCCTCCCGGAAACAGCAGAAACAGGTGTATATGGAACTCTATCTTTTCAATCCCGATGCCGACATGGCGCTTGCAGACAACGGCGGACATTACATTGCTCCGGCTTCCGTACGTCGTATGACTGCGGATTTGGCTTGGCTACCTTTGTGGTATGCCGCACCGGGAAGCGGTGTGCTGATGTCGGAAGAGGCAGAATATGATTTTGCCGGGCAGATGCGACAATATTTCCCGTTGGATGTGATGCCGGTAGTATGGAATCAGTTGCCGGAAGTTTCACCTGCAAGCTTATATCCCTGGGGATGGAATGTTTCTTTGCGCCGTTCTTTACTGAAAGCTGGAGTGTGCGAAGACGCATTGCCGACGGTGGAAAGTCTGAACCGGTTGCGGGCTTTAGCGGGACGCGATGTAGCATTGCGTATTCTGCAAGCCTTGGCAGGATTGCCTTTTTGTTGTGGTAGTGGTGTGGTTCTGTTGGATGTACAGGCGTGTAGCGATTACGCCCGCAGGCTGGGTAGTTGTGTGTTCAAGACTCCTTGGTCGGGCAGTGGAAAGGGATTGCTGTGGTGTCGCAGTGGTTTTACGGAGGTGATGTCCAGCCGGTGTGCACGCATTATTCGTGAGCAGGGATTTCTGACAGGGTTTCCTATATATAATAAGGTATTGGACTTTGCATTGGAATATCAGTCCGACGGGCAGGGAAATGTGGATTTCATTGGTTATTCACTGTTCGATACAGATGAACGAGGTGCTTATTCGGGTAATAGGCTGTTGTCCAATGAGGCAATCGAACAACAGATTCTGCATTTTCTTCCTTTGGCGGCCTGGCAGCAGATATGTATCTGTCTACAGCAAGAACTTACCAGTTGTTATGGTTGGGCGTACAAAGGCTTCTTGGGAGTAGATATGATGATTTGCAGGATGGGGGATGAGGAGAATGGTGAATATCGTGTTTTTCCTTGTGTGGAGGTAAACCTACGTATGAACATGGGAGTGGTGGCCCGTCTCTTCTTCGACCGTTTTATGTTACCCTCTGCTAACGGATGTTTTCGCGTGGAATATTTCTCCGATCCTGCCAGTCTGCACCGTGCGCACGAGGCTGACAAGCGGGAGTCGCAGGCTGTGATACGCGACGGTAAACTTTTGTCGGGTTATTTACCATTGGTGCCAGTCGGTTCGGAAAGCCGTTATCGGGCTTACGTCAAAGTTGCTGAGTAACAGTTTTGCTATCTGTAATGTTCAAAAAATGTCCTTATCGTTTTATATATTCTTCCTTTTTATTATTTTTGCATAATGCAGCCGGAATTTTCCTGACTACTGAAAAACATTATCCATGGAAGACTATGATAAATTAATCAACGGACAGTTGGAAAGCATTTTGTCCGTAATGGACCGGCGTAACGTGTCGGCCGAAGATCGTATACGCATTAGGGAAGCGTTCGAGTTTGCCCGAGAGGCTCATGCCGGACAGAAACGTAAAAGTGGTGCACCCTATATTATACATCCGGTAGCAGTGGCACGGATTGTGGCCGAAGAATTGCAACTGGGGCCTAATCCGGTGATTGCTGCGTTTCTGCACGACGTGGCCGAAGATACGTCGTTTACACTCGATGATATAAAGGCACGTTTCGGTCCCGATGTCGCCTACTTGGTCAGAGTCGTGACGAAACAGAAAAAAATGCAGTATGAGACTTCCAAGCAGGTAGAAAACTTCAAGCAAATGCTCGACTCGCTGCATTACGACATCCGTGCCATCCTTATCAAACTGGCCGACCGCTTGCATAACATGCGTACGCTGGACAGTATGCGTCCTGAAAAGCAGATGAAGATAGCGGGCGAAACCGATTACTTCTATGCTCCGCTGGCCAACCGTCTGGGGTTGTACGGTATTCGTCGCGAACTGGAGAATCTGAGTTTACGCTACCGTTGTCCGCTGGAGTATCAGGAACTGGAACGAGCCATCGAAGCCGACAAAGCCGAAGACCGTCAGCGTTTGGACGCCTTTACCGGCGAAATGCTGGAGTTGTTGCGCCGCAAAGGCATTCAGGCGCGTACGGAAGTGCGCTATCGTATGCCTTACAGCATCTGGCGGAAGATACAGTCTACCGGGCGCGACTTCAAGCATTTGGATTACCGTCATGTAGTCCGGTTGATTTATCCGGCCGAACGTGAAGAAGATGAAAAGCGCATCTGTCTGCATATCTATTCCATCCTGACCGACCGTTTCAAAGAAAAACCGGGCAGTATCGTCAACTTTATCGACTCTCCCAAGGAGAATGGTTATCAGAGTTTCCATATCCGTCTGCTTAGCGAGCATGGCATTTGGGAAGAAATCCATATCTCTTCCGAACGTATGGTACTCAACTCCAAGCTGGGGTGTGCCGTTGAACGGATGGAAGGGGCGTGGGACAACTGGATTGCCAAGTTCCGTGCCTTGCTGAAGGATGCGGCCAGCCAGACTGCCGAAGGCTGGTTCATGGACAGTGTGGTAAGTTCGCTTTACAACGAGGATATCACAGTTTTCACTCCACAGGGTAAACCTATCAATCTGCCACAACGGGCTACGGTGCTCGACTTTGCTTTCGAACTGCACAATTCGATCGGGGCGCATGCCCAGTATGCCAAGGTGAATGGTAAACTGTGCTCGGTCAAGACTGAACTTCATCATGGTGACTGTGTGGAAGTCGGGGTTAATCCGGACTTTGCTCCTCGTCCCGACTGGCTCGACTGTGTTCAGACGTATAAGGCCAAGAGCTTCTTGCGTTCTTATTTGGGGCAGATAAAGTCTATTCCCAAGAACCGTTGCCTATGCTGCCATCCGTTGCCGGGCAATGAAGTGATAGGTTTCAGAGAGTTGGATGGTACGATAACCATCCATAAGCGCGATTGTGCTTTGGCTATCCGCCAAGCGTCGCAGGACGGTGATTCCATTGTCTCAGTCGATTTTCCAGAAGATAAGGATGTGTTCTATCCCGTGCGTATCAATGTACGTGCTGTCGACCGCTATCATTTACTGATCGATCTGGTGGATTGCATTACTAACGGCATGAAGCTTTCCATCTCTAGTCTGAATACGGAGACTGTTGACGAGATTGCCGATTGTACTATCAACTTTTCGGTTCATTCGTTCAGCGAGCTGCAGAAAGTGATAGCATCCATTAGCAGTATCGACGGAGTAGACGAGGTTCATCGGGTAGAACTGTAAGACTCGGCTGCCGTTGTGCTTTCGTTGCCACAGCGGTCTAGTGCGGTGACGGCAAAGTAGCGTTTCACGGTCCAGGGCAGTATAGGGGCATAGATGAATTCTGTGCCCTGTATGCGTTGTGCTACAATGTTCTCGGGACGGCTGGTGTCGACAGGGTAGGTGTCGGATGCATAAACCACGTAGGTGGGTGCATTACGAGAATCATTGTCGGTGCCGGGTTTCCAGCTTAGTTTCCAGTAGCCTTCTTTCAGCTTTTCCACTTTCAGTGCGGTGGGTGCGGTAGGCGGTATGCTGTCTATCCATGTCATGGGTGGTTGCAGGGCAGGAGCTGTGTAATACTTTTCAGTCAGGATGTCGTACAGTTCCTGTGTGTTGTCCATCAGGTATTTTACCCGGTAATGTCCTTCTCCGTCCAGCTTGTGGGTACGCACAAAGTGAATCTGTCGCTCCACTTCGTCCACAGTCCAGTTTCCTTCACTGGGATCTAGGAAGTAAATGCCCAAGCCGGGGATGACTTGCCGTCCGTTGGATTGTTCTTTCCAGTCGAGGGCGAAGGGATAGAATCCGTTGCCGCGGAAATACATCATGGGATACACCTGATCCTGAATGCCTTCTCCCAGCCAGCCTTGCACGTCCTGATAGACGGTGTGGAAGGCGTTCCATCCGCGCGAGGAATAACGCGAGGTGTCGCGGTACTTTCCGACCGGACAGGTGCTCACCTTGACCCAAGGCTTCAGTTGTTTTACACCTTTATATATATAGCGCACGATTTCTGTGATGTTGTCTCTTCTCCATTGGTCCAGTGTGCGTCCCTTGCCGTATTTGCGGAAGTCGTACTTGTCGGGGAAGTTGGGGGCGTTTTCCGGATAACGCAGATAGTCGAAGTGCACGCCGTCTACGTCGTATCGTTCTACCACTTCGCGCACCAGGCTCATCAGGTATTCTTTGGTTTGCGGATTACCGGGATTCAGAAAGTACTCCCGTTTGTAAGGCACACAGATGGCAGGCTTTTTCTTGGTAACCGAGGCTTTGCCCAAGGCGGCAACGTGTTTCCGGTTTCCCAAAGGGATGGTTACCATCCAGGCATGACACTCCATACCACGTTTGTGGCACTCTTCGATGGCAAAGGCCAGCGGGTCGTAACCGGGATCTTTTCCGACCTGTCCGGTCAGAATGGAGTTGTATGGCTCGATGGCCGATTGGTACAGCACATCGCCCCGCGTACGGGTCTGAAACAGTACGGTGTTGAAATGTGCATCCCGTAGCTTGTCCAGTATTTCTATCAGTTCATTTTTCTGTTGTTGTATCTTTTGGGGTGAGGTGGCACGTGTCCGGGGCCAGTCCAATCCGTAGACGGCGGTAACCCATGCTGCTCTGACTTCTTGTTTGGGCTGGGCTGTAAGTTTTTGCATACTTCCCAGACAGATTAGGGATATCAGAAGAAAAATGAGTCGTTTCATTTAAATCGTTCTTTTTTGTGCCAAAGATAGCAAAAATGCGAATAAAGTTGTGCCATTATTTAAAATACTGTTACATTTGTGCACTCTAACATGATAAAAAGAAACACACAATGATTACTTTTACACTTTGTTTGCTTGCTCTCATTGCAGGCTATTTCATTTACGGTCGTTTTGTAGAACGGATTTTTGGTCCGGACGACCGTCAGACTCCGGCTTTGACGAAAGCCGACGGAGTAGACTATATGCCGCTTCCTCGTTGGAAAATCTTTATGATTCAATTTCTGAACATAGCAGGTCTAGGACCTATCTTTGGTGCTATTATGGGAGCCAAATTCGGTATGGCTTCTTATTTGTGGATTGTATTGGGTAGTATATTTGCCGGTGCTGTTCACGACTATCTGGCGGGTATGCTGTCTTTGCGACATGGCGGAGAAAGCCTTCCTGAAATAGTCGGACGCTATCTGGGACTGACAACCAAGCAGATTATGCGTGGTTTCACGGTGATTCTGATGATTCTGGTCGGTGCTGTTTTCGTGGCTGGTCCTGCAGGATTGCTGGCTAAGCTCACCCCGGATGCGCTGGATGTGACTTTCTGGATTATCGTGGTGTTCCTTTATTATATTCTGGCTACACTGTTGCCGGTGGATAAGATTATCGGTAAGATCTATCCGTTGTTTGCCATCGCATTGCTGTTCATGGCGGTAGGTATTCTGGTGATGCTGTATGTCAATCATCCTGCATTGCCCGAACTTTGGGACGGTGTTGAGAATACTCACCCGAATGCCGATACCTTACCTATTTTCCCTATTATGTTTGTCAGTATCGCCTGTGGCGCTATCAGTGGTTTTCATGCAACTCAAAGTCCGCTGATGGCACGGTGTATGACCAGCGAGCGTCACGGTCGACCTATCTTCTACGGTGCTATGATTACCGAAGGAATTGTCGGATTGATATGGGCTGCTGCCGCTACTTACTTTTTCCATGAAAACGGTATGGCAGAAACGAATGCAGCTGTCATTGTCGATGATATTACCAAAAACTGGTTAGGTACGGTTGGCGGTGTGCTGGCTGTTTTGGGAGTAATTGCCGCTCCTATCACCAGTGGTGATACGGCTTTCCGTTCGGCTCGTCTGATTGTAGCCGATTTCTTGGGTATAGAACAAAAATCCATGCGGAAACGTTTGTATATATGTATTCCGATGTTTCTGGTGGCTATTGCCTTGTTGCTGTACAGCATGCGCGATGCGGCTGGTTTTGATATGATATGGCGTTATTTCGCATGGGCCAATCAGGCGTTGTCGGTATTTACTTTGTGGGCTATAACGGTTTATCTGGCACGTGAACGGAAAGGATACTATTTCTATGTCACTTATTTGCCGGCTTTGTTTATGACAGCTGTTTGTACTACGTACATTTGTGTAGCTCCCGAAGGTATTGGTTTGTCGGTGGATAAAGCGGCGATCATAGCTGTACTGGCTGCGGTGGTTGCTGCAGTGTGGTTCAGGATATGGTATTTCAAGACTGCTAAAAAACTTTGTTGATGAAGAAAATCAGAAAATCGACCGGACTGACCATTGCTTTGCTGATCTATGTTTCGGCAACGGCTGCTTATTTCCTGCCCCGTAATACGGAAATTGAGCAGGCGGAGAAGTATATTACGGTAGTGGCTTCGTACGTCATAGTGCTGTTGCTCTGGCTGGTGCTCCGTAAGAAAGAACAGCTGCAGCAGAAGCGGCGTGATGAAGAGCGTAGAAACTGAATATTTACGGATTAAAATTGAAATAATATGAAAAAACTGATGTTGCTTGTTTGCCTGTTGGTCGCTTCGGTAGCCGCCCGGGCACAGTTCGAGAAAGGAAAATGGGTTGTTAATCCATCGCTGACAGGATTGGAACTGTCGCACGATACCGGTACGGATAAGACTTCTTTCGGACTGGAAGTTAAGGGAGGTGCTTTTTTGATTGATAACGTGGCTTTGCTGGTGAACGGTGCTGCCAAGTGGAATGAGAATGGAGCCGACATCTATTCGTTGGGTGTAGGCGGCCGTTATTATTTCAGTAAGGTTGGTGTGTTCCTGGGTGCTAATGTTAATGTGGATCGTTACGACTGGGGAAATCTGGATGACACTAAGTTTTCATTTGGAATGGAGGCCGGATATGCATTCTTTCTTTCGCGTACGGTGACCATCGAGCCTGCCGCTTACTGGAATGTGAATGGCGACCGCTCTAAGTTCGGAGTAAAAGTCGGGTTCGGATTGTATTTCTGATAGAACTGCTTTTCTGTGTGCCGTTTGGGCAAACAGGAGGATATAATAAAGGTGTGAACAGGGCAAGAAGATGCGCTGTTCACACTTTTTTTTATGCGAAGAGCCGGGCATAGGTTTTTCTTCTGCTTCCTGTTTTTTTCCTTATTGTTTCTTATTTTTTCTCAAAGCATGAGAAGGGTATTCTCATAAGTATGAGAATAGTTTTCTCATATGCGTGAGAATGTTGTTCTCATACTTGTGAGAAACGAATAAGATCATAGGGCGTTATGTGAAAAAGTAAAGTTGGCTTATGTTTCTTTGATATTACCATCCGCACCCTATAAGGAGATGCTCTCCTCGTCGGGTACGGATGGTGCTGTTTTTATGCCTGTAGTTTTTCTTGCAGGAACTGTCCGGTATAGCTGGCTGCACATTGGGCTACTTCTTCCGGAGTGCCTGTGGCTACGATGTAACCACCTTTGTCGCCACCTTCGGGACCAAGATCGATGACGTAGTCGGCACACTTGACAACGTCGAGATTATGCTCGATGATGACAATGCTGTGTCCCCGCTTGATCAGCGAGTCGAAAGCTTCGAGCAATTTCCGGATGTCGTGGAAATGCAGGCCGGTGGTAGGCTCGTCGAAGATGAAGAGGGTAGGGTCGGCCTTTTCCTGACTCAGGTAGTAAGCCAGTTTGACGCGCTGGTTTTCGCCTCCCGACAGGGTGGACGAGGACTGTCCCAGCTTGATGTAGCCCAAACCGACTTCCTGCAACGGTTGCAGCTTCTTTACAATCTTTTTCTGTCCGTGCTGTGTGAAGAATTCGACAGCCTGGTTGACAGTCATCTCCAGTACGTCGTAGATGCTCATGTCGTGGAACTTCACTTCCAGCGTGTCGGCTTTGAAGCGTTTGCCGTGGCACGATTCACACTCCAGCACCAGGTCGGCCATGAACTGCATTTCGACGGTGATGGTACCTTCGCCCTTGCATTCCTCGCACCGTCCGCCTTCGCTGTTGAAGCTGAAATAGCCGGCGGTGTATCCCATTTGTTTGGCCAGTGGCTGTTCGGCCCAGAGTTTTCGTATCTCGTCGTAAGCCTTGATGTAAGTCACCGGATTGCTTCGCGATGATTTTCCGATGGGATTCTGGTCGACAAACTCTACGTTGCGCAGGCTCTTCAGGTCGCCTCCTATCGATACAAACTCACCGGGGCGTTCGGTGCACTCGTCCAGTTCGCGCTTCAGGGCACGGTAGAAGATGTCGCGTACCAGTGTACTTTTTCCCGATCCGCTGACGCCGGTGACTACTGTCATCACGTTTAGAGGGAAGCGTACATCCACACCTTTCAGGTTGTTCTCGCGCGCACCTTTTATTTCGATGTAGTTGTTCCAAGGCCGGTGGTGGGTCGGTACAGGGATGGTTTCTTCGCCCAGCAGGTAGCGTACGGTGTAGCTTTCGCTGCCCTTCTGCAAGTCCTTCATGTCCCCTTGGTAAACTACTTGTCCGCCCAGTCGTCCGGCTTTAGGACCGATATCGATGATGTAGTCGGCTGCGCGGATGATTTCCTCGTCATGTTCTACTACGACAACGGTGTTGCCCAGTTGTTGCAGCTGCCGCAGTACGTGTATCAGTTTGTCGGTATCGCGGCTATGCAGTCCGATGCTGGGTTCGTCCAGAATGTACAGACTGCCTACCAGACTGCTTCCCAGCGATGTGGCCAGGTTGATGCGTTGGCTTTCACCGCCCGAGAGTGAATTGCTGAGCCGGTTCAGGGTCAGATAGCCTAGTCCTACGTCGAGCAGGAACTGCAGCCGGCTGTTTATCTCGGTCAGGATGCGTCGGGCTACGTCAGCATCGTGCTTGCTTAGTTTCAGGTTGTCGAAGAAGACTTTCAGTTCGGTGACAGGCAGGTCTACCAGTTCGGAAATGCTTCGTCCGCCCACTTTCACGTAGCCGGCTTCGGGTTTCAACCGTGTGCCGTGGCATTTGGGACAGAGGGTCTTTCCGCGATAGCGGGCCAGCATGACGCGGTATTGTATCTTGTATTGGTTTTCCTGCAACATCTTGAAGAAAGCGTTGATGCCTTCGAAGTAGGGCGTTCCTTCCCACAGCATGCGGCGTTGTTCGTCGGTCAGCTGATAGTAGGGAGTGAAGATGGGGAATCCTGCTTTTTCGGCTCCTCTGATCACCATGTCTTTCCATTCGCCCATCTTCTCGCCACGCCAGCACACTACAGCACCGTCGTATACCGAAAGGGAACGGTTGGGAACTACCAGATGTTCGTCGATGCCGATCACCCGTCCGAATCCTTCACACTCGGGACAGGCACCGATGGGCGAGTTGAACGAAAACATCTGGTCGTTGGGCTCTTCGAAGGTAATGCCGTCCGCTTCGAACTTTGTACTGAAGCGGTAGAGGCTGGTTCCGCCGTCCGCCTGATAGAAACGCAGCAAGCAGGCACCGTCGCCCTCGTACATGGCAGTTTCGGCCGAATCAATCAGGCGGCTGATGCTGTCCTTCTCGGTCGAGACAGTCATACGGTCGACCAGCAGGAAGATGGTGTCGCCTTCACGGGGCTGATATTCGTCGATGCGTACCATCTGACCGTTTACCTCCAGCCGATTGAATCCTTGTTGCATGTCCACCTCCAGCTGCTGGGCCAGTGTGCGGTCTTCGCGCAGCAACAAAGGAGCCAGTACGGTGAACCGGGTTCCTTCGGGGTATTCGGTCATGCAGTTCACGATGTCCTCGGTAGAGTGTTTCTTCACCTCCTGCCCGCTGATGGGGCTGAAGGTTTTGCCCACCCGTGCATAGAGCAGGCGCAGGTATTCGTATATTTCAGTCGATGTGCCCACGGTAGAACGCGGGTTACGGCTGTTTACTTTCTGTTCGATGGCGATGGCGGGCGGTATTCCTTTTATAAAGTCGCATTCGGGTTTACTCATTCTCCCCAGAAACTGGCGTGCATAGCTGCTGAGGCTCTCCACGTAGCGGCGTTGGCCTTCGGCATACAGTGTGTCGAATGCCAGCGACGATTTTCCCGAACCGGACAGTCCGGTAATGACAACCAGCTTGTTGCGCGGTATTTCGACATCAATGTTTTTCAGGTTGTTGACCCGTGCACCCTTGATGATGATAGATTTTGATTCGCTCATGTTTCGTCTTTCGCTTATTAGGATGCAAACTTACGCAAAAAACGGATGAAACAGTAATTTTGGGGTGGATTTTATAAGGTCCCACATGTTTCTACGGGCGTTTCCGTCTTCTGTACTCTGTTGGTGTCATCTGGAATCTTTCTTTGAAATGTTGCCGGAAGAGTTTCGGAGAAGTAAAACCGGTACGATCCCCGATTTCGTTGACGTTGTATTCCGGATGGGTATCCAATAGTCTGGCTGCTTCCTGTATGCGAATGGCTAGAATGAATTCTAACGGAGTCTGTCCGGTCGCCTTTTTACACTTGGTGAACAGCAGTGTACGGGATATACCTAATTCTTGAGCCAGAAGTTGGACAGAGAGATCTGAATTTTCCAAATGTCTGCGTATTGCTTCTGTCGCTTTGTTGATGAAGTCCTGAGACTGAATGTCGTTGGCCAATTGCTGGGGAATATGCGTTATGGTGGAGGAGGGATCGGTTAATTGTTCTTTTACTCTCATCCGGTTTTTTATCAGGTTGTTGCATCGTGAAATTAATAACTGGATATCGAATGGCTTCACAATGTAATCGTCCGCACCGGTTTGCCATCCTTTTAATATTTGCTCTTGCTCGATGCAAGCTGTAAGAATGATGACGGGGATGTGGCAGGTTGCTTTGGTCTCTTTGATAAGGCGGCATAACTCTGTTCCTTCCATTTCAGGCATTACTACATCGCTCAGTACAATGTCGGGCAATTCTGCCTGCACTTTTTCCCATCCTTCCTTGCCGTTGACAGCCGTCTGTATGTGGTAGAAAGGTGTGAAAAGCTCTACCAACATATTCCGTAGTGTCTGTTGGTCTTCTACTATGAGCATCTTGCATTTGCTTGCGGGAGAAGTCACAGTTGTTTCTGCGTCTTTATGATCGTCGGTTAGGGGCAATGGCTCAGCTAAATTCTCTTCATTATCAGGAACTTCTTTGCTTTCTAACTCTTCTGCATTTGCTGGGGAAACAGGTTCTATTTCTTCCGGCTTGAAATGTGAATATCCTGTTAGTAAATGTACGCGGAAGGTGGTTTCGTCGCCAGGATTGCTGTAGGCCTCGATGCGTCCGTGGTGTAGTTCTACAATACCTTTAGTCAGATTCAGTCCGATACCGGTTCCGGTAGACGAATGGGTATAGTCTGCCTGATAGAAACGGTCGAATATACGGTTGATGTCTTCCGGCTTGATGCCATTGCCGGTGTTGGTTACTTCAATAAGTACTTCTTCGTCGGCTTTCCGTACCGACAATACAATTCGACCTTTAGGCGATACATATTTGAATGCATTGGATAATAAGTTGTTTATAACTTTCTGCATTTGCTTGTCGTCGAACCAGAGGAGGATATGTTGATGGCTTTTTTCGAAGCGGAAATCAATGTTTTTTTGAAACGCATAATCTTCGAAGTAACGGTATTGTGAGTGGAGGAAGCCGACAATATCCTGTTGTCGGGCATGAATCGTCATAAAACCTTGTTCCAATTTCCTGAAATCGAGCAATTCGGTAATCAGACTGTTCAGTTGCTGGCAGTTTTGATAAACCCTTTTCAATGCTATGTGCAAAGAACTGCCGGCCTGTTGCCGGGCCAGTAATATCTCCATTTGCCCTAAGATAATGCTTAAAGGAGTCCTGAATTCGTGTGAGATGTTGGTGAAGAAACTTAGTTTAGACTGATTCAGCTGTTCTATGTCTTCGGCATGTTTCTTTTCGTAAATAATCTGTTCGGACAAGCGGATGCGTGTGTTGTGCATTTTCTGCAAGTAGAGCACAATCAGTAAAGCTGCTGCCAGGTAGATTGCATAAGCCCATCCGCTTCGATACAGGGGAGGAATTATCCGGATATGGAGTTGATGGGCAGACAAAGTCTCTCCGTTTTCGTCTGTTGCCTTGACTTTTAGTGTGTAATTACCAGATGGCAAGTTGGTGTATGTAATGAGATTTTCTTCGTTGAGTGGAATCCACTTCTTAGAATAACCATCCAGCTGGTAGGATAACCGGTCTCGTTTGACTGGTAGAAAATTGGTGGTTGTGTATTCTAAGGTAAAGACATCCTGACCGGCATGAAGAGTAATCTGATCGGCCATTGAAATATCTTGTTTCAGAATTCCGGTTCCGTCCTGCACCGAAACAACGGCACCGTTAACAGTCAGCTTGTAAGGGTAAATGGAGTAGGTATGAGGCTTTTTGTGAAGGATATCTTCCTGGAAAGAGACCATACCGTCCAAGCCGCCGATAAAGATTTCTTTGGTGGTCGTAGAATAATATAGAGAATGTTCGTTGACTGAGTTCAGGGGGAAGTCACGCCCACGTTCATAGTTAGTGAATGTTTTTGAAGCTTCGTTTAGGACGGAGAACCCTTGATCGGTCGTTACAATCATTTTGCCATCGGACAATTCGCGTATTTCATAAACGACATTACTACCCAATCCGTTTTTGTCGGTATCAAAGTTTTCGAAACGGTCGGTTTCGGGATGATACAGATCCAGTCCATTTCCGTTGGAACAAATCCATATTCTATGACGGCTGTCTTCGTAGATGGCGTTGAACAGGTTACCGCTGATGCTGTTGGGAGTATTTGGGTCGTGCTTGTATTCTTTCAGTGTACGGCGTCGGATATCATATTTACAGAGCCTTTGGCCTGCACCGCTTATGATCCACAAATTGTTTTGACTGTCAACATGGAGGGCGTATGTATAATTGGTAATGGCTTGTTCTTCTGTAGAAGAGAAGAAAGGTACAGATTTTCCCGTACTGGGATCGAACAGAGCCAGTTGGCCTTGGCCTCCCAAAAGAAGTCTGTTCTGATAGGGAGTTATGCTCATAATGATGTCCGATGGGATGGTGGTTGTATCTTGCGGGTTGTGGCGGTAATGTTTAAACTGTCCGGTTGAGATGTCCATTCGGTTTAATCCTCCTAAATGGGTACCAATCCACAGTAAGTCACTGTCGGCATCGTAGTATAAGCATTTTGCATGGTTGTGCGACAGGCTGTTGGACGACTCATTATGTTGGTATTGTTGAAATCTGTTTTCTTTCTGTATGTAACGGCATATTCCACCACCTTCTGTGCAAAGCCATAAGTCTCCTCTGATATCGGTGGTCATTTCTCCTATAATAGGTGAGCTTAATCCGTTCTTGTCGTTAGGCACTGCATAATACTTCTGATAATATTGCGAAGTTGGAGTGAAGTAGTTAACACCTCCGTAATAGGTGCCAGCCCAGATGATTCCTTGACGGTCGCACATCAATCCCCAGACAGACGATTCTGTTAGTCCATTGGCTTCTGCTGCGTAGTAAGCTGTGAATTTACCTGTTTCTCGGTTGTATTTGTCCAGTCCGTGGAATGTTGAAATCCAGATATTACCGTTATGGTCTTCACAACAACGGTGTGTCTGGTTATGACTGAGGCTTTCCGGATCGGAATTAGAATGGAAAAAATGTTCTATTTTCCCATTTTTCAGGCAATATAATCCTTTCCCGTCATAGCTGGTTATCCATATCCATCCGTGGGAGTCGCAGAATAAATCACTGGGGCGTATGTTCTCTATCAGACAAATCGTTTTTCCTCCTTTCAGCAAATAGAGTCCATTGCTTGTGCCAGCCAATAGAGAGTCTGCTTTTTGTAACAGACATAAGATGTTTTGTCCGGCTGCACGTCCTGTTAAATGGAAAACCTCCTCTTTTTCCCCTTTTTCTTTCCATCGGTAAATTTGATCTCCCTGGCAATAATAAAGGTCTTGGTTAAAATAGATTGATTCTACAGGATGATTGGTCAAGCGGCTAAAGCGATTGGAAGGAATATTATAACGTACGAGTCCTTTGTTGCAACGGATGTAGACGTTTCCTTTGCCGTCACCAGTTATCTGATGAATCAGATTGCTGTGTAAACTTTCAGGTTGTTTTTTATTATATCTGAATATCTGTATATTTTGTCCGTTATAAAGGTTTAGTCCGTTACGCGTACCAATCCAGATAAAACCACGTTCGTCCTGGTAAAATGTCATGCCTGAGTTGTGGGATAGTCCATCGGCTACGGTGAGGTGGCGAAAAAATATAGGAGTACTGTATGTTTGAAGAGTGGCCAGCAGCAGATAGAGCAATAATAAGTTTATTTTCATGGTACTTTTCCTGTTTTTTTCTTACTGTTTGTCTGATGCAAAAATAGATTGAGAAGTATTATTGAGCAATAGAATAGTGTATTTTTTAGCCTTGTTGTACGATTCTTGCTCATTTTTTGGACGAGTTGTCCAATTTGCAGATGGCTATTTATGACTGTATTCTTTAGCGGTTATCTGTTTGGAAGAGCAGTTAGGCTATTTGAAGCGTGAGGCTGAATCGTACACAAAAGAGGTTGAATCGTACAGAGTATGTTTTTAAGCAGGGTATGAACTTACATTCTCTTCTTTTGCACAATTCAGTATTCTGGTTTGTAGGAATGTGAACTACATTTGCATCATTGACAAAATATGTATCCTTTGATTAGGAAATGACTGGTTAGCTGAAGAAAAGGTAATACTGCTTTGTTGAAAGGATAACCAAACCGGAGAGGACATTTCGGCATTCAGCTCTTGGGGTGAAGGGATGACCTCTTCCTTTTTCTGTGATAAAACGTTTGTGATATATGAAAAATAATGTATTGAATATCGGAATAGGTTTGTTTTTTGCTTTAAACTGTTTTTGTTTAGGGGAAGTTGCTGCACAGAACCGTGAAGCACAGATGGCTGAACGTTGTTATTTGCGTTATTATCAGGAAGCCCGTCAGGTGCAGGATGCCGCCAAAGGACAGGCCATTGAGAATTTCAGGCAATTTTATGCCAAACATACTTATTTGAATCTGAATAATTATTCCAAGGACTATCGCCCTTATCTGGAGACTTTGCAGGCAGATGGTACGTTTGCCGATTTGCATGACAAGGATGCGGGGAAAGTGGTTGGTGGAAATTCGGCCAACAGTGGAGGTTCGATTACGGAAGGGTACTATCGGTTGTGGGCTATCTCCGAAGCTTTCCGGCGAGGCGAACTGGATTGGCAGAAAGATGGTGAGCTTTGGAGGCGTTGCCAGAAGGCCATTGTGCATTATGGCGAACTGGAGATTTCGCGCGGTAACGAGTGGTATCGTTTTCATGCTTCGTGTTTTGCCTTGCCCGAGGCTGCCGTCAATATTTATTTTTGCCATTTGCCTCAAATGGATGCCGTGGAGAAGGGCAAAACGGATGACTTCTTGCTGAAAAAGGCATGTGACATGCTGAAGATGATAGCTTTACAGGCTTGGACGCAGCCCTATCGCAAGGATGAGACCGACCTGAATGTGGTGTCGGAAGAACGATTTCGCAAACATGTGTGGTGGGTAGGAGGTAACGGTGTGGGATATCGGGCACTGTTGCAAGCGGCTTTTATGTACCGTTCTATTCCTATGATCGATGTGCTGGCCGAAGTGTGCCGTAAGGGGATTACGCCTACTTCACAGACTACTTACGACGATTCTTTTTGGAACGAAGGCTTTACGGCCGATGGTGCCGGTTGGGGGCACGGACGTCAATGCTTGGTGTGGGGATATCCCATCGACGGTACTCGCGGAGCGTTGGGGATACTTACTTTACTGAAAGGCACTCCTTGGGCACAACAGCTGGATAGAAGAAATGTGGAAGCATTGATGAACTATTTCCGAGGGGCTAATTTCTATTATTACAAAGGGTATAAGCTGGCTTGCGTAGATCGCAGTTCGATGTTGTATATGGATGCTCCGGCTGCTATCCCTTACAGCAGTCTGTTGGATAATGTACTGGCTAACTGGATTGAATCGTTCACTCCTGATGAACAGGAGGAACTGAAACGTTTGCGGAGTGAAATACCCTCGATGAATATAAATATGAATGGTGATGGCCGCTACAATGGTACGCGCTGGTTTTTCAATAACGATGATCTGGTGAAAAAGAACGACCGTTACCACGTGATAGCCAATATGGCGTCGGTGCGCTGCGATGGTCTGGAAAGTGCTTACACCTTTGCCGATGCGTTCAATTATTACACGAACGATGGTGCACTGATGTTTCAGCGCCGAGGAAATGAATATCGTAACGTGTATGGTGCGTACGATGTGACTGCATTTCCGGGAGTAACTGCCCGTGAAGGTATGGAACAGCTGAAACCTGTTGAAAATTGGCGTGGCTATTGTAGCAAATACAATTTTGCCGGTGCTGCTACTTCGGGAGGCGAAAACGCTGCGGCAGGTTTTGTATTCGAGAAGATGAATGCTTCTGACAAGAAAGGAGTGAATGACAAAGGCCGTGGCGGAGCCGACCGTGTGATTTATGGAGTGAAGGCGCATAAAGCGGCTTTCATTTTAGGCGATTATGTAGTAGCTTTGGGAGCAGGCATTACTAATCTTACACCCGAGGTAAACGGGAATATCCGTACCACACTTGATCAGACGGAGCGTACGGGCAACGTTTTTGTTCATCATGGCAAAGGTATTGACTGGATTGTACAACGGGGTGGTTTTGCCTATTCTGCTTTCCCGGAGTATCAGAAACGGATGCACTATGTCTGTGAAACCAAACGGACGGATTGGGTGAAAATGAATCCTGCCAACCGGGGACGAAAGAATCTGCCTGCTGAGGTTGATATGTTGCGTCTATGGATAGATCACGGAACTACTCCTACGGACGACACTTACGGTTATGCAGTGTACTGTGGCGATGGTTTGCCTGCCGACCGTTATCCTTTTCGGGTATTGCGCAACGATACTACGCTGCAAGCGGTTCGTTCAACGGACGGAAGAGTGACAGGAGCTGTCTTCTATCGTGCCGATGAGGGTTTGAAAGCTAAACATCTTCAGCTGTCTGTCTCTGCTCCTTGCGTAGTATTGATAGAAGAGACTTCCGAAGGTACATTGCTTAGTGTGACCGATGCTTGTATGGATAAAAATCTGAAAGAAATCAGAGTAAATTGGAATGGTAAGACTTATATTTGTCCGATGTCGCAGGGCGAGCTATGCGGAAAGCCTACGGTTGTAAAACTGTAAACCTCCGGAGCAGAAAAATGCCTGAAACTTTGATGAATTGGTGATGAATGCCACGTGTGCAGGACAGAACTTGTTTGGGTGCTGACTTCATTGTATTGTTGTCGGACACTGGTCATGAATTTACTGCATACAAGTGTGCAGCAGTTCTGCAACTGGCTTGCAGTGTCACTGCATACAGGTTTGCAGCGGCTCTGCAACAAGCTTGCAGTAACTCTGCAACAAGTGTGCAACGCATGGGACACAAGTGTTTGTCTGTTTACAGGTTTGTACGATAGATAAGAATTAGAAAAAATAGAATACCATGATTAAAATGAAAAAGATTTTTGCTTTGTGTTTGTTGGGTAGTATGTCCTTGGCCAGTTATGCAAAGGATTGGGAGAAACAGTTACCTTATCAGAATCCGAAACTTTCGGTAGAAGAGCGGGTAGAGGATTTAATCGGACGTATGACGCTGGAAGAGAAACTGTATCAGATGTCCGCCATTTATTTTGGAAAGAATGCCGAAATTTTTGATGCGACCGGTGAGTATTCCATGGACGAAGTCCGTAAACAGTTCGGTACGCACGGAGTAGGACACTTGAGCTGCCCTACAACAGACATGTCTGCCCGGCAGGCGGTCAGAACCGGTAACAAAATACAGCGAATAGCAGTGGAAGAAACCCGCCTCGGCATTCCGGTGATTATCGATGCCGAAGCTATTCACGGGCTGCGGGCGACCGGGGCCACTTCTTATCCTCAGTCTATTGCCTTGTCGTGCACCTGGAACACGGAACTGATGGGGCGCATAGCCGATGCTATCGGGCAAGAAACTTACAGTCGAGGCATTCACCAAGTGCTGTCGCCTACTTTGGATTTGGCACGCGATCCGCGTCACGGACGTCTGGATGAATGTTATGGCGAAGATCCTTATCTGGCTTCACGAATGGGAGTGGAATTTATTAAAGGCGTGCAGAAGAACCGTGTGATATGTAGTCCCAAGCATTTTCTGGCCAATTTCGTGGGCGATGGAGGGCGCGATTCCGGTAATGCCGGAATGAGCGAACGTGAATTGCGCGAAATTCATATGCCACCTTTCGAGGCAGCAGTCCGTGAGGCTCATGTAAAGTCGTTGATGGCAGCTTATAACTCTTTGGACGGCATACCCTGTTCGGCCAACCGTTGGTTGCTGACCGACGTATTGCGGAAAGAGTGGGGATTCGACGGTTATGTAGTGTCGGATTGGAGTGCTGTCAATCATGTACACGGTGCTCTTCACATCGCTCCGACCAAAGCCGAAGCTGCGGCTTTGTGTGCAAAGGCTGGAATGGATGTGGAGTTGCCACGATTGAATACTTATGTCAAATTGGACGAGATGATCAGGCAAGGCAAAATATCCGAAGAAGATATTAATGAGAATGTCCGTCATATACTTCGGGTAAAGTTCGAAATGGGTTTGTTCGAACATCCGTATGTCGATGAGGCTTTGGCCGAAAAGTTGTGTGATGCTCCTCATTTTCGTAGCTTGGCACGCGAAGCAGCCCGGCAAAGCATCGTATTGCTGAAAAATGAGAAAAATCTTCTTCCTTTGAAGGGTGCCCGCAAAATTGCTGTGATGGGGCCTAATGCTGATGTTGTCCAGTTGGGAGGTTATTCGGCCAAAGGCGTTTCCGGTGTTAGTCCGTTACAGGGAATCCGTAATATTTGGGGAAATCGTGCGGAGATAACTTTCACGAAAGGTTGTGGAATGACGGATAACAGCAAAGATGGATTTGAACAGGCAATCAAGAACGCCCGTGAGGCTGATGCTTGCATTTTGGTGATGGGAGGGGCTAACTGGCATACTGGTGGTGAGACTCGCGACCGTAATAACCTTGACTTGATGGGAGTGCAGGAAGAATTTATCGAGGAAATTGCTAAAACCGGTAAGCCGATAGTAGTGGTGCTGGTCGAAGGGCGTCCTGTGACAATGACTCGCTGGATGGACAAGGCCGATGCCATTGTCATGATGTTCTATGCCGGTGAGGAAGGAGGTAATGCATTGGCCGAAGTACTGGCAGGAGAGGTCAATCCGTCTGGTAAACTCTCTCTTACCTGGCCACGGAATACGGGCGATTTACCGATGTGTCTGCTCCATCGTCCTTACGGTCGTGAAGGGCGCATTGTAGAGTACGATAATAACGGGAAGGATTTTCTGCCGAAGGATCGTTATGTTCCCCTTTATCCTTTTGGTTATGGTCTTTCGTATACTACCTATACTTATACGAATCTGAAACTGGAAAAAACGGCAATAAAAGAAGGAGAAGATATCCGCTTTACGGTAGACGTTACCAATACCGGTCAGATGGATGGCGATGAGATTGTACAGGTGTATCTGACAGACTTGTATTGCCGGATCACCCAATCGAAAAAGCGTTTGAAAGCTTTCCGTCGTGTGCATATCCCTGCTGGAGAAACTTGTACAGTCTCTTTTACTCTGCCTTATTCTTCACTTTCCTTTCTGAACGAATACCTTAAACCGGAAGTTGAAGCAGGAGAGTTTGAGTTGCGTGTGGCTCCTAATTGTATGGAGGGGCTGACTGTACGCTTGACGGCTGAAGGAAAGTAGATGGCTTCTGGTTCAAAGAGAAAGTGCTGAAAGATTTGATAGGCTATCGTTATTGAAAAATAAAGAAATGAATCAGAATTGAATAAAACATCAATGTAATGAGAAGGTATATGAACATAAAGTTGAAAACATTAATAATGGGATGTCTTGTAGCTTCGTCACTCCAAGTGGGGGCTTTTGCGCAGGAAGCAGTATCTTACCCTGGTTATCGTCTGGCATGGGCAGAAGAATTTGAAGGTGCGGGATTGCCTGATTCAAACTATTGGAATACAGGTGATACGGGTGGTGTCATCAATAACGAATGGCAAGACTATCGGAAAGAGAACCTGAATTGTACTCGATTGGAGGATGGTAAGCTAATACTTACTGCTTATAAAGATCCGCACAAAGGTGTTCGGGGCTGGGGAAGTAAAGAGGATTATCATTTTAAGTTCTCATCTGGAGAGGTACATTCTTGTGGCAAAAAGACTTTTAAATATGGACGTATTGATGTTTCTGCCAAAATTCCGACGGGTCGTGGCGTATGGCCTGCTATATGGCTGCTTCCAGACAAAAGTCCTTATGGGGGATGGCCCAATGGAGGCGAGATAGATATAATGGAATATGTATGGGGAGACGACGAAAAACATAGTACGACTTATTCGACCGTGCATACGTTTGACTCTGACAGGAACGGAAATAGAATAGGGTCCGGGTATGGGCATTCTTCTACTTTGGATACTGATTTTCATCTGTATTCATTGGTGTGGGAAGAGGAGCGACTGGATATTTTGTTTGACGATCAGGTCATCTTCTCATATCACAAGAAGGAAGATTCATATAAGACGTGGCCTTTCGACCAGCCGTTCTATTTGATAATGAATATCGCGGTTGGAGGTACTTGGGGAGATGACTGGGGCGTGGATGAATCTATTTTTCCGAAAACAATGGAAATAGACTATGTACGTTACTATGAGAAAGAGTCTTGTGAAGTGATAAATCCAGTTATTGACATACGCTACAGTGCCGATCCGTCGGCACGTGTGTTCAACGATACACTTTATATTTATCCCAGTCACGACCGTGACGAAGCCCGTTGGTGGGATATGGAGGATTATTATGTATACTCTACGACTGACATGTGCCATTATAAGGACGAAGGTCTGGTATTCGAACCACTGAAGCAAACGAGTTGGGCGAAGAAATATGCTTGGGCTCCCGATTGTGTAGAGAAAAACGGAAAGTATTATTTTTATTTTCCTACAGATCAGGATTATATCGGTGTAGCGGTAGGTGATTCTCCTGTCGGACCGTTCAAAGATGTGATTGGCAAACCGCTGGTAACACGTCATTCGCCGGGCATAAAGGCTCCACGTGATTTCATAGATCCGGCTGTATTTATAGATGATGATGGTACAGCCTATCTGTTAGTTGGGCAGAATGCGTTGAACATCATACGTCTGAATGAGGACATGATGTCGTATGAAGGCAAGCCTGTGGTATTGGACAATGTGAATCAGTTGCCTTATTTCTTTGAAGGCATCTGGATGCATAAATACAAAGGCAAGTATTATCTGTCGTACTCAACAGGTCCTAATATTCCAGGTAGGGGACCGCAAATTGCTTATGCCGTGGCCGATTCCGTATACGGACCTTACCAATATAAAGGAGTGATATTAGAGGAGGTAAGCAGTGGTACCAATCATTCGTCTATTGTAGAATATAAAGGGCAGTGGTATTTGTTTTATCATACATCAGAGCGGGCATTATCACTTATCCCGGAAGGATCCCCAGAACGTGACTTTATCCAATGGCGTCGTTCTGTATGTGTAGCACCTCTTTATTATAATGAAGACGGAACTATCCGTCCGGTAGATGCAGAGAAAAGTTTCAAAATTGTCTGTGGAAAATAATGTGATACCGTAAGTTGTGATGTACGAATAATATTCACATAATGGTTTTACATTGTCTTTGTTGAGTACTTGCCTTGTTCGCAGGAAGTGTTTATCTTTGGCTATTGTAATGACAAACATAAATGGATTATCTTAAATTTAAAAACATGAAACAGAAACTAAGAAACAGTTTGTTTATTTTGGGGGCACTTGTCCCGTTGTTGTCGTGGGCGCAATTAGCTCCGCAAATTATGAATATTGATGCACGACAGGTAACTTCGCTTGACGGGCAGTGGAAAACCATTGTCGATCCTTTCGAGAATGGGTATTACGATTATCGTTTGAATCCATACGATGATGGTTATGCTCAGGACAGAACTTATTCGGACCGGACAAAGCTTCAGGAATATGATTTTGAGACGAACAAGACTCTTTTTGTGCCGGGCGACTGGAACACGCAACGTCCACAGCTTTATTATTACGAAGGAACGGTGTGGTATCGGAAACATTTTACTTACGATTTACAGCCGGGCAAGCGTCTGTTCCTGAATTTTGGAGCTGTCAACTATGAAGCTATCGTTTGGCTGAACGGTAAACGCTTGGGCAGTCATATCGGTGGTTTTACAGCTTTCAATTTCGAGATAACCAATTTATTGAAAGAAGGAGTTAACAGTCTTGTGGTTAAGGTAGACAACAAACGTCGTCCTGAAGGAGTGCCTACCGTAAATGCGGATTGGTGGAACTTTGGTGGCATTACACGTCCGGTTACGCTGGTTGAGGTTCCATCGACTTACATTCGCGATTATTATGTGCAGTTGAAGAAGAACGATACCAATACAATTGAAGGATGGGTGCAGCTTGATGGTGATAGCAAGTCGCAGAAAGTGTTATTGGACATACCTGAACTGAAACTGAAGAAGGAAGTAAAGACTGATGCCAACGGATATGCTTCGTTTGAGGTGAAAGCCAAGCCTGTGCTTTGGACACCCGAGGAGCCGAAACTCTACACTGTTTCTTTGGTTGCCCAGTCTGATAAAGTGACCGATGAGATAGGTTTCCGAACTATCCGTACGGAAGGTACCAAGATTCTGCTCAATGGTAAGGAAATCTTTTGCCGAGGAATCAGTATTCATGAAGAAACTGCTTATTCGAGCGGTCGGGCTTATTCGAAAGACCATGCCCGTACGTTGTTGGGATGGGCCAAAGAGTTGGGCTGTAATTTTGTCCGTTTAGCACATTATCCGCATAACGAAGCAATGGTGCGTGAAGCTGAGCGTATGGGATTCCTGGTTTGGTCGGAAATTCCAGTGTATTGGACTATTCATTGGGAGAATAAGGATACGTACCGGAATGCGGAACAGCAATTGTGCGACATGATCGGACGAGACAAGAACCGTTGCAATATCATTATCTGGTCGATTGCCAACGAAACACCGGTCAGTGAACCGCGTCAGGCTTTTCTTGCTTCATTGGCCGAGAAAGCGCGTAGTCTGGACAACGTGCGTCTGATTGGTGCAGCAATGGAGAAGTCGGAAGTAGAGCCGGGCGTACTGACAGTGAACGATCCGTTAGGCAAGTTGCTGGATATTATCAGTTTTAATGAATACGTGGGATGGTACGACGGTAATGCCGAAAAGTGCGACCGGGTGAACTGGACATTCGACGTGCAGAAACCGGTCTTTATCAGCGAATGGGGAGGTGGTGCTCTGTATGGACATCATGGACCTAAGAACGAACGCTTTACGGAGGAATATCAGGAGGATTTGTACATTCGCCACGTGAATATGCTGAAGCGTGTTCCCGGATTGGCTGGTACGACTCCCTGGATCCTGAAAGATTTCCGTTCGCCCCGTCGTCAGGTGCCGGGTATACAGGATGACTTCAACCGCAAAGGTGTGGTTTCGGATCAGGGACAAAAGAAGAAAGCATTCTTTGTGTTGAAGAAGTGGTACGAAGAATTGAAGGAAGCGTATAAATAATCAATAAACGTATGAAACAATAGATTTCTCGAAAATCGATTTGGAAGCGGGTGCGAAACATACGGTTTCTCTTTGCATTCCGGTGTCCGAGTTGGAGCTTTATAACCGCGACATGGAATACACGGTAGAGCTGGGCGAATTTGAATTGCAAATAGGCGCTTCGTCGGGAGATACCGGTTGACGGTCATGAAGTGATTGATGTCAGACTGCGGATGAAGTAGTCCGTGGAGATGATGAAGAGCGATACAAGAGGCTAATTGGGGCTCGAACGCCGGTAATTGACAATTTGACATTTTGCATCTTTAATCCCGCGAGGCTCGCGTATTTCCGTCCGATGTACTTGGAATGCGGAAATATGCGAGTCTTTTTTTGTATAGCGCTGAACATTAATGCGATAGTGAAATATTTACATTTGAAATAGAACGAAAACCGGTCTTTTTTCTCTGCAAATTGGTTTTCGGAGGCAGAAAAAAGGTATTTTTTCTCTGCGGCAAGCAATGTGGATACGGTTCACAAGCATTGTTCGTGTTCCGCACAAGCGTTGTTCGCGTTCCGCACAAGCATTGTTCGTACTCCGTACAAGCGTTTTGCGAGTTAAAAAGGTCCTTTTCTTGCATGTTTCTTGTATGTTTATGTCGTTTTGAGCATATATATTCTTGTTTATTTGTCTGCTTTGTGTTTTTGGCTTTCGGTGCTTGTTAGTGCATTGCTTCTTTTTACGATGTTGTGGCGGAAAGTATGCTGATTTTGTGACAAACTGTTAGGATGGTAGAGTGATTGCTACGATACAAAGTTTCTTTCCTATTCGTTATTTTCGCGGAAATGTTTAACTTTGCGACCTTACGTGGAATTTAGTTAATTGAAAATACCGGATTATGAAAATTAGAATACTATTATTGCACCTGTTGCTGTGTGTGTCGATGCTGACGGTATCGGCACAAAATATCGCGTCGGGACGTTATCCCAAACGTGAATTCCGTGGAGCGTGGATTCAGGCCGTGAATGGCCAGTTCAAAGGCATGTCGACAGAGAAAATGAAGCAGACGCTGATAGAACAGCTGAATTCGCTGCGTGGGGCGGGTTTCAACGCCATCATCTTTCAGGTACGTCCCGAGGCGGATGCCTTGTACGCATCGCGTCTGGAGCCCTGGAGCCGCTATCTGACGGGAGTACAGGGACAGGCCCCCGAACCGTATTGGGACCCCATGCAGTTTATGATTGAAGAGTGCCACAAGCGTGGCATGGAGTTTCATGCGTGGATCAACCCGTATCGGGTAAAGACATCTTTGAGGAACGAGCTTGTGCCCAATCATGTGTACAATCTGCATCCTGAGTGGTTTGTGACTTATGGCGACCAGATTTACTTCGACCCGGCCTTGCCCGAAAGTCGCCGTCATATCTGTCTGGTAGTAGGCGATATCGTTTCGCGCTACGATGTCGATGCCATCCACATGGACGACTATTTCTATCCTTACCCGATTAAGGGAGTCGATTTTCCTGACGATGCCAGCTTTGCCCGTTACGGAGGCGGTTTTGATAACAAGGCCGACTGGCGCCGCAGCAATGTAAATACACTTATCAAGCAGTTGCACGAGACTATCCGTGAGGTGAAACCCTGGGTGAAATTCGGTATCTCGCCTTTTGGCATCTACCGCAACGAAAGCAGCGACCCGCTGGGTAGCAAGACGAAAGGACTGCAGAACTATGACGACCTGTATGCCGACGTACTGCTGTGGGCACGCGAAGGCTGGATCGACTATAACATCCCGCAGATATATTGGCACATCGGACATCCGGCTGCCGACTATGAAACGTTGGTAAGATGGTGGGCCAAACATACCGAAAACCGTCCGCTGTTTATCGGACAGTCGGTGCAGAACACCATCCAGAATGCCGATCCGCAGGATCCCGGAATAAACCAGTTGCCGCGTAAGATGGCTTTGCAGCGTGCTTACCAAACCATCGGCGGAAGTTGCCAGTGGTATGCGGCTGCCGTAGTTGAGAATCAGGGACGTTATCGCGACGCATTGGTTGCCGAATATCACAAGTATCCGGCTTTGCCGCCAGTGTTCGACTTCATGGACAATCAGGCTCCCGATAAGGTACGTAAGCTGAAACCGGTATGGACGGAAGACGGATACATTCTTTTCTGGACGGCTCCCAAGTATAAGGACGAGATGGACCGTGCCGTGCAGTTTGTAGTATATCGTTTCGATAGCAAGGAAGATGTCGATTTGGACGACCCCTCGCACATTGTAGCCATTACCCGTGACTGCTTCTACAAGCTGCCTTACGTAGACGGAAAGAAGAAATACCGTTATGTAGTAACTGCCCTCGATCGTTTGCAGAACGAATCCAAGCAGGTATCGAAGAAAATAAAACTGTAACGGAATAGATAGATGTCCCGATGGCCGATTGATTGTCGGTATCTTCGGACAGAATAAAGGCGCGGATTTCGCAGACACGACGGATCGCTTGTTGTTTTTTTGATCCGTACACTCTGTGAAATCCGCGCCTTTTATATAGAAAAGTGTAGACCGCTTAGTAAAGCAGCAGCCCAGCCAAACCACAGGCAATAATCATCCCGATAGGGTTCAGCTTGTACTTCTTTGTTCCGACAAAAGCCACCAGGAAAATGATGCAGCTGATGACGAACGAGTAAGTATCTTCGGTAGGCGAGCTGAAATTCTCGGTGTTCATCAGAACCAGCGCTGCGGAAGCAAGCAGTCCTACCACAGCAGGGCGCAAACCGCTGAATACGGCTTCTACTGCCGGATGCTTCTGGTACTTCAGGAAAAAACGGCTGATGGTGAGCATCAGGATAAAGGACGGAAGTACCACGGCAAACGTCGCAATCACCGATCCCCATACACTGCCCGTAGCCGTAAAGCCGACGTAGGTAGCCGAATTGATACCGATCGGACCGGGAGTCATCTGACTGATGGCGACAATGTCGGTAAACTCCTGAGGTGTGAGCCATTCGTAGCGTGTGACCACTTCGCCTTGTATCATCGAAAGCATGGCATAACCTCCACCAAATCCGAAAAGGCCTATCTTGAAAAAGGTATAAAATAGTTGCAGAAATATCATATCTTTGTTTCCTCCTTTTTAATTCTTCATTCTTCATTCTTCATTTTTCTGTATCTTCCCCATACGTATCCGCCGACTCCTGCGGCAATGATAATCCAGATGGGCGAAAAGCCAAGAAGCCAGATCAGCAGGGCAGACACGACCGGAATCCAGACGTTGTACTTGTTTATCTTAGCCGATTTTGCCATGCTGAAGGTAGGGGCTGCAATCAGGGCTACAACAGCAGGACGTATACCTTTAAAGATACGTTCGACAACCGTGTTTTCCTTGAAGTTGTGGAAAAACAGGGCAATGGCCAATATAATAAGGAAAGAAGGCAGAATGGTACCCAATGCGGTGACGATACTGCCGCGGATGCCTCGCAGACGGTAGCCGATGAAGATGGATATGTTGACGGCCAGAATGCCCGGTGACGATTGTGCAATGGCAAGCAAGTCTATAAAGTCTTCTTTGGCTATCCAGTTGCGTTTCGTTACAATCTCGTCTTCTATCAGTGGCACCATGGCATAACCTCCACCGATGGTGAAGGCACCGATTTTGAAGAAGATGGAGAAGGCTTCGAGATAAATATTCATAAAATGATAAGAGTTTATTAGTCAGTTCTTAAGATGAAATGTGTATGTTGCCCTTTCTCTTACGATGGGTTTTCGGGCGACAGGCGCTTCTCTTTTTCCTGTAGTTTGTCCTTGGCATATTGGCTTGGACTGACGTTGAAGTGCTTTTTGAACACTTCGCGGAAATATTTGGCATCGTTGAAACCTGTCTTTTCGGCTATTTCCGTGATGCTGTATCTTTGTTCTTCCAGCAGTTGGGCAGCATATTTCAGTTTTATCAGGCGGATATAGTCGGCCGGCGCCTGGTCGGTCAGTGCTTTTATCTTGTTGTAGAAGCTGGTACGGCTCATATTCATCAGGCTGCAGAGGGTATCGACATTGAAGTTGGGGTTGTCCATGTTTTCATCGACACCTTTCTTCACGGCTGCGATGAACTCTCGGTCAAGGTCGTTGCTGCAATTGCTGCAAGGTATGTCTGCGCCTTTGTCATTCAGCTCCAGGTTGGCATATTTGCGGCGCAACAGTGCACGGTTGGCCAGCAGATTGGCTATCGTAGCTCGTAGAATACCGATGTTGAACGGCTTCACTATGTATTCGTCGGCACCGCTTTGCAGGCCTTCTATGATGTTTTTGTCTGTGCTGAGTGCTGTCAGCAGAATGATGGGGATATGCGAAGTCTCGATATCTTTCTTCAATATCTGGCACAATTCGTCGCCACGCATTTCGGGCATCATAATGTCCGAGATGACCAGACTTGGCATTATTTCTTTTGCCATGCCAAGGGCTTCCTTGCCATTGTTGCACACCTGAATACGATATTCGTCGGACAAGCTGTTTTGCAGATAAGTTCTCAGTTCGTCGTTGTCTTCTACTATCAGCAGTTTAGGCAGGTCTTCCGACTGTTGGTTGGGGTTTGATTGTTTTTCTGCTGGCATACGGACCTGTGCAGTCTGGACAGTTATATTATGTCCGGCATTTCCATCGTTCTGTTCCGGATGAGCAAGTGCCTTTCGGTACTTCCTTTTGTCTTTCGGGAACGTGACTTTGATGGACGAGCCTTTGTTTTCGGTACTGCTGAAGCTGAGTTTTCCCTTGTGTATGTTAACCAGTTTCCATACCAGTAGCAGTCCGATGCCGCTTCCTGTTATTTTTGAGTTGACGGCATTGCTTCCACGGAAGTGCATTTTAAACAGTTTCTTCTGTTCGGATGCCGGTATACCGATTCCGGTATCTTTTACTTCGATGCTCCACGAGTCGTTGTTATCGGTAGCGCAGATTTGTACGCTGCCTCCTTCTGGTGTGTATTTAAGGGCATTCGATATGATATTTTTCAGGATGGAATCCATTTTGTCCTTATCCAACCAGACGTTGAGGTACTGGAAGTTCTTTTCATAAGTCAGGGCAATCCGTTTGACATCGGCATATGCCTTGAACACATGAATGGTTTCTTCAATATAAGTATTCAGCTCATATTCGGCTACGTGTAGGTTGCTGGAGTATGTATCTGCCCGTTCAAAATTGAGCAGGTTGGTAGTCAGACGCAATAAGGCATTCACATTCCGCAAAGCGGTGTTCAGGTTGCTTTTTCCTTTTTCGCTCAGTTGTTCGCGTTCTTCCACTTCTTCCAAGGGGGCTTTTATCAGGGTTAGCGGGGTACGGATGTCGTGTGCCGTATTGATGAAGAAACGAATTTTCTCGTCCGAAACTTTCCTTTGCTTTTTCATCATTAAAATACGCATGCCGGTAGCGACAATGCTTAACAGCAGGATGATGTAAAAGGCGATAGCCCATCCGCTCAGCCATATTGGTTTTTCTATGATGATCTGCATGCTGCGTTCTTCCAGAATTACATTGCGGTTTTCATTCGAGATGGCTCGTATGCGCAAGGTGTATTCTCCCGGATTCAGGTTGGTGAAGCGGATGGTGCTTTCCCGGCTGGGGCGGCTCCAGGCATCGTAAAAGCCTTCCAGTTTCCAGGAATAAAGAATCAGCGAAGGGTAGTCATAATTGATGGACGATACCTGCATGGAGAATGTATTCTGATCGTACTTCAGCCTGAGGGTTTCTGTTTCGTTGATGTCGGTCTTCAGAGGAGAGTCCTCGTCGTTGGGATAAACCGTCTGGTATAGCACACGCAGGTCGCTTAGTACCATTTTAAACTTGTAATCACTGGGAAGCACAATGTCTTTGCTGAATTCGATGGCACCGTCCGTGCTTCCGAAAATGAAATTTCCGTTTTTGCGCAACGTTCCCGAGGATGCGTTGAAGTGGTCAGACTTCAGACCATGTTCCTTGGTCCAGTTGTGGAAAGTTTTATCGACGGTGCTGAAGTTACTTAATCCGCTTTCCGTACTAAGAAATATGTTATCCTGTCCGTCGGACAGAATATCGTAAATGTTGTTGGATATCAGTGCGCTGTTTTCTGTATAGTAGCGTTCGAACTTGCTTGTCCGGATGTCGTAGATCAACAGACCGGCATTGTTTGTTCCGATATACAGCAGGCTGTCGCCAGCCTGATAAAGAGAATAAATGTAATAAGACTCAATAGGCATGGAGATGGATTGCGGTTTTCCACTCTCTTTGTCGAGCAGGTAAAGTCCGTTTGTCGTTCCTATCCACATGTGTTTCTTGTCTTTTTCAAGAATGGTAGTGACTCCTGTCAGATCGTCGAAATAGCGTATCTCCTTCTTCTTATAATCTATCTCTTTCAGGTTGTAATAACCACCCGACCACACTTTACCTTCCGAATCCAGTGTAATGGAACGGATGTATTTGTCGGGACGGATATTCAGGTTGCCGAACAAGGAAGGGGTAAAGAAGTTTACGCTGTTGTTGTGCTTGTTGATTTCATAGATACCGGAACTGTATCCGCCTGCCCAGATGATGCCGGGAGCTACCTCGCACAGAGAGAGGAAAGCATGGTTCTTGCTATGGAGTTCCTGATCGAACATACTGAGATATGAAGTCCATTTTCCGTTCTTCACTTCATAAAGGCTGATACCGTTGTTGGTAGCAAACCACAAGTCGCCATCATGATCTTCGATGATGGCATTTACCTGATCGTTGACGAGCGACTGACGGTTGCCGATGGAGTGTTTGATCCATTGATAGGAAGCATAGCGGTTGTTGCGTACGGTGATTCCTATGGGATAATTGGCCATCCAGATACGTTGTTCGTTGTCGATGTAGATATCGCTGATGTTGTTGCCATTCATTCCATTGTTACTGTTGTAGTCGGCTACGATATATGGTTCCGATTCGTAGGTATGGACGTTGCTTTTGTAAATTCCGGCTCCGTCGGTAGCTATCAGTATTTCGTTATCGTTCAGAGCTTGGATGCAGTTGATGGTGATGTCCATCAGGCCGGCCTGAAGAGGGCGCATCCGGTGGTTGTCCAGTTCGTAGACATAGACTCCGCGCTGAAAGGTACCGATGAAGACCTTGTGTGAAGGACGGTGGTAGTATAACTCGTTGATTTGGAGTGTGAGGTTGTCCAGCTGTTCGCAAGGCGACACCTTTAGGGTATTGTTCTGAAGTTGGGCATAATGAATGCCTATGTCTGTTCCTATAAAGTAATGTGTCGAATCTATTTGTTCGATTCCTGTGATGTTTCCGTTTATTTCGTTTTGAATGGTGGTAACCTTGTTTGTATCCGAATGGAACAGGTAGATGAGGTCGGAAGTGCAAAGCCAGACAACACAGTTGTCATCTACAAAGCCATAACTGACAGGGGAATGGATTTCTTTGGCAAAAGCGCTTTTAGGAAGTTTGTAGACCAGTTGAAATGTGTCGTGCACGTCGTCGTAACGGAAGACACGCCCTTGTTTGCCTATTTCCCACAGTGTCCCTTTCTTGTCGATACAAAGCCAGTTCAAGTTCAGGATAGAGCTTACCTCTTCTTCTCCGTCCATCAGTTTGTAGGGCTTGAAGTCTTTTCCGTTGAAGCGGTCTATTCCGTCGTGTGTAAGAAACCACATGTATCCCTTTTTATCCTTTTGGATAGCATATACTTGTCTGTTGCTTAGTCCGTTTTCTACTCCAATGTATTTGTAAGTCTGAGCTATGCAAAGCAGTGGAAACAGGAGGAATATGAAAGAAAGAACCTTTTTCAACATGATTGTCGGTTTTTATTAGCACTAACAGAGAATGTGCCCTTGTATTAAGATTACAAAAATAGGATTTTTATTTGAGATAAGCAAAAAGGAGGTGGCATATCTTACGGATAAAATAAATACGGATTGTACGTGAAGTCACTGAATAATTGAGGAATATCCTCGTGACACTGCGTACAATCCGTATGGTGTCCTCTAGAAAGAGGGAGGTAAAATGATTTTATTTATTATTCATCTTTTCTTCTACCCACTTGCGTGCGTTGACGAAGGCTTCTATCCACGGCGTTACCTGGTCGCTGCCCAAACGGTCGGCTGGGTAGTAAGCGTTCTGCCATGGGAAGATGGCACGCTCCAGGTGAGGCATGATAGCCAAATGGCGGCCGTCGGGGCTGGCAATACCTGCTACTGAGTAGTCGGAACCGTTAGGATTGCCGGGATACTCATCGTAGGTGTACTTGGCCACGATATTGTAGTGGTCTTCGTCGTAAGGCAGGGAGAACTTGCCTTCGCCGTGAGCCACCCAGATGCCCAGCTTGCTGCCACTCAACGAACCGAACATTACGCTGCGGTTGGTCGGGATAGTCACACCCAGGAAGCGGCTTTCGAACTTATGCGAGTCGTTGTGGAGCATGCGTCCGCGTTTCTCGTCGGTGGGGTTGATGAGGTTCAGTTCCATCATCAGCTGGCAACCGTTACATACACCCAGTGAGAGGGTATCTTCGCGGGCATAGAACTTGTCAAGCGCTTCTTTGGCCTTGGGGTTGAAGAGGAAGGCGCCCGCCCAACCTTTGGCTGAACCAAGTACGTCGGAGTTGGAGAATCCGCCGCAGAAGACAATCATATTGACATCTTCCAGCGTTTCGCGTCCGCTTACGAGGTCAGTCATGGTTACGTCCTTCACATCGAAGCCGGCCAGATAGAGTGAGTAGGCCATTTCGCGTTCGCCGTTCGTACCCTTTTCGCGGATGATGGCTGCGCGGATGCCGCTCGGTGTGCGACGGTCGGGGCTGATGCCGTATTGCGAGAGCTTGCCTGTGAATTCGGGCATGAAGGCCAGATCCATAGGCTGCATCTTGTAGTTCTCGAAACGCTTCTTGGCGCAACCGTTCATTGATTGACGACGGTCGAGCAGGTAAGAAGTAGAGTACCATACGTCGCGCATGTAGTCGATGCCAAACTGATAAGTAGCACCGTCTTTTTCGACGAGGATGTGACGCTCATCGGTCGGCTTACCAATCTTCACGAAGCCTACACCTGCGTCTTCGAGTATCTTCTTCACTTCGTCCTTGTGCTTGTCGGCTACCTGAATAACGATACCCGGGTTTTCGGCAAACAATATCTTGATGAGGTCGTTTTCCTTAATCTTGTCGAGGCTGATTTCCATACCGCCTTCTACGTTGGAGAAGCACATTTCGAGCAGCGTGGTGATGAGACCGCCTGCCGAGATGTCGTGTCCGGCCAGGATGAGGCCTTTGTTCACCAATTCCTGAACGGCGAGGAAGGCGTCGCGGAAGTATTCGGGATTCTGTACGGTAGGTACGTCGTCGCCGACTTTGCCCAGTGACTGTGCGAAAGCCGAACCACCCAGTTTCAGGGTGTCGAAGCTGAAGTCGATGTGGTAGAGTGTGGTCTTATGGTCGTTCACCAATACGGGCGAAACCACTTTCTTCACGTCGCTCACTTCACCGCCAGCCGATACGATGACCGTACCCGGAGCGATGACTTTGCTTCCGTCGGGATATTTCTGTGTCATGGACAACGAATCCTTACCGGTAGGCACATTGATTTGCAGGGCGCAGCAGAAGTCGCTCAATGCTTTGACTGCCGTGTAGAGGCGTGCGTCTTCACCTTCTTGTGAGCGGCAAGGCCACATCCAGTTGGCGGAGAGCGATACGCTATCCAGACCTTCGGCCAGCGGTGCCCATACGAGGTTGGTCAATGCCTCGCTGACAGAGAGTACAGAGCCGGCAGCCGGGTTGGCCAATGCAGCTTGCGGAGCATGACCCAGCGAAGTGGCGATACCTGCCTGACCACGATAGTCGAGGGCTACCACACCACAGTCGCTCAGCGGCAGCTGAAGTTCGCCTACGCATTGCTGGCGGGCAATCTTACCTGTTACGGAACGGTCCACCTTGTTGGTCAACCAGTCTTTGCAGGCTACAGCCTCCAGCTGGAGTACGTTGGCCAGGTATTCATGCAGTTTGGGCAGTTCGTAAGTCGGCATTTCGTAATGACGCTCTACGGTTTTGTCTACCATGTATGTTTTGGGTGAAGAACCGAACATTTGGTCAACGGCCAGGTCGAAGGGGCGTACGCCGTCGGCTTGCTCGAAGCAGAAGCGGTGGTCGCCGGTTGTTTCGCCTACGACGTACATCGGGGCGCGTTCGCGTTCGGCAATCTTACGTACGTGTTCGATGGCTTCTTCCTTGATAAGCAATCCCATACGCTCCTGACTCTCGTTGGCAATGATTTCTTTGGCCGAGAGGGTCTTGTCGCCGATGGGAAGTTTGCTCATGTCGATGTGTCCACCACATTCTTCTACCAACTCGGAGAGACAGTTTACGTGTCCGGCCGAGCCGTGGTCGTGGATGGAGACAACGGGGTTGACATCTTCTTCGCAAAGGGCGCGTACTACGTTGTAGGCACGTTTCTGCATTTCGGCGTTGGCGCGCTGTACGGCGTTCAACTCGATGCCGCTGCTGTATCGGCCTGTGTCTACAGACGATACGGAGCCGCCGCCTAAACCGATGCGGTAGTTGTCGCCACCCATCACTACGACCTTGTTGCCTGCTTCGGGTTTGCCTTTCAGGCAGTCGCGTTGCGTGCCGTAGCCTACGCCGCCGGCCAGCATGATCACTTTGTCGTAGCCGTAGACTTCTTCTTTTTCTTTATGTTCGAAGGTCAGCACCGAACCGCAGATAAGCGGCTGACCGAACTTGTTACCGAAGTCGCTGGCACCGTTGGATGCCTTGATCAGAATCTGCTCGGGTGTCTGATACAACCATTTGCGCACGGGCAGGATTTCTTCCCACTCGCGTCCTTCTTCCGAACGGGGGTAGGAGGTCATGTAGACAGCTGTACCTGCGATGGGCCAAGAGCCTTTACCGCCACCCATACGGTCGCGGATTTCACCACCCGTACCGGTTGATGCACCATTGAAGGGCTCTACAGTGGTGGGGAAGTTGTGTGTTTCGGCTTTCAGCGAAATGACACTCTTGATGTCCTTCACCTGGAAGTAGTCGGGTTTCGAGTGATCGGCGGGTGCGAACTGCTCGATAACGGGACCTTCGGCAAAGGCTACGTTGTCTTTGTAAGCCGATATGATTTTGTTGGGATTTTCCTGTGTTGTCTTCTTAATCATCTGGAAGAGAGAGGATTCCTGCTCTACGCCGTCGATGATGAACGTACCGCCGAAGATTTTGTGACGGCAGTGTTCGGAGTTGATTTGGGCGAAGCCGAATACTTCGGAGTCGGTCAGCGGACGTCCGAGGTCTTTCTCCACTTTTTTCAGATAGTCCATCTCTTCTTTCGAGAGGGCCAGACCTTCCTGCTCGTTGTAGGCTTCGAGGTCTTCGATGTGGACGATAGGTTCGGGCTTGCGGTTAGTGGTGAATACTTGTTGGTCGAGTCCTTTGTACATGCGTTGCAGCATAGGGTCGTGGTCGGCGTTTTCATCGGCTACGGGGAAGTACTCTTCTATGCGCAGAATGCCGTTGAGGCCCATGTTCTGAGTGATCTCTACGGCATTTGTACTCCAGGGAGTAATCATTTCGCGGCGCGGGCCTACGAAATATCCTTTCAGGTTTTCTTCACTTTCGGGGGTGGCTTCTCCAAAAAGCCAGCAGAGCTTTTCGCTTTCTGCCTGCGAAATGGCGTGTTCGCATTCTACGGCAATCACGCTTTTTTGAGGAGTTCTGTAGAAAGAAATCATAATTATTATAGCGCTATATTGATGATAAAATTCTTTATTATCAAGTTGTTTCGGGGATTATGGCTCCCTTTGTCCTTTTTCGTATGCAAAGATAGTGCAAACCGAGTGAAGTACAAAGTAAAAACATGGTTTTTAGCTTTTACTTCCGAGGTGCCGCCTTTCTTCTGGAAAGATAGTGCAAACCGAGTGAAGTACAAAGCAAAAACCTTGTTTTTAGCTTTTACTTCGGAGGTGTGACATGTTTCACTTCGGTTTTAGAGTAGCGCAAAAGCTGCTTCACTTGCACGTACGTTACATTGGCATTTGCACGTACGTTACATCTTTCACCGCATCTTTCTGTTTATCAGATGATTAATAAATTCGTTTTTCGTGGGGTGGAGTCAAGGAAAATGGGCAGATTCGGAAGTGGTGAAACTAAAAGGTGAATCTTCCGTGAAACCATATGTTTCACCGTATTGCACTGAAAACCAGTACGCTGAAAGCCGGGTGAAAGCGTGAAGGCAAATTGGAGGGTTTAAGGTTTAAAGTTGAGGGATGAGGGTTTGAAGTTTGAAATGTATCCCTTTCACTATTCATTTTTAATTATTCATTTTTCATTCTCAACGTCCCTCTTTATCCGTGTAACGTCGGTAGTTAGCTGGCGTAACAAGCAATGCTGTCCGGTATCGGAAGCAATGCCGTCGGGTTTCACAAGCAATGCAGGCAGGTTTCACAAGCAATGCCGACTGGTTTTGCTGACAAACCTCACGAGTTTTATTTGTAATCCCGCCGAGTATTGCTTGCAACGCCCACGAGTATTGCTTGTGTTTCTCGCGAGCCGTACAAGTGTGGCTCACGAGCCGTGCAAGTGTTGTTTTTGTTTCATATACCATTTGCTTGCATCGTCCGCTTTTGTTATAGGGCATGCATGTGGATGCACAAGAGTCAAAAACTCGTTTTTCGCTTTGTACTTCCCTTGGTTTGCACTATCTTTGCACCCATGATTCAGATTGAAACCATATTGGACATATTGTGGAAGGGCTTTATTATAGGTGTCATCGTATCGGCACCGTTGGGTCCTGTAGGGGTGCTTTGCATACAGCGTACGCTGAACAAGGGACGCTGGTATGGTTTCGTGACAGGTATAGGCGCGTCGCTTAGCGATATATTCTATGCGTTGCTGACGGGATATGGAATGAGTTTCGTATTCGACTATGTGAATAAAAACATCTTTTATCTGCAACTCTTTGGCAGCATTCTGCTGCTGGCATTCGGTGTCTATACTTTCCGGAGTAATCCGGTGCAGTCCATCCGTCCGGTTTCGGGCAGCAAAGGCACTTATTTTCACAACTTTATTACGGCTTTTTTCGTCACACTTTCCAATCCGCTCATCATATTGCTGTTTGTCGGACTTTTCGCCCGTTTTGCTTTCATCAGTCCCGGCGTGCTGCTGTTCGAGGCTGTTACGGGCTATCTGGCCATTGCATTGGGTGCCCTTTCGTGGTGGTTCGGTATCACCTATTTTGTCAATAAAGTGCGGACTCGCTTCAACTTGCGAGGCATCTGGATGCTGAACCGTATCATTGGAAGCATAGTGGTGATAGTATCGGTCGTGGGACTGGTATTTACGTTGATGGGAGAATCTTTGTATTGACGAAAGAAGCAGATTTGGAAGATTAATCAGGAAGAGTGGTATGAAGATAGCACAGAAACTGAAAGAAGAAAACATTGCCGAATACCTTATTTATATGTGGCAAGTGGAAGATCTGATACGTGCCAACGGGTGCGACATCGACCGTATGTGCAGCAACATCGTTTCGCGTTATCCCGAAGAAGAACGTGCCGCGCTGAAGGAATGGTATGGCAACCTTATTGAGATGATGCGTGCCGAAGGAGTGACGGAGAAGGGGCATCTGCAGATCAACCGCAATGTGATACTGAACCTGACCGACCTGCATGCCGCCCTGTTGTCGTCTACCAAATATCCGTTCTACAACGCAGCTTACTTCAAGGCGTTGCCTTTCATCGTGGAGTTGCGCCAGAAAAACGGAAAGACCGACGAACCCGAACTGGAAACCTGTTTCGAAGCCCTGTACGGCGTATTGCTGCTTAAACTTCAGAAACGGGAAATCACTCAGGGAACAGCACGTGCCATCGAAGCCATCAGCAGTTTTCTTTCCATGCTGGCGGCCTATTATGCCAAGGAGCGGAAAGGTGAACTGGAAGACCTGTGACAGGATTTCCGGAGAAGGCTTCTGCTCAAAGACGAAAATTGTTCATCGTAGCATTATATTTTTAAGTATCAATTTTTTAAATGAATATTTTAATAACCGGTGCCAACGGTCAGCTTGGCAATGAGATGCGGGTTTTGTCCGCCGAAAACCAACAATATACCTATTTCTTTACCGACGTGCAGGAACTGGACATCTGCGACGAGCAGGCTGTGCGTGCCTTTGTAAGCGATCATACAATCGACGTGATTGTGAATTGTGCCGCTTATACGGCCGTGGATAAGGCTGAAGACAATCGCGAACTGTGCGATAAACTCAATCATCTGGCTTCCGGCTACCTGGCCGAAGCTGCCGAAGCTCGTGGAGCAGCATTGATACAGGTGTCGACCGACTATGTGTTCGACGGTACGGGGCACATCCCCTATACGGAAGAAATGCAGCCTTGCCCCAATTCGGTATATGGTATAACGAAGTTGGCAGGCGAGGAGGAAGCTATGCGGAAATGCAGCCGTACCATGATTATCCGTACGGCATGGCTGTACTCCATCTATGGCAACAATTTCGTAAAGACTATGATCCGCCTGGGTCGTGAACGTGAGTCGCTCGGAGTTGTGTTCGACCAGATTGGTACTCCGACCTATGCCCGCGATTTGGCTCGTGCCATTTTCGCCGCTATCCGTCAGGGAATCGTTCCCGGCATCTATCATTTCAGCAACGAAGGCGTTTGCTCGTGGTACGATTTTACCGTAGCCATTCATCGCCTGGCAGGCATTACCACTTGCAAGGTCGGTCCTTTGCATACCGATGAATATCCGGCCAAGGCACCCCGTCCGGCGTATTCGGTGCTCGACAAGACGAAGATCAAGAAAACATTCGGCATTGAGATTCCCCATTGGGAAGCATCGCTTGCCGAGTGCATCGGAAAACTTGAAAATTCTAAATGAATTTTTAGGCACGGATTACACGGATTTTCACGGAGGATAAACTATGTTGCACGAAGATTTAACCGCCCAGATTATTGCGGCGTTTTACGAAGTTCACAAGACATTGGGATTCGGATTTCTTGAACAGGTTTATCAGAACGCACTCTGCATGGAGTTGCAAGAAAGGGGGCTGAAGTGTGAGTGTCAGAAAGAATTGAAAGTATATTATAAAAATAAAGTAGTAGGTACGTATAGAGCGGATATGGTGGTGGAAGACGTGGTCATTTTGGAATTGAAAGCAGTTTCTTCCTTGCGAATAGAGCATGAATGGCAGTTGATAAACTATCTGAAAGCAACCGACTTGCAAGTAGGACTGTTGCTCAATTTCGGTCTGAAGGCTGAAATGAAGCGTAAGGTCTTCACTTATTAGGAAGAATTTCCTCCGTGAAAATCCGTGTAATCCGTGCCTGAAAAAGTAAGTATATGGCAACAAATCAAGAAATTGAAAGACGACGTACATTTGCAATCATTGCACACCCCGATGCCGGTAAGACATCGTTGACCGAGAAGTTGCTGCTTTTCGGCGGACAGATACAAGTGGCAGGAGCCGTGAAGAGTAACAAAATCAAGAAAACGGCTACTTCCGACTGGATGGATATTGAGAAACAGCGTGGTATCTCTGTGACTACTTCGGTGATGGAGTTCGACTATCACGACTATAAAATCAACATCCTTGATACACCGGGCCACCAGGACTTTGCCGAAGACACTTACCGCACGCTGACGGCGGTAGACAGCGTTATCATCGTGGTGGACGGTGCCAAAGGTGTGGAAACGCAGACACGCAAGCTGATGGAAGTGTGCCGTATGAGGAACACGCCGGTCATCATCTTCGTCAACAAGATGGACCGCGAAGCCAAAGATCCTTTCGACCTTCTTGACGAACTGGAGGAAGAACTCCATATTCACGTGCGTCCGCTGACGTGGCCCATTGAGAGTGGTCCCCGCTTCAAGGGCGTTTACAACATTTACGAACAGAAGCTCAACCTCTTCCAACCCAGTAAGCAGGTCGTAACCGAAAAGGTGGAAGTTGACATCCATACCGAAGAATTGGACAACCGGATCGGACAGAACCTTGCCGACAAGTTGCGCAGCGAACTGGAGCTGATAGACGGCGTTTATCCCGAGTTTCAGGTAGAAGACTATCTGAAGGGCGAACTGGCTCCTGTATTCTTTGGTTCGGCTCTGAACAACTTCGGTGTGGAAGAGTTGCTCGATACGTTTGTGGAGATAGCTCCCAGTCCCCGTCCTGTGAAGGCCGAAGAACGCATCGTGATGCCCGAAGAACCCAAGTTCACCGGTTTCATCTTTAAGATTACGGCCAATATCGACCCGAACCATCGTTCGTGTGTGGCTTTCTGTAAGATCTGTTCGGGCAAGTTTGTCCGCAACGCTCCTTACTATCACGTGCGTCATGGCAAGACAATGCGTTTTTCCAGTCCTACACAGTTTATGGCACAGCGTAAAACGACCATTGACGAAGCTTGGGCAGGTGATATCATCGGTTTGCCCGATAACGGAACCTTTAAGATTGGTGATACGCTGACCGAAGGCGAATTGCTCCACTTCCGCGGTTTGCCCAGCTTCTCGCCCGAAATGTTCAAATACATCGAGAATGCTGACCCCATGAAGCAGAAACAGCTGGCCAAGGGTATCGACCAACTGATGGACGAAGGTGTGGCACAGTTGTTTGTCAATCAGTTCAACGGCCGCAAGATTATCGGTACGGTAGGACAGTTGCAGTTCGAGGTGATCCAATACCGTTTGGAGAACGAATACAATGCCAAGTGCCGTTGGGAGCCCGTCAGTCTGTACAAAGCCTGCTGGATTGAAAGCGACGATCCGGCCGAACTGGATGCCTTCAAGAAGCGCAAATACCAGTACATGGCCAAGGACCGCGAAGGCCGCGACGTGTTCCTGGCCGATTCGGGTTACGTATTGCAGATGGCTCAAATGGACTTCAAGCACATCAAGTTCCATTTTACGAGCGAATTCTGATACGGAATAATCATGTAGTGAGGCGGAAATACAGATGGGTTACTCTATCTGGCGCCTTGGAAGAAATAGACGAAGCATTGACGAATATGGGCAAATATCCTTTTTTATAATTGGGATACTTGCCCATTTCTTTTTTATGCAGTTAACTTTTAAGGCTTTCTGCAAGTAGTATGAAATGTTATTTTATAACGAATTTGTAACTGCCGTTCAGTTTCTGTTGTGTGTCGGTCAGCACGATGCGGTAAATCTGTTCTCCCCAAACTTTCGAAAGACGTGGGTCGGGCAATTCAATGGTTTCGAGTGTAGCCTTGAAGTTTGATGGATATTCGAGTGTAGCCTTTTGCTCTTTTACTTCGATGGTTACTTTTCCTGCCTTGCTTATATCAATCTTGCCCCAGGACAGGAAGTTGACCTGATTGGCTGCTTTCGCCTCTTTCAGGGAGAATTTATCTGTAATGGTAAGTTCATTGTTACCAAGTTTGTACGAGCGAATCCAGTTCTTTACGGCTGCTTCTTCAGGATAAGCTGTTGAGATATCGGCCGAAAAGTAGCGTTGCTTTTCACGGCATACTACGTTGGTGGCTTTATATTCCTGTCCGTAGCGTTGCGGAACTCCGTTTATGACAGGCAAGTTATGATAGTTGCTCTGCATGGTCCAGATGGAGTAGCGTTCGCTGCTGAAAGTCTGGCGTGTATATGTTCCTACGCCGGCGTCTATCAGCATAGGCAATGTATTTATGTATAACGAAAAGGTTCCCACATCGTTGTGGTTATGGCTTTCGTTGTTGAAACCTCCTTTCGTAGCAAGAAACCATCCGTTGTTGTTGGTAAAGTAGCAGAATTCGGTTTCAGGATACCATGTGCAAGCCGGAATATTGTGCTCGGGGGCAGTCTGCTCAAGCTCCTTATTGAATAATGCACATTCCAGTGTTCGGAAAATGTCGCTGCCCAATTGGATGGTAGGACGTTTCCCTTGCAGGAGATATGCTGCAAAGTGTATCATCTCTTCGCTGCCGACAGCCTTTCCGTAGCGGTATATCAACGGTGCGTCGCCACCACCTTTTGCAGAAGCATCGGCAAAGTTGACAACCCATCCGTTTCCTACATACGAGCGGCTGATATACTCGCCCATGCGGCGTATCATCGGATCATTGAATAGTGATAGTTTCCCGTTGGTTCCGTTCGAAAGGATTTGCAGATAATCGTACATCTTTCCGGCTGCATGTCCCCAGTATGAAGGTCCTTCCTCGCAGGCACCGTCCGATTTTACGAAATTGATAAATTTATCAACAGACTGCATGGTGCGCCATACGGCTTCCGTAAGTTTGTTACGGTCGTTTTCGAGCAAGAGGAAACATTGCAATACGTTGGAGTTGCACCAGGGGTTCCAGTTGTTGATGATTTCTCCCGGTTTCCAGTGGAAAGCCATCCACCATTCGCGGTCGTTCTGCATAAAAGGATCCATTATTCTTTCCTGGATGCTATGGCGTATGCGTAGAGAAATTGCCGGATCGACTTTGTCGAATGTATCATGGAAGAAGTAATGCACCCATGCCAACAGAGAACCGTAGTTTCCTGAGCCCAGATCGATGACCTGTTCGCGCCAGTCGGGCAACGAGCGTTTCGTACTTTGACGCGTCAGGTGGGCTGACAGTACCCAAGAAGTCATTTCGCAACTGAAGAACACTCCATTGATAAGTTGGTCTACAAAGCGGCCTTTTCCTTCAGCCAGTTCGGCCATCATCAGTGTGCTGATGGCTTTTCTGTTGGCTTCGTATGGGGTTTGCATGATGTTTCTTTCCCCACTGCGTTCATATTCCAGATAGTCTGTAGCTCGTACTACCTGCCATCGGTAATTCAGCATTTTTTCTCCAGCTCGGATCAATGCCTGTTTGTCTTTATCAGAAAGCATGGTGTTCCATCCTTCACGGTCGGCATAGGCAGGGTAGGGCACCCATGCGGCGTCCATGACAAGTATTTCTTTCAGCTGTTCTTTGCTTACTGCGTTTTGAAGGAGGTTTCTTTCGGTGTACGCATGCGATGCTGTTGTAATAAGTAAGAGCAGAAACAGTGTGCTCCATGTACGTAATACCATGTTTTTTTTCATGATTGATGCAATTATTAGGTTAGTGAATATGTCTAAATGAGAGGTTAGAACTATTGCTGTTCGGATGGTTGTGGTTTGAATTCTACCGGATATAGTGTCTTACCGTCTTTGTTAACAGGATATAATGCATCCTCAAGCTGCAATCTTTCTATCATCAAACGACTCATTTCTTTAAGTTTCTGGGGATTGACAGGCGCCAGGTCGGTCGTTTCGTATGGATCTTCTTTCAGATTGAACAGTTTATAAGAAGGAATACCATCCTTTTCAGGGTTGTAATAATAGATAATCTTCCAGTCTCCTTTGCGATAGGTTGTGAAATAACTGCCACGGTGCTGGTGTGGAAAGTGGGTCAGTACATCATCTCTCCTGCTTCTGTCTTTTTTCCCTGCCATTAACTTCTTCATATTGCTTCCGTCCAAAGTCAGATTTTGTGGAGTGTCAACTCCTGCGACTGAAAGTACGGTAGGATATATGTCCATTACTGTGCCAAACTGTGTCTGCACATAGTTTTGTGCTATTGGAAACTGTTTCTGAAACTTGTTGGACGGATCGGGTTTGGCCCAGGCTGCAATAAAGGGAACTCGGACACCTCCTTCGTATTCCGATCCTTTTTTCCCTTTTAGAGGTGCGGAAGATCCATAATCGGCTGCATCGCCAAGAGGTGCGTCGCCTCCGTTGTCCCCAAGAAATATGATAAATGTATTTTCGGCTATTCCCATTTCATCCAGTTTGTTCATTAAGTCCCCTAAAGACTTGTCCATTCCCTCGATAAGAGTAGCGAACGCACGGGCTTTGTCATTTTTCTCTCCTTGGGGATAATGGTTAATGAAACGCTCATCGGTTTCAAAGGGGGAGTGAACCGCATAATGGGCAAGATTTAAGTAGAATGGTTTGCCTTCGTCCACAGCCTTTTTTACTTCTTTCAAAGCTTCAAGGGTAAGCGCATCGGAAAGGAAGGTATTGGTTCCGTGATACTGTTCCAGGTCGGGAACCGCTCTGGCTCTTTGTCCTTTAATCCAGCCATAGCCATTCTCTCCGTGATAACTGCCTGGGTGTCCTATTGCAGAACCGGCTATGTTTACATCAAAACCGATATGACACGGGTCAGCAGCAAAACTGTCGTTGCATCCGAAATGTGCCTTGCCTATGTGAATCGTTTTGTATCCTGCGGCTTTAAGTACTGAAGGATAGGTTACGTCAGTAGATTTTAGTCCTTTCCAGTTCCATTCGTACGGGCCGAACTGGTCTCTGTTGTTACTTTCTGCATTTATCCAGTTTGTGGTTCTGTGGCGGGCTGCATTTTGTCCGGTCATAATGGAGGTACGCGAGGGAGAACTTACACTTTGTGCATAGAAGGTAGAAAAACGTACTCCCTGATTGGCGAGACGCTCCATATTTGGAGTACGGTACCATTCATTCAAAGGTTGTGGAAGAACATTCCCTTTGGAATCTGTTATAAAAGGAACGGAAGTATCCATAACTCCCATGTCGTCAACCAGAAAGACTATTATATTGGGCTTTTCCTGTGCTTGAACAAGTGATATCGCTGATAAGGATGCGATAATGGCCGAATGAATTTTTTTCATAGATATTTGTTCTTTTGATTTATGTTTCATTTATTACTCTTCATCATTTTCTTCATCCTCTTTTGTGTCTTCGGGTGAAGAAGCGTCTGCTCCTTTCCGATAAGCGGTCGGGTTGATATGGTATTTCTCCTTGAAACATTTGCTGAAGTATTTGGGAATGTTGAAACCCGTACGGTCAGCAATCTCCGAGATGTTCAGTTCCGGATTGTTTTTCAGCATGTAGGCTGCTCGTTTCAGACGGATAGTGATAATCAGGTCGTTAGGAGTCTGCCCGGTGACGGCTTTCAATTTAGTAAACAGCTTGGTACGTGCAATGCCCATTCGGGTAGCCAGTTGGTCTACGTTGAAGTCGGCATTGTCTATCTCTTCTTCAATGATGGCCATTGCCTGGTCCAGGAATTTTTTATCGAGGGTATTGGTTGCCAGTATCTGCATGTCGGTCTGGGGTTGTTTGCTGAACTTCTCTTGCAGCATGATACGGCTGTTTACCAGATTGTTGCAACGCGACAACAGCAGGTTGATGTTGAATGGTTTGGTTACGTAGTCGTCGGCTCCCATTTTCAGCCCCTCCATATTATATTCGATAGCTGTTTTAGCTGTGAGCAGCACTACCGGAATGTGGCAGAGGTCAAAGTCTTTTTTGATGGCATGGCATAGTTCTGTTCCAGACATTTGGGGCATAACTATGTCGCTTAGTACGATATTGGGCTGCTCGGTCCGTACTTTTTCCAGCCCTTCCTTTCCGTTGGTGGCAGTGACTACCGTATAGAACGATTCGAAGATTCCTACCAGCATTTCGCGTAACGAGTCATTGTCTTCTACGATCAGGATTTTGTATTTTTCTTTCGGGTTTTCATTGTCCTGCATGGCTATCTCCTGTTTGTCCAAGTAGGCTTTGTACTGGTTGTATTCTTTCAGGTCGATACCTGTCGAGGCATCCTGACAGTTTTGCTGAGTACAAATTTGTTCGGGAGTGAAGTGTTCGTTTCCTGTTTTCAGATGAATGCAGAAAGTAGAGCCTTCTCCTTCTTTACTGAAAACTTCAATAGTGCCATGATGCAGTTCGACAATACCTTTGGTCAGTGATAGTCCGATGCCGCTTCCTGCCTGTGACATAGAGTTGATATGATCGGCCTGATAAAAACGGTCGAATATTCTTTCGATGTCTTTGGGAGCGATTCCTTGTCCGTTGTCAGTTACTTCGATAATGACCTCATTGCCTCTTTTCCGGACAGAGATAGAAATGCGTCCGCCATCTGGTGTGTACTTGAAGGCATTGGATATCAGATTATTCATTACCTTCTGCATCTGCTTTGCGTCATACCACATCGGTATGTCATCATGGCTCTTTTCAAACGTGAAGGTGATGTTGCGCAGTTTGGCATAGTCGGCAAAGAGCAGATAATGCTCGTATACGAAGTCTACAATGTTGTACTCGCTTACTTTGATGTTCATATAGCCTTGTTCCTGCTTGCGGAAGTCAAGTAGCTCGGTTACCAAGCCTTTCAGTTGCAGGCAGCTTTTGTAGGTACCTAACAGCTTGTTATAAATTTCGGGCGAAAGCTGGCGTGAGAGCAACATTTCCATTTGCCCGATGATGAGCGATAAAGGAGTTCGGAATTCATGCGAAATATTGGTGAAGAAACGCAGTTTAAACTGGTTCATCTGTTCGATATCGTCAGCATGTTTCTTTTCATATTTCAGCATTTCCTGCATTCTGATACGGCTTTTGTAGACTCGGTTCAGGTACCATACCGCCAAAACCAGAATGATAAAGTAAAGCACATAAGCCCAAACCGTTAGATAAAACGGAGGAAGTACCCGGATAGTCAGCCGACTGGGAGGAACCAATGTCTCGTCGGTATTTTCGGCTTTTACAATCAGAGTATACTTGCCGGGTGACAGATTGGAATAAGTAATAGTATTCTGCTTCAGGTCGTTCCAGCTTCGCGAGAATCCTTCCAAACGGTAGATGATGTTGGCTTTGTTGAAAGGCAGAAAGTCGGTAGTAGTATATTCTATACTGAAAATGTTTTGTCCGGCTCTGAGTGTAATTTCTTTGGTGAAGCTGATATCCTGTTTTAGTATTTTACTTTTGTCTCCTACTTTTACTTCTCTACCATTAACAAATAGCCGGTAGGGCAGAATATTGTACGAACGCGATTCTTGTTTCAGATCCTGTTTGTGGAATGAGATGGCTCCTTGAGTTCCACCTATGATGATTTCTCCTTTCCGGGTTTTGTAGAGGGCATTTTCGTTGAGGCAGCTCAAAGGTAACTGGTTGTAGTTTTTGAATGTTTTTTCCTTATAGTTTAGGATGGACAAACCTTTGTCGGTAGTAACCAACAGCCTGTTGCTATCGAGTTCACAAATGTTATAGACAATGTTACTGGAGAGTCCGTTATGGCTAGCATCGAGATTCTCAAAATTATCTGTTTCTGCATGATATAAGTCTAATCCGTTCTCGTTGGTACAGAACCAAAGCCGATGCTGGCTGTCTTCATAGATTGAGTTGACACTATTACTACTAAGGCTATGCTCAATGGCGTGGCTTACTTTGTAAGTAGACAGTTTATTGGTCGCTGGATTGTAGGAACATACTCCACTATTGTTTCTGATAATCCATAAAATGCCCCGACTATCCAGTACAAGTCCTTTGCTATAGCGCGTTTTTTCGTACATTTCATCGTTTTTGAAAAAACGTTCGCATTTTTCTGTGGTTGGATCGAAGAAAATGATTCCATTATCAGTGGCAACCAGAAGTTTGCCTTGATAAGGGAGTATAGATTCAACATTATTGGAAGGCAGGTTGTGGGTGTGTTTCAGATAACGTGTACCTTTATTTGTTCTGATGTCAAGTTTGTAAAGTCCTCCCATGTGTATACCCATCCACAATACTTCCTGTTGCGGATCGTAGTAGAGGGCTTTTATGTTGTTTTTTATAGTTCCGTTTTCAGGCTTTTCAAGTGCATACCATTTGTATGTTTGTGTCTGCTTGTTGTAGAAGTTCACTCCGCCTCCTTCCGTTCCTATCCAAAGATTGCCTCGAATGTCTTCGGTAATACGGCTAACTATACTAGAACTTAACCCTTCTTCTTCAATAGGAGAGGGTTGATATTCGCGAAATACTTGTTGCTTTGGATTGAAGTAATTCACACCTCCAAAATAGGTTCCTACCCAAATATTACCTTGACGGTCGCAATACAAACTCCAGATAGATGAATAGGACAGACTTTTTGGAGTCTGTTGTTTCTCAAAATGTCGGAACTGTTCGTTTACTGGGTTATATTTGTTCAAACCGTTAAAGGTGCCTATCCAGATATTTCCTTGCAGGTCTTCGCAAAAACGGTGAACGAAGTTGGAACTAATGCTGGCGGGATTATTGGGGTCGTGTACGAAATGGGTTATCTGTTTCCCTTGTATGCGAAATGCACCCTCACCCGAACGTGCTGCCACCCAATAGCAGCCTTTACTGTCTTTGAAGATGTCACTGATGTTTCCATTGGGAATAAGTGTTTGCAATTCTTTGGAGGGGGGAAGCAGATAAAGTCCACGATTAGTTCCGATGAAGATGGAATCATTGGATACAAGTAACCGACGTATGTTCCGTTGATTGTTTAACTTATATACGAGGCGAAGTTTGCTTCCATTGTATTTGAATATTTCGTAAGTAGTAGCTATGTATAAAGAGTCGGTAAAGAATCCTGCAGCTACGTCTTGAGTTGTCAGGTGGGTGAACTTATCTTCGGATATGTCATATTCTGAGGCTCCTCTATTTGTTAGGATATACAAGTGTCCTTTCCGGTCACCCAATATCTGATAAATGTCGTTGTACTGGATACTGTTAGGATTGTCCTTCTCTTTTTGATAGATTTTGAAGTCTTTTCCATTATATAGGCTGAGTCCATTAGCTGTTGCGAACCACATAAAATCGCGTTCGTCCTGATAAATGGATACTACAGAATTGTGTGATAGCCCATTGTCGGTTGTCAGGTGGTGAAAAGGTATGCTTTGTGAAAAGCACTGAAAAAGGTATAGAAATAAAAGATAAAAGGTTAGCAGAAATTCTTTTTTCATTGTATTTCGGTTTTATAAAAAGCAAAGATAGCTTTTTTAATTAAAGAGGAGATGTTTTTTCTAGGTAAAAATGGTCTTCTTTTATACGTTTTGCCTGTCATTTTTGTACATTCTCCGATTTTATCAGATAACGTATGCTTTTTCCCTTATCATGAATATTAGGCTACATCATATAATGTGTTTTTGGTTACATTTGTAATGTCTTTGTTGACCGTTTGAAAATATAAAGTTATGTGTCTATGAAAAAGCCAATAAAAATAGGATTATGTACAGGAATACTGTGTTGGATTATTCTAAGTTGTATCGCGGATAATCATCCTGTTGGATTTGTTGCAGAAAATGTGATATTTGCAACCGAACAGTATGCCATGCAACTAAATGAACTGACGGATAGAGGAGAGAATCACATTCCTCGTACGATAAAGTCTGACGGGACGATGGTGTATGCTTCAACTGCCGGATGGGATTGGACAGCAGGGTTTTATGCTGGTAGTCTGTGGTATCTTTATGGATTGACGGGTGACGAACATTGGAAAAGTCTGGCAGAGAGATACACTACGTTATTGGAAAAAGTGCAATATAACAAGTCGACTCACGATGTAGGGTTTATCATTGGTTGCAGTTATTTGAATGGTATCCGGTTAGGAGGGGAAGAACAATATAAATCGATTATTGTCTCAGCTGCACAGTCTTTGTCGACTCGTTTTCGTCCTGCAGCAGGAGTTATCCAGTCGTGGAATGTGCATTCGGGATGGCAAGCGAAAAGAGGGTGGAAATGTCCTGTTATCATTGATAATATGATGAATCTGGAATTGTTGTTCGAAGCTACTCGCATGTCTGGCGATTCGACATATTATCGTATAGCGGTATCTCATGCAGACAAAACGTTGCAAAATCATTTTCGCAGCGATGGAAGCTCATTTCATGTAGTCGATTACGATGGAGAGACAGGAGAAGTACGCAGCCGATGTACAGCTCAAGGATACTCTGACGAGTCGGCATGGGCTCGCGGACAGGCATGGGCCATATATGGTTATACGATGTGTTATCGTTATACACAGAATCTTGCTTACCTGAAACAGGCGGAGAAAGTGTGTGATTTCATTTTCACTCATTCCAATATGCCGAACGATTTGGTTCCTTTTTGGGATTATGATGCAATAAACATCCCTCATGAACCACGTGATGTTTCTGCTGCGGCTATCACTGCTTCGGCTCTTTATGAGCTGAGCGGTTATACTCGTAAAGAGCAATATCGGAAAACGGCCGATTTGATACTGAAATCTTTATCATCTCCGGCATATCGCTCGCCTTTGGGTATGAATGGAGGATTTTTACTGATGCATTCGGTCGGCAGTATTCCGCATGGAAGTGAAGTGGATGTTCCGTTGGTTTATGCAGATTATTATTTTCTGGAAGCCTTGAAGCGGAAACGGGATATGGAAAAATAATTCGGATCATTTAAAATCAAGATACTATGATAATACGTAGATTGTGCTTATGTTTTTTGTTGTTATTCTCAGTCGCTCGTTATCTGTCGGCACAAGTGATGGGATTTGAGGATGGAATACCTGCTGGTTTCCGGTGTGACGGGAATGGCAATTTGGCGTTGACTTCTCTTTATTATAAAGAAGGAACAAAGTGCCTGGAGTGGAATTATAAACCCGGTTCTGCATTGTATATACCGTTAGAGTCTCCTTTGGAACTGACGTCAAAAGTAAAACAACGATATGGCATTACGTTGTGGATGTACAATGAAGTTCCTCAACAGGATTCTATCCGTTTCGAATTTCTTTCTTCGGATAATAAGATTGTTTATCAGTTCGGGTTCCGGCTGGCTTCCTCCGGCTGGCGTGCCTGCTGGATTGGTTTTCAGCATATGGCAGGCAGTCAAGAAGGAAAGGATATTGCAGGCTGCAGGTTAGTTGCTCCTCAGCGGAAAGGACGTGTCTTTTTAGACCGCCTTCTCTTCCCTGAAACTGAAACCAATGACCGGACTACTCCGGATATGCAGATGCCTTACAACAATTCTTTTGATTTTAGGGACTTATGGCATTGGTGTCGTGTCTGGCAATGGGAACAATATGAATATGATATTCCTTTATCTTCTGCATTGACTTTGCAGGAGCAAACAGAGCTTAAGACGATAGAATCCAGATTGACGGAAATGCTTTGTTCTTCAAAAGGCGATATGGATAAAGCTGTTTCTGACGCATATTCTGTATTTCGGCAGGTTGCTATCCGTCCTTCGGGTTCGGGGTTTGTGGGGGCTCCGCTTGTTGCACCCGACGAGTTGAATCGGGAAAAAGGTGAGATTTCGTGGAATGACTTGGAAACCATGTTGTCTGGCTTTGCTTATGATGCGTATTATAATGCTTCTTCTCAGGCTGCTGAGTATTATTTTCTGGTTTGGAAATATGCTATTGATCAGGGCTTTGCTTTTGGAAGCGGCATGGGGACTAACCATCATTATGGATATCAGGTTCGCGATATTTATAAAACAGCATGGCTGATGCGGGAGGCTATTTGGAAGAATCGGGACAGGGACCAGATTCTTTCAGCCTTAGTGTTTTGGTCTGCATTACAGGAAACGCGTAAACCTTGTCAGTACGGACGGGATGAACTGCTGGACAGCTGGCATACCTTGCTGATGCCTAAAATCGTGTCAGCTTTGATGTTTGTAGATGAAAGAGAGCGGGTACGGGCATTGAAAGGACTCTCGCGTTGGCTGTCTACATCGTTGCAATATACGCCGGGAACCATAGGCGGTATCAAGGTGGATGGAACGACTTTTCATCATGGTGGTTTCTATCCGGCCTATACAACGGGGGTACTGGCGACGGTTGGACAGTTTGTTTCGCTCACCACTCATACGGACTACGAACTGACGGTTGATGCCCGGCAGGTTTTAAAATCGGCTTTTATTGCCATGCGTAATTATAGTAACAAATATGAATGGGGGATAGGCATCAGCGGGCGTCATCCTTTCGGTTTTTCAATGGGTGAGGAAGATGTTGCGGCTTTTGCTTATCTGGCTCTTTCAGGCGATTTGTCCGGCGAAGGCCGTGAGTTCGATCATCATTTGGCTGCCGATTATCTTCGGCTTTGTGAAAAAGATACGCCTGAAGCCCGTTATTTCAAAGAGCAGGGTATCAGGCCGGCTAAAGCTCCCGAAGGTTTTTGGGTGTATAATTACGGTTCGGCCGGCATTTTCAGGCGTAAGGATTGGATGGTCACTTTGAAGGGATATAATACGGATGTATGGGGATCGGAAATATATAAGAACGATAACAGATACGGACGGTATCAGAGTTACGGATCGGTTCAGATTATGGGCCAACCTTCGCGGCGGTTGAGCGGATATGAGGAGAATGGCTGGGATTGGAACCGTTTACCGGGAACCACTACGATTCATTTGCCATTCGACTTGTTGGAAAACCCCTTGACGGGAACAATGATGGCGCATTCCAAAGAGAATTTTTCAGGAAGTTCTTCATTGGAAGGTACGAACGGCATGTTTGCCATGAAGCTGATGGAAAGGAACTATCGGAATTTTACACCCGATTTCGTAGCCCGTAAGTCTGTCTTTTGTTTTAACGACAGGTTGATATGCCTCGGAACAGGCATTCGTAACAGCAATGAGAATTATCCGACAGAAACGACACTGTTTCAAAGTATATTCCGAAACGGTATGAGCATCCGGTTAGGAAATAATGAGATGACAGAAGTCGGGAGTTCATTGGAAATGATGGGGGATACCTTGAATCCGCTTTGCCTGCAGGATGCTTACGGAAACTATTATTTTGTGAAACATGGAAAAGTCAGAGCACAGATAGCCAGACAGGAGTCGCGCCATGAAAAAACGAAAGAGGTAACTTATGGAGAGTTTGCTTCGGCCTGGATTGATCATGGTAAATCTCCTCAGGGTGAAAGTTATGAGTATATGATTTGGATACAGCCGAATGAGCAGGATTTGAAGAATATATCTGCGCAGAATACTTATACCGTACTTTTGTGTAATGATACGGTTCATGCTGTGCGCGATGCGCAGACTGGAATTACCGCCTACGCAGCGTTCGATTCCGTCAGCTTGTCGGATGACGAGTTGCTTTTACGTCTACCGGCAGAGACGATGATAATGTATAGGCACGTAAATGAAGGTATCCGAATCAGTGTGTGTGATCCTAACCTGAATATAAGTGCTAAGACTTATACAACGAAGGAACCAAGCCGGGTAATAGTTAAACAGATTCTGTTGAAGGGTGTTTGGAATTTGAGTTGCAAGGACGAAAAACTCTCTGTGAAACATCAGGAAGGAAATACCCTACTTACTGTCTTCTGCCAACATGGCCAGCCCGTGGAATGTGAGCTGCATTTAATCTCTGATAACTCCATAAATTAGGATTCAGAATCGGGCTAATTGAGTTTCTGCACGCATTCTTTTATTCCGTTAGTTTCTCATAGGTATGAGAAGACCATTCTCATGCTTATGAGAAAACTATTCTCATAGTTATGAGAATGTTATTCTCATACTTGTAGAACCGAAACGGACCTTAATAAGGCGAGGAAAAGATTGTAAGCCAAAGCGAAATCCGAAAATCAGGTAACGTGTCTATGGGGTAAAATTGTACTTAAAAGGGTGCTTTTTGTACGTCTTTTACGTGATTGGGTATTTGTATGTTTTTTACCGTTTTTTAGAATATTTGTGGGAGGAGGGATCGGCAGGAATACTCTACATTTGTCGTACTCATCATTGCGAATAGAGTTTAAATTAACATTGTTACTAACTTAAATTTAATTGAGATGAAAAACTTCTTCACTCCAATGAAGATACCTCAAAAGCAGGTATGGCTGTTGACTGCCTCCTTACTGTTCGGGCAGACAGCTTTTTCTTCAGAGAATTTTGTGTCGGAAGGAACAGCAGTTGCTATCACGCAACAGAATCGCAAAACGGTGACAGGTACAGTGACGGATAATTTTGGTCCGGTAATTGGAGCCAGTGTGTTGGTGAAAGGCACCACGAATGGTGTTATTACGGATGTAGATGGTCACTTTACGTTAGAAGTTCCTGTTGGAGCTACTCTTGTGATTTCTTATGTGGGCTACGAAGACAAAACCATTGTTTACAAAGGTGAGGCTAAACTGGACATCAAACTGAATGAAGGTATCCAGGAACTCCAGGAAGTGCAGATCATTGCTTATGGTGCCCAAAAGAAAGTTACGGTTACTGGTGCTATGGCATCTGTTAATTCTAAAGAACTGTTGAAAACTCCTGTTTCCAGTCTTTCCAATGCCTTGACCGGTAAAATGCCTGGTCTTTCATCGATTCAGAGCACTGGTCAGCCGGGAGCTGATGATCCTACTATCTTTATACGTGGTGTAGGTTCTCTTTCTACCGATTTGTCTGCTCCGTTGGTATTGGTGGATGGTGTGGAACGTTCTTTTAACCAGATCGACCCCAATGAAGTAGAAGATATCACTATCTTGAAAGATGCATCGTCTACTGCAGTGTTTGGTGTACGTGGTGCGAATGGTGTGGTATTGGTGACTACAAAACGTGGAACAGAAGGTAAGCCGAGAATGAATTTTTCGACTTCCTTTGCAGTTCAGATGCCTACCCGTTTGCCTGAATTTGCGAACAGTTACGAGTATGCGACAACGTATGTCAATGCACAACGCCGTGACGGAGTAGCAGAAGATCAATTGGCATTTACAGATGAAGCCATTGAGGCTTATCGCACTCATAGCAATCCGTTGGCTTACCCCGATACTGATTGGACAGACTTGCTGATTAAAAAGGCTGCCTTGCAGACTCAACATAACTTCTCTATTTCCGGTGGTTCGGAGAGAGTGCGTTATTTTGCATCTATCGGTGTATTTACTCAGGATGGTCTTTTCAAATCGTTTGAAGATGATTATGACGGTAATTTCAAATATACCCGTTATAACTATCGTATGAATTTGGATTTTGATTTGACTAAAACTACTTTGATGCGTATTAACTTGGGTGGCCGGGTGAACAATAAGAATCAACCTAATTATGATGGTAGTGATATCGGTTATCTGTTCCGTGATATTTATTGGGCACCGCCTATGTCGGGTGCTGGTGTAGTAGATGGAAAATGGTTATGGATTGATTCTAAGACTCATAATCTGCCGGGTACTGTACGCGATGCTTTGTATCCTTATTATGGTAAAGGATATAACACGCGTAATGGCAATACACTGAACTTTGACTTCCAGTTGGAACAGAAATTAGATTTCCTGACCAAAGGACTGAAAGCACATGTAAAAGCTTCCTATAATAATACAATGACTTTGACTAAAGTATTTAGTTGTTCGTATCCGCATTATGAAGTGGTTGCCAATGAAGATGGAACCAATAATTTCCGCCGAGTGGGAGATAAATCTAATTTGAGCTATTCGGAAAGCCCAGGTAAGGCAAGGGACTGGTATCTGGAGTTCGCGCTGAATTATAAGCGTGATTTCGATAAGCATCATGTGTCCGCATTGGCTATGTATAATCAAAGTATGACTTACTATGTAAGCGGACCTTCGCAGTTTGCCTCTATTCCCCGAAGCTATATTGGTTTTGTAGGACGTGTTGCTTATGACTGGAACAACCGTTATATGGCAGATGTGAATATCGGTTATAATGGTTCGGAGAATTTTGCTCCAGGAAATCGTTTTGGCTTATTCCCTGCTTTTTCGCTTGGTTGGATTTTGACTGAGGAGAATTTCATGAAACCTTTGAAGCCGGTTCTTGACTATCTTAAGATACGTGCTTCTTACGGTATTGTAGGTAATGACCGTACCAGTGATAATTCCCGTTTCTTGTATTTGCCTGATTCATATTCAACCGGACAGGGCAGTTTCTACTTTGGAAATACGTCGAAAATCTTGCTGACAGGAGCAAAAGAGTCTAAACTCGGTAATCCTTATGTGACATGGGAAACTGCAGCTAAGCAGAACTACGGCTTGGATGCTTACTTTGTTGACAGTAAGTTGAAGCTAAATTTTGATTACTTTATCGAACACCGTAAAGACATTCTGATTACCCGCCAGGTATTGCCTACTTATTTGGCAGTGACATTGCCTACGGCCAATTTGGGTAAAGTAGATAACAAAGGTTTTGAGGTTGCTTTGAGCTGGAGAGATCAAATTAATGATTTTGGCTATAATATTGGTTTCAATATTTCTTATGCAAAGAATAAGGTGGTCTTTAAGGATGAAGTGAATTATCCTTATGAATATATGCGTCAGACGGGTCGTCCGGTAGGGCAGAACTTTGGATATAAATACGACGGTTTCTTCTCGGAAGAAGATGTTGCCAATTACGAGAACTTGAAAGGCAAGGAAGGTGGAATACCTGATCACGGTTCCGGTTACACTCCGTTGCCTGGTGACGTGAAATATAAGGATTTAAATGGTGATGGCAAAATTGACCAAAATGATAAAGCTGCCATCGGATATCCTATTTATCCGTTGTTGACTGGAGGTCTTAATCTGGGTTTCTCTTATAAAGGTTTTGATTTTAGCATGACGTGGGCTGGAGCAACAAAAACTTCACGTCTGTTGAAAGACGTGTATCGCGAACCGTTTGGTTCAACCAATTCACGCTCCTTGTTGAAATATCAGGTAACGGATGCTTGGACTCCGGAAAAGGGAAACTCGGCTAAAGCACCGGCTATCACGTTTGTAAATAAGACCAATAATTATTTGGATTCAGACTTGTGGTTGCGTGATGCTTCTTATATCCGTCTGAAGAACGTGGAAATTGGATATAACTTCTCGGAGAAAGTCCTGAAGAAATTACATGTAGGTAACTTACGTGTTTATGCTACAGGTTATAACTTGTTGACTTTTGATAAACTTAAGATCGTAGATCCGGAATCGGATGCAAATGGTAACATCATGTATCCGCTGGTAATGGTAGTGAATCTGGGTTTGAAAGTTGGTTTCTAAATATTAAAAACGAATAATCATGAAAAGGATAAGAAAACATATTCATCTATTGGTGTTGTCTTTATTGGTATCCTTGTCTTCATGCGAAGACTTCGCTTTGGGCGAGAAGTTTCTTCAGAAGGCACCAGGAGGAGACATCACGGCCGATACCATTTTCTCTACTGCAGAATATGCAAAGCAGGTATTATGGTATAGTTATTATACGATGCCTTACGGATTTCCGACCGGGTGGAATACAACGACAGCCATGTGGGTCGGTGTACTTGAAAATTTGACAGACCTTGGCCAGTCTTGTATTGGTTATGGTGGTCCAGAAGAACTTTATTATAGCGGTGTGTACAATGCGGCATCCGAGGATAAGACTGGTGCAGCAAAAGGTGCGACTAAATATAAGTTTCAGGGCCGCTATTCCTGGCAAGGTATTCGTAATGCGTGGATCTTGATAAAGAATGTAGATCGGGTTCCTGACATGTCGGAAAGTGAAAAATTGCGTCTGAAAGCTGAAGCCAAGATTATTATAGCTTTACACTACTCGGAAATGTTGCGTCATTTTGGAGCTTTGCCTATTGTCGATCATGCTATTGATGTCGAAGAAACTAATCTACCGGCTCGTGCCACCCTACAGGAAACGGTCGATTTTATTGTGAAGTTGTTGGATGAAGCTATTGCTTGTAAGGAATTGCCTTGGGCGTTGACCGGTGATGACTTGAGTAACTGGAGTGGCCGTCTGACGCGTGCATCGGCTATGGGTTTGAAACTTCGCACGTTGTTGTTTGTTGCCAGTCCGTTATTTAATTCCGATTCTCCTTATTATCAGGGAGAAGCTTCTACGCAACTGATGACTTGGTTTGGCGGATATGACCAGAAACGCTGGGAAGCAGCCGCTGCAGCCGGTAAGGAGTTTTTTGATGCAATGGCAAGTGAAGGTTTTTATCGTTTGGTCGATAAAAATACATCGGGCACGTATCGGCAGGCATTTCAGGATGCTTACTATACACGTGGTACTACCGAATCTTTGGTTTCAGTTCGTAGACATTATAAAACTGATGGGCTTAGCTTCTTGTTGCAATCAATGCGTTGGGGTGGTTGGTGTCCGACCAAAGAGAGTTTTGATATGTTTCCTATGGCAGATGGAACTGATTTTGATTGGGATAATCCGGAACACCGTAAAAACCCTTTCATAAATCGTGACCCTCGTTTGAGTGAGACAATTTTGCTGGATGGTGATGACTTCCAAGGTACGAAAGCTGAAGTTTTTCAAAAGAAAAGTGATGATCCCAATAATTATCCTGCAGGCAAACATTGGAACAGTAGTGCTGCTTCTTTGGATAGTAAATCTTTGGCTACTGGTATAGCAGATCGCAAATTTGCTCTTGACCGTAAGAATGAGTATAAGGGACGTATTATTCAATGGCCATATTTGCGTCTGGCAGAGGTTTACTTGTCGTACGCCGAAGCTTTGAACGAATGTGGACGTACAAGTGAGGCTTATCAGTATGTCAATGCAGTACGAGCTCGTGTCGGACTGCCGGGACTGGTTCTGAAAGGTGAGCAAGACGAAAAGACAGAATTCCGTGAGGCTGTGCTTCGTGAACGCGCTTGTGAGTTTGCTTGGGAAGAAGTACGTTTCTTCGACCTGATTCGCTGGAAACGTGAAGCTGACTTTACAAAGCATTTGCATGGTATCAATGTCTATCGTAATAAGAATACTTTAGAATACGATTTCTCTTTCCCGCAATTGGCAGAACGAGCTTGGCAGAAACCCGGTGGTTTCTCTCCTAAATGGTATTTGAGTGCTTTCCCTAGCAACGAGGTGAACAAGGGGTATGGCCTTATACAGAACCCTGGATGGGAATAACAAAAGATGATTCAATGAACAAAGTAACAAGAATGTACTTATGAAAAGAAGTATGAAATTTATCGCTGCTTTTTTACTGTTGCCATGCGTAGCAACGGCACAAGTAACAGACAGCATTCAACAATATGGACGAGGTATTTCTTTCAATATGAAGGAATCGACTGTCGCAGGGGCAATGGCTACATCCGAACAGATTTCGCATAAGACCAGTATTGACCCGTCGAATTCATTGTATGGACTAATTCCAGGATTGCAAGTCCTTCAAAACGGAGGATATGCCTGGGACGATGGCGCTACCTTATATATACGTGGAGTAGGAACCAGCAACAGCAGTACGCCGTTGATTCTGGTAGATGGATTTGAACGGGAAATATCTTCTTTGACCGTTCAAGAGATCGAATCGGTTACAGTTCTGAAAGATGCTGCATCGTTGGCTCTTTACGGTATTCGTGGAGCCAATGGAGTAGTATATATTAAGACCAAACGTGGTGCGGTTCATGCTCCGGTAATTAATTTTGGATATGAGTTTAATTTCTCTACTCCTAATCGTTTGCCCGATTTTGTAGATGGATATACGTATGCGCAAGCGCTGAATGAAGGTATGAAGAATGATGGACTGTCTCCTCGTTACAGTCAGCGTGAACTGGATGCCTTCCGTGACCAGACGTATCCGGAATTCTATCCCAATGTAGATTGGTGGGATGAAGCATTGCGCGATCATGCTTATGGCAGCAATGTGAATTTCTCGATTAGTGGAGGTGGTGAAAGGGTGCAGTATTATGCACAGTTGAATTACCTGAACAATTTGGGTATTTATCAGCCTACTGAGGAGAACGACGGATACTCTACACAGTTGAAATACTCTAAAATGAATATTCGTACCAATCTGGATATCAAGGTGAGCAATACGACGAAAGTGAAGTTGAACTTGCTGGGAGTTTTCTCTGAGAACAATCGCCCTCAAAGTGATATCTCCGATGTGTTCGGAGCGTTGTATCAGGTTCCTTCTGGTGCTTTCCCTATTAAAACTTCGCAGGATATATGGGGGGGAACAACTGTGTATTCCAATAACCCGATCGCAAACATTGCAGGTTCCGGATATTTACGTACACAGGGGCGTACCTTATATGCAGATATGAGTATTAACCAGGATTTGAATTTCTTATTGCCAGGTTTGTCAGCCACTGTAAATGTTGGTTATGACAGTTATGGATTCTATCGTGAAGGAAATGTACGTACGTATGCCTATCAGTCGGCAGTAAAAGGATGGGATGGCGCAGCAGATACTTATACAAAGTTGCGTGAAGAAACTGATTATGAGTTTAGCACTTATCTTCAGACAATGGATACGCATTTTAACTTTAATACTCAGGTCAATTATGACCGTAATTGGGGAGAACATAAATTGAATGCTGTATTGTTGTATTCCATGGATAAGAAAACGGGACGTGATCAAAATAATAAATATGCGTTTATGGATGTAGTAGCTCAAGGTCACTATACTTATAAAAATCGTTATATTTTAGATTTTGCCTTGTCTGGTTCTGCATCAAGTGTTTTGGAACCGGGTAACCGTTGGGGAATATTTCCTTCGATCGGAGCAGGATGGATACTTTCAGAAGAAGATTGGTTGAAATCGGATAATCTGAATTTGTTGAAGCTGAGAGCATCTTATGGTATAGCAGGACGTGCAGATTTTGATGCTAATCTGTATAAATATTATTTTGGCAGTGGAAACAGCTATTATTTCAAAGATACTCCTGCCAGCCAGTCTGGAATGAAAGAATATCGCATTGCGGTGGACGGGTTGACTTATGAAAAGTCTCATAAGCTGAACGTGGGTGTTGATTTGATGGCTTGGAATAAATTGTCTTTGACCGTTGACGGATATTATGATCATCGTACCGATATTTTGGTTGACGGTAGTGGAGCGATTTCATCGGTATTTGGTATGACTGTTCCTAAACGGAATGATGGTATTATCAACAGTTACGGAGTGGATGTAGCTGCTAACTGGACCGATCATATCGGAGATTTTACTTATCAAATCGGTGGACAGTTCTCATTTGCCCGTAATGAAATTATTGAGATGAATGAAGAATACCGTCCGTATGATTATTTAAAACGTACCGGTCATTCAGTTGGACAGATTTTCGGTTATGAAGTGGAAGGTATTTATCAAAGCCAGGAAGAAATCGATCAGCGTGATGTTAAACAATATTTGTCAGATGTTCGTCCCGGTGATTTGAAATTTAAAGATCAGAATGGTGACAAGCGTATTGACCAATATGACCAAGTGGCTTTAGGATATAATGAAACTTGTCCGGAAATCTATTACGGATTTAATGTGGGTGCGGAGTATAAGGGATTAGGTTTTACTGCTTATTTCCAAGGAGCTGCCAATTATAGTAAAATATTGGATACGAAGAGTGTATATCGTCCGTTGGTATCGAACAATACCATATCTCAATATTATTGGGACAACCGCTGGAGCGAGAGCAATCCGAATGGAACATTGCCCCGTCTGACTACGCAAGGATCTGATAATAACTATAATACCAATTCTTTGTGGGTAGCCGATGCTTCGTTCTTGAAATTGAGAACGTTGGAAGTATATTATCAGTTGCCGGAAAAATGGCTGAAGAACATTGCTTTTGTAAAAGGTATAAAGATCTTTGGTCGTGGACACGATCTGTTCTGTGTGGATGGAATTGATATTGCCGATCCAGAGTCTATTGGCGTTGCTCATCCTACAATGAGACAATATGCGTTTGGTTTTAATTTGAAGTTTTAATAAAACGTGATTAAGATGAAGAATATTAAAATAAAAGGACTTGCATTGCTTCTGTCGTTGTTTACGCTTACTGGATGCGACTTTATGGATTGTGATGAGTCCGATAACTATACCAAAGAGGATGTTCTGGATAGTTATACTCGTGTAAAACAGTTGGTGACGAACATTTATGGATATTTGAAAGCCGATTTCTGTTCGATAGACGGAGCTATGCTCGATGCTGCGACAGATGATGCTATTCATATATACGATTCTTCCAACATACAACGGTTTGTGAACGGTACTTGGTCTGCGAACAATACGGTTGATGATCAGTGGAGCAATTATTATACAGGCATTCGGGCTGCCAATTTGTATCTGGCAGAGACAGCTAATCTGACTTTCGATGACTGGAAATATTCCGATGAATATGAGAATATGATGAAGTGCTTTAACAATTACAAGTACGAAGTACGGTTCCTGCGTGCTTATTTCTACTTTGAGTTGATCAGACGCTATCATAATGTTCCTTTTGTTACAGAAGTATTGACACAGGATGAAGCTAATCAGGTTACTCCCGCTACCTTTGAGACGATTGCACAGTTCATTGTGGACGAATGTTCTGATTTAGCTAACTATTTGCCTGTAAATTACAAGAGTTTTCCGGATGCAGAAACGGGCCGAGTTACCAAAGGTACGGCATTGGCTTTAAAAGCACGTATGTTGCTCTATATGGCAAGTCCGTTGTATAGCAGTGACAATGCGGAGAACTGGAAAAAAGCTGCTAAGGCTGCTTATGAAATTATTGGCTCTTCTTCTGAACTGGGTTATAAACTGGTGAAATATTCCGATTTGTTCAATGATACCAATAACAAAGTTGCCGAAGTTATTTTAGCTCGTGCTACTGGTGAGAACGGAAGTTTTGAGAAAGCTAATTTCCCGATGGGAGTAGAAGGCGGTAGCACTTCCACGTGCCCTACTCAGAATTTGGTGGATGCTTATGAAATGAAAGATGGTTCAGCTTTTGATTGGAGTAATCCTGACATGAAAGCCAATCCTTATGCGAACCGTGATCCTCGTATGGGAATGACTATCGTTTATAATAATATGAAGTGGCCGGTTAACAATGTAGAAATCTGGGAAGGAGGAGCTAACGGACTTCCGATTGAAAATGCTACAACAACAGGCTATTATTTGCAGAAGTACGTCAATAATTCTATTAGTTTTGAGTCTGGTAGCAAAGTGACTGCTAAAAACCATAACTGGATTCTGTTCCGTTATGCTGAAGTATTGCTGAACTATGCAGAGGCAATGGTGAATGCTTTCCATAATCCTGATTATAAGGATGGTGAACTTCCTTTGAGTGCGCGTGAAGCTATCAATCAGGTGCGTGCCCGTGCAGATGTAAACATGCCTGAATTGCCGAGTGGTATGAGCGAAGCAGATTTCGTAAAACGTCTGAAGAATGAACGTCGTGTAGAATTGGCTTTCGAAGGTCATCGCTTTTGGGATGTTCGTCGTTGGAAGGATCTGGACGATACGGCTGATATTTACGGCGTTAAAGTAGTGAAGAATGGTGATGATTTTGAATATACCAAATTCTTATTGGAATCACGTACTATAACAGAAAATTTGTATTTCTATCCGATAGCCAATACTGAACGGTTCAAGAATCCCAATTTGGGACAGAATCCGGGTTGGTAATAATCGTCTGGAAAGGTAATTAGATTGTTTAAAGTAGGTTACACAGATGGACATGAATTGAAAAATGGTATAGAAGTCTGTGTAACCTTATTTTTTATCAGATTTGCAAATTTGTAGTGAGGATTGATAACATGAAAACTTTGAGATTTTTTTTAGTTGTCTGCTTTAGTCTGTTTTCTGCCCTGATCCAGGCGCAAACATTGCGGACGGAAGTTTTTGATTTGTTGAATTTGGATTATCCCGGACTGGAGAAAGTGAAAGATGCCTGTGGAAGGCAACAGTGGAGAGAAGCCGCTGAGCATCTGTTGGATTATTACAGAAACCGTTCCGGAATAGTTTATCCTGATTTGGATTTAGAACATATCAAGGCCTCGAAAAGAGACTGGCAATGGGCCGATGATGCGTTGGAGCATACTTTTTTTGTACATGATGGATATCAGCCTTCTTTCAATTATGGCAAAGATATAGATTGGCAGTATTGGCCGGTGAAAGATAATGAATTGCGCTGGCAATTGCATCGTCACAAGTGGTTTACACCTATGGGAAAGGTATATCGGGTATCTGGAGATGAGAAATATGCTCGTGAATGGGTGTTTCAATATATGGACTGGATTAAAAAGAATCCTTTAATTGAAATAAACGATGATGATTTTCAGCAAGTCATTGAAGGTAATCTGAAAGGAGATAAAGAGAATATGCGTTATGCCTGGCGACCGCTGGAAGTCAGTCACCGCATACAGGATCAGATACCTCAGTTTTTGCTTTTTAATTCGTCGAAGTTCTTTACTCCGGAGTTCCTGACAGAATTTCTGGTGAATTATCATCGTCATGCCGCTCATATATTGAAGCATTACACCAAACAAGGCAATCACTTATTGTTTGAAGCACAGCGTATGGTATATGCAGGTACCTTTTTCCCGGAGCTGAAAGATGCGGAGAAGTGGAGAAAAAGCGGTATTGAAGTGCTGAACCGGGAAATAAAGAAACAGGTATATGCCGATGGAGGACAGTTTGAACTGGATCCTCATTATCATCTGGCGGCCATTAATATCTTTTGTAAAGCACTTCGCATGGCCGATGTAAACGGATTCCGTCAGGAGTTCCCGGAAGAATATGCACAGACAATAAAAAATATGATTGAGTTCTATTCGAATATTTGTTTCCCTGATTATACAAATCCTTGTTTCAGTGATGCCAAGTTGGGTGAACGTTCTGGAGAAATCCGAAACTATAAAGAATGGCTTCAGCTATTTCCCGATTGCGAATGGATTCGTTTTTATGCAACCGAAGGGCGTGAAGGAACTCCTTTACCTTACTTGTCTCATGCGGCAAAGGAATCTGGCTTCTTTACGTTTAGAACTGGTTGGAAACAAGATGCTACGGTAATGGTTGTAAAAGCCGGACCCAAGGGAGAATGGCATTGCCAGCCCGATAATGGCACTTTCGAACTTTGGGTGAATGGTCGTAATCTTTTTCCGGATAGTGGTTCGTATATCTATGCCGGACATGGTGAAGTGATGAAACTTCGAAACTGGTTCCGACGGACAGCTTCGCACAATACACTGACACTTGACGGCAAGAATCTGGAAACAACGCAGTCGGTTACAAAACTTTGGAAGCCGGAAGGCGATGTGCAGATTCTGGTGACAGAGAATCCAAGTTATGCCGACCTGAAACATCGGCGGACGGTCTTTTTTGTCGATCAGAAGTTTTTTGTGATTGTAGATGAAGCGGTGGGTACAGCCACTGGCACAGTGAATCTGAACTATCATTTGGCTGAAGGAGAAGTTTCTATAGATAAAGCAGATTTTGCGATTACAACGTCTTACGAAGGGGACAGCAATGTAAAGTTACAGTGCTTTCCTGAGCAAAAAGCCGTGATGAACGAAGTGGAAGGATGGCGTTCTACTACCTATCGGAAGCGGGTACCTCGTAAGGCTGTTGCGCTGGATGTTGAAAAGAAAGGGAAAGATACAGTGCGCTATATCTCTGTCATTTATCCGGTGAAGAACGCTGATAACGCCCCGAAAATATATGCATCTTTTTCGAACAAACATTTTCAGGAGGATGGTGTAGAGGTTACAGTAATGATTGACGGGAAAAAGTTTAACTTAGCTGCCAATTTATAAAAGTGATGAAATAAAATTATGGATGTTTTTTAATAAATAGAAGAATATGGAGTTTTGTTTTGATAAAATAAAATGGGGACTTCCTTTTACATTTGCTGTTGGAGTATTTACGCAGGCATTCGGACAGGAACAACGACCAAACCTGGTGTACATATTTGCAGATCAATATCGGCTGAATGCATTGAGTTTATGGAGCGATCCGGCATATCGTAATGTTTTGAGTACCGTGGGCGATCCTGTTCATACGCCCAATTTGGACCGTTTGGCTAAACAGGGCGTTGTCTTTAGTCGTGCCTGTAGTACTTGCCCTTTAAGCAGTCCTCATCGTGCCATGTTAATGACAGGAATGTTCCCTGAGAAAAATGGGGTAGATACAAATTGTTTTAAAGGGAAAAAGCAAGGCATTCCAGACAGTATTGTTTGTTTTACAGACGTGCTGGCAGCATCGGGATATGAGACTGCTTACGTAGGCAAAACGCATTGGCACCGTACCGAACCTTTATTCGATAAAAAAGGAAATTATGTGGGTACTACAGAAGAGCCAGGAGGACATTATACCTATAATTATGATACTTACATTCCTGAAGGAAGAGGTCGTAAAAGTAATAAGTTCTGGTTCCAGCAGTTGAGGGATAATCATTTCAATGCAGTGGCCTATTCCAACCGTCCGGAATTGGTCGGAGGGAAGAAGGATGGAGAGGCTTATTTTTATCACCGTTTTACTTCGGAAGTTGAGGCTGATGTTGTAATTAAGTATCTGAAAAACCGTGAAGGGGAACGGGATTCGTCTAAACCTTTCAGCCTGTTTTGGAGTTTGAATCCTCCTCATACACCCTATTCCAGTGTAAGCGATTGCCGGGAAGAGGTCTTTAATAAATATTATAAGGACTTAGGTTCTAAGGAATTGTTGCTTCGTCCCAATGTCGAGTATGGCGAAGGCAAACAAGCGAAAAATTTGGAGAGGTTATCACTGGAAGCCAAGGTTTATTTTTCATTGGTTAAATGTATCGATGATGAGATTGGCCGGGTTCTGAATGCTTTGGATGAGGAGGGACTGACTGATAATACATTGGTGATATTTGCTGCCGATCATGGAGAAATGATGGGAAGCCATGGCAGAATGGCCAAAGGTGTGATCTATGATGAGGCTTTGCTGGTTCCATTCATAATGCGTTACCCGGCGCAGCTGAAACCGCAAATAAATGATTTGATGATAGGAGCACAGGACATTATGCCAACTTTGTTGGGCATGCTGGGACTGGCTGACAGACTTCCTGATACGGTGAAAGGGAAAAATTATTCTCAGGGCATTCTTACCGGTGATTTTGGTAGCGTTCAGAAGCCTCAGTCTTCTTTCTACTTTATGCTGAAAGAGAAAGGAGTGCGTACCGACCGTTATTCTTATGTGGTACAAAAGGATGGCAATTATCTGTTGTTCGATAATATAAAAGATCCTTATCAGCAGACTTCGCTGACACTGGAAGAGATTCCTGAAAAACAGGCTGAGTTTTTAAAAACAGAATTGGGCAATTGGTTAAAAGTATCGGAAGATACATGGGCCAAGGAGAGAAAATTTACTAATAGGATTAATTATTAATAGGATGGGACTATGAATTTGAGATCGATATTACGTGTTTTTGTTATTTCCTGCTGTTCACTTTCATTGCATGCACAGTCTGTTTGGGATAGAAATCATCTGACGGATGTCAAGCAGTCGGTGCAGGATGCTTATTATGCCGCTTCGCTGCAGGAACTGAAAACGCAAGCGGATGGATATTTAAAGATCGGAGCCGACACTGTGGATACACAACAACCGTTATCCGGAGTTGGATGTGAATCTTCATGTAAGCGGGTGGATATGATTTCCGATCGAATCACAACATTGGCTTTGGCATACTTTTTTAGTGAGGAAGAAATTTATGCTCAAAAGGCTGTTGAGCTGATACGGACGAATTTCCTGGATAAGAATACCCGGATGACTCCGGACAATTTTGAGGTACTCGAAACTTATCCGTTCATTGAAATGCTGGATGCTGTACAGTTGCTCGAAGCTTCCAGCCAGCTGACTTCCAAAGATGCTAAGAGGTTGAAAGCCTGGTTCGCTGATTTACTGGACGGTATGCAAGCCTCTTCACAAGAAGTGGATGCGAAGGCATGGGCCGGCCATCGGGGAACGGCTTACGATGCGCAAGTCATAGCTTATGCCTTATATATAGGTAAAAAGGAAGTGGCTGATAAAGTGATAGAATCAATTCCTGTCAAACGTATTTTCAAGCAGATAGAGCCGTCGGGGAAACAACCTTATGAACTGGAGTGTAAACACTCTTTTGATGCTTCACAGCGTAATCTGCATTATTTGATTGATATCTGTCTGATGACCAAGCATCGGGGATTGCAGATTGATGGCCTTGAGTCGTCGGACGGACGTAGCCTTTACGATGCGATGGATTATCTGGCACAATTTGCCGGAAAAGATGTAAGTGAATGGCCTTATCGACAAGACGATGGATGGGATTGTACGCAACAAAAGTTGTATCAGGACCTTTATCGGGCAGCCGTATATCTTGACACCAACCGTAGAGGGTACTTGAAGGTATATGACACACATCGGATAATTGACTGGAAAGACCGTTTTAATTTGTTGTATGCGGTTCCTTCGTCCGTGGATAATGCTTTTGCTTTTGCTTGCCGGCAGTTGGATTTTGCTATTGCTGCGACCAACAAGGCAAAGAAACAGAAAGATAATATCTGTAAAAGGAAAGTGATTCCGCGTAGTATTGCCAAGGATGGATCGTTGGCATTGGTATCGCCTTACGACTGGTGCTCAGGGTTCTTTCCGGGCAGTTTGTGGCATGTTTATGCTTATACGAACAACGATTATTGGCGTCAGCAGGCCATCAGTTTCACTTGGCCACTGGAAGAAGTGAAGCGTTATAAGGGTACGCACGATCTGGGCTTTATGGTGAATAACAGTTTTGGAAAGGCTTATCAGTGGACAGGAGAACGTTCTTATAAGGATGTGGTGATACAGGCTGCCAAGACTTTGGTTTCGCGTTACGATGATCGTGTGAAGTGTATACGTTCCTGGGACTTTAACCGGGATCGTTGGAAGTATCCAGTCATTATAGATAATATGATGAATCTGGAAATGCTGTTCAGCGCTACTCAGCTGACAGGTGATTCTCTTTACTGGAGAGTGGCCGTGAACCATGCCAATACAACGATGAAGAACCATTTCCGTAGCGATTATTCTTCCTATCATGTGGTGGATTATGATCCTGCTACAGGTGCAGCCCGTATGAAGTGCACCTATCAGGGCTATTCGGATGATTCGTTCTGGAGTCGTGGACAGGGTTGGGGACTGTATGGATATACTCTGTGCTACCGCTTTACGAAAGAGGCTGCTTATTTACGCCAGGCCGAGGCTATTGCCGATTTCATATTGTCTTGGTCCAATATGCCCGAAGACGGTGTGCCATACTGGGATATGAAAGCTCCCGGCATTCCGGATGTTCCTCGTGATGCTTCGGCTGCTGCAATCATAGCTTCAGGCTTGTACGAACTTTCGGAGTATGCCGATATGGAGAAAGGCAAGAAGTATAAGGCAGCAGCCGATAAGATAATTGATAGTCTGAACCGATCTTATCAGTCGGAATACGGGGCAAACTATGGCTTCCTGCTTTTGCATTCCACCGGTTCTGCTCCTCACGAGAGCGAAGTGGATGTACCTCTTTCGTATGCCGATTACTATTATTTAGAGGCATTGTGGCGCAAGCGTAGTTTGGACAACTAAAGCTGGCTGCATGCCGTTTTCTTAAAAATCAAAACTTTGGTATTATGTTCTATCCTTCCTTCTTCTATCGTAAACCCTCCCGGGCAGTCTTGCTGGCTGCTTCGTGTCTGTCCGTATCTGCCTTGCAGGCTCAGGAAAAACAAAATGTGCTGTTCATCGTGGTAGATGATTTGCGTCCGGAGTTGGGATGCTATGGTAGCGATGTGGCCATTACACCTCATCTTGACAAGTTGGCAGAGCAGTCGGTAGTCTTCCAGAAGGCTTATTGCAACGTACCGGTGAGCGGAGCTTCCCGCTCCAGTTTGCTGACGGGAGTATATCCCGATATTGTCGAGGGTCGTTTTGTGGATGCTGAAACCCGTTCGGAGAAAGATCTGCCCGGCGTGGTCACTTTGCCGTTGGCGTTTAAGAATGCCGGGTATTATACGCTTTCCCTTGGCAAGGTGTTCCATCATTTCGATGATCGGACAGACAGCTGGAGCGAATCGCCTTGGATTGTGAGTCCGGCCAGTGGCGACTGGGCTTTGTACAACAAGTGGAATGTATGGAAGACGGAAATTCCCGAAGCCGAACTTCATCCGCAAAGTCATCGTGGCCCCTATTGCGAAGCGGCCGATGTGCCCGACAGTTGCTACGAAGACAATCAGATAGCCCGTAAAGCGGTGGCCGAGTTGAATCGTCTGAAAGAGATGGACCGTCCGTTTTTCCTGGCTGTCGGATTCCGTAAGCCTCATTTGCCGTTCATCGCTCCAAAGAAATACTGGGATCTGTATCGGAGGGAGGACATCAAGATTGCCGATAACCGCTACCGTCCCGAGGGCTTGTCCGAGCAGGTGCAAGGTTCTAGGGAGATATTCCAGTATACACGGGTGACCGATACTTCGGCCGAGGACTTCCATCGCGAGGCCTGTCATGCCTATTATGCTTGTGTCAGTTTTGTCGATGCACAAATCGGACTGGTATTGGATGAACTGGAGCGGTTGGGACTGGCCGATAATACGGTTGTGGTGTTGCTGGGCGATCATGGCTGGCACTTGGGCGAACATGACTTTTGGGGAAAGCATACGTTGCTTCAGCAAGCTACTCATGCTCCGCTGATGGTTCGTTGTCCGGACGCAGCATCAGGACAGAGCCGTAGCATTGTGGAGTTTGTAGATATCTATCCTTCTTTGTGCGAGGTTTGCGGCATCACGTTGCCCGAACATCTGCAGGGGCGCAGCTTTCTGCCGGTGCTGAAGAATCCTGAAGCAAAACATCGTGATTGTGCTTTTATTCAGTGGGGAAAAGGAGTGAATGTAGTAACGCCGGAATTCAGTTATGCCGAGTGGTACGACAAATCACAAAGCCGTGTAGTGGACGAGGCGCTGTTTGACTACAGGCTCGATCCGCAGGAAAACAGAAATGCAGCCGGAGAGAAGAAATACCAGAAGCTGATAAAACGTTTCAAGGATTTCATCGGTCGCAAAAGACAGGAAATCCATTTGCGGTAAATAGGAATACTAACTTTAAATAGAGAACCATGAATCTGAAAAAAATCTTTTTGCTCGGTGGGCTTTTATTCAGCCTGTCGGGTATGTACGCTCAATCCATGGTGTGGATTAGCAGTACCGAAGGAAACGTCTGGAAGGAAGCGAAAGTGAAACTCCAGGCCAAGTGTGAGGAGGCTCCTTTGTTGAAAACGGATGGTACGGATTGCATACAGACCTTCCAGAAGTGGGGAACCTGTTTTAACGAACTAGGCTGGGATGCTTTGAACATGCTGCCGTTGAAAGGCCAGGAAGAAGTGCTGAACCGGATTTTTGCTCCCGATGGTGAGTTGAAGTTTACGATGGGGCGTATCCCCATGAATGCCAACGACTATGCACGCGACTGGTACAGTTGTGACGAAGTGCCGGGCGACTTTACGTTGAAATACTTCAACATCGACCGCGACCGTCAGACGCTTATCCCTTACGTGATGCGTGCCTTGAAGGTAAATCCCGACCTGACGTTCTGGATATCTCCCTGGTCGCCTCCTTCCTGGATGAAGGTGAACCATTATTATTCCGTCAAAAGCAATGCCAAGGTCAACCGTCTGCCTGCCGAAGCCGAAATAGCCCTTTACGAAGGAGTGGAGAATGTAGACAAGCGTTTCTATCCCAAACAGGTTACCGAGAACGACTACTTTATCCAGGATCCGCGTTATTTGCAAACCTATGCCAATTACTTTTGCAAGTTCGTGTCGGCCTATCGTGAACTGGGGGTTCCTGTCAATCGGGTCATGTTCCAGAACGAGCCGTGGGCTTATTCCATTTATCCTGCTTGTGCCTGGACACCCGAAGGCATCATCCGTTTCAATGTAGAGTATCTGGCACCTACGCTGAAGAAACAGTTGCCCGATGTACAACTTTACCTGGGCACGCTGAATACGAATCGTATCGAGCTGGTCGACCGTGTCTTGTCCGATCCCCGTATGAAAGATGCTGTTGAGGGAATCGGTTTCCAGTGGTGGGGCGGACAGATTTTGCCCGAAATCCGTAAGAAGTATCCCGACTATAAATATATGCAGACCGAAAGTGAATGTGGTTCGGGTACGTTCGACTGGAAAGCTGCCGAGCACACTTTCCATCTGATAAATCACTATCTGGGGAATGGTTGCGAAGAATATACCATCTGGAATGCCATCCTGTGCGATGAAGGTACCAGTGCCTGGGGATGGAAACAGAATGCTTTGATTCGGGTGGATTCGAAGATAGGAGCCGCTACTTATACTCCCGAATACTATGCCGTGAAGCACTTCAGCAACAAGGTTGTTGCAGGTACTAAGGTGTTGGCTTATAGAGAAAAAGGTGAAGATGGGCTGCCTGCCATGCTGTTGCTTACGCCGGATAACAAATATTTGGTTGTAGCTGCCAATTTCAACGATGATGCCCGTCAGCTGACAGTTCAGTTGGGTGGCAAGTACCTGACTGTAAGTTTGCAAGGCCATTCGTTTAATACGTTTTATGCCAAATGATGTCTGACTGAGGACATTGAAAATGAATAGAAGGGCCGGACGGGAAGAGTTTCCCAGTCCGGCTTTTTTGTTTTGCAAGGCTTGCAAAACTTGTTGTTCTTTCTTTTATTGTAGTATCTTTGCTATATTAAGAAATGAGTAAGGATGTTTTGAAAATGTATCGAAAGTAAAGTGGAGATATGCAGTTGTTTAAAATAAATAGTATTGGTAAAAATGGTTATGATGTTGTCGATAATAGGTACATGGATGTTTCTTATGATAATTGCTTTATGTTTTAAAAATTATCGGGCGCATCTGAAGAGTTTCGGAAGGGGTTTTGTATGTGAATGTAACAGTTTATGTAAAGAAACGTGTGGTAAAGAAGCAACTTGCTTGGAGTATTTGTTGATACTGTTTATAGCTTTAATCCTTTTACTTTGCAGCTTGTTTTTCCTTTTATTATTGCCTTTCTTCTCTATGTATTTCATTTGGAGAGATTTTAGTAATACCGATGAAAATAATGCATGGTTGAAGAAGGAACGGGAAAGAGAGGAAAGTTATCAGCGAAGATTGAGTAAATTCAAAAAATTCCATTATCCGGGAATAGTTCCTTTTGGTTTTGACACAGATACTTATATTTATGTTGAAAATTGTTACGACGAAATTCTAAATCAGTGTATCCAAGAAAATTTGCATGAAATAGAGTTTATATTTTATCAAAATGGATTTCGTTTCATTTATTTGCCTCAATGGAAGCCTGATACTTCGTTGAATAGATTAGCAAATTTGACGGAAAATGAATGTAAAAGCGTTGAGGAACTATTGAATTCAATGAATACGATAGTATATACAAAGTTGCTTTGTAGAGTACTGCATTTTGATTGGAAGGAGATGGAAAGCGGCATCTTTCATTTTGCAGGCTTTATATATGATTCTACGATTGGTGTACAAGATATAGTAAAAGAGAGCCGCTTTACGCTTTATCCAATGCAAGGAATGACTAAGGATGATTGGAAGATCTTTTTTTCGGATTATTGTGCTTTCATAAAAGAGGACAGGCAGATACCTCATGGTCCCCCTTGCATGTCTGTTGTATCGAAGTTGCATGGAGGAGAGTTTAGTGAGCGTATGGGGAAAGCACAACAAAATTTTGCTGATTTAGAATTTCCTATTGTTATGAAAAATATTGCAGAAAACATTAAAAAGGAGATTGAAATACTGAAAGGTGCAGGGTATTATGAATTATTGTTGCACACAATAGGAACTGATACGTTGAACGAATTGAATAATGTAAAACTGGTTCCAGATTTAAGCAGACTTCAGATTACGGATGATTTTAGATTTTGTTTACTTGATTATAATAAAGAGGTACGAATGACCCCTTTGCAGAAGACGTTGTACTTATTTTATCTGCGTCATCCCGAAGGAGTAGAGTTTAAAATGCTATCGGCTTACTATGATGAGTTATTAGCTATTTATAAAGTACTCTCTAATAGAGAAGATTCAGAAAAGCAGGAAGAGTCTATTCGTCGTTTGGTAGATGTAACAGATAATGCGATTAATGAAAAATGTTCACGAATTAAGGAGGCTTTTTTGAAAGTTGCAGATGATTTCATTGCTAAGAATTATTATATCGTATTGGATAAACATACATATAAAGGAGATGGAGAGAAAACGAATTATATATATGTGGAACTATTGAAGAAAATAATACTTCCACGTAGCTTGGTTATTTATCCGAAAGAAATTTCTGATATTGAAGTTTTAGCGCCGGAGAAGAAAAAAAAGATTATTAACAGAGATTTGGAAGAAATAGAGGAGCAGTATCGTTTATTAAATAGACTGTTCTTCGATAATTCATATCCTAAAGGGGCATTAATAGAAAAATATACGGCGTTCATTAATCTCAATCCGAAATATTATGTTGCTTATCGTGATCGGGCTGTTCTCTATACTCATGTTGGTAAGTATCGTGAGGCTATTGCTGATAACCAGTTATTGATTACGCATAATGAGCGAGTATGGTCGGATGCTGTTATTAATAAAGCAGAAGCTCTGTTCTTTCAGAAAGACTATGATGAAGCTTTAAGCGTTGCCAATCACTATTTTACGATATGTGATGAGCCGACAGCGGAATGTTATCGTATTAGAGCAGAGATATTCAGAAAGCTTAAAATGAGGGATGAATATAAGATGGATATGAGGGCGTATAAGCGTTTGCGGAAAGCAAAAAAATAGAATTTTACAAATCCGAATGAAATATAAAGAATCATTTGGTAATGGTGTACGGCTGTGGTTACAGCAATAAGCAGATATTATTAAAATAGATTGGACAGTGGTTGTGATTGAATCTCAAGAAAATATTGGTAGAAACTAAAAACTCTCTCTCTTTTTTCATATTTGTGAGAGAAATGTTTAAATTTGCGGATGGAGCGCATGGTGATGTCCTTCAATGTTTTTTAGAGATAAAATTGTAAGAAGCGTTGTGCTTGTTCTTGTAACTGAAAACCTGAGAAATTTTCAAGAAAACATAGGAATGGCACAGTATGTTTCCTACGCTGGTTTGGCGTGGGACTGCTGTCCGTCTATTTATGTTTTTGGGTTTTCTCAGGACCTTCAGTTACAGATAGTGGGCATGTAGTTCCACGTTTCTGTTTGTATAAATGACTTCTTTGGGAACTGGAAAAATAAATATAGTATTATGAAAGTAAAAAAACTAACACTTGATGGCCAGGAATTAGCAATGTTATTTCAGGCTTTTGCAAAAAAATTGTTCGTCAGACCTTGCAAAGGAGATATTCAATCAAGGGCTGGAGATACTAGCATTCTTTATTTCAAGATGTCTTATTATGATTCATTAAAAGAAGATATTCAAAAAGCATATTGGGAGGGGAAATATAGAGAAAGTAATGCCGAAGTAGAATGGGTTAGGTTAATGAATGATTTCTTGTCTGCTGTTACAGAAGATATGCCAATACAGTGTACTTTGGAAGATTATTATGAGACAGTTTCTTATTATTGGCCTAAATAATTGTAAGTTATGGATAGAATAAAAGCAAACGATTATTATGTGCAGGGGCAGAATGCTTTTCACAATGGAGAATATGTAAAGTCTGGAATTTATTTACGTAAAGCAGCTTCATTAGGATTACGAGAGGCGTTACTTTTTATGGCTCAAAATGCTGATGTTTTAAATAACAAGGGAGTTTTAGCTGATAAACAAGGAAATCGGGAGCTTGCTAATCAGTATTATAGGTATGCCATTGATTTAATGCCTGAAGATGATGATGCATTATTGAATTTGGCTCTTAATTATAAAAATGAAGGACGTTTGCAGGAGGCGATTGATTTGTGTGTAAGAGCAATGAAAATATCTCCTGAACGTTATATGTCATATGCTATAATAGGTGATGTCTTTTATCGTATAGGTGATTTAGATAAAGCTGTAGAATGGTACAAATTAGCATATAAGTATGGAGATCAGGAGATTGGACAATGGCTTATTAATAATGGTTATAATATTGATTGAATATGACAAATCTTGAGATGGTAATACATAATAGTCATAAAGCGAATAATTTGTTTTATACTAATAAAGAAGAGGCAAGTATGTATCTTGGTAAAATACTAGAATTGACTTTTACTCAGCCAAGTTTTCTTTCAAAAGTGCCAGATAATTCGGCAGGTGCATTGGGACAAGCCTATCTTAATTTGTTGGATATTGTCAATGAACCAAAGTTTTATCAAACTTTGTCAACGTTAGGTTATTATTACCTATCATGTGGATTGAGTTATGATAGTGGGGATTATAATTTATTAGATAAACGCATTTTGATACTGAATTTGGGTGCTCAAACTTTTTGTCGTACAATAGCTAAGGCAACAGGCTTATTTCTGCCTAATTATATAGATTTTAATAATTGGGAAAATTTTCCGGAAGCTGTGAAGTATGTGTTAATGTTGGAGTATTGCGATTTTGAAAAATTGCAGAGAATGGTTTCTCTTCCTCGTGACATGTTTGTGCGAAAGCAATGGTTAGATAGTGCTGTTGCATCAGGATACTTTAAAGATATATGCCCAGTTAATGAAATATTAGATTTTACTTGGGCTCTTCATAATAAGGTGTTGGAGTACTTAAATAATGAAATTGTTAAAAAAGGAACTTTTTATTTTTATGGATGAAAATATGGAGAATACAATTTTAGTTTATAACAATTCGTTGAATTTCAATTTGAAACAAACAATGAATAACATTGATGATTTACTGTATAACATGCAAAGCTTGAAACAGTTGCAATGGGATATTGATAATATACAGAAACTAAAGGATAAAGGGCAAATGCAAGTTAATATGGCTTCGTTGGCAATACTACGGACTTTTATTTTAGATGAGGATATTGTCGGAAAAAACTTGTTTCGTAATATTGTACGGAAATATTATCCATTGAATGATAAACAAATTATAAAGTATGAAGGTTGTTATGGTAAAGACGGTTGGTATTATATTACAAATCTCAATATTTTAAAAAGAAAAGGCGAATATTTTGATATAGGAATGACTAGGTATCGAATTGATGGCGATAATAGTCGTGTTAATCAAAGAGATTCTAATAAGGCTTCTATACTTTTGGCACTGTTTTATGATGCAGTATCGTTAGACGAAATACCTTATTTTAGTAAATGGTCTAATTATGTTGCCCAATATTCTTGTTATATTGATTTTCGAAAGATTTCAGATGATTTTTTGAGAGACTATGCACCATATTTAGCTGAAAATCGTTTTATAACATGGGATTGGGAATTGATTGAACGTATGATGAATTTGAAAGATTCCTGGGGGGAGGATAATTGCTGTCGTATAATGAAAGCTTTGTTAGATAATCCCGGTTTTTTAGTTCAAATGGGGGGAGATGATATTGATAAAGTATTGATGAAGCTTCAAGATATAGCTGGTACAAAATATGTGATGACGGAAGACGAAAAGCGAAAGACTATGGAGAAGTTTAAAGCAAAGGGGGCTGCTTTATATTCCTATCTTCCTCTATCTAAAGATTTTATAATTCAGCATCAAGATGATTTAAATTGGGTTGTTCTTCAGAAGAATCCTCATATTCAATGGGACTTAGAGTTGATAAATTTATTTCTTAGAAAAATAAGAATGACTGTAAATGAGTTAAAGTGGAATAAGGTATTACAAGGATCTCGCGCTATGTATGTAGCTATTAGGGATCTGCTGAATGATGAAGTTTTGGCTGATATTGAAAAATTGTATGATTTGTAATTGGATAAATGAAGGTGTGTCAAAACTAAGTGATGCTATCTGATTCCGTTCCTTCAGGAGGAAGGAGGGGAGTTTAAGATGGGCTTGTTTGACACACTTTCATTTAATCATGTCTTTTTTCAATTCTAATGGAAAAAGCTAAAATTGCCAATATCAGTAGGTATCGCTTATCGGACGGGAAAGGTATTACAACATTGGTCGCTTTTCAGGGCTGCATGTTGCATTGCCGATATTGTCTTAATTCGGATGCAATAGATTTTATGGGGGATGCCTTGGAGTTCACTTGTATGAGTCTTTATGAGGCTGTGAAAATTGATGACCTCTATTTTAAAGCTACTGGAGGCGGGATTACCTTTGGTGGAGGCGAACCGCTGCTTTATAGTTCGTTTATACGGGAGTTTAAAGAGGTTTGTGAGGCTGACTGGCAGTTGAATTTAGAAACATCGCTCAATGTGCCACGAAATAAGGTAGAAGAAATCATTTCTGTAATAGACGAATATTTTATTGATATCAAAGATATGAACGCAAATATCTATGAGCAATATACGGGTAAAGGAAATGAAAATGTGATTGAGAATCTTGAATGGATGGTAGGGCAGGGCTTGGCCGACAAGATGGTAATACGTGTTCCTTCCATTCCTGATTTCAATGGGGTGGCAGATATAGAGAATAGTTTGGCTATATTAAAGTCTTTAGGTATATCACGTGTTGACCGTTTTACTTATATTAAGTAGAATACTATGGAAGGAGGAAAGTTGATTTGTAATATATTAAAAGAAGTCAGGCTGAAAATTGCCGATGCCAATGGTATTGAATATATTCCTGCAAAATGTGATCATCAAGGTGATTGTATGGGGACATGTCCGATGTGTAAGGCGGAACTGCAATATTTAGAGCAAGAATTAGAAAAGAAAAGGTTGGCAAAAGAACTTGTTAATGTTGTCGGAGTTGCCGAATTTGGTAAAGATATGCTTCTGAGTAGTCAGCTTAAGCAATACTTGAATCGTGTAGCTTTTGAAAACCCAAAGGGAGGTCGGCGGCTAATGGGAAAAACTGTGGAAGAATACGTGCCACAGCTGCAAGGGAAGTTGGTATCTAAAAAGAAGAAAAGTTGGATTCAGCGTTTGTTTGGCAGATTTTCGGGGTGGTTTTTGGGTAGTGATAGCTTTTGATTGGTATGTTATAAGGAACTTATGATGAAGTTCTGCTTTTTTAGTAAGATATGAGAAATCCGATATACATTATTGATATTCATGCTAATCAGGAATTGAAACTTATTGCTTTGCTTTAGGTATAATAAATCCGTGAGCGACACTTGCACGGCTCATGAACCACACTTGCACGGCTCATGAGCGACACTTGTACGGCTCGCGAGCCACACTTGCAATACTCGTGAGAGTTACTTGCAATATTCGTGGACTTTATTGGCAATACTTATTACGCTGATTAATTACCGATGTTACGCGGCTAAAGTAGGTAGTTAAGAATGGGAAGTGAATGATTAAAAATGAATAACGGGTGAAAGATGGATACGCGGACAACGCGGAGAGGACGGACTAACACGGATAAAAAAAGAAAAAGGGAAATTGGGTTCACGCTTTCAATGCGGAATTTCTTGTTGATATTCAGCAGAATATGGTGAAAGATAAAGCTTCACCGACATTCGGTGAAACACAAATCGGGCTGGCTGTATAACCCGTTAATTTTTTCCCAGTTAGAGAAAAATTTTTTGCTAACTGGGCAATAATTTTTTCCTAACTGGGAAAAAATTATTGCAAGACTGGCATCAACTTTCACCCCTTTCAGGAAATCTGTTCTGCCTGTATTTAAAGATTAAAATCCGCGTTCGTCCGTCCTCTCCGCGTTGTCCGCGTATCCATCCTTCACCACAAACAGCTCATTCCCAAGACAATTACGATGAAACTTCATCCTGCAAACTGCTGAAAAACACTGTAGATGACACGGTTTATCACGGATTGGATGTCGGGTAAGATGTAGTTGTATGTGTGTTCAGGGTGTTTATGAATCAAGAAGGCTCAGGTGATGGCAGAGTGTAAATTACCTCTTGGTTGTTAAGTAGTTAAGAAGGAAGGCTGGGGATTGTATATCTTCCTTTTTAATATATTTTATCATAACTGAACGACTTTTTCTCAGTAATATTCAGTAATTTCGAACGATTTTTTTGAAATCTGGCTAAATAACTAATAAACTATAAGTATGGAGAACTTGAATATCGCACTTTTGCTAATGGTGGTAGGTATGGCGACTGTATTTGCTATCCTGCTGATTGTTATCTATTTAGGAAAAGGACTTATTGCGCTGGTGAATAAATACGCACCCGAAGAGTCTGTCCCTGCCAAGTCAGCTGGAGCCAATGCGCCTGCCCCGGTTCCTGCCAATATTATGGCCGCCATTGCTGCTGCGGTGTCGGTAGTGACACACGATAAAGGAAAAGTGACTAAAGTAGAGAAACTGTAATCGATAAGAAAAGAAGTAATATACAAATTCAATTAATAAGGTATGAAGAAAGAAATAAAGTTCAGCTTGGTATTCAGGGACATGTGGCAGAGTGCCGGTAAGTATGTGCCACGTGTAGACCAGCTGGTGAAAGTAGCTCCCGCTATCGTCGAAATGGGATGTTTTGCCCGTGTTGAAACCAACGGTGGCGGCTTCGAACAAGTAAATCTGCTGTTTGGCGAAAACCCCAATAAGGCCGTACGTGCCTGGACAAAGCCTTTTCATGAAGCAGGTATTCAAACCCATATGTTGGACCGTGCGTTGAACGGTTTGCGTATGAGCCCAGTTCCTGCTGATGTGCGAAAGCTGTTTTATAAGGTAAAGAAAGCGCAGGGAACGGACATTACCCGTACTTTTTGCGGTCTGAATGACATTCGCAACATAGCCCCTTCTATCAAATATGCTCACGAAGCAGGCATGATTTCGCAATGTTCGCTGTGTATCACTCATTCACCCATACATACGGTAGAATACTATACAGACATGGCTTTGCAGCTTATCAAGTTAGGAGCCGATGAAATCTGTATCAAGGATATGGCCGGTATCGGACGTCCTGTAACCTTGGGCAAGATTGTGGCCAACATCAAGGCTGCCCATCCGGATATTCCTATACAGTACCATAGTCATGCGGGTCCCGGATTCAACATGGCCAGCATTCTGGCTGTCTGCGAAGCCGGATGCGACTATATCGATGTAGGTATGGAACCTTTGTCGTGGGGTACAGGTCATGCTGATTTGCTCAGTGTACAGGCCATGCTGAAGGATGCCGGATTCAAGGTGCCGGAAATCAACATGGAGGCTTATATGAAAGTACGTGCCCTGATTCAGGAATTCATGGACGATTTTCTGGGACTGTACATTTCGCCTCGCAACCGTCTGATGAATTCCCTGCTGATCGGTCCGGGACTGCCGGGTGGTATGATGGGAAGTCTGATGGCCGATCTGGAAACCAATCTGGAAAGCATCAACAAATACAAGGCCAAACGCAACCTGCCGTTTATGAAGCAGGACGAACTGCTCATCAAGCTGTTCAACGAAGTGGCTTATGTATGGCCCCGTGTAGGTTATCCTCCTTTGGTAACGCCTTTCAGCCAGTATGTCAAGAACTTGGCCATGATGAACGTTATTGCCATGGAGAAAGGCAAGGAACGTTGGGGTATGATAGCCGACGACATTTGGGATATGATTCTGGGTAAAGCCGGAAAATTGCCGGGTCAGTTGGCTCCGGAAATTGTGGAGAAGGCAGAACGCGAAGGACGCAAGTTCTTCACCGGTAATCCGCAAGACAATTATCCCGACTGCCTCGACAAGTATCGCAAGATGATGAAAGAAAACAAGTGGGAGACAGGCGAAGACGACGAAGAACTCTTCGAATATGCCATGCACCCTGCACAATACGAGGCTTATAAGAGTGGAAAGGCAAAAGAAGACTTCCTGGCCGATGTGGAAAAACGCCGTGCCGAACGCGACAAGTCTCCGCTGGACGATGCCAAACCGAAAACGCTTACCGTACAGGTAGACGGGCAGTCTTATCGTGTGACAGTGGCTTATGGCGATATCGATCTGCCTGCTTCGGCTACAGCCAAGGTTGAGGCTCCCGTAGGCGAAGGCAAAGACGTTCCTGCACCGCTTGAAGGAAAGTTCTTCCTGACCAAGAATACACAGGAAACTCCGATAAAGGTGGGCGATAAGGTGAAAAAAGGTGATCTTCTGGGTTACATCGAGGCTATGAAGACATACAATGCCATCCGTGCCGATTTTGACGGAACGGTTCTTGCCATCTGTGTCAATCCGGGAGATTCAGTTTCAGAAGATGATGTATTAATGAAGATTGGATAATGGAAGATATATTTGCAAAACTCTATGACATGACGGCATTCAGCAACATCATTGCCGATCCGTCGTTCCTTGTGATGTATGCCATTGCTTTCGTTCTCCTTTACTTGGGTATCAAGAAGCATTACGAACCGCTTTTGCTGATACCTATTGCCTTCGGCGTGCTTATCGCCAATTTTCCTGGAGGTGAAATGGGAGTTATCCAAGCCGACGAGAACGGCATGGTGATGGTGAACGGAGTGATGAAGAACATCTGGGAGATGCCGTTGCACGAAATTGCTCACGAGCTGGGACTGATGAACTTCATCTACTATATGTTGATAAAGACCGGTTTCCTGCCACCTGTCATCTTTATGGGTGTAGGTGCGTTGACTGACTTTGGTCCGATGCTTCGTAATTTGCGTCTTTCTATTTTCGGTGCGGCTGCCCAGCTGGGTATCTTTACCGTATTGCTTTGTGCCGTACTGATGGGCTTCACTCCGAAAGAAGCTGCAGCATTGGGTATTATCGGTGGTGCCGATGGTCCTACGGCTATTTTTACTACGATCAAGCTGGCTCCCCATCTGTTGGGCCCGATAGCTATTGCTGCTTATTCGTATATGGCATTGGTTCCGGTTATTATTCCGTTGGTAGTGAAGTTGCTTTGTACCAAGAAAGAACTGATGATCAACATGAAGGAGCAGGAGAAACTTTATCCTTCGAAGACGGAAATCAAGAACCTGCGTGTGCTGAAGATTATCTTCCCGATAGCGGTTACTACCATTGTGGCCTTGTTCGTTCCTACTGCCGTACCTTTGATCGGTATGTTGATGTTCGGTAACCTGATTAAGGAAATCGGTTCGGATACGAGCCGTTTGTTCGATGCGGCTGCCAACAGCATTATGAATGCAGCTACCATTTTCCTGGGACTGAGTGTCGGTGCTACTATGACGAGCGAGGCATTCCTGAACTGGACGACAATCGGTATTGTTATTGGTGGTTTCCTTGCATTCGCCTTGTCTATTTCGGGCGGTATTCTGTTTGTAAAGATAGTCAATCTCTTCTCGAAAAAGAAGATCAACCCGCTTATCGGTGCTACCGGCTTGAGTGCAGTGCCTATGGCCAGCCGTGTGTGCAATGAGATTGCTACAAAATATGATCCGAAGAACCATGTGCTCAACTATTGTATGTCGAGCAACATTTCCGGTGTGATCGGTTCTGCCGTGGCTGCCGGTGTGCTTATCTCGTTCTTGGGATAATAATTAGTTGTGATGATAATGTGAAAAAGGATGTATCGGAGCGGTGCATCCTTTTTTTATTTAACAGGTGAGTGATATAAGTTTTAGTTTGCTGGTTGTTGTGGCAATGCTGCAGTTACGGATCAGCCGTTGCAGGCTATGCACAACGGTTGTTCTGGAGTCAGTTGGTAGTCAACATCATATATCTTAACGTTTAAGGTTTCGCCGGTCAACAATGTAATCTGTATTTTTGTGCTTATTTCTATTTTTAGTTTCCTGCCTTGAAAATTAATTCGGAAAGCGTATTTCTCCCATTGCGAAGGCCGGACAGGCGATAAGCTTAACTCATTGGCTTGTGTTTGCAGATTGGCAAATCCTCGGACAATGGCCAGCCACGAACCAGGCATACTGGTGATATGCAATCCTTGATCGGCTTCATTGTTGTAGTCGTCCAGATCCATTCGGGTAGCATGTACAAACAGTTGATAAGCCTTTTCGGTTTCGCCGATGCGTGCAGCCAGTATGGCATGTATGTGGGGCGACAGCGACGACTCGTGAACAGTCATGGGCTCGTAAAAGTCGAAGTTGCGCCGGACAGTTTCGGTATCGAACAGGAAATAATAAAGGTAGAGGCCCAGCAGGACATCACTTTGCTTGATGTAGCAGGAGCGGAGAATGCGGTCCCAGGACCAATGCTGGTTGATGGGGCGTTCGGCTTGAGGGATGGCATCTGTTGTTTGCAGTACTTTATCCATAAAGCCGTCGTTCTGTACGAAAATTCCTTTCTCCGCATCTTGGGGCAGATACATATGTTCGATGATGTCGCGCCACAAAGGCGTTTCGCCTTCGTAGTCGAAATGTGTGGCTGCGCATATACGCTTGTATTCTTCAGGATATTGTTGTGCAGCCAGATCCAGATGTTTCAGTGTCATCTTCAGGCAACGTATGCACGAAAAGTTTGTGTACCAGTTATTGTCAACGTTGTTCTGATATTCATCGGGGCCGGTCACTCCCAGAATGACATATTGCTGCCTGGCCTGTGAGAAGGTAGTACGCTGGCTCCAGAAACGGGAGATGGCAATCATTACTTCCAGGCCGTATTGCAGTATGTAGTCTATCGATCCTGTGATGCTTGCATGTTGTATGATGGCATACACGATGATATTATTTCGGTGTATTTCCTCGAAAGTGATTTCCCATTCGCTGTGGCATTCTTCTCCGTTGTTGGTTACTTGCGGGAAGAGAGCGGAACCACCGTCAAATCCTAATTTCCGGGCATTTTCAATGGCTTTGGGAAGCTGGTTGTAGCGATACATCAGCAGATTTCTGACTATTTGCCTTGGAGTGGACAAAAGGAAGAAGGGAACACAGCACAGTTCGGTATTCCAATAAGTGTTGCCTCCGTATTTTTCTCCTGTAAACCCTTTGGGGGCAATGTTCAGTCTTGGGTCGTCTCCCCGATAAGTCTGATAAAGTTGGAAAATATTGTAACGGATTCCTTGCTGTGCTTCCGGATCTCCTTCGATGACGACATCGGCTTCTTCCCAAATGTCGTGCCAGGCCTGTTTATGAGCTTGGGTTAAGGTTTCCCATCCTTTGTTTTTGGCCTCACGGGCTATGTGAATGGATTTTTCGACAAGTTCTTGTCTTTCATAATAAAGCGAAGAGGCTATCACAACATATTTCAGAAGGGTTACGGTGTCTCCGGGCTTCATGTCGATGCCAAGGCTGAAGCCGGTTTGCTTGCCTTTTTCGATACGTATGGGGTTGTGGCTTGCTTCTTTGTGGTTTTTATAGAATTGGTAAGTCATGGCATAGCACACTTGAGCATCTTCCCGTCGGGTCTGTGTCCATAAGTAGGCGCAGTCATGGGCAACTCCCGAATCAAGCAGGTTCCATATCCGTTCTTCGGTCTGTTCCGAGCGTTCGTTCAGGTTGGCTTCGAGCAGAGGAAGAAGTGACAATTTCCCGCTATAATTTAGGGAAGTAACACTGTAGCTGATCAGACACAGATCGGGGAAAGCCATGTTGGCCAGATGTTCTACATGCAGTTGCAGGCTGTTGCCGCGTGGCGAAGTCACTTTTACATCGCGGTAGGAGATGCCGTCGTACATGTCGAGCCGGCGGTTGAAGCTTTCCACATCCCATTGGGCAAGATCCAATTCTTCGTCTATAAGTCTCAGGTGAATGCTGCTCCAGTTGGCCGCATTGGGTATGCGTGTGTAGTAATAGGGGAATCCGTTTTTCCACCATGCAACCCGTGTTTTGTCGAGGAAAGGAATGCCGGCTACGAACGAGCCCTGGTAGCTGTCGCTGCTGTATGGCTCTTCGAAGTTACCACGTTGTCCGAACCTTCCGTTGCCCAAGCTGAATATGCTTTCAGACATGCGGAGGTTGTCGGCATGAAACTTGTCTTCTATTATGTTCCATTCATCGGTTTTCAGGTACTTTTTCATGGCATTCGTATTAGTGTTATGGGCGTAAAGATAAGAAATAAAATGAAAAGGCATCACTCTGTCGGGAAACAATGTGGAGCATTTCTCCTACATGGCCCGACAGAATGATGCCCGATTTGCCAACAGGCAATGTCGCGACGGTGTTTGTATTAACTGTCTTTACCTTCTTTGATGATATAAACGCAGGCTGCTCCGATAATCAGCATGACGCCTGCTGTCACCAACATATTGATTTCGGGAGGAAGACAACCTTCCGGAGTGAACAGTGACAGGATGGAACCACCCAGTGCGGCTGCTATAATCTGCGGAATGCAGATGGTGCCGTTGAACAGTCCCAGATAAGTACCCATGTGGCCACCACTTAAAGAGTTGGTCAGGATGGTGAAAGGAAGTGCAAGCATGGCTGCCCAGGCACATCCGATCAGGATGAACGAAATGAACAGTGCATACTGGTTGTGGATGAAGTAGGTGGAAATAAAACCGATTCCTCCCAGAATAAGGCTAAGAGAGTAGACCAGATGACGGTTTTTGAACATGGGGATGCAAATGGCCCACAGTACCGAACCGATAGCCTGTACGGCGAAAAGTACTCCGACCCAGTTGGCTGCTTCCTGATATTGCAGGCTGGTGGTGTCGAGCAAAACTTTTTTCGCGCCGTTCACGACGGTTTCTACGGTAGGAGCGTCGAATACGTTGGCTGCGATACTGCCGTTGGTATAAGTCCACATGAACATGAAGGCAAACCAGCAGAAGAACTGTACCAGACCTACTGTCCAGAAAGCTTTGGGGGCTTTCACCAATAGTTTCAGCATGTTGGTTTTCTCTTTCTTCTCGTTTTCGCTGATGCCATGATATTCGGCATATTCCTTAGGAGGCATCTCCTTTACTTTGACAGTGGTATAGATGACACAAAGAATGAGGATGACGGCTCCGATGTAGAATGAATAGATAACGGAGTCGGGAATCACTCCTTGTGCAGCCGTATTCTGGATTCCAATCCATGCAAAAATGAAGGGGAACAGATAGCCGACCAGACTGCCAGCATTGCATAGGAAACTCTGGATGGAGTAGGCCAGTCCTTTCTGTTTTTCGTTTACCATGTCGCCTACCATCATTTTGAAAGGTTGCATGGCCATATTGATGGATGTATCAAGAAACATAAGGGCAAAAAGTCCGAAGATCATGGCTGTACTTACTTCCATGCCGAAACTACCGGCGTTGGGAAGCAGACACATCACCAGTACGGCAATGAGTGAGCCGATGAACAGGTAAGGAATACGGCGTCCGAAGCGGGTCCAGGTGCGGTCGCTTGCAGCACCTACCAGTGGTTGCACAATGATACCGGCCAGTGGTGGCAGTATCCAGAAATAACTAAGAGAGTGAGGGTCGGCGCCCAGCGTGGCAAAGATGCGGCTGATGTTGGCGCTCTGAAGGGCGTAGGCTATCTGTACGCCAAAGAAGCCAAAGCTGATGTTCCACAGCTTCCAAAAACTCAAGTCTGGTTTTACTTTCATGATATTTGTAGTTAATTGTTTTTCAGTTGGTTGTTGCCCTGAATCAGAATCGGTTTAGAAATTATTTGGTTGTGCCTCTGATAATCAGGTTTGTCCTGACAATCTTGTTGCTGCGTTTTTCTTCTCCTTCCAGTTTGTTGGCCAGGATGCTGAAAGCACTTTTTCCGACTTCTTCACCATGTTGCTCTACGGTTGTCAGTTTGGGATCGGTGTTTTGGGCGATGGCTCCGTCGGTGAATCCGCAGATGGAAACTTCATCGGGGACTTTGATGCCTACCAGTTTGCAGGCATAAAGAATTCCGGCAGCCGTTTCGTCGTTGATGGCGAAAAAGCCGTCGGGACGCTCTTCCGATTCCAGTAGGTCGGGGGTGATGGCAATGGCGCGTTCGCGGGTGTCACACAGCTTTATCATACTGTCATCTACCGGAATGTGGTATTTCTTCATAGCATCCAGGTAGCCGTTCCGGCGGTTCTTGGTGATTTCCAGATGAGGTGCGGAACCGTAGAAAAAGATGCGTTTGCATCCGGTCTGTATCATGTACTCAACGGCGGCAAACGATCCGGCATAGTCGTCGACTACCACCCGTTCTGTATTCAGACCAGTACAGATACGGTCGTAAAAGACAATCGGAATATTATTGTCCAGCAGTTCCTGATAGTGCTCGTAATGCGAGGTGTTTTTGGCCAGCGAAGCAATGACACCGCAAACACGGGCTGCGAGAAATGAGTGTATGATTTTTACTTCCTGTTCGTATGATTCGTTGCTTTGGGCCACAAGTACATTGTATCCTGCTTCCGAAGCGGCCTGCTCTATTCCACTCAGTACGCACGAAAAGAAATGGTGTACCATTTGCGGAACGATGACGCCTATCGTGTTGCTCCGTCCTGCCCGCAGATTCACAGCCTGTACATTGGGCTTGTAGTTATGTTCGTTGGCATAGGCATGTACCAGATCGCGTGTTTCCTGGCTGATGTCCGGGTTGTCTTTCAACGCTCTGGAAACCGTCGACGGCGAAACTTTCAGTGCGCGTGCTATGTCTTTGATGGTGATTTGAGGTTTGTTCATAAGTATCGGTATTTTCTACCCAAAGGTAGGCAAAAAAGTTGTCTGCCCAAATAAGTATCAAGGCATAATATTCTTGTTCCCATTGCAAATGTAAGCGATTTGCCTGAAAATGTTTTATGTCTTGACTGTTATCGGTTTATCAGTTTTTGCAAACGATTGCATAAGTGGGCTTCTTTGTAGCTCTTGCAAGGTGGCTGTGTTGCTGTTGTTTTTTGTATTTTTGTCAAAGGCCTTTATAGTTGTTGTAGAAGATTTGTTTATCTTTGAGGCGGTTCAGCTATTATCTAAGGAATAATAAGTCGTGTACTCTTATTGTTGAATAGGTTGAGGTCATTGTAGCCTGTTTTAGGTGAATCGTTGATTATGTATATATGTTTTATTTATTAAATAGTAGACTATGAAACACTTTTACTTTATGAGTTGGGCGTTGGGAGCCTTGTTGTTATTGTCATCGTGCGGAGACGGAACCTCTAATAATAAAGAGTCGGAGGATGATTCTACTGTCACAGAAAGCCAGGATTTTGCTAAGGGGGCTGATATCAGCTGGGTGACTGAAATGGAAAGTCAAGGACATGTTTTTAAGAATCAGGCCGGAGAAGCACGTGAATGTACGGCTTTGATGAAGGAATATGGGCTTAATGCCATCCGCTTGCGTGTATGGGTTGATCCGAAGGAGCATGACAACTGGTGCAACACGGAAGATCTGGTTGTGAAGGCCAAAAGGGCTCAGAAACTGGATATGGATGTAATGGTCGATTTTCATTATAGCGACTGGTGGGCCGATCCCGGTCAGCAGCATAAGCCAGCTGCCTGGAAAGGATTGGGAATAAACGAATTGAAGAAAGCGTTGGCGAACCATACGACCGAAGTATTGAATGCATTGAAGGCGGCCGGAGTTACTCCGAAGTGGGTACAGGTAGGAAACGAAATCCGTCCGGGTATGTTGTGGGACGAAGATGCTTCGCTGAGCGGAGCTTCGTATGACATCCGTGCTTGCGACGTGAAAGGATCGAATACGACTTCGACTGAGATAAAATATCGGGCTAACTGGGCCAATTTGGCCACTTTCATAAATACAGGTTATGATGCCGTAAAGGCGGTTTTCCCGCAAGCCATTGTCATTGTTCATCTGGACAATGGATATGATAATGGACTTTATACCTGGTTCTTCGACGAGCTGAAGAAGAACGGCGGAAAATGGGACATGATAGGTATGTCGATCTATCCTTATTGGACCATGCAGGAACATCCTGAATATACGGCAGAAAAAACGATTACGGATTGTATTGCCAATATTAAGAAGGTAAGTGCCCGTTACGGATGCGATGTGATGGTAGTAGAGACGGGTATGGAGTGTGCCGACGACCAGGGACGCCTAGCAAGCGATGCCGTATTGAAACAGGGTAAAGAGCAGCTGGCACGTCTCATAAAAGAATGCCGTGAAAGTACAGAAAACAAGTGTAAAGGTGTATTCTATTGGGAACCAGAATGCAAACCGGGCCAATACCGATTGGGAGCTTTTACCGAAGATGGCCGGCCGACTGTAATCATGGATGGGTTTAAAGAATAATAAAGAATAAATATGAACCGAAGATTATTGATGACCTTATGTTGCGCATTACTGGCTTGGATGGCTGTTGCGCAGCAGCGAACGGAAACCTTATTGGAAAAAGGGTGGAAATTTATGAAAGGTGATGTGGCTGATGCCATGAAGCCCGACTTTGACGACAAGCAGTGGGAAGTTGTGACCGTGCCTCACGACTGGGCCATCTATGGTCCTTTCGACCGTAGTCACGACTTGCAGGAGGTGGCTGTCACTCAGAATCTGGAGACAGCGGCTTCGGTAAAGACCGGACGTACGGGCGGTTTGCCTTATGTCGGGGTAGGGTGGTATCGGACTACGTTCGAGGCTCCGGCTGGTAAGCTGGTGTCGCTGGTATTCGATGGCGCCATGAGCGAGGCTCGTGTGTATGTCAACGGACAGGAAGTCTGTTTCTGGCCGTGCGGTTATAACTCGTTTCATTGCGACGTTACACCTTATTTAAATAAAGAGGGAGCAAAGAACCTACTGGCTGTCCGCCTTGAGAACCGTCCGCAGTCGTCTCGCTGGTATCCGGGAGCCGGAATCTACCGAAATGTACGTGTGGTGGCGACGGAGGCTGTGCATGTACCGGTATGGGGAACGCAACTGACAACACCGCACGTTTCTGCCGAATACGCTTCTGTTTGTCTGAAGACAACTGTTGAGGGAGCCGGGACGAAGGATGTTCGTATCTTGACCCAGATTCTTTCTCCGGAAGGTGAAGTGGTGGCATCGAAGGATAATACGATGAAAATCAATCACGGTCAGCCTTTCGAACAGAATTTCTTGGTTGATGCTCCTCGGTTGTGGAGCCCCGAAACACCTTATTTATATAAGGCTGTTTCAAAGATTTATGTAGATGGGCAGCAGACCGACGAGTATACTACCCGTTTCGGTATCCGCAGCATTGAGTTGGTGGCCGACAAAGGTTTCTTCCTGAACGGCCAGCATCGTAAGTTCCAGGGGGTATGCAATCATCACGACCTTGGCCCGTTGGGAGCCGCAATCAATGTAGCGGCTCTTCGCCGTCAACTGACACTGTTGAAAGATATGGGATGTGATGCCATCCGTACGTCGCACAACATGCCTGCGCCGGAGCTGGTTGAACTTTGCGATGAGATGGGCTTTATGATGATGGTGGAACCTTTCGACGAGTGGGACATTGCCAAATGCGAAAACGGCTATCACCGCTTCTTCAAGGAGTGGGCCGAGAAGGATATGGTAAACATGCTTCGCCAGTATCGCAACCATCCCAGCGTGGTGATGTGGAGCATCGGAAACGAAGTGCCTACGCAATGCAGTCCTGAGGGCTACAAGGTAGCTTCGTTCTTGCAAGACATTTGTCATCGCGAGGATCCGACACGCCCTGTGACGTGCGGTATGGATCAGGTGTCGTGCGTGCTGGCCAATGGCTTCGCGGCCATGCTCGATGTGCCGGGACTGAATTACCGCACTCACCGCTATGTGGAGTCTTACGAGAAACTGCCGCAGAATCTGGTGCTGGGCTCTGAAACGGCATCGACTGTCAGCTCGCGCGGAGTTTATAAGTTTCCGGCCGAACTGAAAAAACAGGCCATGTACGACGATCATCAGTCGTCGGGTTACGACCTGGAAGCTTGTTCGTGGTCGAACGTGCCCGATGAGGATTTTGCTCTGGCTGACGATTACGACTGGACGCTGGGGCAGTTTGTATGGACGGGTTTCGACTATTTGGGCGAACCCTCGCCTTACGATACTGATGCTTGGCCCAGCCACAGTTCGGTATTTGGTATCATCGACCTGGCCAGTCTGCCTAAAGACCGTTACTACCTGTATCGCAGCATCTGGAACAAGCGGGACAATACGCTGCACGTGCTGCCTCATTGGACGTGGCCTGGACGTGAAGGAGAGAATACACCGGTCTTTGTTTACACCAATTATCCCGAGGCTGAACTCTTTGTAAACGGTAAGAGCTATGGCAAGCAGCGAAAACTGACAGCCGATGAGGCTCGTGCCTTGCAGGGAAAGGATTCGTTGTGGTTGCAGCGCCGTTATCGGCTGATGTGGACCGACGTGCCTTACGAGCCGGGTGAACTGAAAGTGGTGGCTTACGATAACAGTGGCAAGAAGGTGGAAGAAAAGACTGTACGTACAGCGGGCAAACCTCATCACCTGGAAGTGGTGGCCGATCGTACGGCGCTTTCGGCCGATGGCAAAGACTTGGCTTATATAACGGTTCGGGTGGTAGACAAGGATGGCAATCTTTGTCCGGCCGACGACCGTCTGGTTTCTTTCACTGTGAAAGGAGCGGGAAGTTTCCGTGCTGCTGCCAATGGCGATGCAACCTGCCTCGATCTTTTCCATCTGCCCCGTATGCATGCTTTCAGTGGTCAGCTGACAGCTATTGTACAAAGTGGAGCTGAGTCGGGCAATCTGGTGTTCGAAGCCAAAGCCAAAGGGGTGAAGGCAGGAAAGCTGACGCTGGAAGTGAAGTGAAACGCCGGAAGAAAGACCTATAATCGGTGAGGTTTCACCGTAAGTGGTTAAATACAAGTTGTTTACGGTGAAAGGACTATTCTGGAAAGACTGATCAGACACAGTCGTAATCCTGTTTTTTGAAATTGCGGTGAAACGTGGGTGAAACCTCATGTTTCACCGCAATTGTTTGTTAATCAGACTGTAGGGAACCGGTGAAAGCGTGAAAGCAAATAACTACGTTTCAGAACTTTTGTGGGTATGTACGCATTCTGACTGTCTTGTCGGATGTCTGTTATGGCTGTTTTAAAGTACTACTTTGTATCTCTGAAGTGATACTTTACGAGTGTAAACATCTACATTGGTCGGAGGAAATAGGTATTAATGCAGGAAGGAATCGTAATCAATGTCAGGAGGTGTAACAATCGTTGTCAGACAATGTAGCAAGCAATGCAGTTGAGCAACACAAGTGTGGCTCGCGAGCGGTGCAAGTGTGGCTCGTGAGCGGTGCAAGTGTCTCTCGCGAGCAGTACAAGCATTGTTCGTCTGTGTTGTAGGAGAGGCTGAAAAACAGGTAACTTCATATACAGTGAGAGGCATTGCGCGTCTGGTGCAATCGTTTGCATGTTTCAATTTCGACATTTAACTCTTCCTGTATCTTTACATAATCCGATAACCTATATATTTGCCTCAGTCATTTTGTACCTTATAGTCAGGAATGCTATGTAAACGGCACGTGACAGTTTCGGTTGAAAGAAAAAGAATAGTAATAATTAATATTGTTAACTTTAATTTTTTTAGATGCATGAAGCAAGTTAATCTTAGAATCTATCAAATGATTCTTCCCTTATTGTTAGGGTTGTTCTTGTCTGTAGGCGTTTATGCACAGAATGTTACCGTGAAGGGGCATGTGAAAGATGCTCTGGGTGGTGTGATAGGCGCTAATGTTGTTGAAAAAGGAAATACGTCCAATGGTACGATTACCGATATGGATGGTAACTTTACCTTGACCGTTCCTCAAGGAGCCACGTTGGTGGTGTCTTTCATTGGTTATACGACACAAGAAGTTGCTGCTGCTCCGTCGGTGGTTGTAACGTTGCAGGACGATGCCGAATTGTTGAGTGAAGTGGTTGTTGTGGGATACGGTCGTACAAAGAAAGATGACTTGACCGGATCAGTAACAGCCATTAAGCCCGATGAACTGAGCAAGGGTATTACGAATAATGCTCAGGATATGTTGGTCGGTAAAGTTCCGGGTGTAGATGTAATTACTTCGGGCGGTACTCCTGGTGCCGGTGCCCAGATTCGTGTACGTGGTGGTTCTTCATTGAATGCCTCCAACGACCCGTTGATTGTAATCGATGGTTTGACTATCGATAACAATACGCCGACCGGTATGAGTAACCCGTTGGCTATGATCAACCCGAATGATATCGAAAGCTTTACCGTATTGAAAGATGCTTCTGCAACAGCTATTTACGGTAGCCGTGCTTCGAATGGTGTCATCATCATTACCACGAAGAAGGGTAAGAGCGGTGCAGCTCCTTCTGTATCATACAACGGTGATATGACGGTTTCTATGATTCAGAAGAAATACGATGTGCTGGATGCCAATGAATTCCGTAATCTTGTCGGACAGTTGTGGGGTGACAAGGCTGGCGAAGTTGGTATGGGAAATGCCAATACCGACTGGCAGGATGAAATCTTCCGCACAGCTATTTCGCATAGTCATAATGTATCGGTATCGGGTGGTGTGAAGAATATTCCTTACCGTTTGAGCTTGGGTTATAATTCTTCTGACGGTATCGTAGAAACTTCATGGATGCGTCGTGCCAACGTAGGTTTGAACTTGTCTCCCTCGTTCTTCGACAACCATCTGAATATGAAGATTTATGCGAAGTATATGTATGAAAAAGACCGCTATGCCGATGCGGGTGGTGCTATTGGTGCAGCTCTTAGCATGGATCCTACATTGCCGGTTTATTTTGATGAGGGCGACGAACGTGCTCCCTTCTTTGGTGGATACTATCAGTATTCTCAGGCTCCCAAGGATTTCAATCCGGAGTGGAAGTATACCAATAATCCCAATGCTCCGCAAAATCCGGTAGCTTTGCTGAATCTGAAGAATACAAAAGCTGCTACTAACGACTTTACCGGTAATTTTGAGGTAGATTATAAGATTCACGGTTTCGAAGATTTGGTTCTCCATGCCAGCTATGGTGGGCAGTACACTGAAAGCAAGCAGGACGATGTTACTTCGAAATATGCATATAGCCCGAACTATTATGGTTGGGTAGGTGTAACCCAGACTTATAAGTATAGTGTTACAGCCAACGCTTATGCTCAGTACATTAAAGAAATAGGCGATCACAACTTTGACATCATGCTCGGTGGTGAAGAGAGCCACTTCCATCGTAGCGGTTACAACTACGGTCAAGGTACCGATCCATATACTGGTGAGCCTCACGATGCGAAGCTGAGAGAAGAACAGGCTTGGGCCACTCATAACAGTCTGGTATCTTATTTCGGACGTTTGAACTATACGTTCCTTAACCGATACATGCTGACTGCTACGTTCCGTGCCGATGGTTCCTCACGTTTTTCCGAAGGCAACCGATGGGGGTATTTCCCTTCAGTAGCTTTGGCATGGAAGATCAACGAAGAAGCATTTATGAAAGACCTTACTTGGTGGAATGAATTCAAGCTGCGTTTAGGATGGGGTATGACTGGTCAGCAGGATATCAACTCCGATTTTGGTTACGAAACTCATTATACAACCAGTGATTCTTTTGCTCTCTATCCTTTTGGTGATATTTATTATAACACCATGCGTCCGTCGGCTTATAATCCTGATCTGAAATGGGAAACTACGACTACCTATAATGCCGGATTCGATTTGGCATTCTTGAACAATCGTATCACTGCCAATGTAGATGGTTATTACCGTAAAACAACCGATTTGTTGAACTCAATAACTATCCCTGTTGGAATGCAGTTCGGTTCTCAGTTGACTAAGAACATCGGTTCTTTGAAGAATTACGGTATTGAGTTTGCGATTAATGCTAAGCCGATTGTTACCAAAGATTTTACATGGGATGTAAGCTATAATATCTCATGGAACCACAATGAAATTACTGAATTGGTGGATGGTGACGAAGGATATTATACTTGGGCCGGAGATAAGATCAGCCGTGGTAATAATACAAAGATTCAGGCCAATACGGTAGGTGAGGCAACCAACTCATTCTTCGTTTACCAGCAGGTTTACGATGAAAACGGCAAACCTATTGAAGGTATGTATGTCGATCGTGACGGTAACGGTCGTATCGACGATGGTGACCGTTATTTCTATAAGAAACCGGCTGCTGATATCATCATGGGACTTACGACTAAGTTCCTGTATAAGAATTGGGATTTGAGCATGGCGTTCCGTGCTTCTATCGGTAACTATGTATACTATGACTTCCTGTCCAACCGTGCTATGGTCAGTCAAGCTGGTTTGTATACTAATAGTACACTTCATAATACAACTCCCGAAGCTGTGGAACTGGGCTTTACAGGTATCGGTGCTGGAAACACCAACTACCTGAGTGACTATTTTGTTCGGAATGCTTCTTTCTTGAAATGCTCGAACATTACGTTGGGATATTCGTTCCCGGCTTTGTTCAAGGTAGCAGGTCATGAAACATGTTCTGGACGTGCCTTCCTTACAGCACAAAATCCGTTTATCATCACTAAATACAAAGGTATTGACCCGGAAGTGTCAAGCGGTATCGACTCTAATCCTTATCCGCGTCCTTTCAGCATACAGTTGGGTTTAAGCCTTAATTTCTAATCTATTAAATTGTACAAACATATGAAACATATATTTCTGAAAACGGTTCTCGCAGCTCTTCTGATGGGCGGAGCAACCACATCGTGTGTCAATGATTTGAATATTTCATCCATTGATCCGCAATCCAGCTCTTCTTATGGTGATATGGAATTGTTGGCCAAGATCTATAGTACGCTTGGCTTGACCGGCCAACGAGGCCCTGCTGGTAATGGTGATATCAGTAGCGATGAAGGCGAAAGCGGTTTTTACCGTACAACGTTTAACTTGCAGGAACTTTGCACCGACGAGTGTGCATGGGCTTGGCAGACCGACGCTGACATTCCTCAGATTACGAACATCGAATGGACGTCTTCTTCTCCACGTGTTCAATGGGCTTTCCAACGTCTGGCATTCGACGTAACATTATGTAACTTTTATCTGACGAATACAGAAGACAAGGCCGAAGACCCCCAATACAAACTGTATCGTGCGGAAGTACGTTTCCTCCGTGCACTCCATTTGTGGTATTTCTTGGATCTTTGGGGAAAAGCTCCTTTCAAGACAACTTACGATATTTACGAACTGCCTGTAGAAAAGGCTGGTAAGGATCTTTATGACTGGATTGATAAGGAATTGACAGAGATAGAGCCTCAAATGGCAGAAGTTGGCGAATTTAATAATACCGCCAATTTTGGACGTGCCGACCGTGGAGCTGCCTATATGCTTCATGCCCGTCTGGCTCTTAACTCAGAGGTATATACCAACGGTGCAGTGAAAGATTATCAGAAAGCAATTGACTATTGCGATTTGCTGGAAGGAAAATATGAACTTTCGAAGGCTGATAAGAATGGCTATACAGGTTATGAACAGGTATTTATGGCCGATAATGACGAAAATCCGCAGGCTATGAAGGAAATTATTCTGCCTATCCGTCAGGATGGTGTAAAGACCAAGTGCTATAGCGGTGCTAATTATCTGGTAAGTTCAACTCGTATAACCGGTATGCCTTACATGGGTACAAATAATGGTTGGAGCTGTAACTTTGCTCGTGCGGCTTTGGTAAAGAAGTTTTTCTCTAATTTGGACGATTGTCCGTTAGCAACAGAAAAAGCTCCGGACAATGCTACAGAAGCGGATATTATTGCTTTGGACGAAGCTGCTGGAACTACAACTAAGGACGTACAGCGTAAGGCTAATGATGACCGTGCACTCTTTTACTCCGGTTGTGGCGGTGGATTGCGTAGCATTGAGTTTGAACAGATTGCTGGCTTTAACTCAGGTCTTTCTATCGTGAAATGGAGTAACATTCGTACAGACGGTGCTCCAACTTCACACGTTGAATTCCCTGACGTGGATATACCTTTGATTCGCTATGCAGAGATGTTCTTAACTCGTGCAGAAGCCAAATTCCGTCTGAGTGGTGATCCGCAACAGGCACGTGCCGATATCGAAGTATTACGTTCTCGTGCCGGTGCTTCTACACCTGCAACGATCACAGAACAGTTTATTATTGATGAGTGGTGCCGTGAATTCTATATGGAAGGTCGTCGTCGTAGCGATTTGAATCGTTTCGGATTGTTTACCGGTGACAAATATATTTGGGATTTCAAAGGTGGTGTAGCCGAAGGTAAGAGTGTGGCTGATTATTTTAAAGTATATCCGATTCCTGCTGATGACATCAGAGGTAATGAAAATCTGAATCAGAACGAGGGATATTAAACTGTTTTATTTGTAGAACTAATAAAAAGCATATTACGATTATGAAAAAAATATTATCAGGAATGTTGCTCGCCGTTCTGTGCATGATGCTGGTTACTTCGTGCGAAAAGGATATGGACAGCAATCCTACATTCCATGAAAACACTACAGGCTTTGTATTGAATATGCCTGCCAATGCTGCAAATAATGTATTGGATCTATTGGCGGCTGATAAAGTAATATTTACTACGAGTCAGCCTGATTATGGAGGCATACCTTTGGTTACTAATTATGATGTGGAAATTTCTTTCGGAGACTTTAGCGGTGAAAATCCTGTATATAAAGTTGTGACGAGTTCTACTTCTACAGTCATAGAAATTTCCGGTAGTCGGTTGAATGACGCTGTTGTTAATATGTTCCTGGAAGCTAATGAAGGAGTGGAATACCCTTCTGGCGAAGTGAAAGACCTTTATGTACGTTTGCATGCTAATGTAAACGGATTGGATAAAGGCGACTGCTATTCCAATGTTATTAAGCTTCAGGTAGTAGCTACTTATCAGGCACCGAGCATTTCATTGCCCGAAAAACTTTATGTAGCAGGTTCAAGCATCGGAGCACCATGGGGAACCTGGAAGGAGTTTACACCTGTTTACGGTTTGCCTGGTAACTACTTTGCCGTTGTTTATATACCTGATGGCGGTGAGTTCAAGTGGGGTACTTATCCGGAACAGTGGTTAGGTTATGCTGACATCAACTTGTACAATGATGTAGCCGGAGCGGGACTGTCTGATAATGGTGGCAACATTAAGGTAGCCAATGGAGGCTGGTATGTACTTTATTTCAAAGCTAAGATTGACGGTGAGTCCATCAATTATACATTGAATGTACATCCTGCTGCATTCTATATTATCGGTAATGCAACTTCCTCTTGGACCGATTCTGATCCTGCATTGAAATTTACGGCACCGGCCGATGATACCGAAGCTTGGGTTTCACCTGAATTTATTGGTGGAGGTGAGATGAGAGCTTATGTGAAGGTGGCAGAATTTGAGTGGTGGCGTACTGAGTTTACGTTGTTCGACGGTACGTTGTTCTGGCGTAATGACAATATTCCTAATAGCTGGGAAGAAACAATGGGTGCAGAATATAGTGTTAAGCCTGCAGCCGGTCAGAAGCTGTATCTTACTATCGGTACACCGGGTGTAGACGCTATAGAGAAAGGTGAGGTGAAATAACCAGAATGATAATCTTATTTTTAAAGGAAAAACATTATGAAGAAAAATCAGATATTTGCATGTGCGCTCTTTATGGGAACTGCCTTAGGAGCTTGTACGGAAGATTATACGGATTGGGCTAACCCCCAATCCAATTCTCCCGAAGATCCGGCTTCTAAATATGAAATCAGCTTTGCTGCCGGTGCTGATGCTACGGTTGATATGGATCAGTTTTATGAATCAGTAGCTGAGGAACTACAGGCAACTGATTCTGTCGTAATAGCATCTTTGTCTTCTACAAATCCCAATGTGGCTTCTATTAAACTAAATAGCATCAATATCAATGGACTGGCAATCAATGCTACTGTCAGGGATGGCAATGTGAAAGTCAATACGCTGGAATTGGATTCTGTAGTACGCGATGCGTTTTTCAGTCGTGCTCATGTGGAACGAGTATTTGATGTGAATATGAACGTGGCTGCCAAGCTGAAGAGTGGTGAGGCTGTCAACGTTTCCGGAACATCTCAGGCCAAACTGACTCCGATTTCAACTCCTGCTATTAGTGAAGGTGGTTATGTTTTGTTGGGTGACTTTACAGGATGGGATCCTGCTAATCCAATGGCTATGACACCAGTTGCCAATAAAGAAGGCGTATATCAGGTTACTGTAGAGACAACCAACGAAGCTTCCAGCTATTTCAAGTTCTATGCAGCTTATGATGTGAACGGTGGCTGGGATGCTGCCAATGCTGTACAAATGGGATGTCGCGTCAATGGTGATACAAAGACTGAAAACTTTGTGGTATGGACAGGTGATAAGTATAAAGTAGAAACTCCAGCTATTGCAGGAGCTGGTCATTTCATCATTACGCTTGATGTCGTTAACTATACTTATTCGGTAGCTCCGGCAACAGCTTATCTTTATATGGCTGGCGACGTTAATGGCTGGAGCCATGTCGATATGCTGGCAAGCCTGGAGTTCAACAACATTTATACAGGTTATATGTATCTCAATCAGAATGGATTTAAGTTCAGTTCCGAGCCGAATTGGGATGGTACGAATTACGGAGCCGATTTCAGCACGGCTCCTGATGCTGCCAATATCACGATCACTGAGCCCGAAGGTTTCTATCAGGTAGTGGTAGACCTGAATGAGAAGACATATACTTTGACTCCTATTGCAATAGGTATTATTGGTAGTGCCACTCCGAGCGGATGGGACAGCGATACAGATATGACTTATAGCGTTGAAAATCGTTGCTGGACGATTACGACCGATCTGACTGATGGAGAAATTAAATTCCGTGCAAATGATGATTGGACAATCAGCTGGGGAGGAACTCCAGAACAGCTGACTACCCAGAACGGAGGAAATATTGCGGTTGCAGCCGGTAAGTATACGATCAACCTTTATCCGCTGTGCGAAGGTAAGGCTTATTGTACAATAGAAGCAGCTAATTAATAAAAGCAGATAATTCGGTTTATTACCGAATGACTGCTAGTAATCTATAGAGGGTTCCCTTTTTACATTGGAAGCAATGGGCTAAGGGAATCCTTTTTTGTTAATCATTCATTTATAGACTATGCATAATGAAAAATAAGTTTTTAATTCTTTTATCGTTTTTTTTGTTAGGCTGTAATTTCGTTTTTGCACAATTTAAAGTACAGACTGGTCGGTTAGTAGAACATCGAATGTTTCAGTCTGATTATATCTCTCCGCGTGATGTATGTGTATGGTTACCTGCTGATTATTCGTCAGGAAAGAAATACGATGTGCTATACATGCATGACGGGCAGATGCTTTTCGATGCTTCTACCACATGGAATGGCCAAGAGTGGCAGGTGGACGAAATAGTTGGCAGACTGATCAGAGAAAACAAAATAAAACCGTGCATTGTGGTGGCAGTATCCAATATTTCCGCTACTCGGTATGGTGATTATTTTCCGCAAAAATCTCTTCAGTATCTGCCGCAAGGTACGCCGATAGCTGATGGGGTTACTTTCAATGCCGACAATTATCTTCGTTTTTTGGTAGAAGAGGTAAAGCCTTTTGTTGACCGTACTTATTCGACGAATAAAGGCGTAGAACATACGTTTGTGATGGGATCGAGCATGGGTGGATTGATTTCTTTGTATGCTTTGTGTGAATATCCGGATATTTTCGGTGGAGCTGGTTGTTTGTCGACCCATGTACCGATGGTGCTTAGTAATACTTTGCCCAACAGTCAGGCTGATGTTTTTGCGAAAGCGTTCAGAGATTATCTGGCAAAACATCTTCCGAAAGCCAATAGTCGCCTGATATACATGGATCGTGGTGATGCAACCCTTGATGCTTTCTATCCTGCTTATCAGGATGAACTCGATAGTCTGATGAAGGCTAAAGGATGGCAGATGCCGTCATGGACATCAAGAGTATTTCCTGGAGCGGCACATACCGAAACCGATTGGGCGGCCCGGCTTGCCACACCGTTACAGTTCCTGATGGGGAATCGGAAAACTGAGACTGTGGAAAAAGTAGAACCGGAGTTCTGGTGGACTGGCATGAAGAATCCTCGTCTGCAACTGATGATCTATGGCAATAATATAGCTTCGTTTACTCCGTCGATCGATTATCCGGGAGTGACGGTTGAGAGTGTGCATCCGCTGGAGAGTCCTAATTACCTGATTGTATACTTGCAGGTAGGAGAAGCTTGCCCGGGTAAATTCAATATCCGTTTTACAAATGGGAAGAAGAATTTGAATTACGAATATGAACTGAAGGAACGGACTGGCCGTCCCGAAGACCGGAAGGGATTTGATTCATCCGATGCCATTTATCTGCTGATGCCCGATCGTTTTGCCAATGGCGATGAAACGAACGACCGTTTGCCGATGACTTATCCCTATGTGACCGACCGTAAGCAAATGGGAGCTCGTCACGGTGGAGACTTAGCCGGACTTATTCAGCATTTGGACTATCTTGATACGTTGGGCATTACGGCTGTGTGGACTACTCCGGTGCTGGAGAACGATATGGGCGAGATGTCTTATCACGGCTATGCAGCTACGAATTACTATCAGGTAGATCCTCGTTTGGGTACGAATGAAGATTATGTTCGGCTGGCCGAGGCTATGCACGGACGGGATATGAAACTGATTATGGATATGGTGTTTAATCACTGTGGCAGCAAACATCCCTGGATGATAGACCCACCGATGCGCAGTTGGTTTAATACACCGGACGGTGATGTGTTTACCAATCACAATAAAACAGTATTTCTCGATCCGTATGCATCCGATGTAGAGAAGACGGAAATGACCGACGGTTGGTTTGTGGAATCCATGCCCGACCTGAACCAGCGTAATTCTTTCCTTGCCGATTATCTGATACAGAATTCTATCTGGTGGATTGAGTATGCCAAGCTGGATGGCATACGTCAGGACACCTATCCGTATCCCGATGGTGACATGATGACACGTTGGTGCAAAGAAGTGATGGACGAATATCCCAATATGAATATTGTAGGCGAGGTACTTGTCACCAATCCTTTGGGAACTGCCTATTGGCAGCAGGGCAACCGTTTCAATCCGAAGAATACGGGCCTGAAATCGGTCATGGACTTTCATCTGCAGGCTATTGCCAGCAAGGCTTTTCACGAGGAGACCACGTGGAATACCGGTTTGCAGACCATTTTCGAGCATTTTGCCTACGATGGTTGTTATGCTGATGTGTATAATGTGATGCGCTTGTACGAAAATCACGATGTAGACCGTTTCTTGCCTGAACCACCCAAAGACCTGAACGCATACAAGCAGGCTGTTACGGTATTACTTACGGTTCCGGGTATTCCCCAGATTTTTTACGGACAGGAAATGTTGTTTAATGGTACGACTCAGAAGTTTGGTTTCGAAGGAATCCGTCCGGACATGACCGGCGGTTGGAAAGAAGACGAGAAAAGCCTGTTTGTGGCCGAAGGGCGGACACCGATGCAGCAGGAGGCTTATACCTTTATGCGTACGTTGCTGCAATGGAGGAAAGGCAGTGAGGTGATAGCACGTGGGAGTATGAAGCACTTTATGCCTCGCAATGGTATATATGTGTACGAGCGTGCTTGGCAAGGCCGACAGGTGCTGGTTGTACTGAATGGCGTCAGCCGCGATAATGAGCTTTCGCTGAACCATTATCGGGAAGTCATTGGCGATAAGCGTACCGGTGTAGATGTGATTACGGGCAAGACGGTTGAACTGAAAGATATGTTGAAACTTTCTCCCAAAGAAGTTCTTGTATTGGAACTAAAATAATATCGCTGTTTCTATCGACCATTATACAAGATTCCCTTGGCTGTTTCTTACGATTCGTGAGAGTTGGAGAGACGGGCAGGGGAATCTTCTTTAGTATGATGTAAGTGTTAATGATACAGTCGTTTTTAATAGATCAGTGGTGGAATGTGTGCCTGTTTCCCGTGTTTTGTTCGACATCACTTTATAAAACACTTGTACGGCTCGTGAACAACACTTGTGTGGCTCGCGAGGAACACTTGCACGGCTCGCGAGCCGTGCAAGTGTCCTACAAATGATTGAAAAACAATGGTGTATACAGAGGCTTGGATACCTTATCATAACTATTGGGGTGCAAACGTTTTCGTACTGTCTTCTTTCTTTTTCTGCTTCTTCTACAACTTATTCTCTTCGAGCTTGCTTACCTTTGGATAAAAATGCTAAGAATTTGATATTATGAGAATTATGGAACGGTACAAAATCTTTTTGTGGCGGTATTGGATCGCCATTTGTGTCGTGTTGGTATGTGCTTCCTGTTCCGACGACGACAAAGAGTTGCAGGAGTATCTGACACCGGTTTCCGGTAGTGAAACAATCTTCGATCAAGGCTTCAGTTTCGACGAAAATGCCTCTTCACAAAGCGTCAGCTTTGAAACGGGTCAGAGCTGGAAAGCTACGCTGACTGGGGTAAGCGATGGCTGGTGCACCATCAATCCGGCTTCGGGCGGAGCCGGAACGAACACCATAACCGTGTCGGTCGGCAAGAACGAAACGCAGGCTGCCCGTGTGGCCAAACTACTGATTGCCGCAGGCTCGCAAAGCAGGGAAATTTCTATTTCGCAATCGGCTCCGGTGCTAGTGGTGCCCGAAGGCCTGAGCTACAGTCCTGAGTCACCCGATGCTGATCAGCCACTGACCATTACTTTCAAGGCTTCTTCGCGCTCGGCTCTCTACGGATATACAGGCGATGTGTACGTACATATTGGCGTGGTGAACGAAGGTGCCTGGCTTTTTGTTCCTGCCGAGTGGAACGAGAACATTGCCAAATGCAAAATGACTGTATCGGGCAGTAATGTCTGGAGCATTACGCTGAGCCCTACCGTACGCGAATGGTTTGGCAGCGGAACGACACCGGTCAATCAACTGGGAATCGTTGTCCGCAGTGCCGATGGCAGCAAGAAAGGCATCGAAGAGGATTCGTTCGTACAAGTCACCGATTCGAAGTACGAAGGTTTCGTGCCCGGTGAAATAAAAGAGGCCACTTTGCCTGCAGGAGCCGTAGAAGGTATCAATGTCGTGGATAACTCGACCGTGACGCTGGTGCTTTACGATCGTGACAAGAACGGCAAGCATAAAGACTTTGCTCATGTGGTAGGTGACTTCAATAACTGGACGCTGAGTAACGATGAGAAGTCGCAAATGTATCGGGACAATGCTGCCGGCTGCTGGTGGATTACACTGACTGACCTACAGGCCGACAAAGAATATGCTTTCCAGTATTATGTCGGAACAAAAGACGGTGAAACCATCCGTCTGGCAGATGCCTATACCGAGAAAGTACTTGACCCGGACAACGATCCCTATATTCCCGCTTCTGTCTACGACGGAAATTTGACTTATCCGGAAGGTGGACGCGGCATTGTATCTACCTTTAAAATTAGCGGCGATACTTATACGTGGAAGGTGAACAATTTCCAGATAACAGAGCCTGGACAGCTGGTGATTTACGAAATGCACCTGCGCGACTTTACGACATCCGGTGATTTGAACGGAGCAATGGACAAAATCTCTTATCTGAAGCAGATCGGTGTCAATGCTATCGAACTGATGCCGGTGCAGGAATTTGACGGTAACGACAGCTGGGGCTACAATCCATGCTTCTATTTTGCTATGGACAAGGCGTATGGAACAAAGAACCGTTATAAACAGTTTATTGATGCCTGTCACGAGGCCGGTATGGCGGTCATCCTCGATGTTGTCTACAACCATGCTACAGGCAGTCATCCGTTTGCTAAACTGTATTGGGATAGCAGCAAAAACAAGACTGCGGCAAACAATCCGTACTTCAACGTCGATGCTCCTCATCCTTATAGCGTCTTCCACGATTTCAATCACGAAGAACCGTTGGTGCGCAAGTTTGTGAAACGCAATCTGCAATTCCTCCTCGAAGAATACAAGCTGGATGGTTTCCGCTTCGACCTGACCAAAGGTTTCACGCAGACAGCTTCGAACGAAAGTACAGCCTCTAATTACGATGCAAACCGTATAGCTATTCTGAAGGATTACAATGCTGCCATCAAGCAGGCAAAGAGCGATGCTTACGTCATTCTGGAGCATTTTTGCGATGCCCGCGAAGAGCAGGAATTGGCTGCCGACGGCATGCACCTGTGGCGTAACATGAATTACGCTTACTGCCAGACTGCAATGGGGTATAAAGAAGGCAGTGCCTTTAGCGGACTTTATGAGAAAACATACGGTTGGGTAGGTTTCATGGAAAGTCACGACGAAGAACGTATGGGGTACAAACAGAGCCAGTGGGGCGACGGTGTACTGGCTACAGACTTGGCCGCTCGTATGGACCAGTTGCAGTTGAATACGGCTTTCTTCCTCACTGTGCCTGGTCCGAAGATGATTTGGCAATTTGGAGAGTTGGGCTATGACTTCAGTATTAACAGCAATCAGGATGGAACAGCTGTTAGCGAAGAATACCGTACGCATCGCAAACCCATTCGTTGGGACTATCTGGACAATGCCGACCGGAAGGAACTGCACGATGTCTATGCACGCCTGATGACGCTGCGCAACGGTAATCCTGAACTGTTTGACGAGGGAGCCTTACTTGAATGGAAGGTAGGAGAAGCTGACTGGAACGACGGACGTTCGCTATTGTTAGAGAGTGTGGCTGGTAAACGGATTGTGGTAGTGGGCAACTTTACCCAGGCTGCCATCGATGTAGATTTCCCAGCTGAAGCTGGCAGTTGGAACAATTACTTTACCAGCGAGAAGGAAACGGTAGGTACTACAGTCAATGTACCGGCTCACGGTTATAAGGTATATACCAATTTTTGATATGTCTTTTTCATTCATAAATTTTATTCAGCACCCAGTTGAGCCACTTCCAGCGGAAGCGGAACCAACGGCGGGTGCTGATTTGTTTTCCGCCGAAACGTAGCACAAACTCCCGGTAGCCGTGTTTGCGGAAGGGTAGGCCGACGTCCATGAATTCCAAATGCCGGTAACCCCGTTGTTTGGCGTCGTCCAGAGCTTTCCATACGGCCAGGATGCCGGGATATTGCAAGGCATGAGTCTTGCGCATGCCTCCCGAGAACCAGAGGTAGGCATTGTCGTCCGAGTAGATACAGGCACTTCCTCCAATGATTTTGTCTTTGTAGATGACGATAAATATCCGGCTATGCTGGTCGTCCAGCATCTTGTTTGCGAGGTGCTGAAAGAAACTCATGCTGGGGAAGTGACGGCGTATTTTGGAAGAATAGACCTTGTGTAGCATCAGGGCGAACTGTTTGATCTCTTCGGAAGTATGCGCTTCTCTTACGTAAGCTCCGTTCTTCAGTCCTTTCTTGACTTGTCGGATGCGCGAAGGGCTGAAACGCTCTTCTACGCGGTCGACACTGTGCAGTGAGTTACGCACACGCAGCCAGTTGACGGCAAAGTAATGGTTGGCACGGAAAGCTTTGTAACCGAATAATGCGTTTTCGAGGTTACGGAACTCTATCAGAAAGGAGTCGCGCAAGGCTTCATCGGTCAGGCGCTTCAGCATGTCGCTGAAGATAGCTTCTTTATCAGACTGGGGATCAAAGTATTCTCCGGTGCCGTAGATTTCGCATCGTTTGATGATGGCAGGCGGAAAGAGACGGACACTTTTCCGCAGGGCTGCAAGCAGTTTGGCTATCGGACGGTCCTGTTCGCTGGCAACAATAAGGACAGGAGTATAGCCCGGCGTTGCTTCGTAGATGTGAAACAACTCCGTAGAGTGGAACGTATTGCTTCCGGGTAAGTCAGGAATCTGGTTCCCCCGATAATATGTTGTCAGTTTCAAAGGCATTGCTCGCAAATATAGAAAATAATCTTGTATCTTTGCACAAGTTTATTGCAAAAGAACGAAGAAGTCCAAACGGTAGATTTGCCTGATTGCTTCTTCATTATTATCGTTTATTTATGGAAAGTTTCAGTGAATTGATAAAGAATCGCCGCAGTATGCGGAAGTTTACATCCGAGGAATTGACTCAGGACGAAGTCGTTACGTTGATGAAAGCTGCACTGATGGCACCCACCTCCAAGCGGAGCAATTCGTGGCAGTTTATCGTGGTAGATGATAAGGAGACATTGAAGGAACTGTCTCACTGTAAGGAGCAAGCTTCACAATTTATTGCCGATGCAGCTTTGGCAGTAGTGGTTACGGCCGATCCTTTGGCAAGCGATGTGTGGATTGAAGATGCTTCAATCGCTTCTATCTACTTGCAGCTCCAAGCCGAAGATATGGGACTGGGAAGCTGCTGGGTACAGGTGCGCGAACGCTATACGGCAGCCGGAATGCCGTCGGACGAGTTTATCCACGGACTGCTGGATATCCCTTTGCAGCTGCAGGTACTCAGCGTCATTGCTATCGGTCATAAGGGCATGGAGCGTAAGCCTTTTGCCGAAGAACATCTGCAATGGGAGAAAATACATCTGAATAAATACGGAGGACAATAACGGTGAGTGCAGCGAAGGCAAATAATAACCGGGACACATACAAGGCAACCGCAATCACGCTGATCGTGTTCGGGATTCTTTATTTGGCGGACAAGCTGATACACTTCCGTTCCTTAGGATTGCCGTGGGTGATGAACAAAGATAATTTCCTGCTTTATACAGCGGTGATATTTCTGTTGTTCAAGCACGACAAATCCGTTGGTCTGGTACTTATAGGCTTGTGGTTGATACTGAACTTCAACCTGATAACAGCCTTGTTGGGTACAATGTCCGCTTATCTGCTTCCGCTGGCGTTGCTGGTGCTGGGAGCTATTCTCTATTGGTTGGCTACAAGATGAAAAAGAGTGTTGTATGGCAAGAAGAAGTATAGAAGATACGTCGATTGTGATGGTTGGAGCCGGCAATCTGGCAACCAATCTGGCTAAGGCCCTTTATCGGAAAGGATTTCGCATCGTTCAGGTATATAGCCGTACCCGTGAGTCGGCACAGGGACTGGCGCAGGTAGTGGAAGCTGAATATACAACCGATTTGACTGAGCTGGTGAAAGACGCCAAACTGTATATCGTTTCGTTGAAGGATGCGGTGCTGGTACAGCTGCTGCCCGATATTGTGGCAGGAAAAGAAAAGGCATTGTGGGTACATACGGCCGGCAGCATTCCGATGAGTATATGGGAAGGTCATGTAGAACGTTACGGAGTGTTCTATCCGATGCAAACGTTCAGCAAGCAGCGTGAAGTAAATTTCAGCCATATTCCCATTTTTGTGGAAGGCTCTTCGGCCGAAAACACTCAGTTCCTGAAAGAAGTGGCGGCCGCATTGTCGGTAAAAGTATTCGAAGCCTCGTCCGAACAGCGCAAGAGCCTGCATCTGGCAGCGATATTTGCCTGTAACTTTACGAACCATATGTATGCCTTGGCCGACAAGCTGTTGAAGAAGTACGATCTGCCTTTTGACGTGATGTTGCCTCTGATTGACGAGACAGCACGCAAAGTACACGAACTGGAGCCGAAGGCTGCACAGACAGGACCGGCCATACGTTTTGACGAGAACGTCATTAACGGACATCTGCAGATGCTGGCCGATGAGCCCAGAGTACAGGAACTATATCGGCTGATAAGCGAAAGCATCCATCAAAGTTCAAAAGAATAAAACTGGTCATTGTGAGTACGATAAATTACGATCTGAAAAAAATTAAGGCACTTCTGTTCGATGTAGACGGAGTGTTGAGTGCCAATGTAATACCGATGAGTGTGGAAGGCGAACCGATGCGCACGGTCAACATCAAGGACGGATATTCCTTGCACTTGGCCGCTAAGCAGGGAGTGTTGCTGGGCATCATCACCGGTGGCAAGACGGAAGCTGTGCGCAAGCGTTTCCTTTCGTTGGGGCTGGCTGCCGAAAACATTTATCTGGGTTCGTCAGTAAAGATTCACGACTATTGCGATTTCCGCGACCGTCATGGACTGAAGGATGAGGAAATACTGTATGTAGGCGATGACATCCCCGACCTGGAAGTGATGCGTATGTGCGGACTTCCCTGTTGCCCTAAAGATGCTGTGCCCGAAGTAAAAGCCGTTTCGCGCTACATATCTTATGCGGACGGTGGCTATGGTTGTGGTCGCGATATTGTAGAACAGGTGCTGAAGGTACAGGGACTGTGGCTGGCAGACGAGAAAGCGTTCGGATGGTAAATGCGTTCTAACGCTTCTTGTGAGCTCTCAGGTTTCATTCATTTCTTTAAACTTCATTATTCAATCTGCTTATGTTGGAGAATCTGAAAAAATACAAAGTGATATTGGCCAGCAATTCGCCCCGTCGCAAGGAGTTATTGTCGGGACTTGGTATCGATTACGAGGTTCGTACCTTGCTGGATGTAGACGAATCTTATCCGGAGTCGCTGCAAGGGGCAGACATTCCTCTGTACATTTCGAAAGAAAAAGCTGATGCCTACCGGGCACTGTTGCAGCCGGGCGAGCTGATGATAACAGCCGATACCATTGTCTGGCTGGACGGACGGGTATTGGGTAAACCTAAGGATCGGGAAGATGCGTTACAGATGCTTCGGGATATGTCGGGACGTACACACGAGGTGTTTACCGGAGTCTGCATTACGACTACCGACTGGCAACGTAGCTTTGCTGCACAGACCGAGGTACGTTTTGCCCAACTCACAGAAGAAGAGATTACTTATTATGTCGACCGTTATCAGCCCATGGACAAAGCCGGTTCGTATGGCGTACAGGAATGGATTGGCTTTATCGGAGTGGAAAATATTTCTGGCAGTTATTTCAATATTATGGGGCTTCCGGTGCAACGGCTGTATCGTGAACTGAAAGCAATTGTGTAAATAGTTGAAAGGCTGTATGTGAGCAAGCTGACAAGGATTCTGTAGTCTTGTCAGCTTGTTTTCGTTGACAGCCTGTCTAAAAAGATAGAATGTATGGATACTCGTTACGAAGAGCGGCTTGGCACCGATCCGATGCTTCCGCTGATATTCCGTATGGCTTTGCCTGCGGTTGCAGCCCAGTTGGTCAATTTGCTTTATACGTTGGTGGACCGTATGTATATCGGTCACATTCCAGGCATTGGTACCGATGCGCTGGCTGGAGTAGGAGTGACCAGTTCTATCATTATTCTGATTTCTTCTTTCTCTTCCATTGTAGGCGGAGGAGGGGCACCGCTGGCATCCATCGCTTTGGGACAGAATCATCGCGAACGCGCCGAGAAGATATTGGGTAACGGGTTTGTGCTGCTGATATTGTTTGCAGTCATCACCTCTTCCATTTCCTATATCTTTATGGAACCTATTCTGCTGGCTATCGGTGCTTCGGCCAATACGTTGCCCTATGCGGTCGATTACCTGTCGGTTTATCTGTTGGGAACGCTGTTTGTCGAGACGGTGGTAGGACTGAATCTGTTTATCAACTGTCAGGGAAGGCCGGGCGTAGCTATGTGTTCGGTTATCATTGGAGCGGTGCTCAACATAGTGCTGGATCCCTTGTTTATCTTTGTCTTCGATATGGGAGTGAAGGGGGCGGCACTGGCTACCATTCTGTCGCAGGCGTGCAGTGCGGTGTGGGTATTGCGTTTCCTGACTTCGCAGAAAGCTTCCTTACGGTTGGAACGCCGTTATATGAAGTTAGATCGCCGCATTGTAGGAGCTACTTTGGCACTGGGACTTTCTCCTTTCATTATGGCCAGTACGGAAAGTCTGGTAGGCTTTGTTCTGAATGGCAGTCTGGAGCGTTATGGCGATATTTACGTCAGTGCGCTGGCGGTGATGCAGGCAGCCATGCTGTGTGTCAGTGTGCCATTGACCGGTTTTGCGCAAGGATTTGTGCCTGTTGCCAGTTACAATTACGGACATGGCGACCGCGAACGGGTGAAGGCCTGTTTCAAGGTAGCAGTGACAGTGATGTTCCTTTTCAACTTTGTACTGGTGTTGCTGATGATTCTTTTCCCTACAGTCATTTCAGCGGTCTTTACCAATGATGTTCGCCTGACTGAAACAGTATCACGCTCGATGCCGATATTCCTAGGTGGAATGACTATTTTCGGTTTGCAGCGTGCCTGTCAGAATATGTTTGTGGCCTTGGGGCAGGCGCGTATTTCTATCTTTATAGCTCTATTGCGTAAAGTGATATTGCTGGTACCCTTGGCCTTGTTGTTGCCGCGGTGGATGGGAGTAACGGGTGTTTTTGCAGCCGAAGGCATTTCCGATGCAGTAGCCGCCATTTGCTGTACGCTGATTTTTGTATTTTCTTTCCCTCGGATATTGGCGAAGATGAAATTATAGCCTGTTTTTTGCCCAGTTAGGAAAAAAATATTCCCCAGTTAGGAAAAAATTATTGCCTAACTGGGGAAAAATTATTGCCTAACTGGCCTGAAACGAACGCATCCTTTCGCCTGTTGCCGACAGTAGGTTCGGATTAGATTAAATCCAGCACCAGCGGAATATCTTCGGAAGCGATGCCCTGTTTCAGCAGGGTTTCTTTATCTTTTAGGAACACTTCGAGGAAAGCCTCCTTACCACCGAGTTCCAGAATGGATTTTTCGTAGTATTCACATGTCTTTTCCAGGTTCCCCAAGCTCCAGGCTACGTGGCCGGCGTTCAGGTAATCGGTAGCAGTTGGTTTGGCAGCAATTACTTTCTCGTAATGCTTCATGGCTTGCTGGTATTTGCCACTGACGAACGAACACCAGCCGATGGCACGCCAGGCTTTCAGACTGTTGTTTTCCATGAAGTCCAGCTTGAAGAACTGTTGAAGGGCTTCGTCGTAACGTTCTTGTTCGGCCAGACAACTGCCGATAGCAAAGATGATATTTTTGTTTTCGGGTTGTATGCTTTCAGCCTTTTTGTAGTATTCAAGGGCCGAGGCATAATCGCCACACTGACGGTAGCAGACTGCCAGATGACGTATGGTCCATACGTGGTCCGGTTTCAGCACATCCGCTTTCCGATAGACTTCAATAGCTTCCTTGTAGCGTTTTTCTTTTTGTAGGCTGTAGCCTGCTTTCTGGAAAAGGTCGGCATCTGCATGGTTGTTGTCAATCAGATCGAGATAGATCTGCAAAGCCTCTATGGGATGTTCCTGGGCAAAGTAGAAATCGGCTATGGCCTTTTGCAGTTCGGGCTTTCCCAATATCTCTTTCAGTGCCGGAATCTTGTGTAAAGCGATGTCCTCTTTAAGCGGGTCGCGGAACTCGCTTCTGCGCTGATTGAGTTTGAAGAAACGATAAATGTCGTGTATATAAAGATTGCTGATGGTTTCCGGTTGTTCGCTCCGCTGGGAGTATTGGTTGATCTGGTCCTCCATAGCCTCGCTTATCCCCTGTACATTCATCTGCTGCAACATCTGCTGGCGCTGTTGAGAAGGGAGACTTCCCATCATGAGGCAAAGCGAATATTTGTCGCTGTTGCAATAATTCCCTACCCGTAGGATGAAAGAAAGCGTGGAGCTCTCATTGTCCAGATTCAGACCATATATGTTGACGATGCTAGAGTGGCGCTTGTCGAAAGGAAGGAACCAATTGTAAGGTTTCTGAAAGAAAGGATAGCTTTTCAGATGGGCAAAGGTGCTCATGTTGATATCAGCTCCCGACATCTGGAGTTCGTTCATCTCGCGCATTTTATTCTCGAATTCGGGCTGGTTGATGACCTTTTCCCAATCCGGATTCCGGTCGTTGTCCTCGGACGAGTTTTCGAGGTCGAATTTCATGATGTTGCTGACTGCATTTGCGTTTTTTATCATTTCAAGAATGATTTCCTCCTGCATCTTCTTGTTAATCTTGTCAGTCTCCTTGCTGTACAGCAACTGCATGTAGACGCGGTTCAGCTGTTTGCCGAAGTTACCGTTTTCGTCGAGCAGGGATAGACGGGCTGTCAGATCGGGATAGAGGGAGATGCGGTCGGGATGACAGTGCAGAATGATGGCGATGCCGACCAATGCCCGTTGGTTGACTTGCGTATCAGCATGCGTGTAGGCATCCATCAGCCAAGATAGCTTACGTGCGTCGAAACATTCTATCAGGCTGAGAGTAACCATACTGGTAAACAGGCACAAGTCGATAGATGAGATCAGTTCCGATTTCAGATAGAGTTGGGCTTCTGCCGCCTCTGTAGTAGTCCAGGCACTGTTTCCCCATGTAGACAATGCAATGTCTTGTTGAGCTGTTTCGTGACGTTCGATGACTTTGTTGATGGTCTTCATGTCGCTGGGATTCAGCAGGCTGACAGCCATGTCGTCGGTGTAGGCTTCCAGTTCCTTCAGTATCTCGCCCGGACTTTGTACCGGTACGGGATATTTGCATCCTTTACGCAGCCAGATGTAATAGCGCGATGAAACGTTTTCCAGCAGACTGAGCCGTGTCTGGTCGGCAATTTCCCAGGTTTCGGCCAGCAGGCGTGTGTACAGTTTGTGCCTTTCGGGGTCCTCGGTACCCTGTTTCATGTATTGCAGCATGTACTGGTAGGAGGTCTGTGCCTGTTCCAGCCGGTTCTGAAGTTCCCAGTTGTTGGCATTCCACAGGAAAGCCTGCAGTTGCGACTGGGCTTCTTTCAGGCGTTTCTGTTTCAGCAGAAGGACGATATGATTGTATTGCTCTTGTATGTTTTTCTCGTTCATATATAGGGAATATTTTCTTGTATGATTATATATGTTGCAAATATACAAAAAGGATGCCAAAAAACACTTGCTTAGAATCTGACTTGTATCTGGGCTTGTATCAGGTTGGAACTTTCTCCCTTGTGACGGTCGCAGTACGTATATTGTGCCTGTACACGGCATTTGGGGTAGAACCAGTATTGCAGCCCTGCCACGTAGTTGGTTTGTTTGTCTGCCGCAGTCTTGTTTTTGTTGAGGTAGTCATACGAAGCGATGACGTCCAGTTTGGGCAATACGTGAACCGATGCTGTGCAATAATATCCTTCGCTTTTGACGTTTCCGTCTTTTCCTGCCAGATATTCGGTGCGGATGTCAACCGGAGTGGTGGTAATCGTGGCACCTGCCGACCAGCGGTTGCGTGTATAGTTTTCGCCTATACCGACTTCGGGATTGTAGGCAGAGGCGGCAACGGCGTGTCCCTTTCCTTTTATAAACGAACCTCCTGCCGACAGCCATTTCAGCGGATGGAAGATGAGGCGGCCTACGATGTCTTTCTGGTTGTTCAGGTCTTTTTTGTTGATGCCTTGTCCGTTCATTACAGCCAGGTTGTAGCTTATCAGCTTGTCGAAGAGGTCACCGTATACCATCAGTCCCAGGTCGCGACCACTGTTTGAACCATACAGAGGATCGCTGCCGTCGATACCGGCCAGGTAGTTGACAGACTGTGCATAGCAGTTGATCAACTCTACATAGCAGGGCGATATAGGATTCTCGAAAGTATACATGGTTTTGAACTGTCCGAGCCGGACTTTGATTTCGGGCAGAAACTTGTATTCAGTGTAAGCTTCGAGTATTTTTCCTGTATTGGCAAAACTGTACATGAAGTAGCACAACCATTTGTCGGTTATCTGGCCGCTTGCCATGAAGATGACGCGTTTGATGTCGAACGTGTTGCTCCCTCCATTCTGGTCGTCATAGGTGTAACCGACTTGCGCATATCCCTGCAGGGTAATGCGTTCTTTCAGAGTGTTTATTACTTCGTTTGCTGTTTTTGTATTTTCCTGTGCTTTGAGTGTGTATCCTCCGCATAACAGAAGGAGGCAGGAAAGCAGGATGTGTTTCATACGTAAAGATATAAATTAAAAAAGGCAACTCTTTTTTCAAAGAGCTGCCTTGGGGTATGAATAGATTGACTTTTATTCGTTGATAGCAGCAATACCCGGAAGAACTTTGCCTTCGATAGCTTCGAGCAATGCACCACCACCAGTAGAAACGTAAGATACGCCTTGAGCCAGACCGAACTTGTTAACACAAGCTACAGAGTCGCCGCCACCTACCAGTGAGAATGCGCCGTTCTTGGTTGCTTCTACGATAGCTTCACCTACAGAACGTGAACCGTGAGTGAAGTTTTCGAATTCGAATACACCTGTAGGACCGTTCCACAGGATAGTCTTGGAACCTTTGATTACTTCAGCGAATGCTTTTTCACTCTCAGGACCTATATCCAGACCTTCCCATCCGTCAGGAATTTCGTTTACTTTGCAGAACTTGGTGTTAGCATCGTTCGAGAAAGAGTCAGCAATCTTGGCATCTGTAGCCAGTACCAGATTAACGCCTTTTTCTTTGGCTTTCTTCATCAGATCCAATGCCAGTTCCAGCTTGTCATCTTCGCAGATAGATACACCGATCTTACCGCCCATAGCTTTGGTGAAGGTATATGTCATACCACCAGTGATGATCAGGTTATCAACCTTGTTCAGCAGGTTTTCGATGATTTCGATCTTAGAAGAAACTTTCGAACCACCCATGATGGCTGTAAACGGACGGTGAATGTCGTTCAATACTTTATCAACGGCCTTCACTTCTTTTTCCATCAGGTAACCGAACATCTTATTGTCTTTATCGAAATATTTAGCAATCAGTGCCGTAGAAGCGTGTGCACGGTGAGCTGTACCGAATGCGTCGTTTACGTAGCAGTTGGCATAAGAAGCCAGTTTCTTTGTGAATTCTTTCTGGCTCTCTTTTACAGCTTTCTTGGCAGCAGCCTTTTCTTCGTCAGAAGCATCTTCGGCCAAACCACGCGGTTTGCCTTCTTCTTCGGCATAGAAACGGAGGTTTTCGAGCAACAGTACTTCACCCGGTTGCAGAGCGGCAGCCTTAACGGCAGCTTCTTCACCCATACAGTCGTTAGCAAATTGTACTTCAACACCCAACAGTTCAGACAAGTGTTTCAGGATGTGCTTCAAAGAGAACTTATCGGCTACGCCTTTCGGACGTCCCAGGTGAGAACCGATAATAATACTACCACCGTCGGCCAAAATTTTCTTCAGCGTAGGAAGAGCGGCACGCATACGAGTGTCATCTGTGATGTTGAAGTTTTCGTCCAGGGGTACATTGAAGTCCACGCGAACGAATGCCTTTTTTCCGGCAAAGTTAAATTGATCAATTGTCATAATCTCTATATTTATTTAAAAGTGTTACTTTCTTTTTTCCGGCAGAGATGCGTTACTGGCTGCACTTTGGCAGGCCTGTATTTGGTCTCTCTTTTCTTTTTGCCGCAAAGTTAGCATTTATTTTTTTTCTTTTGTACGAATAAATGTTATTTTATTTGTCTCTGTTTCCGCTCTCTTTGCTTACTTTATACTTTGAGCAATAATATTTGCACAGCAGTTGCAGCCCGCATTCCTCGCACCGGGGAGTACGCGCCTGGCAGATGTAACGTCCGTGCAGGATGAGCCAGTGGTGGGCAATGGGGATGTCTTCGGCAGGAATGTTCTGAGTCAGTTCCTTCTCGACACTGAAAGGGGTGGTGCAACGGTCGGGAACCAGACCGAGCCGGTGGCTGACACGGAACACGTGGGTGTCGACAGCCATGGCAGCTTTGTTGAATACGACCGATTGGATGACGTTGGCTGTTTTACGGCCCACTCCGGGCAGTTTGATGAGTTCGTCCAGTGTGTCGGGAACCTGACTGTTAAAGTCCTTGACCAGCATCTGGGCCATACCTACCAGATGCTTGGCTTTGTTGTTGGGATAGGACACGCTGCGTATGTAGTCGAAGACAACTTCGGGCGTTGTTGCAGCCAGTGCTTCGGGGGTCGGGAAGTCGCGAAACAGCGGAGGCGTTATCAGGTTGACACGCTTGTCGGTGCACTGTGCCGAAAGTATGACGGCTATCAGCAGTTCGAAAGGATTGCTGTAGTGCAGTTCGGTTTCGGCTATTGGGCGGTTCTCGCGAAACCAGGCTAATATCTTTTCGTAACGTTCTTTTTTTCTCATATATATTGGATGGCTTTGGAGTGAAATCTCTGTTGCTGTCTGCTTATCTTAATTTATTCTTGTGATAGTGCGGAGACACTTTCAGGTGGAAATAAAGAGTCGACACGATGGTGAGGCATGCGCCGAACAGATAAGCCTTGTCGAAGGTACTGATTTCGGCAATGTATCCTCCTGCCAGCATTCCGATGCCGATACCTACATCCCACGAAGTCAGATAGGTGGAGGTAGCTGTTCCGCGTTGGCTGTTGGGAGCCAGATTGACGAAAAGCGTATTGTAGGCGGGAAACATGATGCCGAAGCCGATGCCCAGCATCAGGGCTATCAGAAAGAAGAGGACAGTGCATGCATCACTATTCCAGCGGATGATGTAGACACATGCCGCCAGCAGGAAAAAGCTGACAATGACGACATACAGTCCTGCGGCAATGACTTGTGTTATTTTTCCTCTGTCTACCAGCTTGCCCGAGAAGAGACGCGACACGGCCATACCAACGGCCATGAAGGTGAAGAAGAACCCGGTAGATGCCTGGATGTCGATCTGTTTGGCGTACATGGCTACGTAGTTGGTAGTCATACCGTAGGGGATGGACAGCAGCAACAGGCTGATGCCTGCCGGAAGACCTTTCAGCAGAATAAAGCGGTCGAGCGAGATGGGTTCGCGCTTGACGGGGGGCTTGTAGGGAGTCTTTACGGCCGAAGCACACAGCATACCGGTCAGGCAGGAGCCTAACGAACAGCAGAATATGATGGGGTAAGAGACACTGGCATCGTGTAGGAACAGTCCTGTCATGGGGCCGATGGACATGGCGATGTTGTTGGCCAGTCCGTAGTAACCCAGTCCTTCACCGCGGCGCGAGGAGGGCATAATGTCGATGACGATGGTGTTGCCGCCTACGGTAACCATGCCGAACGATACGCCGTGGATAATGCGGAAGAGGATGAACAGGGTAAGTGTGCCTGCTACCAGATAACCTGCAAACATGGCAGTAAAGATGAAATAGGCCAGTAGATACAATGGCTTGCGGGCAAAAGTATCGAGCAGGTAGCCGGAGAAAGGGCGAATGCACAAGGCCGCGATGGTGTAGCACGACAAGACAACACCAATGGTGGCTTTGTTGGCCTGAAATACTTCCGCCAGGTAGAAGGGAAGTACCGGCATCAGCAGCCAGAAGCCGAAAAACAACAGAAAGTTGGCCGCAAGGATAAAGCAATAACTGGGGGTAACGAGCCTGTCCTTCATGTGTGTGAAAAAAATGTTTTAGGCACGAATTATACGAATCTCACGGTTGCCATGTCGGAAGGGGAGGCAACACGGTGTTTTTCGTGTAATTAGTGCCTAATGAAAAATGAAAAAGAATGTGTTGAACGAGATTTCTCGGTTATTGTGCCGCCTCAAACTCTTTCAGGAAACGGACATCGTTTTCCGAGAAGAGGCGCAAATCGTTGACGCGGTACTTCAGGTTGGCGATACGTTCGATACCCATACCGAGGGCATAGCCGCTGTATACCTTACTGTCAATTCCGTTCAGTTCCAGTACGTTGGGGTCTACCATTCCGCATCCCAGAATCTCTACCCAGCCCGTGTTCTTGCAGAACGGACAGCCTTTTCCGCCACAAATGTTGCAACTGATGTCCATTTCGGCACTCGGTTCGGTGAAGGGGAAGTAGGACGGACGCAGACGAATCTTGGTGTCGCTACCGAACATTTCCTGAGCGAAGAGCAGCAACACCTGCTTCAGGTCGGTGAACGATACGTTCTTGTCTACGTACAGGGCTTCTACCTGATGGAAGAAAGCGTGTGCACGGTAGCTGATGGCTTCGTTGCGGTATACACGTCCCGGACAGATGACGCGGATGGGCGGTTGTGTCGTTTCCATCACGCGGCTTTGTACGCTCGACGTGTGCGTGCGCAGGATGACGTTGTGCGTAACATTTCCTTCGTTGTTTTCGATGAAGAATGTATCCTGCATATCGCGTGCCGGATGGTCTTCGGCAAAGTTCATGGACGAGAATACGTGCCAGTCGTCTTCTACCTCGGGACCGTCGGCGATGTTGAATCCCATGCGTGCGAAGATATCAATGATTTCGTTTTTTACAATGGAAAGCGGATGGCGTGTACCCAGCTTGATGGGGTAGGCCGAGCGTGTCAGGTCGAGGTTGTCGCAACCCGTATTCTGGCTTTCGAATTGTTCTTTCAGCGCAGCGATTTTTTCTTGGGCTTTGTTTTTCAGTTCGTTCAGTTTCATACCTACCTCTTTCTTCTGTTCGGCGGGTACGTTGCGGAAGTCTGCCATCAGTTCGTTGATGGCTCCCTTCTTGCTGAGGTATTTGATGCGGAGCACTTCGAGTTCCTCAGCATTAGCGGCTTTCATTGCTTCTACTTCTTGCAGAAGCTGTTCGATTTTAGCTATCATAGTTATTATCTTATGTTATTCCTAAAGTAAAAAACGATGCAAAGATACAATTTTATTACGATATAGCTTGTCTTGGGGCCGTTAATTTTGTGCAAGTGTGAACTTACGCTTCGGATGCTCTTTAGTTTTGGTATTGGTTTTGTCTACCCGTCAGGATGTCAAAATCTCGCAGAAAGGAAAATCGATCCGTCTGGAAGGAATCTCTCCGGTGGCCGATGACCTGACTGTCATTGCAGTAGTACTCGACAGCAATGTACGGGATTGAATCGGAAACTTTTACTGTAACGTGAGTTCGATATAAAATCAAAAAAAAGAAAGTTGTCTGTCATT
>OGEZ01000024.1_pt1 | contig 188089 bp, 138 predicted proteins | sample 1570831 | NCBI WGS metagenome assembly OGEZ01 (sample SAMEA2582059, study PRJEB24529) | metagenome | biome: Human gut stool | place: China | collected 2011 | reverse complement strand
TTGGAAGTTTGGGTGAGTGGCTGAAACCAGCAGTTTGCTAAACTGCCGTACGGGTTACCGTACCGGGGGTTCGAATCCCCCAGCTTCCGCGTAGATAACAAATGAAGAGCACATGGCGCTTTCGTCTAGTGGCCTAGGACGCGGCCCTCTCACGGCTGAAACACGGGTTCGATTCCCGTATGCGCTACAATCGTTTATTGGAAGTTTGGGTGAGTGGCTGAAACCAGCAGTTTGCTAAACTGCCGTACGGGTTACCGTACCGGGGGTTCGAATCCCCCAGCTTCCGCAGGGACACCTCACAGGCGCAAAGCCTGTGGGGCGTTTTTGTTTTCGTTTGGATGCATCTTCCGGAAAAATTTTGTATCTTTATCCCGTAATCTTTTAATGTCATGGAATTGTCCGATTGGTTCAAGGGATTTGAGGATGGAGTGTCCCGCTTGTCGCCCGAACAGCGGGAGGTTTTCTTTTCAGCGTGCGGCGAGCACTGCGTAAAAAGCGGAACGCTTCAGGTTTATAGGGAATTGCATGCGAAGGCGGGCGGTGACCTGGATGTCTTTTTCCTGCAGGCCAATGAGCTTCCGGGAGTAAAGGCTGAAATTGTGGAGAAGGATTCCCTTTATCATTTGTATTTCATGGAATGTACTTGCGGCTTGTTCCGCCGGGGATACGTTTCAACGCCTTTGCTTTGCGAGTGTTCCAGGCAGAGCATTCTTTATGTGCTGCATTCGTTGTGGAAGGACCGGAGATTCCGGGTGACAATTTGCGGCTCCATTTTGCGGGGAAGTCCTTGTTGCAAGATGAAGATTGAAGCAGGGATGTCCGGGCAAAAGGCCGTATGATTTCAATTAGCAATGTTTTTCCGATGGCAATAGTAAGGTCTGTGTTCATATGGATTTGTTTTGTTCCGGCGGCCATTCTCAATGGGGGACTGCGCGAACATGTGCTGAATGGCATTTTAGGCGAGCGGCTGGCATTGCCCTTGAGCGGAATCCTGCTGAGCGGATTTATCTTTCTGATCACGTGGTTCCTGTTTCCGCGGATGGGCGCTTTCAGCAAGAAAGACTGCTTCAAGACGGGGCTGCTATGGATGTTTATGACCGTTCTGTTCGAGTTTGCGTCGGGGCTGGCGCAAGGCTGTGCTTTTGCTGAGCTGCTTGCGGCTTACAATCCGGCGACGGGCAATCTGTGGATACTTGTTGTGCTTTCTACGCTGCTTTCACCGGTGATTGCGGGCATGAAAAAAGGCAGAAAGGCTGGAGTGTAAGCCACAGGCACCGGTAGGGTTGTTTGCCGGGAAGCAATGCCCTGCAATCCTATTGCATCCTTTCTGTCTGTCCGGAAGATTTGGAGATCCTTTTCTGCCTTTCCTTTGGAATAAGAAACGGGATGCCTGTTCAGACATGGCCGTTCTCGATTTTAGAACGTTCTTGCCTGTATGCGATATTCGTTCGGCGTGCATCCCGCCACTTTCTTGAACAGCCGGCTGAGGTGATGCGGGTACTGAAATCCTACTTCATAAGCTATTTCGCTGACCGTCTTGTCGGTTTCCAGCAGCCGGTCTTTTACCTTGTTGATAACGGCCAGGTGGATATGTTCGATAGCGGATTTGCCTGTCTGCTTCTTTACGAGATCGCCGAAATAATTGGCGGAGAAGTGGAGCTGGTCGGCGCACCACGCAACGGAAGGAAGTCCCAGCTGCTCTGGCTTCGGCGATTCAAAGTAGTCTGAGAGCAATGCTTCGAAACGTGCAAGCACATCGGTGTTGATAGCTTCGCGGGTAGTGAACTGCCGGTCGTAGAAACGGAGGCAATGATTCAGCAGGACTTCGATGTTTGAAATGATGATGCTGCGGCTGTGCTTGTCGATGGCATGCTGGAGCTCTTCTTCTATCTCGCTGAAGCAGTTGAAGATGGTTTGCCGTTCGCGTTCAGACATGTGCAGGGCCTCGTTCACTTCGTATGAGAAGAACGTGTAGTCTTTCATCCTGTGTGCGAAAGACGTGCCGCGTATCAGGTCGGGATGGAAGAGCAGGGCATAGCCTTGCGGATGCGGCGTTTCTCCGTCATCGTCAATTCCGCCGATTTGTCCGGGGGCGATGAACACGAGCGTGCCTTCCTGGTAGTCATATTTGCTGCGTCCGTAAGTCAGAGGCCCGTGAATTTTCTCTTTCAAGAAAATGGCATAGAAGCCGAAACACTTGCAGCGGTGCTTCAATACCGCTACTTTCGAGAAGTCCACAAAGCTGACCAATGGATTCAGTGTTTCCAGTCCGAGAAACTCATTGTAGTCATGTATCGTCTTCAAGTTCAATATTTCGCTCATATCTTCGTGCTTTTGCGGTTAGACTATTCCAAAGATATTGATTTTATTTCGGTTGGATGAGCAGCAGTGTGCTTTTCCGTAGAATTGGTATGAGATTCTGTAAAATGGGTTTGCCGTGCCTCCGCCGTCGCTTCCTCCGTCAGGCTTGGCGGTGCAGCTGGGCAATGCTGGAAAGAACACTTGCCCGAAAATTCAGCGAGTCTGTAAAATAGGTGTTATTTTCTGTAATTTGTGTATGGACGCACTTGTTGGCACGGCTTATTTTTGCATTGTCAGAATACCAGCCAGAAACAAGCATGAGTATGGAAACATTCGATTTGAGAAACAGGCGGCTGTGCCGGTGCCGGGCGATGGAGCTTGTCGGGCATTTCCGCCGGAGTGCAGACATACGGCTGGGACGGACGGAGCAAAAAATGTTTAGTCAATATAAAAGAGCTGATGATGAAAACGGAAAGTGGCAATAGAATCTCCCGGCGTTCCGCTCTCAAGCGCATGGGGCTGCTTGTGGCAGGGGCGGCAGCGTTAGGGATGCCCGCATTGACATCGTGCGGTGAGGAAACCCGAAAACGCATTATCCTTTACTTTACAGGAACGGGAAACTGTCTTTATGTGGCGCGCGAACTGGCGGATGAGCATACCGAACTGCTCAGTATCCCGCAACTGGTGAAGCAGGGGCGTTATGCGTTGGAGGCAGACGAGATCGGCATCGTTTATCCCGTCTACGGGCACATGCCGCCCAACATGGTGCGTGAGTTTATCAAGAAAGCCCAACTGAAGGCGAAGTATAAGTTTGCCGTACTGACATACGGCAACCGTAAGTGCAGTTCTGTTGAGATATGGGACGAGGTGTCCCGGAAGGCCGGATGTCCTTTCGATTACATCACGACCATGATTATGGTGGACAATTGGCTGCCTAATTTCGACATGAACGAGCAGGTGAAGATAGACAAGCACATTCCGGAAAGCCTTGAACGCATCCGCGCCGACCTTGCAGAGCGGAAACGCTGGCACGAATCGGTGACGGAGCTTGAACGTCAGCAGCATGCCGGTTTCCTGCAGGCTTCAGGAGTGGATCCGGAAACGGGTTTCCTGCTGCATAGCCAGGATGCCTTTGCGATAACGGACGACTGCATCGATTGCGGCATTTGCACGGAAGTTTGTCCGCGCGGAAACTATTCCCTGACCTCTGAAGGCGTGAAGACGGAAGGTGATTGCGAGTTCTGTTTTGCCTGCATCCACAATTGTCCGCAGAAAGCGATTCGATTTAAGCAAATGAAAGAGGTGAATCCCAACGCCCGCTACCGCAACGAGCATGTGTCGTTGTGGTGCATTAAAGAATCGAACAGGCAATAATCGGCGGGAAAGCAGAAAGCCGGCCTTGGGGGATTTGCCGTGAGATCGGCAAGCCCCCGGGGAGGCATGCTGTTGTCCGGACGTTCGTCTTCGTGGGGGAGGAAGTTCTCTTTCGTTTTGTTGAAAACATCATTTCTTTTCCGGAACAGGCTGGAATTTGTATATTTGTACATCATGTTAAAACATAATCTTCTGTTTATTAGCTATTTGTTGTTTGCATATGTCTATGTATGACATGCTCTTGTTTGTCGGCTATTGGCTAACTTTGCAATCAAAAATAGTGCATTTATGGAAAGAAAAAGTTTTACATGCCGTTTGGCCGGGCCAGTCTTGTGTGCCGTTATTCTTCTTATGGCTTCGTGTACTGACGATATGGACCAGCCACGCTTGTCGGACCATATATTGTTTACCTCAGAAATTCAGAATGCCTGGTCTTCTTCTGCAGCCTCCGGAGCAGCCAAGTCGCGCTCGTCTGTTTCCGTAATGCAGGCAGAAGGGATTTCTCCTCTTTATTTGCATACCCTTTGCGCCGACAGTATAAAGATGGTGTCTTTGAGTGACACGCTTCCTGCCACCCGTTTCACGCCGGTGAATCAGAATAACATGTACGACACGTTCGGAGTATTCGCTTATGCGTATACCACCTCATGGGACAGTTCCCAAAGCCCGAACTACATGTATGATGTATCTGTTAGCAGAACAGGCAAGTCATGGATGCCGTCTTCTGCTCATTACTGGCCGGGAAGCGCTTACAAGATGAAGTTTTTTGCCTATGCTCCCAAAGGTGTTGCCGCCTATCAGTTGTCGGAACAGGACGCCGGGGTTCCTGCGATAACCTGCATGGTTCCGGAAAGTGTGGCCGACCAGCAGGATCTGTTGGTGGCTGCCTCGGACGAGGTGAGCGGAAATTCCGGCAGCGCGGTGAATCTGACTTTCCGCCATGCACTGACAGCGGTAAGGTTTGTGTGCGGCCGCGATATGAAGGCAGGAACGGTAAAGAGCGTGGCACTCAAAGGAGTAAACTCCACAGGTACTTACAGTTTAGGTTCGGATAGCTGGAGCCGTATCGGTTCTCCCAAAGATTTCGTCCAGACATTGAACAAGACTGCTGACGGAACCGACAGCCAGGAAATCACGGCCGGTGCACAGACCTTTATGATGATTCCTCAAACCCTTCCCGATGACGCTTTCATTGAAGTGGTGTTTAACGACGGAAAGGCTGACCATACCTTGACGAGCAGCCTGAAAGGTACCTCATGGCCTATGGGAAAGACGATAACCTATAAGATTTCCACCACGTCAATCAACTGGGAATACACACTGTCTGTCCTTCCTCCGGGGACTTACAGCTTCAAGGGAGGAAGTTCAGCGTACAGCATAACCAGCTACAGGGAAAATTCCGTGACGAAAGAACCGGTCAGCTGGCAGGCTGAATTTTCTACTGACAGTGGGAAGACATGGAAACCGACAAAGCCCGACTGGTTGTCTGCTTTTTCTTCCGGAAATACCGGAGAAGGCAGCCTGACAGCCGTTGCTTATGCGGCGACTGTAGCCCCTCAGACTGGAAGCAGCGAAAGCTCCCATACCGATGAGCTAAGGAGGCGTCCGAGCAAAGGAAGCAAAGGCGTGCCCTACAATCTTTCAAATGATAGAGGGGAGGCGGCCATACAGAATACGGCCAACTGTTACGTTGTCAGTGCTCCGGGAGATTACTGTTTCCCGCTGGTTTATGGGAATGCAATCAAAGGGGGCGCGGATAACAGATCGGCGTATTTCTATGATTTTGACGCTGAATTCGTGCTCAAGAATTTTATAAACCATCTGGGCGCTCCCGTCCGTTTTCCCAAAATCTACGAAAATGTGGGATGTGAAGCCCGGTCATGCAAGCTGTTGTGGCAGGACGCTCCGGGACTGGTGTCGGATGTTGCCCTGTATGATAACGGGCATTCAGTCCGATTCACTGTAGGCAAGGCCACCATCCAGCAGGGAAATGCGGTTGTTGCTGTTTTTGATGCCGGCGGAAACATCATGTGGAGCTGGCATATCTGGGTGACGGACACCGATGTGCAGGCAACCAAAAAGGTGGTGAACGCGGACGGCATTCCTTGCCAGATGATGGCAGTAAACCTGGGATGGTGCGATGGAGAGCATGTCACTTTCGCAAGGAGGGAATGCCGGGTTCGCATCAAGGCGGGCGAAGAGGTCCGGACATTTGCCATCGTTCAAGATCCTTTCGAACTGGATTATGGCGGCAACAGTCCTTATTTCCAGTGGGGGCGAAAAGATCCTCTCTATCCGGGAGATATCGGTACGCTGGAAACGAAATATTGGTATGACGGAAACGGCCGGATTTCTAACGACAATCCCCTTACGTCCGTTAGTCAGGACGGAAAAGACTGTATTGTCTGGGGCATCCTGAACCCCCAGAAACTGAACAGAAACCAGGGTATGGACAATACGTATGTCAACCTGTGGGATACCGAAAGCAATGTGCCTTATATGGACGGGGAAACGCCGACCAAGAGCATATACGATCCGTGTCCCGTAGGCTTCCGTTTGCCGAGGGGAATGGAGTTTACCGGATTCTCGAAAACCGGCAACACGGCAGAGGAAGAAGACATGAATGTGTCCGGCTCGTATGCAAAGGGATGGAACTTCTATACCGGACCGGACGGGACGGGAGAAACGATTTTCTTTCCGGCTACAGGTTCCCGGTATGGTTCGGAAAATCCGGGCAAACTCAACCGCATCGGACTGGATATCCTGGTGTATGTTGCGGCTCCTTTCGGAATAAGCAACGGCTATTATTTATGGGCGACGAATGTCGGCATATGGCTGAACACCTACACAAGCCGTCAGGGTGCTTTTTCCATACGTCCCGTTCATGATTGAAGGCGCGGGTATAGAAGCTGGCTCTTGTGTCTTATCCCGCAGAGAATGCCGGATTCAATTTGTTTAAAGTGTAATGATAAAGACAGGGAGAAATGTGGCAAGCCGGAGGTATCGCATCTTGCCTGTGATGGCGGAGTGGATATGATTCGGAAGCCAGGACTGGCGGGCGGGCCATGAATCACAGTCTTTAGCCTGAGGATATGTATCTTTAGCTTGAAGATATGTATCTTCAGGCTGAGGATGTATATCTCCAGCCTGGAGATAGAGCATATTCCCTTTGGTCTGGTAAATTGCAACGCTTCAAGTCTGTCGGCGGAAGGGACGCGCTTTTGCGTTTCACGGGACCGCTGCCGTAAAAATAAGCATGATATTGTTGTGTTTCGCCATGTAAAAAGTGTACTTTTGCGGCTGAAAGGTCCTTTTTGTTTTTTTACAGGAAAATTATGGCAAACTATACATTTGAAATTTGTGCCAATTCGGCTGAAAGCTGTGTGGCGGCGCAGCAAGGCGGAGCGCAGCGAGTGGAGCTGTGCGCTTCGATGCCGGAAGGAGGGACGACCCCTTCGTATGGCGAGATCCGCATGGCAAGAAAACTGATTGACATCCGTCTGCATGTGATTGTCCGCCCGCGCGGAGGTGATTTTCTGTATTCTCCGATGGAACTTGACATTATGGAAGAAGATATCAGAATGGCCCGTGAGGCCGGAGCGGACGGAGTTGTGTTCGGCTGCCTTACTCCGGAGGGAGATGTGGACAGGGAGGCGATGCAGAAACTGCTGAAGGTTTCAGAAGGCCTTTCCGTGACTTTCCACCGCGCGTTCGACTATGTAAGGAATCCGGAGTCGGTTCTTGAAGAGCTGATTGAGATGGGAGTAGACCGTGTGCTGACTTCCGGACAGCAGCCGACAGCTCTGCAGGGGGCGGATCTGTTGCGGAAACTGGTGAAGAGAGCTGCCAATCGGATAATTGTGATGCCCGGATGCGGGGTGAACGAAACCAATATCGCCGAGCTTGCCACCCGGACGGGAGCGGAGGAGTTTCATTTTTCCGCGCGCGAAAACAGGCAAAGCCGGATGCTGTTGCGCAATCCGGCTTTGTCGATGGGAGGGACGGTGAGTGTGGATGAATATTCGCATCCCGTCACCACCCCTGAAAGGGTGAGGAATACAATCAGGGCACTCACAGGCCGTGGATGACACGGAGAAGCTGTTCGCCCAGTCCGATTGTATATCCGTGCGATTCGAACACAACCCGGTTGAATGTATCGGCAACGATGAAAATCGGGAGCTGGTTCGGGTTGGAGAGTTTCATGCTCTCTGCAATGGCGCGCTGGATCTGCTTTCCGTTGTCGATGCCGAATACCACGTTGGATGGCAGATTGGGAAACTCTTTCTTGTCGAACTTGTTGTATGATGACTCGTCCGGGAAGAGGAGCACGAATGTGCGTCCCCATTTTTCCAGCGCATCCTTTCGTGCTTCCAGGTCTTTCAGCGCATGATTCGTAGGTTCTTCCCCTGCGCCCAATATGCCTATCACGAAATATCCTCTGCCTGTAGTTTTCAGCACGGAGGTCTGTTCGCCTGTTTCCGGAAGAGTGAACAGGCTTTCGGAATTGAAGTTTCCGATTACGCGGATATCTTCCGGATTGTCACGCATGGTCAGTGTGGCGGCTGTAGTCTTTCCCTTTTCTACATTGAAGAAAGCGATTTCACCCAGCACACTTCCGCTTGCCATCCGGCTTCCGCTCACCATCATGTAGTATCCGGTTTCTACATCTGTCCCGTTCTTCAGCAGTGACATCCATGTGGTGCTTTCGGGGTAGTTTTGCAGGATGAATCTTCCGTCTGCATATCTTGAGATGGTGAAATGGCTGTAATACTTGGGATTGTCAAGCCGGGGAATCTGCCTGTAGTCTGCCTTCACCTTTCCTTTTTCCGGATGTCTGCTGGCTGCGGCTTCAAAGTCTGCAATACGTATTTCTCCTTTTTGCCTGAAACATACGTTGCCGGTAATCTCGTCTATCCAGGCCGGGATGCCCAAACTTCGGGCCGAGGCTATGAAGAATATGTTTCTTGATGCGGAATCGGTGACGCGGCTTTTCCATACTCCTTCAGGCGATGTGGTGGTGAAAAGCGTATTCAGATCGTTGCGTATCGTAAGGCTGTCCCTGCACCAGTTGACAAGCTGCTGCGGATCGTTGCGGAATGTTTCGGCAAGAGAAGCCTGGATGTGCTTCTGCAGATAGCTGCGGTAAGGAGTCAGCATTTCGGATGCTATGCGTGGCGCAAGGATTTCAGTCACGTCAGCCTGCGGATCCGTGGCATAAAGGTGGTCTTCCAATACGCTGCACGGAGTGTCGCGCAAGTCTTTTTCCGACAATGTGCCCAGCATGTCGAACGCACGGGTGGCCGAATTTCTTTCTGCGGCATGCGAAAGGAACCGCATGATTTCTTCGTAGTTTCCTCTTGCTCCGGTAATGTATTTTAGTGCTTCTTCTGTATTCAGTCCGCTGTCTTTGGCGAATCCTTCAATCATCTTCCTGTTCGGAAAAGTCTGTATATAGGCGTTGCGGATGGAGTCTTCTGTTTGCATTCTCCTTGCATTTCGGGCGACTTGCTCTTCTGTCGTTTGGGGATAAACGGCCTTTTCTGCCGGCGGTACGATCAGGATGCTGTCGCTGAACCGGTCGCCGACTTTGTGGTTTAGCGTGACAGTCACGTCCCTGTCTTTTCCGAAAGAGATTTTGCGATAGCCGAACAGGTTGCCGGCCGAGGCAAAGACCAGCAAGTCGCCGAGTCCGGCAGATAGCTGTGCCTGTCCGTTCTTGTCGCTGGTCTGGCGCGACACGGTATAAAACTCTGCATAGTTGTATAGCTTGAACTCCACGTTGGCATCGGGTACGGGTCTGCCTTCCGTGTCTTTTACCGTAACCGTAGTGTGCGCGCTCGTTCCGTAATTGTCGATGATGTTGATTTCCGTATAGTTGGCGGTGCGTTTCATTACTTCTTCAGGGCCGTTGTAGCTTCCGAATACTTTTGTGTGCATCAGCATGCTGCGGCTTGCCGGAGCATTGAACCATCCCAGATTCAATACGGGTTCAGGTTCGCATGCACCGAGGAAATACCATTTCCCGTCTACCCATGCTTCTACCCATGCGTGGTTGTCGTCGGTATGTGCCCATCTTGGCGTATAGACCTGGCGTGCCGGAATGCCTACCGAACGGAGAGCTGCTACGAGCAGTGTCGATTCTTCTCCGCAGCGTCCGTATGCTGTCTTTATGGTTGCCAGCGGAGAGCTGGTTCGGCTGTCGGTCGGTGCATAGACGGCTTTTTCGTGACACCAGTGGTTAACCTCCAGCACGGCATCATACATGGAGAGTCCTTTGATACGCGGTGTCAGTTCTTTGAGAAACACCTCTCTTGAATTGTCCATGTTTTCATTGTTTATACGCACCGGAAGTACAAAATGCCGGAAAATGATGTCGGGAATGCTGGGCCCCCATGGCATGGACTCCCGTGTACCGAATGCAAGTCTGACGTTTTTCAGATAGAATTCGCCCGGATAGTCTGTGATGTCACCTGGGGTCATGTAGGCATAAAGGAAGGTCATGGCCTCGCGTTCTTCTGTGCTCATTTCCTGGCTGAACACGTTGAAAAGATTGCCGTACGGCAATGCTGTCTGTTTGGCCTTGAAGTCATTCTCCACCCTTGTCCGGTATTCTTCGTCTTTCAGAAAGTGACGGGAAGTGCAGGAGAATAGACTGATGCACAATGCGAAGCAGACAGTCTGCAAAAGATTCTTTTTCATGCGGATGGAAATAATAAAAAATGTCATTCCGGTAAAGGGCTGAACATACAGCCTGATTCCGGAATGACATTATCAGTTAGAATTAGTATTGTCAGATGGGTTTGTATTCAACAAAAGCTTCCATCGCTTCGTAGCTTGCAAGTCCAAGCTGGTCGTAGAGCGAAGCGGTTCCGCGGTTGCGGTCTTCGCTTCTCTGCCAGAACAGACGTTCGTCGTTTCCTAAGAAAGGAGCGCTTTCCATTTGCGACTGGTGCTTGAGGATGGAGTTGCGTTTCGCTCTCAGTTCTTCAGGACTGAGCGGGACGCACATTTCGATGTTTTCGATTTCCCATTCGGCCCATGCGCCGCGATACATCCAGATGCGGCAGTCGTTCAGCCATTCGGCTCCGGCATTCTTCTCTTCATCGATGGCAGCGAATACGGCGTCCGTACATACGCGGTGCGTGCCATGCGGGTCAGCAAGGTCGCCGGCCACATAAATCTGATGCGGCTTGACTTCACGCAGCAGATTCAGTACGACTTCGATGTCCTTTTCGCTGATCGGATTCTTTTCGATTTTTCCGGTTTCATAGAAAGGCAAGTCGAGGAAATGGCATCTGCTCAACGGAATCTTGTTGTAGGTGCAGGCGGTGCGGGCTTCGCCGCGGCGGATCAGTCCTTTGATGGTCAGAATGTCGCGTGTGTCCATGTCGCCTTCTTTCTTGTTTGCGAAGAAGTTCTTGATTTCAGCATATTTTTCGCTGATGACCTTATCCTCACTGTTGGCAAACAGCTGGTTGAATCCGTTGATGAAGTGCATAAAGCGTACCACTTCTTCATCGCCTACGGCAATGTTGCCTGATGTTTCGTAAGCGACATGCACTTCGTGTCCCTGCTGTACCAGACGTCTTAAAGTTCCTCCCATTGAGATTACGTCATCGTCAGGATGCGGAGAGAATACGATGACACGCTTCGGGAACGGTTTGGCGCGCTCCGGACGGTACGTATCGTCTGCGTTTGGCTTTCCTCCCGGCCATCCTGTAATGGTGTGCTGCAAATCGTTGAACACTTTGATGTTGGCATTGTATGCAGAACCGTAAAGAGCCAGCAGTTCGCTGAGTCCGTTTTCGTTATAGTCCTTGTTTGTCAGCTTAAGAATGGGCTTCTTGAGCTTCAGGCAAAGCCATACGATGGCACTGCGCACCAGTTTGTCGTTCCACTCACAGCTTGTTACCAGCCAGGGACGCTGAATACGGGTCAGATGGGCAGCGGCAGCCAGGTCGACGCATATCGTAGCGTTTGAGTGCAGCTGGAGATACGAAGCCGGCAAAGTGTCGCTCATCTTGTCTTCAACGGTCTGTCTGATGATGTCAGCCTTGTTTTCACCCCATGCCATTACATATACTTTCCGTGCGCTGAGAATCGTGCCGATTCCCATTGTAATGGAGCAGGGAGGCAGGTTGTCTACGCCGATGTTGTGCGATGCTTCTGCGCGTGAAGTTGAGTCTATCAGAATCAGACGGGTCATCGAATTGGCGTAAGAGCCCGGTTCATTCATTCCGATATTGCCTTCCCGTCCGATGCCCATAACTGCGATGTCAAGGCCTCCAAATGTTTGTATGCGCTGTTCATAAAGGCGGCAGTGCTCGGTTATTGCATCCTGAGGGATTGTTCCGTCAAGTGTGAATACGTTTTGCCGGTCAATGTCTATTTGCGAAAGGAACAGCTTGTTCAGATGATTGAAGCTGCTTCCGGCCTCTTCTGTCAGCGGATAGTATTCATACAGGTTGAAGAACACTACGTTGCGGAAACTTACTCCTTCGTCCTTATGCTTGCGTATAAGAGCTGTGAAGAGGTAACGCAGCGAAGCTCCCGTGCCGATGGCGATGGTGCAGAACTTGCCTTCTCGCTGGCGGTCCTGGATTTTAGCGACGATTTCGTTGGCGATCTGTTCCGTTCCCTCTTCTATGCTTTCATAGATATTGGTTGGAATTTTTTCCAAACGGGTCAGCACAGAACGTTCAATCGCATTTTCCGGCCTGTAGTAGCGGGGAGATACGCGGTTCAATGAAATTTGTGAACTAAGATTGGTTCTCATGAGTAGGGGTGTTAGTGGAGGCTTTGCAGCCTCGGTTTTTAATTACAAATTGTTCTTTTCAATGTCCTTGAAATATTTGTATGTGCCGACTTTCAGTTCGTCTGTAGCTGCTTCGTCACATACGATAATGCCGTGCTGGTGCATCTGAAGGGCACTGATTGTCCACATTTGAGTGATTCCGCCTTCAACTGCATGCTGCAGGGCACGTGCCTTGTTGTGTCCGTTGCAGATAATCAGCACTTCCTTTGCAGAAAGGACTGTACCTACACCCACAGTCAAAGCCGTTTTGGGGACTTTGTTCACATCGTTGTCAAAGAAGCGTGAGTTGGCGATGATCGTATCGGTGGTCAGCGTCTTTACACGTGTGCGTGATGAAAGAGAAGATCCCGGTTCATTGAAAGCGATGTGTCCGTCGGGGCCTATTCCGCCAAGGAACAAATCGATTCCGCCGAATTTCTCGATCTCTTTTTCGTAGTTGGCACATTCGGCTTCCAAATCAGCAGCATTGCCATTCAGAATATGGATGTTTTCTTTGCAGATATCAATGTGGTTGAAGAAATTGTTGAACATGAAAGAATGGTAGCTTTCAGGATGAGATTCCGGCAACCCTACATATTCGTCCATATTGAATGTGACTACATTCTTAAACGATACAACACCTTTTTTGTTCAGTTCAATCAGAGCTTTATACATACCCAATGGCGAAGAACCGGTAGGAAGACCCAGAACAAATGGCTTTTCTTGTGTCGGATTTGCTGAGTTGATTTTGTTTGCTACATAGTTTGCAGCCCATTGCGAAAGGGCTTGATAGTCGGGTTCAATTATAAGTCTCATGATAGGTTAGAATTTTGAAAGTTAAATATAAATGTTTGTTTTATTGTTCAAAATTTGCAGTTCAAAGTCCGCTTGCTGAACTTAATGCAAATATATCAAAGCTAAATCAGAAAGACAAATAAAAAAAAAGATTTTTCTTGCTTGATTTATTAAATAAAAAACTTATTTTTGTAAGCGTTTCTATAAAAAATAAGAATATTATGGGACAGACTTTATTGGCTGAAATACAAAAGGGGGTGAAGAGCGCGCTGATCAAGCGGCGCATCATCTCTCATTTCATTTATGCAGGGTGTACTACAATAACTGACTTGTCGAAGGCGGTGGGACTCAGCGTGCCTACCGTGACAAAGTTTGTTGATGAAATGTTGAAGGAAGGTTATGTGAATGATTACGGCAAACTTGAAACGAGCGGTGGAAGGCATCCCAGTTTGTATGGGCTGAACTCTGAGTCCGGATATTTTGTAGGAGTTGCCGTTGCAGTCAATTCATTGCGTTTCGCTCTTATTAATTTTAAGGGCGATGTCTTGCAGGTGAAGCAGAATGCTGGTTTCCGTCTTGAAAACAAGATGGAGTGTGTAGACCGGATATGCGGTGAGGTGAAAGACTTTATTTCCGGTCTTGAAGTGGATACGGATAAAATTCTGAATATATGTGTGGGAATTACCGGACGGGTCAATCCTGAAACGGGATGCAGCTTCACGAAGCTGACCTGCACAGACAAGCCTTTGGCTGAAACTTTGTCCGAAAAAATCGGAATCAATGTCTGCATCGACAACGATAGCCGCGCGATGGCATACGGCGAGTATATTATGCGTGAGGATAAATGCGCCAAGAATCTTATATTCGTCAATGTGAATTGGGGATTGGGGCTGGCTATCATCATCAACGGCAAGCTTTATTCGGGCATGTCGGGATTTGCAGGCGAGCTTGGCCATAATTACGGCTATGACAACCAGCAGATTTGCGACTGCGGCAAGAGGGGGTGCATAGAAACAGAAGTTTCTTGTTCTGCCCTTTACCGGAAGTTCATCGAGCGTCTTCGCAAAGGCGAAAACTCGATTCTGCTGATGGAGAAAAGCATCGATGAGATTACGCTCGACGATGTGATTTCTGCCGTAAAGCGTGAAGATGTCCTTGCCATCGAACTTGTTGAAGATATCGGTGCGAAACTGGGACGCCACATCGGCGAAATGATGAACATTTTCAATCCGGAGCAGGTGATTATCGGCGGTGAGTTTTCCAGAGTGGGAGAGTATTTGCTGCCTCCGGTAATTTCTGCGATACGCCGTTACACATTGAATCTCATGTATCGTGATTCGGACATTGTGCTTTCTGAGCTGAAGGAAAAAGCGAATGCTATCGGTTCAGCCCTGTTGGCACGAAGCAAGTTTTTTGCATTGGATTAGTCTTTCTTTCGTGCCGCAGGCGGGGACTGGTTTCTGTTTTGAGCACAAAGGCACAGAGATGCGGGACTTCATGCCGGTTGATTTTCAAAGTGTCCTCTCTGTGACTTCGTGTCTTGTTCTTGATCTATAGGGTCGTATTGTAAAACGTTTCCCAACTTTCGTTGAATGCCTGCATGGAAGGAAACAGCAGGTCGGCTCCTTCGTCCAGCAATGCTTTGTCGGGCAACGGTCCTGTATTGAGCGCTACGGTGAATATGCCTGCGGCAACGCCGGCATGTACTCCAAGCGGCGCATTTTCCACTACAATCGCCTCGTTTGCTGCTATTCCGGCCTTTTGCAGCGCCATCAGATACGGTTCAGGGTTTGGCTTTCCGTATTTCACGTCAAAGGCAGTGACCATCAGTTCCCGTTTGAATACATCCGGGTAATAGTGGTTCAGTTTGTCTAAAAGCGACAGTTGGCCTGAACCGGTCACTACCATCGGAATGAGTCCGCCGGCCTTTATTTTTTGCAGCAGTCCGTATGCGCCGGGCATCGGTTCAGCTTTGGGCAGACTGTTGAATATGTCACTTTTTGTCTGATAGATTTCCTTTACTTCCTGTTCGGTTGCCTGATGTCCTCTTTCGCGCTGGCTGACGATGTTTATCGTTCCCGCCCCGGTTCTTCCTTCGTGCAGGTAGGCTTCCTCGCGTGACATGTTCATTCCGTATCTTTTCATGGCCTCCTGCCAGGCAGCCGCATGGTTTTTCATGGAGTCGAACAATACTCCGTCCATGTCGAACAGTACGGCTTTCAGATTGATTTCGGGATAGTTGTGTCTGTTCAGATAGTTCTTGATAGCTTCTTGAAACATTTTAGAGTAATTACGTTAGCATTAAAAAAATCAGGCACGAGTTTCACGATGAAAAGATTCCGTGAAGCCCGTGCCTTGACTCTCATTTCAGATCCGGTTATTTCTTCAAGCGAGCTTGAATTGCTTCAGATTCTTTTTCGTAGCCCGGTTTGTTCAGCAGGGCGAACATATTTTTCTTGTATGCTTCTACGCCCGGCTGGTTGAACGGATTCACTTCGAGCAGATAGCCGCTGATGCCGCAAGCCTTTTCGAAGAAATAAATCAGTTCGCCGAGATAGTATTCGTTCAGCGTCGGGACGCTTACATGGAGATTGGGGACACCGCCGTCTACGTGAGCCAACTGTGTGCCGAGTTCTGCCATTTTGTTTACTTCATCAATCCGTTTGCCGGCAAGGAAGTTCAGTCCGTCGAGGTTTTCCTCGTCGCTCGGGAAGTGCAGTTCGTGGTTCGGAGTTTCAATTGAAACAACTGTTTCGAAAATGCTCCGTTCGCCCTGCTGGATCCACTGGCCCATTGAATGGAGGTCGGTGGTGAAGTCTACGGAACTCGGGTAAATGCCCTTGTGGTCTTTTCCTTCTGATTCACCGAACAGCTGTTTCCACCATTCCATGAAGTAGTGGAGTTTCGGATGGAAGTTCACCAGAATCTCGATTTTCTTTCCTTCGCGGTAGAGTTCGTTGCGGGTTGCCGCATACAGTGCGGAAGGATTTTCATACAGATTTCCGTTGGCGCATACCTTTTCCATTTCGCAGGCTCCTGCCACCAGCTTTTCGATATCATATCCTGCCACGGCAATCGGGAGCAGTCCTACCGGAGTCAGTACGGAGAATCGTCCGCCCACGTTGTCGGGGATAATGAACGATGTGTATCCTTCCTTGTCGGCAGTAGTGCGGGCTGCGCCCTTCTTTGCATCAGTAACGGCTACGATTACCTTGCGTGCCGTTTCCTTTCCGCGCTGCTCTTCGCACTGTTTTTTCAGCAGGCGGAAAGCCAGAGCCGTTTCGGTGGTGGTTCCTGACTTGGAAATATTGATTACGCCGAACTTTTTGTCTTTCAGGAAAGCGGTCAGTTCGTAGAGATAGTCTTCGCTGATGTTATGTCCGGCAAAGATGATAGTCGGGTTTCCGGCTTTCTTTTCCTTCAGCCATGCGAAACTGTCTGAGAGCGCTTCGATGACGGCACGTGCTCCCAGATAGCTGCCGCCGATACCTGCCACGACAACCACTTCGCAGTTTTCGCGCAGCGTCTGTGCGGCTGCTTTCAGATCCGCCAGATGCTCTTTCGTTATGGAAGAAGGCAGATGCAGCCATCCCAGGAAGTCATTTCCCAGTCCGGTTCCTTTTTCCAGCGTTTCCATACAAGCTCTTACTTTTTCTTCGTAAGAAGCCAATTTGTCTTTAGCGATGAAGTCTAAAGTTTTTTCGATGTTCAGTTTGATGTTTTCCATAACTGTAAATTTTATCTGAATGAATCAGTTAGTAGTTTTATTTCAATCATGGGTGATATGCGTTCATAGAGAATGTTGTATACAGCATCCACAATCGGCATGTTCACGTGCAAGTGTTTGTTGAGCTCTTTGATGCATTTTGTGCCGTAGTACCCTTCCGCTATCATTTCCATTTCGATCTGCGCGCTTTTCACTGAATATCCCTTTCCGATCATTGTTCCAAACACGCGGTTGCGGCTGAAGTTGGAGTAGGAGGTGACCAGCAGGTCGCCCAGATAGGCCGAATCGTTCGTGCAGCGGTCCAGGGGGTGCACTGTATCGAGGAATCGGTTCATTTCCTGCAAAGCGTTTGATACCAGCACGGCCTGGAAGTTGTCGCCGTACTTCAGTCCGCTGCAGATGCCTGCCGCTATGGCATAGACATTTTTCAGCACCGAGGCGTATTCGATTCCCGCCACGTCCGTGTTGACCGATGTCTTCACGTAATGTCCTGCAAGCTGCCGCGCAAACATTTTGGCCTTTTCGATGTCCTTGCATCCCACCGTGAGGTAGGAAAGCCGTTCGAGCGCAATTTCTTCCGCGTGGCACGGCCCTGCCAGAACGGCGATGTTTTCTTCCGGCACATCATACACTTGATGGAAATAGTCGGAGATGATCATGTTCTCGTCAGGGACGATTCCTTTGATGGCGGTAACTATGAACTTATCCTTGAGCTTGACCTTTAGCTTTTTGAGGTGGCTTTTCAGGTAGGGCGAGGGAGTGACGAATATCAGCGTATCCGATTCCCTCACGATCTTGTTGATGTCCGATGAAAAGTTGATGCACTTGATGTTGAAGCGCACGCTGGTAAGATAAGCCGGATTATGGCCCAGACGCTTGAAATCCTCAATACGGTCGTCACGGCGCATATACCAGTTTATCGATTCGGCTTGGGTCAGTATGATTTTGGCGATTGCCGTGGCCCAGCTTCCTCCCCCCATAATCGCTATTTTCCCGGGCAGTTTCATACTATTCCTTTAATCCAACTGGCTACTTCGTCCACACTGGGGTTCTTCAGTTCGAGTTTGTATTTCTTGTTGATTCCGCAGATGTCCATGTGCACCTTCTGCGGGTTCACGTCTTTCATGTCAGACACCAGGTTGTATCCGGCTTTCTGAATCACCGGCACCCATTCTTCGGGCACTCCCAGTGCCGTGTATTTTGCCGCATTGTCTTTCGGCGTCACCTTTTCGGGGCGCATTTGCGGGAAGAACAGCACTTCCTGGATGAACGTCCTGCCCGTCATGAGCATAACCAGGCGGTCGATTCCGATTCCGATGCCGCTTGTCGGGGGCATGCCGTACTGCAGTGCGCGCAAGAAGTCCTGGTCGATGATCATTGCTTCGTCATCTCCCTTGTCGGCAAGGCGCATCTGCTCCTTGAAGCGTTCTTCCTGGTCTATCGGGTCGTTCAGCTCAGAGTAGGCGTTGGCCAGCTCTTTTCCGTTGACCATCAGTTCAAACCGTTCTGTCAGTCCCGGCTTCGAGCGGTGCATTTTGGTGAGCGGCGACATCTCTACGGGATAGTCGGTGATGAACGTCGGCTGGATGAACGTGCCTTCGCAGAATTCGCCGAATATTTCGTCGATCAGCTTTCCCTTGCCCATCGTGTCGTCGATTTCCATGTTCAGTTTCCGGCACACTTCGCGTATCTGCGCTTCGTCCATGCCGTTGAGGTCATAGCCTGTCTTCTCTTTGATGGCTTCAAGTATCGGCAGCCGGCGGTAGGGAGCCTTGAAGCTGATGATGTTTCCGTCGATTTCACGTTCGGGCTTGCCGTTGACGGCGATGCACACCGTTTCGAGCAGCTTTTCGGTGAACGACATCATCCAGTTGTAGTCCTTGTACTGCACGTAGAGTTCCATGCAGGTAAATTCCGGATTGTGGTTGCGGTCCATGCCTTCGTTGCGGAAGTTCTTGCCGATTTCGTACACGCCTTCAAATCCGCCCACGATGAGCCGTTTCAGATAAAGCTCTGTGGCTATCCGCAGATACATGTCAGTATCCAGGGCGTTGAAATGCGTGATAAACGGCTTTGCGCTTGCTCCGCCGGCTATGTTCTGCAGCGTGGGCGTTTCCACTTCCGTATAGCCCGCCTCGTCAAGCACGCGGCGGATGGTGCGTATCACTGTTGCGCGCTGCAGGAAAATGTCCTTTACGCCGTCGTTCACAATCAGGTCGACATAGCGCTGGCGGTACCGCAGTTCGGGGTCTTCAAACTTGTCGTATGCCACGCCGTCCTTGTACTTCACGATCGGAAGCGGGCGGAGTGACTTCGACAATACGGTCAGCTTCCGGGCGTGGACGGAGATTTCTCCCGTCTGGGTGCGGAACACGAAGCCTTCGATTCCGATGAAGTCGCCCAGGTCCAGCAGGCGTTTGAATACCACATTATACAGATCTTTATTTTCTTCCGGGCAGATATCGTCCCGTGTGATATATACTTGGATGCGTCCTTTTGAGTCCTGCAGTTCAACGAACGATGCTTTTCCCATCACGCGGCGTGACATGATACGTCCGGCTATGGATACCTTGCGCGGTTCGGCATCGTCTTTGAACTCGGCTTTGATGTCTGTTGAAAAAGCGTCGGTTACATACTCGGCGGCGGGGTACGGATCGATTCCCATCGCTCTCAATTCGTTCAGACTGTTGCGTCTGATAATCTCCTGTTCGCTCAGTTCTAATACGTTCATTTGTCAGTATATTAACTCATTTTCGGGACAAAAATAACAAACATTTTGCAATTTATCCCTATCCGTATGCTTCTTTTATGCAAAAACTTTATTTTGAAGGAGAAACCGGAGGGGATGCAGGCCCTGCCTGTCTGTTCTGCGGTATAAAAACCGGAAAGGCCTTGCGCAAACTTCAAACGGCATCGTCGTTTATGCAAACCACAGTGTGGTTTATACAAACCGCATCGTGGTTTATACAAACGGCAATGTGGTTTGAAGAATCTTTCCTCTCGTTTCGCTTTTCTGCTGCCGGCAGGAGAAAAGACGGTGCCGCATGGTGTCGGCCTGCGCCGGATGCAGTGATAAATAGGGAGAGAAAAGATGGCAAAGTGAATATTTTGCTTCATATATTGGGTTATAATTATTATTTTGTTACCTTTGGGCGTTTCTAAAATATGAAAAGCATGAAAGTAATCATACTGCAAACTGATATTTGCTGGGCCGATCCGGAGGAGAATCTGAAGCGGGCGGACAAGATGATGGACGCTTGTCCGGGGGCTGACCTGTATGTTCTGCCCGAAATGTTTTCGACAGGGTTCTGCACCCGGCCCGAAGGCGTGGCCGAGCCGGCGGGGCATGGAAGCCTCGAATGGATGAAGCGGAAGGCGGCTGCCGGAAACTGTGCCGTTGCCGGAAGCATCGCCACGGAAGATGGCGGAAAATACTACAACCGTTTTTATTTTGTCTGTCCTGACGGGACGGTGACATGGTACGACAAGAAGCATCTGTTCACTTATGGCGGAGAGCATAAGCGCTATACGCCGGGCAATGAGCGGGTGATTGTCGCTTTCCGGGGCGTGCGCTTCCTTCTGCAGGTGTGCTACGACTTGCGCTTTCCCGTCTGGTCGCGCAACCGGAAAGATTATGATGCCATCCTTTATGTGGCAAGCTGGCCTGCTCCGCGGGTGGATGCGTGGAAAGCTTTGCTTCGCGCCCGCGCCATCGAAAACCAGTGCTATGTAGTTGCCGTGAACCGGGTTGGAAAGGATCCCGAATGCGATTATTGCGGAGGAAGTGCGGTAATCGATCCGTATGGTCATACGCTGGCGGCCTGTGAGGACGGAAAGGCGGAATGTGCCGGGGCGGAGATCGATATGGAACAGCTTGAGGCGTTCCGCAAGAAGTTCCCCGTGCTGGATGATGCCGACGTGTAGGGAAGCTGTGTCAAAATGAAAGGCCGTTTTTATTTTCATTCCGAGCAAATATGGGATGATATTCATTATATATAGTCTGCATCCGGGTGAGGAATTGCCTGCCCCTGCAATTGGGGGATTGCGGATTTTCAAGTAAATTTAAATATGAAGTTTAACTCGGGAAGCCTTCTTTCGGAGGAGGTTTGGAGGAGCTAAAATATGGAAAACAACGATAAACTTTTGTTATTGGGCGACCAGGCGATAGCCTTGGGAGCCATTCATGCAGGGATTTCCGGTGTCTACGCTTATCCGGGAACTCCCTCTACCGAGATTACCGAATATATACAGGATTCACCCTTGGCGAAGTCGAGAGGCCTGCACAGCAGTTGGTGTACGAACGAGAAAACGGCAATGGAGGCCGCATTGGGCGTTTCGTATGTGGGAAAACGCGCGCTGGTATGCATGAAGCATGTGGGCATGAACGTGTGTGCCGATGCCTTTGTCAATTCGGGCATTACGGGTGTTAACGGAGGAATTGTGGTATTGGCGGCAGACGACCCCAGCATGCATTCTTCGCAGAATGAACAGGATTCGCGCTTCTACGGCAAGTTTGCGATGATTCCTGTCCTTGAACCTTCGTCGCAGCAGGAGGCGTATGACATGATGGAGTACGCATACAGTCTGTCGGAAGAAGAAAGGCTGCCTGTGCTGATGCGTATCACAACCCGTATGGCCCATTCGAGAGCCGCTGTAAAGGTGAAGGAAAAGTTTTTGGACGTAACCTGCACGGGCAAAGAATCCGTGCCTTCCGACTGGGTCTTGTTGCCGGGCAATGCACGCCGCCGTTATCTTGAGGTGATTGCAGAGCAGTCCCGCCTGCTGGACCTTTCGGAAACTTCGCCTTTCAATGAAGCCGCATTCAAGGAAGGCATGTCTGAAAAAGGGATTGTGGCTTGCGGCATAGGATATAATTATGTAATGGAGAATTATCCGGACGGATGTCCCTATCCGGTTATCAAGATTTCGCAGTATCCTCTTCCGGCAGATCTGCTTACACGTCTGGCAGGCTCTTGCCGGGAGATGCTGGTGGTTGAAGACGGTCAGCCGTTCGTAGAGGAACAGTTGAAGGGGCTGCTTCCTTCGCAGTATGTTGTGAAAGGGCGCTTGAGCGGCGATCTGCCCCGGACGGGCGAACTGACCCCCGACAATGTGAAGGCTGCGCTGGGCATTCCGGGAGGCCAGGTCTATCCGAAGGCGCAGCATGTTGTTCCCCGTCCGCCTGCCTTGTGTGTGGGATGCGGACACCGCGATGTGTATGACGCGCTGAATCGGGTGGCTGCGGAGTATCCCGGAGCGAAGATCTTCGGCGATATCGGTTGCTATACGCTGGGCGCTCTGCCTCCTTTCCGGGCATTGAGCAGTTGCGTGGATATGGGAGCGTCCATCACGATGGCGAAAGGAGCCGCCGATGCCGGCCAGTTTCCTTCCATTGCGGTTATCGGGGATTCCACCTTTACGCATTCGGGCATGACCGGCCTGCTGGATGCCGTGAACGACAAGGCGAACATAACGGTGATTATCTCGGACAATCTGACAACGGCTATGACGGGAGGGCAGGATTCTGCCGGAACCAACAAGTTCGAAGCCATTTGTCTGGGGCTGGGCGTAGAGCCGGAACATGTGCGTGTGGTGGTTCCGCTGCCTAAAAACATGGAAGAGATTACCCGTGTCATCCGCGAGGAAATTGAATACGACGGAGTGTCCGTCATCATTCCCCGCCGCGAGTGTATACAGACATTGAACCGTAAGTTGAAAAAGAAAAGAGCTGAGAAAAAATGAAAACAGACATTATACTTTCTGGAGTAGGAGGACAGGGAATCTTGTCTATCGCTACCATAATCGGTGAGGCCGCCACCCGTATGGGACTGGCGCTGAAGCAGGCCGAGGTGCACGGGATGAGCCAGCGGGGCGGGGACGTGCAGTCGAATCTTCGTTTGTCGGACAGGCCCATCGCTTCCGACCTGATCGCACTCGGAACAGCCGACCTGATCATTTCGCTGGAGCCGATGGAGGCTTTGCGCTATTTGCCTTATCTTTCCGAAAGCGGATGGATCATCACTTCGTCTGCTCCGTTCAAGAATATCCCCAACTATCCCGATGAACAGGCGTTGGCGGAAGAGCTGAAGGCCCAGCCTCACATTGTGTCGCTTGACGTGGAACAGCTTGCCCGGGAGAACCAGATGCAGAAGTCGGCCAATGTGATTCTGCTGGGTGCGGCAGCTTCTTTCCTGAAGATTCTTGATGCGGCCACCTTGCGCGAAAGCGTGGGGCGGATATTTGCTTCGAAAGGAGAAGAAGTGGTCAGCATGAACTGTCGCGCTTTTGATATCGGTCACGAATACGTGAAAAATCTAAAACTTTGAGCTTATGAGTCGGGTGTTCAGTGAAGAACTGGTGTCGCAGGTGGCGCGCGAGATGAAAGTAGCCGACTTGCAGAATGCCACCATCGGCGATGTGCTGCTGGTGGCTTCCCGGCTGGAAGAATTGACGGGAATCCCTTTTATCCGCATGGATCAGGGATCGCCCGGCCTTCCTGCAAACAAAGTGGGGATTGAAGCCGAAAAGAAAGCCCTCGATGCAGGCTTGGGCGCCCAGTATCCGGCTGCGGCCGGAGTGCCTGAGCTGAAGGATGCCGCTTCGCGCTTTATCAAGGCTTTTATCGATATCGACATATCCCCGCGGGCGTGTGTGCCTACAACGGGGTCGGTGGCAGCTTCGTTCGGAGCGTTCATTGCATGCACCCAGCGCTTGCCGGGAAAGAACAAGGTGCTTTTCATTGATCCGGGCTTTCCCATCCAGAAATCGCAGTTGCGCATATTGGGCGTAGAGTGGGAGTTTTTTGACATCCACGATTTCCGGGGAAAGCCTCTTCGGGAGAAGCTGGAGAGCTATTTGTCGAAAGGCGATATCGCCGCCGTTGTGTATTCCAATCCCAACAATCCGGCATGGATTTGTCTGGAAGAAGAGGAACTGGAGATTATCGGCGAGCTTGCAACCCGGTATGATGTCGTGGTGCTGGAGGATCAGGCTTATTTCTGCATGGACTTCCGTCACCGTTATGGCCGTCCTTTCCAGCCGCCTTTTGTGCCGACCGTGGCCCGTTATACCGACAATTACATTTTGATGCTTTCTGCCTCGAAGATATTCAGCTACGCCGGACAGCGCATCGCTTTGGCATGTATATCCGACAAGCTTTTCGACAGGCAGTATCTTGCACTTGCCAGGAGGTATGACGATTCGGGCGTATTCGGCCCTACGTTTATCGCTTCCATTATGTATATGATCACTTCCGGCTGTACGGCAACCACGCAGTATGGAATGGCGGAAATGCTGAACCGTTCGGTATCGGGTGAAATCAATTTTGTGGAGGATGTGCGCGAATACGAACGCCGTGCCCGCCGCATGAAGCGGATTTTTACGGACAACGGCTTCACTATCGTGTACGACCGTGACGTTACACGGGAAGTGGGCGACGGTTTCTTCTTTACGCTCGGCTATCCCGGCATGACGGGCGGACAGCTGCTGCTTGAACTGATGTATTATGGGGTGAGCAGCATTTCCCTGTCTACAACCGGAAGCGATCAGGAAGGTGTGCGTGCCTGCACTTCACGTATGCGCGAAGAGCTTTATCCTGTGCTGGAAGAACGCATGAAAGCTTTCCGTGAAGACCATAAAGCCATTGGAAAAGAATGACGGATAATGATATGAAAAAAGTGTCGGCTCTGAGAGCCTTAACCGATTAATGACTCTTTCAGATGATTTGGAATCCTACAAAAGAATGCATGCCGTGCGAACAGTTGCGCGAGCTGCAAGGCAAACGGTTGCAGAAACTTGTTGCATACGTTTATCATAATGTGCCGTTCTATCGGCACAAGATGCAGGAAATGGATTTGATGCCCGAGGATATCCGGGGCATTGATGATATAGTGAAACTTCCTTTTACTACCAAGCAGGACCTGCGTGACAACTATCCTTACGGACTGATGGCCGCTCCGAAATCAGAAGTGGTCAGAGTTCATGCTTCATCGGGAACAACCGGCAATCCGACCATTGTCGGTTATACGCGGAAAGACCTTGCCGTGTGGTCGGAGGTGATGTCGCGCTGCCTGTCAGCATACGGCGTGACGCGCGACGATACGTTTTCTGTCAGTTACGGATACGGACTCTTCACCGGCGGCTTGGGAGCCCATTACGGGGTGGAGAATCTGGGAGCGACGGTGATACCGGCTTCCACGGGAAACACCGAAAAGCATGTCCGCCTGATACGTGACTTGAGAATAACCGGCATTGCCTGTACGCCTTCATATGCGCTGTATCTGGCTGAGGTGGTGGAGCGTATGGGAATAAAGAAAGAAGAACTTGGACTGAGAATAGGCGCGTTCGGCGCAGAGCCGTGGACGGAGCACATGCGTCAGGAAATACAGGAACGGCTGGGCCTGAAAGGATACAATATCTACGGCCTGAGCGAGATCATGGGGCCGGGCGTGTCGTTCGAGTGTCAGGAGCAGCATGGCTCGCATATCAATGAAGACCATTTTTATCCTGAGATCATCGATCCGGTCACTTTGGAACCGTTGCCGGCGGGACAGCAGGGAGAACTGGTTTTCACAACCCTTACAAAAGAAGGTATGCCTCTGCTCCGTTACCGTACCAAAGACTTGACTTCGCTTATGCCGGGCGAATGTCCTTGCGGCCGCACCAGCGTGCGTATGACTCCGATTATGGGACGGAGCGACGATATGTTGATTATCCGCGGAATCAATGTGTTCCCCTCACAGGTGGAAAGCGTGATACTGAGCATGAAGGAATTTGAACCGCGGTATATGCTGGTGGTCGACCGTGTAAACAATCTGGATACGCTGCAGGTCCAGGTAGAGGTCCGCCGCGATTATTTCAATGACGACATCGGGGCTATGCTGAACCTGAAGAAGGCTTTGTATGACAAACTGAAAAGCGTGCTGTCCATCAGCGCGGACGTGAAGCTGATGGAGCCCAACAGCATTGCCCGAAGCCAGGGAAAGTCGCAGCGTGTCATTGACAAGCGTGTATTAATGTAAAATTAAAAAAGAGGAATCATGACGATAAAGCAATTGTCGGTCTTTCTTGAAAACAAGACCGGAAGAATAAATGAAGTGGTAAGGACATTGGGCGCGAACGGAATCAACATGCATGCGTTCAGTATGGCGGAAACAGCCGATTTCGGGATTCTCCGACTGATTGTATCTGATGTGGAGAAAGCTGTAGAAGTGCTTCGGGCTCATGATTTTGCGGTAATGTCGACTGATGTCGTTTGTTTGAGTTGTGAGAACGAACCCGGATCGCTTGCCGTCATTCTGGAATATTTGGCCAAGGAGCAGATATTCATTGAATATATGTATGCGTTTGCCCAGGACAGTAAGGCGCATGTGGTGATCAAGCCTAACGATTTGAAACGTTGCATGGAAGTGCTTGAGGCACATCAGTGCCATATTCTTGTGCAGGGAGAATTGTAGGTTTCATTCATCTGTTCTGCCGGTAGAAACAGGCGGCTGCTTCAGTCAGGGCAGCCGCCTGTTTCCGTTTGGTGCGGCTTGTTTTTGTTTCACTTTTCAACGTCAGTGAAAGATCTTTCAACACAGATAAAGCCGGAAACGGTGTTTCTTCTTTAGTTTTGCGACCGGAAGAAACACCGTTTCCGACTTTTATTTATGTATAATTAATATAAGAATGCCATGAAAAGTAAATTGATCTTGTGTGCTGCCGTTGGGTTTGCACTTGTTTCTTGCCGGCAGGCAGTAAAAGAAAACAGTCCGTGGATTGATCATGCGCTGGATGTTGCATTGTATCAGGTGAAAGAAATGTCTGCGTTGATGACCGATTCGCTGGACAGAATGCCCCGTACGCTTTATACGGGTTATAATATGGACTTTCTGGTGGAACAGATGGAATGTGACTCCACAGTGTTTATGGATTCGCTGGTGGCGAACCCGCCTGCAAGTGAAATAGGCAAGTTGCGTACGTGTAACTTGTATGACTGGACAAGCGGATTTTTTCCCGGCACATTGTGGTACCTTTACGAGCTGACGGGGAATGACACCATCAGACAGGAAGCTGTCCGCTATACCAACCGCATGTATCCCATCCGCAAGGTAAATGATAATCATGACATCGGTTTCATGATGAACTGCAGTTATGGCAATGCACTCCGTTTGGATGCGAACGACACGATCAAAGCGGTTCTGATTGAAACGGCCGACAATCTCTGTTCGCGTTTCAATGCCCGTATCGGATGTATCCGTTCGTGGGATTTCGGTCCTTGGAACTATCCGGTAATTATCGACAACATGATGAATCTGGAACTGCTTTTTAATGTAGGGAAGTTGACTGGCGATCCGAAATATAAGCAGATAGCTGTGCAGCATGCAAAGACTACAATGAAGAATCATTTCCGTCCTGATTTCACATCATGGCATGTGGTGAGCTACAACAATGACGGTTCGGTAGAGAAGAAGCAGACGCACCAGGGAAAGAATGATGATTCGTCGTGGTCAAGAGGGCAAAGCTGGGCTGTATATGGATATACGCTCTGCTATCGGGAAACCCGGGACAGTCTGTTCCTTCGTCATGCGGTCAATGTTGCTGATATGATTATGAAGCGCAATGTGGCGGCAGACAAGATACCTTATTGGGATTTTGACGCTCCGGTGAAGGAAGACACGCCGCGTGACGCTTCGGCCGCTGCGGTTATAGCTTCCGCTTTTCTGGAATTGAGCACGTTTGTTCCGGATGGACAGAAATATTTTGACTATGCGGAATCGATTCTGAAAACACTTTCGAGCGACGCTTATCTGGCAGGAAAGGGAAAGAACGGATTCTTTATTCTTATGCATTCTACCGGTTCGTTGCCGCACGGTTCTGAAATTGACGCTCCGTTGAATTATGCGGATTATTACTATCTGGAAGGTCTGAAACGCTATGTTGACCTGAAAAAGCAATCCAACTGAAAGAAGATAAAACAGAATCGAAAGAAGATAAGACAGATTTGAAAGCCTGTCCTTTCAAATCTGCCTATCTTCGCTATCGGTAACAAATGACTGAGAATGATATATTATGAAAAATGTGAAGTTTCTATTAGCACTTTTGATCTGCTTTTTCGGATGCTCGGCAGTTTCGGCACAGACGCTGACGGTGACCGGTAAGGTTCTCGACAATGACGGACTGGAAGCAATCGGAGCGACTGTCCGCATCAAGGGCAATCCGAAAGTGGGCACGATTACTGACCTTGATGGAAAGTACTCCATCCAGGCAAAACCGAAGGACATACTGGTTTTCTCTTATATCGGAATGGCTACGCAGGAGGTTCCGGTAAAAGGGAAAAAGGTAATAGATGTGCAGTTGAAGCAGGATAACAAGGTGTTGGATGAAGTGGTGGTTGTCGGATACGGTACAACCCGAAGAGGGGACTTGACTGGTTCTGTCGTTTCCGTCAGGAGCGACGACCTGATGAAGACCCCGACATCCAACGTAGCCTCTGCCCTTGCCGGACGTGTGGCTGGTGTGCAGGTCACGCAGGCTGAAGGCGGTCCCGGTGCCGGCATCTCCATCCGTGTGCGTGGAGGTATGTCCATCACGCAGAGCAACGAGCCTCTTTACATCATCGACGGTTTTCCGAGCGAAGACGGTATTTCAGACCTCGACCCGGGTGAAATCGCTTCCATCGACATTTTGAAGGATGCTTCCGCTACCGCCATTTACGGTGCGCGCGGTGCGAACGGTGTTGTGGTGGTCACGACCAAGGGAGGTGAGAAGAAGGACACGAAGATGTCTGTCAGCTTCGATGCCTATGTAGGCGTGTCCAAGATAGCGAGCAAGCTTCCGGTGTTGTCTTCTGAAGAATACGCCCTGCTTGACTACGAGCGGAATGTTTACCTTTACGGTGATGAGGGGATAACTCGTTTTCAGAATACTTACGGTTCGTTTCATGAGATCCATCAGAATTATGCGAATCGCGGAATCGACTGGCAGGATGAAACGTTGGGACGCACCACAACCAGCCAGAACTACCGTGTGAACATATCTGGAGGCGGACGTGAACTGAACTACAACTTGAATTATGCCTACTATAAGGAATTGGGTGCAATGGTGTACAGCGGAACTGACCGCCATAACATTTCCTTGAGCTTCTCTCAGCGGGGGGACAAGCGCCTTTCAGTGAACGGGCGTGTCACCTTCTCCCAAACAAATGTAAGCGGCATGGGAACGTCTGACGGGAATACTCGCTTCAACAAGATGGAGAGCATTCTCCAGTACCCTCCCATCGCCGGAATCTATTCGACGGAAGACGAACTGATAGCAGGCGAGAATCCGCTTTATGAGGATGACGCGTCAAACACGATGCAGAATCCGCTGATTGAGGCGGCGCAGAGCAGGGACGACCGCACGACGCGCGTTTTCCAGGCAAACGGAGGACTTACTTTCCGCTTTAACAAACGCTGGTTCCTGCGCAGTACGTTGGGAACACGTTATCAGAACCTGAGGAGAGATGTATTCTATGGCGAACTTACATCTACAGCCAAACGTTCCAGCATCAACGGGTATGTGCAGTATTCGGAGAGCGGAAGTTTTCAGGCTTCAAATGTGCTGAACTATGAATACAAGTCGAAAACAAACCGTCTGACCCTTATGTTCGGTCAGGAATGGGTTTCCCGCTGGTCGCAGTGGATCCGTTCGAGAGCGACTAATTTCCCAAACAATGATATTGGACTAGGCGATATGAATCTGGGTACACCGGGATCGATCACTTCAGAAGAGAATTATGACGACAAGCTGCTTTCTTTCTTCTCGCGTGCCAACTGGAACTTCAAGGAACGTTTTCTGGTAACCGCGACAATCCGTGCCGACGGTTCTTCCAAGTTCGCGCGGAATCACAAATGGGGATTCTTCCCTTCCATATCCGGTGCATGGCGCTTGAGCGAAGAAGAGTTTATCAAGAAGCTGGATGTATTTTCTGACTTGAAACTGCGTGCCGGTTACGGTTTGGCAGGAAACAACCGTATCGGAAGTTATTCTTCATTGGATTTGCTGGAGTCCGCCACTTATCCGAGCGGTGAAACTGTTTCTCCGGGATATGCCCGTTCGGGAATCCCTAGCACTGAACTGCAGTGGGAGTCTAACAAGACGCTGAACGTCGGTATAGACATGGGATTCTGGGGACAGCGTCTGACCATTACCCCGGAATTTTATCTGAACAAGAGTTCGCACCTGCTGCTGAACTCTAAAGTGCCTACTTCTTCAGGCTATTCCACCATGATCCGCAACATCGGCAAAACGCGCAACATCGGTTTTGACCTGGGCATTTCATCTGTGAATATCGAGTCGAAAGGGTTTACGTGGACAACGGACTTCAACTTGTCATTCAACAAGAACCGTATTGAAGCATTGTCTGGTGAAAGCTACTTCCTTGAAGAAGCTGCGTTCGGATACAGTCAGAATACGCACAAGATCGAAGTGGGCAAACCCATCGGACAGTTCTACGGATTCAAGACGCTGGGACTTTATCAGGTGGATGACTTCGATTACGATGCCGCTACACAGACTTATACGCTCAAGGATGGAATACCGGGACGTTCTGACTCGGAAGTACAGCCTGGTTCATGGAAATTTGCGGACATCAATAACGACGGGATCGTGGACGACAATGACCGTACCGTAATCGGAAATGCTAATCCCGACTTTTATGGAGGTATAACCAACAACTTCACTTATAAAGGTTTCGACCTGAGCGTGTTCTTTACCTTCAGTTACGGGGCGGAAGTGCTGAATGCCACGAAGCTGAGCAATACGAAGACGGGCAACACAAACAAGAACGTGCTGGACATAGCCAACAGCTCGAACCGCTGGATGACCGTCAATGCGGATGGAGAAACAGTGACTGATCCGGCTGAGCTGAGTGCGCTCAATGCAGGCAAGTCTGTGGCTTACATCGGCGATCAGGAGCAAGGAGATTATTTGATTCATTCATGGGCGGTGGAAGACGCTTCCTATCTTCGTTTGAGCAATCTCACGTTGGGATATACATTTCCTGCGGCATGGACAAGGAAGATGAATGTGCGCAAGGCGAGAGTGTACTTCACCGGAAGCAATCTCTTCGTGTGGACTCCTTATACCGGCTTTGATCCGGAAGTTTCTACCAAAGGCAACAACCTGACTCCGGGAGTGGACTTCGGTGCTTATCCGCGCAACCGTTCTTTTGTATTCGGATTGAATTTAACTTTCTAATGGATCAGTATTATGAAATATTTGAAAAATATAGTGGTGCTTATGGCTGGATGTATGTCGCTTGTATCTTGTGAAGACAAGTTGACGGAAAAGCCGAACTCATATTATACGGAAGACGAATTCTTCTCTGATCCCGACAATGTAGAGATGGGCATATTGGGTATATATAACGTATTGCCTTCATTGTATGGCGATTATGGGATGGCTTTCTTTGCTTCTGATGACACTTGGTATGCCAGTACAGGTAACTCTGACAGTGGAAGGCGCGATATTTCCGCCTATACGATGACTACCTCCAACAGGTATGTGGAGAATGCGTGGACATACACCTATCAGGGACTTGAGCGTGCAAATTATATGATTGCCGGAATCGAGGCGATGGACGAATATGAAAGCAATGAAAACCTTCATGAACTGGTTGCGGAAGCCAAGTTCCTGCGTGCGCTGTTTTCTTTCAATCTGGTGCTTTATTGGGGAGATGTGCCTTATAAGACTACTCCGACCAATTCTTATGAGGAAGCGTATTTGCCCCGTACTTCTCGCGAGGACATTTATGACCAGATTATAGAGGATTTGACCGATGCGGAAGAAGGTATGGACTGGGCCACTTCAAGCAGCTCTCCCGAAAGGGCAACACAAGCTTCTGCGCGTGCGTTGAAGATGCGTGTGCTCTTGCAGCGTGCCGGTTACAGCTTGCAGATGGACGGAACGTTGCAGCGTCCCGAAGATAATCTGCGCCAGGAGTATTTTACCGCCGTTACGGAAGAATGGGAAGCTTTTGAAGCAAACGGTTATCACGGACTTTATACTACCGATAACGGAGTTTCCAACGGGTTTGATGACGACCATACGATTGGAAACTATGAAGCATTGTTCCGGACGTTCTCTTATGGAACGCTCAATTCCAGGGAAAGTCTTTTTGAAGTAGCCTTCTATACAGTGGACGGAAGTACGGGTGCCAGAGGCTATTGGGGTACTTACAACGGTCCGCGTGTGGATGCGCCGGGAATCAATACGACGGAAACAAGTGACTTTATGGGACGTGCCAATGCGATGTACCGTGTGGTTCCTGAATGGAGGGACTTCTTTGAAGAAGGTGATAACCGCCGCGATGTAATGGTATGTACTTATAATTACACGTGGGACAGTAATGTCTACAATCATGTGAAGGAGGAAGTAACGGACGTGCGCAGTTGGTATCCCGGCAAATGGCGCCGTGAATGGATGCCGATAGGATACAAGGAGCCGAACATAACCGATGTCAACTATTGCATGTTGCGCTATGCTGATGTGGTATTAATGGCTGCAGAGGCATATAACGAATTGGGAGAAACTTCTACGGCATGGACTTTGCTGAACCGGGTGCGTGAGCGTGCGCAGGCAACGCAGGTCAATTCATTGCAGGAATACCGCAATTGCCAGCCTAACTTGTTGGAGCTTCCTTTCTTCAATGGAGGTACGGCACAAGATGATTTTCGTGCAGCCCTTTATTGGGAACGCGCTTTTGAACTGGCCTTCGAGGGTATGCGCAAGTATGACTTGATTCGTTGGGGCATCTTGGAAGAGGCGTTGGTGATGACGGGAAACAATACGCATGCGAACACGGCAGGAACGAACAGGCCTTACGTAGCCGGCGACAATTTCCAGACTGGCAAGCATGAGCTTTTCCCGATTCCGTTGGATGAGATACAGGCTAATCCCTTGCTTGAAAATAAAAATAACCCTAATTACTGAAAAACATGAAAAGGAATTTGACATCCGCGTTGTTTTGCAGTGCGCTTGTGCCGATGGCTGCAATGGCTCAGGATCGTCCGAACATTATTTATATAATGACGGACCAGCAGTCGGCCACAGCTATGAGCTGCGCGGGCAATACAGACTTGCGGACACCTAACATGGACAGGCTTGCCGCACATGGGGTGCGTTTCGAGAATGCCTATTGTTCGATGCCTTTGAGCGGTCCGTCGCGTTCGTCCATGTTCACCGGCTATATGCCGGGTATGGTAGGATTATGTGCAAACGGCACTCCGCTTCCCGATTCGCTGCGCACGCAGACCTTGGGTACGCTGATGAGCGAGGCAGGATACAACTGCGCGTACGCCGGGAAATGGCACGTGCATACCAATTCCCTTCCGTCGGAACACGCCTTCGGATTCGAGCGTCTGCATGAGCATAATGATTATGGACTTGCGGAAGCGTGCGTGGAATTCCTGCGCCGCAAACAGGACAAGCCATTTTTCCTTGTGGCTTCGTTTGACAATTCCCACAACATCTGTGAGTATGCGCGCAAGCAGAAAATGCCTTATGCTGCGATTGAAGAGCCGGCTGACATGGAGGATTGTCCGAATCTTCCGGCCAATTATGCAGTTGCTCCCTACGATGCCGACGCGCTGGCGTTCGAGAAATCGTTGAAATACCGCCTCCATCCGACACGGAGCTATACGCCCGACGACTGGCGGCGTTACCGCAATGCCTACTGTCGTCTGGTGGAAACGGTGGATGCGGAAATCGGAAAGATTGTAGACGAGATAGACCGTCAGAATCTTTGGAAGAATACGGTTGTCATTTTCGCAAGCGATCATGGGGACGGACAAGGCGCGCACCAGTGGAACCAGAAGACGGCGCTCTATGAAGAGGTGGCGAATGTGCCGTTCATTGTCTGCCTTCCCGGAGGAAAGAATGCCGGAAAGGTGCTTTCCCAGCTGGTGAATGCTGGAGTGGACCTCATGCCAAGCGTATGCGACTGGGGCGGAGCGAAAGTTCCTGCCGGACGGAGGGGAGTGAGCATCCGTCCGATAGTAGAGAAAGGTGACGCAGCGGCTCCCGGACAGCTATATATCGTGAGCGAAACGGCTTTCACCGAAACCGGAGGAGGAACTGTCGGATGGATGGTGCGTACTGCGGACTGTAAATATGTATTGTACAATATGGGGCTTTATCGCGAACAGCTTTTCGACATGAAATCCGACCGTGGAGAAATGCGCAACCTGGCTGTAGAGCAGAAATACAGAAATGTAGTGAAGCAACACCGTGCTTTGCTGGAAGAGTGGATGAAGAATCATCCTGTAAACGGAAAGACTCCTGATTTGCGGTATATACCGGAATGAAAACAAAGTGAAAAAGAATGTATAGAAAACAATCAAGCATTATGAAAAGGAAATATATGATAGTCGGTCTGCTTTTGTGCATGTCTTTCTTCGGTGGGACAACTCTGGCAGAATCTCTGCCTTTGGCCGGCAGCTCGGAAAACGGGACTGAATCATTGCAGGTACCTCATAAACCGAAAGGTACGAAGACAAGGCTGGGTGCCCAGGCGCAGGGAGGACGTCCGGCAGAAAAGAAAGTGGAAACGACAAAGCCTCAAACAGGCAAGAAGGGCGGCGAAGTCAGAAAGGCCGTTAAGAAACAAACATTCGACCCGTCTTCACGTTATGTGGCGGTCAAGACAAATGCGGTTTATTGGGCAGGAGCGATCATGAACCTTTCTGCCGAAGTGCAGCTTCATGAGCATGTGTCTTTGGAGCTTCCTTTCAACTGGAGCCTTTGGGATATTGAGCAGGAGCACGGCGTTCGTCTGGTGCTTTTCCAGCCCGAAGCCCGCTGGTGGATGAAAGGTGTGGGCAAAGGACATTTCGTTGGTGTTCATGCTCATGTCGGTGCATTCAATGTGAAATGGAAAGACGACCGTTTTCAGTCTACGGAGCGTCCGGTGCTGGGAGCCGGCTTCACTTACGGTTATTCGCTTCCTTTTTCCGAGCATTGGGGGGCAGAGTTCCTTATTGGAGCAGGGTACGCCAATATGAAATATAATCAGTATTACAATATCGACAACGGTGCGCAGATAGGAAAGAAGTCCTATAACTATTGGGGAATTACCCGTATTGGCGCGTCATTGGTTTATCGTTTCTAAGAAAGAAGAATAAAGTATCATGAAAAAGATTATGACATATAAGAACAAACTTGCGCGGTGGAGCATGATGGCATTGCTTCCCGTGCTGGCGACCGGTTGTCTTTCGGAATTTCCGGAAGAAACGGCTGACGGTGAAGTGGGAGTTGACCCTACATCGGTTACTGTGGAAGCGGAAATTTCGCTTGACCTGAACCTTCCCGATTCGGAGGATGCGAGCGTAAACAATCTGTATGTGAATGCGGCCAATTATCCGAATGCACTTCACCGAATTACCATAGCGGCATACGAAGGCACTGCTTTGGCAGAACGGGTTGTCGTTTATGAAGATCTTCCGCTCACTAACCGTTTTCAGACGAGAGTGTCCGTTCCCTTGCATGCACGCGACTACCGCCTGGCGGTATGGGTGGATTATTACGGGGATTTTGATACCGATGAAATTGCGGAAACGGATTCCTGCTACAATACATTTGATTTCACCACTGTGATGAAGCCGAAAAGCAAAAGCTATGTAGGAAACAACCGTTTCGAGGATGCGTTCTACGGGTGTCAGGACCTGGATCTGACACGTTATCGTGACGAGTGGGGTGCGAAAGTGCCGGTAAGCATGGAACTGGCGCGTCCCGCAGGCCGTTTTGAACTGGTGGCGACAGACGTGGCCGATTTTCTGGCTTTGGAAAATGTGTCTTCTGTCACCGATCCTGAAGGCGGCTCGGCATTCCGCGTATACCTTGATTATGACGGAAGCATGCCGGTCGGTTATGATGTGCTGTCTGATGTGACCCGCCATGCTTTCGACGGAATGTCTTTCAATGCCTCACTCAGAAAAACAGCTTTGGAGAATGCAGGAGGCGAATATTCGCTGCTGTTCGACTATATTCTTATCGATCCGGACGAAACCTTTTCTGTTCCCGTGACATTGAGGGTAGTGAATGCCGAAGATACGAATGTGGAATATGCCAGATATTCATTCCGCCTTCAGTGCAAGCGTGGAGTGAACACTGTAATTCGTGCTCCTTTCCTGACTACGGATCCGAATGGCGGCATTGGGTTTGATCCGGATTTCGATGATGAAATAGATGTGGATCTGGACAATTGATAATCTGTTAAATGAGATTGCCATGAAGAAACTATTTTTATATGTGATGCTGGTTCTGGGTGCGGGACTTTCGTCATGCACAACGAAAGATCTCGACTGGGAATCTCCTGGCGGGAACTCCGGTACGGTGGAAGTGGAGCTTCCTGAAGGAGGGACACCGACGGACGGAACATCGGCGCCATTTTCGGAAACGCCGGAAGGCTATCAGCTTCGCTGCATTCTTGTGAGCGGAGAAAACCGCTACGAGATGGTGGAGTCGGAGTCTGTGAACAACAAGTTCTACTTTACTGATGTTCCTGTCGGCACTGAACTGTATGTGTGGGCGGATTTCATTGAAGCGGATGCCGAGCCTGACGAGAACGGACGTTATGCCGATCTGTACTATGATACGCAAAGTATGCCGACAATCGCTTATGTAGCCGGCCGGATGACAGACGGAAGCTTGTTCAACAACGATGCGTGCGATGCTTTCTATGGTCATGTTGCAGCCGGTGAGGGAACGGTGCTCACCTTGAAGCGTCCGTTTGCGAAAGTTACTTATTCCAATGAGGATGCGATTGCTGTTTCAGGAAACATAGAGGTCAGTTATGAAGTATTCAACAGGTTTGACATACAAAGCGGAACTCCGGATGGAACGGGTACAATCAGTTATGCCGGTGGAGTGGCGGATAGAGCTAACCGGGTATGGTTCTCCAATTACCTGTTTGCCTCCGCTTCCGGAAGTTCCGCTCTTCCGGGAGGAGCAATCTCCATGACGGCAGACGGCGTTACAAAGAGTATCGAAACGGCCAATATGGTGCTGGAGGCAGACAAGACGGTAAATGCGCACTTTAACTGGGCGGATGCCGGTATCAGTATAACGGTGGATGTAGGCTTTTCCGATCCGGATGCTCCGAGAGTGGGTGACTACTATTACAGTGACGGAACATGGGCCAACTATCTGGTGCCCGGAAAAACTCCGGTCGGTGTCGTATTTGCTACAGTAGAGGGTGACGGAGCCGCTGCTGCCGATGATGTGGCCAACTATGAAGGCGTGACTTTCGAGGACGGTGTGGTTCATGGATGGGTTGTTTCTCTGAAAGAGATGAGCACACCTCAGTTCATTACAAACACTGCAGGCAGTGCTTTGACTGGCGTTGCAGGAGTAGGAACTGCCGAGGATGACATCAAAGGGTATGCGAACTGCAAAGCATGGCCAGACAATGTGCTTGCCGAAGGCGTTGAATATGTGGCACTGAATCAATTAAGCACTTATGCAGAGGATTTCGATGCCCCGCTTCCAGAGTCAGGTACTTCCGGCTGGTATATTCCTGCAATCGGACAGTTGACGGCTTTACGTACTGTTTACGGTGCTGAGAACAATGCTGTAAAGAATGCGCTGCAGGTTTTGGCGGATGACGATTCGAAGGCAGACCTTATCGTGACAGAATCCGGTACGGGCAATTATTATTGGTCAAGTACGGGGAGAACTTCAAATTCCGTGTATTATGTCCGGACTATAACATTTGATCCTGCTGTAACAGATGGATTTATAAATTCGCATGGAGGTACTTCCGGTAAGCGTTGCCGTCCGATACTGACATTCTAAGCCCTTTAGCGGCCCTCCAAACCTCCCCCGAAGGGGAGGCTTCAGAGAAAATATAATAAACAAATAATTAAAATTAAAAACAAACCCGAGACCCTTCCAAACCTCCCCCGAAGTGGAGGCTTAAAGAACAAGCTCAGTAAGCTCCCCCTTCGGGAGGAGTTGAGGGGGCCTCAAACAATAACGAACCATGAAAAGAATACTTTTATATTCGACACTGGCTTTGGGAACAGGACTGTTCTCGTGCAGCCAGGAAGATTTGATGGAGCAGGGCAGTGCGCCTCAGGCAGGGCAGCCCGTTACGATATCGGTGCAGTTGCCGAGCGAAGTGGGAAGTGACGTTGCGTCGCGTGCACTTCCTGCTATTCCGGACGGACATCAGTTGCGTTGCATACTTTATGTGTCGGGTGACGGAGAAACACCGGTACGTCAGGAAACGGTTCTTGCTGATGCAGGAGGAACAATCTCATTCACTTTTACTCCAGCTACTGATACGTATACATGCTCGTTTTGGGCGGATTTTGTTTCAGGCACTGACACAAATGCCGATGGGCGTTATGATGATTTGTATTATGACACGCAGCGTATTCCGGACGTAACTTATTCTTCATCGTTGGCGGATGGACACAGCTTTTATAACAACGATGCCTGCGATGCTTTCACAGGACATTTTACTGCCGCTGAGGTTACGGGCGGTACGGTGGTTTTGAAGCGTCCGTTCGCGAAAGTGAACTTTAAAGAAAAGACTTCGGAGGTGTCGGGAAACATTGCGGTCACGGGTTATGCTGTCAATAACGGAATGAACATTACGGACGGAACGGTAAGCGAAACGACAGCAAATCTCCCGGACTATAGCGGAGCGGTTGCCGGTGATGGCGTGTGGTTCTGCAATTATCTGTTTGCAGACGGAACAAGCACCAGGCTTCCGGAAAGCATTTCCATGACGGTTGGCGATGGAGGAGCGACTTCCATTTCTACCGATGGGCTGCTTCTGAATGCCAATACGCAATATAATCTGAGCTTTGAGGCGAACGTGGGCGAGGTGGTTCCGGCTCCGCAAGTGGGCGATTATTATTATAGCGACGGAAGTTATTCTTCTGCATTGGATGAGAACAAGACCGTTATCGGTGTGGTGTTCGCAGCAACAGGTGATGGAAGTGCAATAGACAGTGATTTGCCCGCTAACTACGAGGATGTGACTTTTGCGGATGGTGAAATTCACGGCTGGGTTATTGGCTTGAAGGAATGTGCTTCTTCTGCTTTCTCGGCCGAAAGATTAAATAATGTATCAGGTGTTGCCGTTGCTAACATTACTGCTTCTACAACAACTTGTGATGAAATAAAAGGTTATGCCAATTCGCAGGCATGGAAGGCAGGTGCCGGCGGTGTGGATCTTCCGGCATTGGATGCAGTTGATGCCTATGAACTTGAGGCTCCGTTGACTGAAACCAGTGGCTGGTACATTCCGGCTTTAGGACAGTTGCTGGCTCTGCGAGAGGCCTATAATGCAGAGAGTAGCAAAGTACTTGAGGCATTGACCGCTCTGAATGGAGATGGGGAAGCTGATCTTATGGACACTTCTGCTGAATCTGGTAATACCCACTATTATTGGTCAAGTACTTATCATACTAATATGACAGAACTGGGACTTATGCGCTTCTTTCCGGTTAGCGGAGAAACAAATTATGTTGCCCGTACACAATCGGCAACAACAGGCCGCCACTGCCGTCCCATCTTGACTTTTTAAAAACAACAGATATTGGTTGGCATACAGAAATCATAAACCTTTAAATAACAGACATCATGAAAAAAAGTATTTTATTTCCGGCACTGGCTTTGAGCGTGGGACTGTTTTCATGCAGCCAGGAAGATTTGAGCGGAAACGCATCTCAGTCAGATCAGCCCGTAACCGTTACGGTGCAGCTTCCGGACAATGTTGCCGGCAGAGCTTCTTCACGCTATATTCCGTCAGCTTCCGACGACGCGCATCAGTTGCGGTGCATCCTTTATGTAACCAATAGCGACGGCTCTTGGAGCGAACGCATTGAGAAGGTGGAATCGGAAGCCGTTGGCGAAACCTTCAGCTTTACCTTTACTCCGCAGGATGCGAACGACTATAAATGTACGTTCTGGGCAGACTTCATTGAAGATGATGCTGCCGTTACGGGAGATGGTAACGAAAAGAAATATGCCGACTTGTATTATAACACACAGAGCCTGCCTGCAGTAACTTACAATACGGGTGTGACCACAGACGGAAGTCTTTTCAACAATGATGATTGCGACGCATATTGCGGAACCATCGCAAACGGGGCGGCATTGAGTGTGGAGCTCAAGCGTCCGTTCGCAAAGGTGAGCATTTCCGATAAAGGGGATGCCGTATCGGCAGCTTCTTCAATCAGCGTGAGCGGCTACGGAGTGTATAACGGCTTCAATATCGAAACGAATGAGGTGGTTAGTGAGAGTGAAACCGTGATTTCATGCAGCGATATAGCGCCTGTGAAAACAGACAACGTGTTCTTCTTCAACTATCTTTTCGTAGGAAACAAGAATGAACTGCCGGATGCCGATGGCAACATATCAATGACGGTTGACGGAACGACCAAAGAGATCAATGTGAGTGACATAATCCTGACTGCCAATACAAAGGTGAACGGAAGCCTTGACTGGGCAAATGCACCGTCCGACGGCTCTGTAAGCATTACGGTAGACATTGCAGGCGATTGGGAAGAGGCCGCTGACCCGAACGCTCCGCAGGTGGGTGACTATTATTACAGCGACGGAACCTGGTCTGCTTCTTTAGACGGCACGAAAACCGTAGTTGGTGTGGTGTTCGCCACGGCTGACGGCGATGCTTCTTCGGATGCAGTGGCAAACTATCCGGAGGTGACTTTTGCGGATAACACGATTCATGGTTGGGTTATCGCTGCGCAGGATATGTCTGGAAGTCCGAGATTTGTGGAAACAGGACATGGCTCACAAAGTGCAATTGAAGGCATAGAGGGAGTTGGCACGGGAGAAAGCGATATCTTGGGCTACAAGAATACGCTGGCATGGCCGAACAATGCATTGACAAATCTGGCAGAGGGCACTGAGCAGGGAACTTATGTAGCTATTAATAATATCAGTTCATTTGCTTTGGAGGCTCCGTCTGCATCGAGCGGATGGTATCTTCCTGCTGTTGGACAGCTCGTTTGTCTGTACAATGCTTATTATGCGGGCGAAAGCAAGGTATTGGCTTCACTTTCAGCATTAGAAAACGGTGCCTTGAATACGACTTCCAACAGATATTACTGGTCAAGTACGGCGGACACAGATACTGATCCCTATTCTGTATACCGTGTGACTTTCAATGCTGAAGAAACTGATTATGTCGGTCACAGCACCGGCGGTCCTGGTCAGTCAGCCCGTCCCATGCTGACATTCTAAGGGACTGAAATAGAATGCCCCACACCCCCTGTTTTCACGTCCTGAAAAATGACGGGACATTTTAATGAAGATGATGGGAAACATTGATTAAGATGACGGGTAAAATAAAAAAAATGACCCGTCATCTTCCGGCGCCGTTCGGCAATGTGACAAAGGGCTGACATTCATCCGGTTAAACATAAAGAAAATCTGTATGAAAAAACTGTTTTTATATTCTGTTCTGGCATGGGGGCTGGCTTTGTCCTCATGCGGCAAGGACGATGCGGAACCGCAGAATCCTCAGGAACCGCAGGCAGACGGATCGGTTACGGTGTCGGTGACACTGCCCGATGATGCCTTCGGCAACGATTCGCGCGCCCTGCCGCAAGCATATGCAGGCCACAAGCTCCGCTGCATTCTTATTGTGCAGGAGAACGGCACGGTCACCGACCGGCAGGAGAAGCTTGTGGATGAGGCGCAGGACGGAAGCTTCTTCTTTACCATCAACCCCGAGGGCGAGGACTTCAAGTGTTCGTTTTGGGCGGATTACGTCGCAGAGGATGCTTCCGCAACAGACGGGAAATACCCCGATTTGTACTATAACACCGAGTCGCTTCCTGCGGTGAGCTATAAGGCGACCGGCAATGAGCTGTTCAACAATGACGCGTGTGATGCTTTCAGCCTTTCGCTTCTTAACGGAGCGACCGCCGGAACGATGACCCGCCCGCTGGCTAAAGTCAGCTTTGCCGACGAAAGGCCTGAAACGGTGGCTTCGGCAGGAAACGTGTCGGTAAGCAACTACAACGTTTATAACGGCTTTGACATCGTGAACGGAACGGTAAGCGACACGCCTGTTTCAATCTCTTATTCCGGGCCTGCAGCCGATGCGGACAATGGCGTGTGGTTCTACAACTACCTGTTTGTGGGAAACAAGAACAGTCTGCCCGGAAATCTCACGATGAAGGTGGGCGAGAATACGCACGATGTGTCTACGGAAAACATCACGCTGACCGCCAACAGGAAGATAAACGCCACTCTCAACTGGGAGCGTGCGAACGGTATCATCACGGTGGACGTGAGCTTTGATGATCCGGATACTCCGAATGTGGGCGACTATTATTACAGTGACGGCACATGGTCAACGTCTTTGAACGCTGAAAAGACCGTTATCGGCGTGGTGTTCGCCACCTCAGAAACGGAAGCGGCCGCCGATTCCCCCGAAAACTACGATGGTGTGACTTTCGAGGATAACAAGGTTCATGCGTGGGTTGTTGCTTTGCAGGATGTTTCCGGTTCGCCGAGATTTTTGGATACGGCGAGCGGCGGAAGCGGCGGTACAATCAATGGGATAGAAGGTATCGGGCAAGGAGAAACTGATATCATGGGCTATTCGAACTGTCAGTCATGGAACGCGGAAACAAATCCTCTGCTCAACGGCAGCACATATTCGGCTGTGCCAAAAGTTATTGATGGCGCTTATAAGGAAAGCAGTGGTCTTACTCCGCCGGCTGAGGCTACCGACTGGTACGTTCCGGCACTCGGTCAGATGCTGTCTTTGCGTGACGTTTATCTTGAAGATGATAGTAAGGTAAAGGCTGCCTTGGTTGCCGCAGGAACGGATCTCCTGACATTGGACGGAACGAGTGTCCAGTGGTATTGGACAAGCACTGCACGGGCCAACGATTCGCAGAACCAGGTCTATCGGATAACGTTCAATACGGAAGAGGATCCTTATTACAGCGGCCATAACGGAGGGTCGGGTCAGAAGTGCCGTCCCATCCTGACTTTCTGACGAGAAGATCAGCAATGGCATTCAATTGCATACAAATAAATAGGTTTCCATAATCAGAAAGTGCCTTCCCCTTGTCCGGGCCGCGTTCGGCAAAGGCAGGGCGGAGGCACTTTTTTATCAGCCTTGATCACCAAATAATTGAAGAACGTATGAAACATATAATTTATCTGCTGGGAATCGCTTGCGCGTGTTTGACTTCTGCCTGTTCGGATGATGAGATTCCCGCATCAGCTGTAGATGCCGAGGCGGTGGACACTCCGGAAGCCTGGCACGACAAGACCCGCACGCAGCCTTACCCGAAACTCTCGAACGAACTTTATCTGAATCCTCCGCCGCTGATCGTGCCGGAGTCTATGAATACGGGAGAGAAACTTCAGTTTGCCCTTTCGCAGGATGAGGGCTTTCCGGAAGCTTCGACCCAGCTTTCGGAAGCGGACGAATGGTGCATGTTCAATCCGCACCGCGAGCTTGCGTCCGGGACGTGGTATTGGCGCTACCGCAATGTTTCCGCCGACGGAACGGAAGAAGCGTGGAGCGAACCCATCGCTTTTGAGGTGAAGCCGGAAACTCCCGTGTTTGTGACTCCCGACTTTGCCGCCTTCCGTGCAAACATTTCGCAGGCAGGGCTGGATGTGCATCCGCGCCTGTACTGCTATCTGAACGGAGATTTGGCGGAAGCACGGCAGCGCGTGGAATCCCATTCGGAATACCGGGGGCTTGTCAGCCGTGCGAACAGTGCCATGAATGTGGATTACAGTATCTACCTGAACCAGGTGACGGAAGACGGTATGGAGGAAATGGCCGATTACGTGGAGTATCTTCACCAGGCCTATCTGCTCACTCAGGACCAGACCTACGCATCCAAGCTGGCGGAAATACTGAGCCTGCTTTGCGGACACGGCTTTACCGACAGTGAACTGTTCGTTTCCAATTTCGGTTCCACTGCCATTGCCTACAGCCTGCTTGTTCCATACGATGTGCTGTATAGCCCTCTGAGCGGAAGTCTGATCCAGCAGGCTCAGGATTTGCTGATGCGCATAGCGCGGCATTATTTTGCGTCTTACTGCGGTTCTCAGGAGAATAATATTTTCGACAACCACTTCTGGCAGAAGAACATGCGCATCCTTTTTCAGATAGCCCTTTGTCTGTGGGACAAGACAGGCTATGCGGAAGAGGCATCCTATATGATGGAATATTATTATGAGCTTTGGACGGCACGCGCTCCGGCTTCGGGATTCAACCGTGACGGCGCATGGGTGAACGGAAGCGGCTATCTGTCGGCCAATCTTTATACCTTATATTATATGCCGATGCTTCTGTCGCATGTGGGGCAGAGCGATTTTCTCCAGCATCCGTGGTATCAGAACGCGGGGCAGGCATTGGTCTATAATTTCCCTCCTTCGTCAAAAAATACAGGATTTGGTGACATGAGCGAGCGTTGGGACGTCCCGGGAAGACAATACGCGGCTTTTGCAGATTTCCTCGCGAGGGAAACGGGCGACGGTTATGCCGGATGGTATGCCAACGAATGTTCCACTGATGATGATCCGGACAACGATGTGAGCGATGATGTGCTGTTCCGCATTTATCGCATTTGCAGAAACAGCACCTATGATACATCGTTTCCTGAAGATGCTCCGAAAATGAAGTGGTACGAAGACATAGGCGAAGTGGTGATGCACAGCGATCTTGAACATACGGCAGACAACCTGACGCTGAGTTTCCGTTCGAGCACTTTCGGTTCGGGAAGCCATACGCTTGCCGACCAGAACAGTTTCAATCTGCTTTATGGCGGGAAAGAGGTGTATTATCACTCGGGATATTACACGGCTTTCAGCGATGCGCACAATCTGATGTCGTACCGTCACACGAGGGCGCACAATACGATTCTGGTGAACGGCATCGGACAGGCTTTTTCGACCGAGGCCTACGGCATGATGCTCCGGGCAAACGGAGGTACGCATATTGCATACGCGTTGGGTGACGCTTCGCAGGCTTACGGAGGCATTTCGAATGATCCGATGTGGATACAGAACTTCGCGGATGCGGGCATCGAACAGACACCGGAATATGGCTTTGGCGAAACGCCGCTCACGAAGTACCGCCGCCAGACGCTGATGCTTTATCCGGATATCGTGCTGATTTATGACGAGCTGGAAGCCTCAGAGCCTGTGCGTTGGGACTGGCTGCTGCATAGTCCGGTACAGTTCGGCATCGACGGAGATACGTTTACTACCCGTGCGGAAACCGGCGTAGCAGCGGCCCGTATGTTCAGTGACGCAGCGTTTGAAGTATCTCAAACCGACCAGTTTGTCGTGTCGCCGGGAGAGGGCTATGCGAACCAGTGGCACTTGACGGCGGCATTCGCCAACAGCTCTGCCTGCCGCATACTGACCGTAGTGCAGATTAAAGATTCGGAGGGAGAGATTCTTCCTGTTGAATGCAACGGCAGCCGCATCACCTGCGGCGACTGGACGATAGACGTGAACCTTGATCCTTCGTCAGCCGAACGTTTGCAGGTGACGAGCGGTTCCGTTCCGGCAGTCTATAGTTATGGCTCGGACAATGTGCAGACGGGCAGCGGAGTCTATGCACGGCAGTACCGCAATTCTTCCGTACTGTATGATGAGATTGACGGGCAGTATCAGGCTGTGGAACAGACAGACCAGTCGCCCGTATCGAGCAGGAGGGGATGAGGCTTCCTGCCCTTTTCTCCCGAAGTTGAAAAGACTTGGGATTGGAGAGGCCGGTTGGTTTTATTATTATTGATTTTATATTTTTCTGTAAGCCTTTCCTTGGGGATAGGTTTGGAAAGACTTGATTATTGATATGAAAAGATATTGTTTTGTACTGTTTTGTTTGTGTGTGGCTTTTGCCGTCAGCGGCAACAACCCCTTGCGGACAACTCCTTATCCGCAAGAGAATGACGACGTGTTTCTTAATCCGGCTCCGCTGCTTGTGCCGCCGTCCATGAGGGACGGAGAACTGTTGCAGTTCAACCTGTCGCGGAACAAACGCTTTAACGGAACGGACGACATGCTGTCGGAACCTGTACGCTGGGGCGTTTTCAATGCGCACCGGGTGTTGGAAAAAGGTACGTGGTACTGGCGTTTCCGTTCAGTGGACAAGGACGGGAAGAAGCATCCTTGGAGCAAGGTTTACCGTTTTACAATAGGGGAAGACGTGCCGGAGTTCGCTGCTCCTCCGTTTGACGTGTTCCGGAAGAATCTGCCTGTGGAGTGGCCGCGCATCTATTGTTTTCTGGAAGACGGAATGGAAGAAGCGAGGCGCAACGTGCGTTCACATCCGGAGTTCTGGACGATGGTAGACGACGCACGCCGTGCACTGGCGATGGATTTCCGCACGGATACCGTGCCTTACAAGCATGTGTTTGCGATGTCAGAGAACTGCGACAACCTGCATACGGCATGGCGGATGCTGGGCCGTGATCTTTATATTGAAAAGATGATGCAGAATGTGCGCTGCCTGCTTCCTAAGGATCCGACAGAACAGTTTGTCGAAAATGACTTTAATGCGGGCGAACTGGTTTATCTGCTGGCTTGTACTTACGATGTTGCCCGTGACCGTTTTACGGCTGAAGAGCGCAAGCGGATAGAAACATTGATCCTGCATGTGATGAGGCAGTACTGCAACGGACGGTTGATGGGCCGGCTGGAAAACCGTTTTTATGACGAACATATCTGGCAATTCACTGTCCGCCGCCTTATGCAGGGAGCTTTGGTATTGTATGACAAGTATCCGGAAGCTGAAGAATATCTGGAATATTTGTATGAAGCCTGGACTTCGCGGGCGCCGGCTTCCGGTTTCAACCGTGACGGTTCATGGCACAACGGAGCGAATTATTTCAGCGCGAATGCCGTCAGCCTGATGTATCTGCCTTCGCTTCTGGGATATGTGACAGGCGTTGATTTCCTGCAGCATCCGTGGTACCGGAACGCAGGCAAGGGAATAGCTTATACCTGGCTTCCCGGTTCGCTGAGTGACGGATTCGGCGACGGCCATGAGAAGATGAACAAAAAGCCGCTCCGTATCCGCAGTGCGTTTGCCGACTTTCTGGCGCGTGAAACCGGAGATCCTTACGCCGAATGGTATTCTTCGCTTAACGACAGCTATAAGGAGGAGTTTGAAACCCGTCTTTATCGGATGGCGTGCGGCAAGCCGAGGGCGGAATGTGCGGAACTGCCCGACAGTGCGCCGAAGGCTGTGTGGTTCCGCGACTGCGGCGAGATGGTGGCCAACAGCGATTTGCATGATCTGAAGCGGAATGTCAGCTTGAGTTTCAGGAGCAGTCCCTTCGGATCAGGCAATCATACACATTCCTGCCAAAATGCTTTCAATCTGCATTACGGCGGCGAGGCGGTCTATCATGCGGCAGGGCATTACATGAAATTCAATGATCCGCATAATTTGCTTTCGTACCGCAATACGCGCGCTTATAATACGGTGCTGGTGAACGGCATCGGACAGCCCTTTACACCGGAGGCTCGCGGGCGCATCGTGCGTATGATGGAAAGCGATCGGATGGCGTATGCATTGGGTGATGCTTCGGACGCTTATTGCGGAGTCAGCGATATTTGTTTGTGGAAAGAGTCGTTTGAGAAATACGGACTGGAACAGTCGCCCGAAAATGGCTTTGGGGATAATCCGCTCACCAAATACCGCCGCCACATTCTGATGCTGTATCCCAATATTGTAATCGTGTACGATGAACTGGAAGCGTCGGAAGAGGTGCGTTGGGACTGGCTGCTGCACAGTCCGGTGAAGTTTGGCTTCGATAACGGGACATTCGTTACGGAACGTCCCGACAAGGGATTCCGTTCGGTGGGACACATCTGGGGCAGCGTGGTTCCCCGTCTTGTACAAACGGACAAGTATGCGGCTTCTCCCAGTGACAAAGATGCTCAGCGAGGCGAGGATTTCACTCCCCAATGGACTATGACCGCGGCTTTTGATTCGTGCCGCAAATGCCACGTACTTGCCGTGATGCAGGTGGAGGCCGACGGAATGAAGGCTGTAGACGTGAAAGATGAAGGCGGAAGCCTTACGCTGGGCGACTGGAAGATAGAAGCTGAACTGGATGCCGAGAAAGCTCCACGGCTTTCTGTCCGCAACTTGTCAAACGGTTCTTCGTTCAGCTATGGCGAAGATCCGTCGGGCGCTTCCGTGATTTCCGACACTGTGGACGGAAAACTTTCGGTAAATAAGATGACTGACCAGCATATTCTTTGGATGGGAAAATGGTAATGGAACATCCGTAGGGAATTCAGAGCCTTCCCGCTAATTGTCATGTGAAGGCTTTGACTGAAAACGTACCGGAACGCAGAGATTTATCAGGTTGGATTTCCCTGTATTTTCTCTCTGTGTTCCGGTATTTTATGTTTCATGGAAGTCTGATCGGGAGCCGTAGTTTGGCTTGTCGCCCGCATTTGTCCTATCGAATGCCTTTTAAGTGAAACTATGAAAAAGGCCGTATCTCACGATACAGCCTCTTCTTCCTATTGAAAACCTTATATTAAATGTAAATAGAGAAATCTTATTTTTCAGGTCCGGCTCCAGTGAACTGGGGCTGGTAATCGGACATTTCATGCACGAGCCATTCGCCGTCGATTTTGTCAAATAAAACAGACGAGCCTTGTTCGAGACGTTTGTAGGTTGTGTTTCCTATTTCTATATCTCCGTCCCCCAGACTGAATGTGGCATTATTGCGGTCGTTGAATATTTTGAGCGAAGCCGGTTTTGCAGGATCAAGTTCCGCTTCAATTTTCCATCTTTCGCAGGTGAACACATTCCCTTTGCGTGAAAGCACCTTTTCCTTGTTGCCGTCAGGCATGATGCGGATGACGGTGAGGATACGGTTTTGTGCGCAAGGCTGGAACTTGGCAGTCAGGTGCCACTGGTTAGGATACTTCACTCCTTTTTTCATCTTCTTCGGATCGGGCGGAGCCACATACTGGTCGGTTTGTGTCATTTCGAATGCCTGGTTGCTGAACATCTGTGCCACGGAACTGAACTGTTTTTCTTCGTAGCGTGTGGTCATCGTGTGTTTGGCATTGTCAATCTGGAACTGTACCGGACTATGCAGCAGCCAGTCCCAGGTGACAGGCTTCGAAGCCTCCAGTTCGTCGTATATAACCACGATGTCCGGATGAAGCAGCAGAATGTGGCGGCGGTATTTGGTGAGCGGAGTTTCTCCGAAGCCGTATTCCGGAGTTTGGGCAAGTCCTGCTTCTTCAAAATTCTTTATCCACATGGGATATTCGCTGGTTCCGCAGTATGCGTTTGATGCATCTCCCAGTGCATAAGTGATGTTCTCGCCGTTCAGCATCCGGGTAATCTTACCGTAGGCGCGGGTTGTAAAAGGCTGTCCGATTCCGTCAACAAGAATACTGTTGTGCGCTCTTGTATGGCGGTAGGATAGTATGTTGTGGGCATCTTTGAAGTTCAGGTAATAGCCGGTAGAGCGATATACAGGTACTCCGCGGAAGTGCAGGTTGAAACTGTTCTGGTCGGCCAGTGTATGGCTTCCTGATCCGAACGGGCTTGAACGGAAGCTCAAGAAAACGTTGCGGTTGGTGTTCTGAATGGCCGAGTGGGCATACACTTCGCCCATGTCTTCCATCCAGACAGCATTGGGGCGATCGGCCGGAAGATCTTTCGTGTACGGATAGTCTTTCGCTACACGGGCCATGCGGTAAATGCGTGTTTCATAGTCACGTCTTAAATCCCGTGTACAGTGTGAAGCATACCATTTGGCGTAGGGATTTCCGATTTCCCGTGCAAGGAAGTCTGCTATGGCCAGACGCTGGCGGTCGGGTGTCGGCTGGCGTTCGTTTCCGTCACCGAATCCCGCACTCATCGTGCCTACAGGAAACGCATAGAGCAGTGATTGTCCGGCATTCTGATACCAGGGGTGTTTCAGAAAATCAAATCCTGTGATATGCGAAAGCAGGCTGGGAACGTAATAAAGCGTTTTCGTGTTTGCAGTGAAGTATCCTGTTCCGTTCTGCCATTCTCCGTCGCGGTTGAATCCTCCGGCCGGAGCGCGCGTGCTCCAAAGTTCATAGCAGTATTCCAGCATTTCGCGGGCCTTTTCGCTGTGTTCATAGAACATCAGGCCGATTTCAAGTGTCTGCCGGAAGCCGTGCTGCCAGAAGTGGTTGTTGAAGAAGTGTGTTTCTTCATATCCGGTGCGCATCGGATTGTGGTGGTTCTTTGCCACTTCGAATACAAGCGTTTCGATTTGTTTCAGTTCGTCTGCCGTAAACATGTCGTGGCATACGTCGTAGCACATCAGAAGCTGCTCAATCAGATCGCCGCAGAAGAAGTCGTCGCGGAGCAGATTCTTGTCGGGGGTCGATTTCAGATAGGCGCGGGTGATTTCCACCATCTTGTCGGCATACTGCTTGTCTTCGGTGAGCGTGTATGCGGTATGCAGGTAAGTGACGAAGGCAAGAGCCGGGCGTGCTTTAGGGTATGGGTTGGCTGCCGGTTCATAGTTGAGTCCCATGTTCGCGCGGTTCAGCATCTCCTTGTATTCGGGATGTGAAGCTACGTTTGCGCGTGCGGTCTTCAGGTCGTTATCCAGAAAGCAGAACAGGCGCGGATAGCCTTTCGGCAGATTCTTCCGGAAGGTTTCATAGACCGGCGTGGCGAATTTCGGTTCGTCGCCTGCAATCTGAAAATCATAAGGCTGGCTCCATTCGCCTTGTTTCCCGTCTTTTACTTTACGCCAGCGCCAGTACCATGTACCTTTGTCAAGCACTTTATGCGGACTGAACATGAGCCAGGGCTTTGCGTCGGCAGTGATTGTTTTTCCTGCAGGGAAAGTTTTGTCGTTGCTCAGCTCGAACTGATACGAAGCGTCTTTCTCATGCACGCTTTTGGGGAGAATCAATGGAGGCGGATTCAGATAAACTTGATGCATCGACTGCGGATAAGCTGTTTCGTGTACATTCTCGTGTACCCGTTCCAGCGTCGTTTTCTGTGCCGTGGTCGGACTGACTCCGGCAAATGCGAACAATGATATGGCCATCATCATTCCCTTGAAAAGTAACAAGTGTTTTTTCATGTTGCAATATTTATTGATTAGAAAAATTAAGCTCTTTCAACTAAGCTCCGAGCCCCTCAACTCCCCCCCCCGAGGGGGAGCTTATATAGCTTGATGTTTTCTTAAGCCTCCCCTTCGGGGGAGGTTTGGAGGGACTGTAGTTTGGAGGATTCTTGGGCCTTATTTCGCTCCCGTCAGTAATGCCGGTCTGTCATCCATCTCTTTCGTTTCCCATATTCCTTCGATGTTATCGTGAAGGACAGAGGCGTTTTTCTTTTTAAACCGATAGGTCTTTCCGCCAGCGTTCATTTCCTTGAGGCCGTATCCGAATGCCGCGTTGTTCCGTGTATTCCGGATGTACAGGCTTGCGGGGCGGTCGGCATCCAGTTCTGCTGTCACGGTCCAGTCCCCGAAACGGAAAGTGTTGCCGTTTTTACGTACGGCAGGAATTGTTTTTTTGCCTTCAGGTGTAATCTGGATGAGTGTCAGCACGCGGTTTTTCTTGCATGGCGAGAACCGTGCGTCGATAGACCATTCTTTATAAAACTCTTCTCCGCGCACGGCTATGGCTTTGTTGGGATCTGCCTGATACCGGTCGGTCTGCGATATCTTGCACGGCTGTTTGCTGAATATTTCTGCCAGCGAGGCGAATTTGCCTTCCGGATGTACTGTGGTCAGCCGGTTGTTTTCAATATGGAACTGATGGCGGCTGTGAAGCAGCCAGTCCCAGTGAACTTCCTTGTCAGCTTCCAGTTCATCGTAGATCAGCACCTTATCGGGGTGAAGGAGGAATATATGCCGGCGGAACTTCTTCAGCGGCGTTTTCCCGAATCCGTTTTCAGGCGACTGTTCAAGTCCGGCATTCTTGAAGTTCTTTTCCCACATGGGATATTCGCTGATCCCGCAATATGCCTTTGAGGCATCTCCCAACGCATAGGATATATGCTCACCGTTGAACATGCGCACGATGTTGCCATATGCCCGTGTGGTGAAAGGCTGTCCGATGCTGTCTGCAAGAATGGTATTGTATGCGCGTGTGTTCCGGTATGACAGCAGGTTATGCGCATCGGCGAAGTTCATGTAGTGGCCTATAGCCCGATATACGGGAATTCCGCGGAAGTGCAGGTTGAATGCGTTCTGGTTTGAGTGCGTGTGGCTGCCCGAACCGAACGGGCTGGACCGGAAGCTCAAGCTTAAATTGTTGCTCAAATCGTTTAGGTCGGAGTTGGCTATCATTTCGCCGCTGTCTTTGAACCACACGGCTTTGGGCGCGTCTTCCGGGAGGTTTTCATTGTCCGGACGTTCCTTTCCGCTGGCGAGCCGATAGATGCGCGTTTCGTATTCGCCCAGATAACGCCGGTTGAGCGACGAGTACCATGCAGCGTACGGGTCGCCGGTTTTGCGTGCCAGATAATCTGCGTATGCGCTGCGTATACGGAGCGGCTGGGCATTCAGTTTCTCGTGTCCGTCACCGAATCCTGCTGCAGACGAGTTGGGAAGCCAGCTGTAGGCTTCTCCGATTCCGGAGTTCCGGTACCACGGATGCTGTAGAAAATCTGTTTTTGTCAGATACGAGAACAGTTCGGCTATATAATATAAGGTAACGGCATTGGCACTGAAATAGCTCGTGCCGTTGTGCCAGTTTCCGTCGCGGTTGAATCCGGATGCCGGAGCACGTGATGTCCAAAGTTCATAGCTGTATTCCAGATAGTTTCTGGCTTCGGGATATTTGTCATGAAGCACCAGTGCCGCTTGCAGGAAGTGCCGGAAGGTGAACTGCCAGAAGTGGTTGTCGAAAATATGCACTTCTTCTTTTCCGATGATGTGCGGGATATACCTGTTCAGTACAGACAGGAGGAGTTCTTCTATCTGCTGCCTCTCCTGTGTGCTGAAACGGCTGTAGCATGTTTCGTAGGTGCAGGCCAGTGTATAAGCCAGTTCGCCGGCGTTGAAGTCATTCGCCAATACATTCTCGTCCGGTTCTGTTTGCAGCAGGCATCTGACGTTCTGTGCCATTTTTTCGGCATAGACATCACGCTGCATCATCATATAGGCAGTATGCAGGTAGTTTGCATGCTTATACATTAGCGATATTTTCTTGTAGGGGGCCGTGTCGGTCCGGTAATCCATAGCAAGTGCATCCCTCGCTTCGCTGATCATGCGTTCAAAGTCGGGGGACTGGCGCATGTGCTTCCGTGCTTCTTCAACCGTGGCATCCAGAAAGCAGTACAGCCGTGCATGGTTTTGGGGTATGTTGCGGAGGAAGGTTTCGAAAGGAGGCGTGGCGAACTGAGGCACGTCTGCATCCATTGTAAACGAGTAGGTTGGACTCCACGGCATTTTTTCTCCTCCTTTTTTCACCGAGCGGAAGCACCAGTGCCATGTTCCCGGCTTGAGTATGCGGTGCGGGTTGAACATGCGCCATACAGCCGGCTTGGAGATTTGGGTGCTGCTGTCTTTGAAAGTCTTGTCTTGCGAGAGCATGAATTGCACGGAATCCCCCTCTTCGCCGGGGGGAACAAGCAGTGGAGCCGGATTAATGAACGGCTGGTGAAACTCCTGCGGATAGGGAGTGGTGCGTGTGTTTTCGTGTATCCGGTCAGGGAAAGGTGTCGTTGCGGCATGAAGCGTGCTGCACAGCAGCGTGCAGGCCGCCAATGCCAGATTTTTCATGGTTAGCAGATTGTTCTTCATATTGTCTGGTTTTGTTTACTTCAACAAAAGTAGGCGACTCTGCTCTCTCCGACTTTCTATTTTGCGTAAAAATACTTCATTTTTATCTTATAATTAAGTCATTGGACAAAATTGAAAGTAAATTCAACGATTTTGAAAGTGGAATCGGTTTGTTCAGATTTGAATTTTCGCTATATTTGTTTTTTCGTTGAAGTATCGCGGCTTGCCGGAGTTGCTGGTAAATGAAAGCATTGGCAGACGGGCTTTTTAGCCGGGAGATTGAAGTGAATATCGGAAATACAGACTTAAGAGATAAGACAATGAAAAATGCAGTAAAGTGGCGTGTCTTTTTATGGTGCGTATATTTTTCAGTTATTCCGGCGATTGCTTTCGGACAGATTTCGTTTGAGCATATCGGTCTGTCACAGGGGCTGTCGCAAAGTACGGTTTTGAGCATAGCGCAAGACCGGAAGGGAAATATGTGGTTTGCCACTTATGACGGACTGAACCGTTTCGACGGATATAATTTTACGGTATATCAGCACGATGATTCGGATTCCACCAGCATCTCAAGCGATATAATCCGTGTTGTGATGACAGATGGTGGAGGCAATCTGTGGGTTGGCACACATCGGGGATTGTCGTTGTATGATATGGACAAGGATGTCTTCTGTAATTTCCGCTACCGTTTGAAGGACAAGGATGCGGAAGTGCTTCATATAGAAGAATGGGAAAAGGGGCATTTGCTGGTGAACACAACCGAAGGACTTGTGTTGTTTGATAAACGGAAGAAGGCTTTTTCCGATGTTCCTTCCTGTTTAAGACCGTTGCGTCCTACTGCGGTCGAGCGTAATGATGAGCAAATCTTTTTCGGGCAAGGAAGTGAACTGATGGCTTATTCTTTCTTTACGCACAGTTTGAGTAAAATGGACTGGTTTCATTCGAAAAAAGACAGGCGGATTCTTTCCATATTTCAGCAGGTAAAAAACAAGCTGTGGGTAGGGACGGAAGGAAACGGACTGTTCCTTCTGGATGTTGAAGGAGAAAGGATGAAACATTATAGCTCCGGGAATAGGGGACTGAGTTCTGACTATATCCGGGCTTTGGCCGTAGATATGGAATCGCGTTTGTGGGTGGGCACCATCAACTCGTTGAATATATATGACGAAAAGAAGGATGAGTTTATCGTTTATAACAGCGACCCGGTCAGGGAAGGTTCGTTGTCGCAGGCTTCTGTGAGGAGCATTTATTGTGATTCTCAAGGGGGCATGTGGCTGGGCACTTATTTTGGCGGATTGAACTATTATCATCCTTTGCGCCGGCGTTTTCGCGTAATTAAGAATATTCCTTATCACAATTCGCTCAGTGACAATGTCGTGAACTGCATCCGTGAGGACAAGGAGGGAAACCTTTGGATCGGGACAAACTCCGGAGGACTGAATTTTTATGATGCGCACAGCGGACTTTATACTTGTTACTCGCGGAATAGCGGGCTGGAATTTGATGATGTGAAAAGCCTGTATATAGACGAAGATGATGACCTGGTGTATATTGGCGGTCATTCCGGCGGATTGAATGTGCTGAACCGGCGGACAGGCAATATTGTCAGATACACAATGGAGAACAGTGGCCTTCAGACAAGGAATGTATACAGCATCATCCCCGATTCCGACGGATCGGTCTGGTTGGGCACGTCCAATGGAGAAATTTATCGTTTCTTTCCCCATTCGCAGAAGTTTGAGCGGATGACTTGCTATGTTGAGGGGGAGGTTTACAAGGATCAGGGACGCATCGCGATGTGCTTTGACTCGCAAGGAAGGTTATGGGTCGGAGGAACCAACGGGGCAAATGTCTATCTTTTGTCGGGCAACCGTCTTGAAAGCACTGATTCTATAGCAGGCGGTGCGCTTCGGAATGAGATAGTGAATTGCATCCATGAAAATCTGAAGCATTCTTGTTTTTGGATCGGCACGAGAAACGGGCTGTATTGTCTGGATGGGAGAGCCCGGGTGTTGAGGCATTATACTGTAAGGAATGGTTTGCCCAACAATGTCATTCAAGGTATAATGGAAGACAGCGCAGGAATGCTTTGGGTCAGTACAGACCGTGGGCTGGCTTGTCTGGATGTGAAGGAAGAAACCTTTAGAAACTATTCCGTTGTAGACGGCCTGTCTTGCAATCAGTTTAATATAGGTGCCTATTGCATGACCGCTTCCGGAAGAATGTATTTCGGCAGTGTTGACGGAATTGTTTCATTCAATCCGGAAACATTGACGGAAAGCCCTTTCATTCCGGCTGTACTGATTACCGAGCTGCAGGTCGCAAATAAAACGGTCAAGCCGTTTGACGATACGGGAGTGCTTAAAAAGCATATCAGTGAAACCGATAAAATCACATTGTCTGCCGGACAGTCGTCGTTTATGCTGAAATTTGCTGTCACCGACTACATCTCAGGAACGCACAACCGTTTTGCCTATCGTCTGGACGGATATGAAAAAGACTGGATATATGTAGAAAATCCCAACCGTTTTGCTGTGTATTCGAATCTTTCTGCCGGAGATTACCGCTTCATGGTGAAGGCAGCCAACCGTGACGGTTTGTGGAATGATGTCCCGACCGTGCTGGAAATCAAGATTCTGCCCATGTGGTATCAGACATGGTGGGCGAGGATGTTGTTTTTTGTCTGTGCGGTGGGGGTGATAGCTTTTATCATCCGTTACTTCTGGATCCGGAAGACAATGCAGTTGCAACTGGAAATGGAGCGCATGGATAAAGAGAAGGCGAGAGAAATCAACGAAATGAAAGTGCGTTTCTTTATTAACATCTCTCATGAATTGCGTACTCCTTTGACATTGATTGTAGGTCCTTTGCGGGATGTGCTTCCTCAGATTACCGACAAATGGGTGCTGTCAAAGCTGAAATATGTGAATGCGAATGCCGGAAGGTTGTTGTTTCTGGTGAATCAGTTACTGGATTATCGGCGTGCAGAACTGGGCGTGTTTCATCTTAAGGTAAGCGAAACGGATGTTCACGCTCTGGCAGAAAAAGTGTTTAATGCCTATACAAGTCTGTCGGAGTCAAAGCAGATTGCTTATCATTTGAATTCTGATATGAGAGGGAAGAAAGTGATGTGCGATGGAAATTACGTGGAACTGATTCTGAATAATTTGCTTTCCAATGCGTTTAAGTATACTCCCAAAGGCGGCAGCATCACACTTGCGTTGAAGGGAGATGATAAGAACCTGTCAATGCTGGTAAGCGATACCGGTCAGGGAATTCCGCCTGAAAAGCAGAATCTGGTGTTTGAACGCTTTTATCAGGTGAACCATGAAAACATAGGCAGCGGAATCGGATTGTCGCTCGTGAAGAAACTGGTTGATTTGCATCATGGCACGATTGAACTGACAAGTTCGGTAGGGAAGGGAAGTGTGTTTGCTGTTTGCCTTCCTGTTTCAGCCGGAGCTTACACAGCTGATGAATTGGCAGGTGAAACAGATGAAAAGGCGAAAGTGGAGGATGCTGTTGTGAGAATGGAAGATTGTCTGCCGGAAACGAATGCCGGCGAACAGCCCCGTGGTGCAGATGAAGATGAGGACGGGCAATGCGGGCAGCAAGGAAAGCAGTCGGTGCTGCTGGTTGAAGACAATGCGGATATTATAGACTATCTTGCAGATGGATTGAAAGATTATTTTCATGTGCTGAAGGCCGGAAACGGGCAGGAGGCCTGGGAGATCTTGCAGAACGAAGAGGTTAACCTGATACTGACGGATGTGATGATGCCCGTAATGGATGGTATCAGGCTTTGTTCGCAGGTGAAGCGAAACCTGAAGACCAGCCATATTCCCGTTGTGATTCTTTCGGCGAAAGCGGACGTGAAAGACCAGTTGGAAGGTTTGCATGTAGGAGCTGACGACTATATTCCCAAACCCTTCGTCATGGAAGTGGTAATTGCAAAGATACGCAATGTCTTGCGTACATACCGGCAGGCCGTTGAATTCTATTCGAAATCACTGGAAGTTAAGCCGGAGAAAATGGCGCTGAATCCTTTGGATGAAGAGTTTCTGACAAAGGCGGTGAAGATCGTTGAAAACTATCTGGATGATGTGGGCTTCTCTGCGGATAAGTTTGCTGCCGAGATGAACATGAGCCGTTCGAGCCTGCATCTGAAAATGAAGGCCATTACGGGAGATTCCACGATGGACTTTATCCGGAAAATCCGGTTCAGCCATGCGTGCAGGCTGCTGGAAGAAGGACGCTATAACATTACGGAAATCAGTGAAATGGTAGGATTCAACACTCCTTCTTACTTTACGACCAGCTTCAAGAAGTATATGGGATGCTCTCCCACGGAATACGTGAATAAAGAATCGCGGTGATTGTCATTTCCCCAGCCTGTTTTCGCTGTCATCCGGAGATAAGAAATCCAGAGAGAATTTGTAGTGGAAATTGTGCATCCCCTGCGTTTCATAGAATTTATGCGCACGTGTGCGTAGCCGGTTGCAGCAAACCTCTATCTGTATGCAGCCGGATTCTTTGGCTTTCCGGCAGGCATATGCATACAGTTTCTGGCCGATTCCCTGGCATCTTGCATGTGCGTCTACAGACAGCTCCATGATTTCCGCTATCTTTGCGGCATGATGGAGCTGGTATTCCATGCGCAGGTTCAGGCAGCCGACAGCTTTTCCTTCCTGTTCGCAAACCAGGCAGAGGCAGGAATCGTCTTTCTGCTGGGCATTGTAGATCTTTTCAAACTCCGTGGGCGGGAGCTGTTTTTCTTCCATGCTGCATATAAGGGCGTACACCGCCTTGCAGTCATCCGCGTTGCTTTCTCTGATACAAGCGTTCATAGGTGTCTTAGGGTTAGAGCAGTTTCAGCATTTGTTTTTCACGCTTCAGTTCTTCGAGGCTTTTCTCCGGCGAAACCAGCATCATGCTTTTGATGGTGTCCCCCGTTTCACAGGTATATTCGTAATATATCTGCTGTTCGTCTGTCAGTTTCTCTTTTGGAATCACTTCCGTGCGCATCTTGGCAAATTCTTCCAGTGGAATCTCGTCACTTTGGCGGATGAAGATGACCCGTCGTGCGATGGGATTCCTGTTGTAGTCGTGCGTCAGATAAATGCCTTTCAGAAAGTTGGGGTATTCGATGATGGGAAGTTGCAGATATACCACTTTTAAGGCCAGTTGCAGCCGTTTCTGTTCGTTGAACATCAAATAGCCGATCTGGAACGGAGAGAACAGGCCGATGCCCGTATAGTAGTCGCCCGACATGTTTTGTGAATACACTTTCGGCATTGTGTCGCCGTCGGTAATGGAAGCGATCATGTACGGTTCCACTTTGAGCCCGTCGGAAAAAGAAGACGAACTGTAGGCCAGATACAGTCCGGTATATACGCCCGCGTTCGGCAGGTAGTTGATGGCTTCCTTTTCAATGTCGTCAAGGAACGGGCGTTCGTTCTTTTTGCCGTTTATCAGCCTTGGTTCGATGGCATGCACCTTTTCATAAAGCGTATCCAGACATCCTAGGAGTTTGCGCTTTGATACATTGTTCACCTGCTGCAACGATTTGTCCAGCGCTTTTTCCTTGTCTTCTCCGTTGGATATCAGGTTTACATACATTGGAAGCACAGAAGAGTAGAGCGACGAAAGCACGCTTGATGCGATGTCTGTTTCTTCGGATATGTCTTTCATCCGTACACCCGATTCACGGAGCTTTTTCATGCGTTCATAAAGAGATAACAGTCTGTCCATAGTCATAATATCTGCACCGCAAAGATACGATTTAGTTGTTACAGCGGTATTTCAGATATTACATTTCCGTGACATTATTCTTTTATAAACATGACATTATAAAATCGGCGCAATCCGGGGTTATAATACATTATAAATTAATTCTTTCAGATGTCCGGCCGTTCTACTTTTGCTCCCGTTAAAACGAAAACAACTTATAATCAATAAAATGAAACAGATTACAGCAAACAGGAGAATGTCGGATGTCCTGCTGGTTCTTTGGGCAGGAGGAGCAGCGCTGCTCTCTTATTCGTTGGTTTACGCTTTGCGCAAGCCTTACACTGCCGCTTCATTTGAAGGGCTGACTTTTTGGGGAAGCGACTACAAGGTGGCGGTGACTACTATTCAGATTCTGGGTTATGTGATAGCCAAGTTTTTCGGGATCAAGATTATTTCGGAACTGAAGAAGGAAAACCGTTTCCGGTTCTTTGTCGGGTCGGCTGTGCTGGCCGAGGCGGCGCTTGTGGGCTTTGGATTGCTGGACGCTCCGTATAATGTGGCTGCCATGTTTGTCAACGGACTTTCGCTGGGGTGCATGTGGGGAGTGATATTCAGCTTTATCGAAGGGCGCAAGGTGACCGACATCCTGGCGAGCCTGCTGGGGGTAAGCATGGTGTTCAGCTCGGGAGTAGCAAAAAGTTTCGGTCTGTTTGCCATGAATGAACTGCATGTGGACCAGTTCTGGATGCCCGCCCTTATCGGTGGCTTTGCCTTGCCTCTGCTGGTTTTTATGGGCTATATGCTGAAACGTCTTCCACAGCCTACTGCCGAAGACATCGCCTTGCGTAACGAACGTGTCACTCTTGACGGAAAAGGACGCCGGGCACTGTTTAGGAAATATGCTCCGATTCTTTCTCTGATATTCGTAGGGAACTTCATGCTGCTGATGCTGCGCGATATCAAAGAAGACTTTTTGGTGAATATTCTTGACGTGAGCAACCAGTCGTCGTGGATGTTCGCCCGTATTGACACGATTGTCACCCTGATTATTCTTGGCATCTTTACGCTGTTCATCTTCTTCCGGAGCAATATCAATGCGCTGTTATGGATGATGACGCTGGTTGTGGCAGGGTGTCTTACGATGACTTATGTGTCTTACCATTATGAAACGCTTGATTTGAAGCCTGTTGTCTGGCTGTTTGTGGAAAGCCTTTCGCTCTATATTGCCTACCTGACTTTTCAGACTGTCTTTTTCGACCGTTTCATCGCCTGTTTCCGGATAAAGGGGAATGTGGGGTTCTTTATCGCCATGATCGACTTCATAGGCTATATGGGTACGGTGGCGCTGCTTTCAGCCAAAGAGCTTTTTAACATCGACATTGAGTGGTTCGCTCTTTTCAATCACATAGCCTGTGCGGTGGGGGCTGTCTGCACGGTGCTGTTCATTGCGGTTGCCGTATTGATCTACAAAAAATACAACAGGACTTTCAGAACGAAAGAACTGGAGAATGATACTTGTCTGAATGCAAATTATAACACAATTTGAATGATGGAAAAAAACTATGATGTGATAATCGTCGGTGGGGGACTGCTGGGCTGTGCCACGGCTTACCAATTGGTTAAGCGCAAGGCCGGAAACATCTTGCTGCTTGATGGGAATGAAATCGCTTCGCAGGCTTCCTCGCGTGCGGCCTGCCTGCTGACAAGGGCGCGCACGAAACCTGCCCTGATGGAACTGGTGCAGGAAACTTATGACTGCATAAGCGAGATGGAGGAACTGTTGGGCGAGCCGCTCGGACTTCAGCAGTGCGGAAGCATCACGGTGGCTTCGTCGGAAGCTTCGCTGAAAGGGCTGGAAGCATTGGAAGAAGCAGCTACACGTTTCGGCATTCCGAACGAACGCATCGGGCGTGAACGGACCAAAGAACTTCTTCCGTGGATGGATGTCGAGGCGGTGGATGTAGCTTTATATATGCCTACTGATGCGTTTATCGATTCGGCCTTGCTCTGTTCCGGTTACGCCCGGGCGGCTGCAAGGATGGGCGTGACGTTGCGGCCGAATTGCAGAGTGAAGGAGATTATGGCCGGAAACGGAAAAGTTTGCGGGGTCAGGCTGGCAGACGGTGAAGCGGTCTTTGCTCCGGTGGTGGTGAATGCGGCCGGAGCATGGGCGAATCTGCTGATGAAGCCTTTGCATGTGGGCCTTCCTTTTACTCCGGTGCGCAGCCATTTCTGGATCACTGCCATCGACTCCAGCCGTTTCCCGGCAGGACATCCGTTTACGGTAATTCCTGACGCGCGTGCTTTCACCCGTTCGGATGTCGGTGCGCTGATTATCGGATTGCGTGAGAGCTGCTGTCAGGCATTCGATCCGTCTGCGTTAACCGACAAGCTGGAAGACTTCGACTTTAACCGGAAGGCGGAATGGACTGTGCTGGATGAATGTGCGCCGCTGCTGAAGCCTTATCTGCATGATATCGATGACCTGCCGATTGCACATTATATGGCAGGACCTTCGTGCTACGTTCCTGACGCAATGTTCATCGTCGGTCCGGTGGCTTCTTATGATGGGCTGTTTGCCGTGGCCGGCTGTTGCGGAGGCGGCGTGGCTGCAGGAGGAGGGATGGGACGCCTGGCAGCAGAACTGATTCTGGGAGATAGCCCGTTTGTGGACCCTGCGCTCTTCGCTCCGGACCGTTTCGGTGCAGTTGACCCTTTTTCTGCTGATTTCCAGCGGCGTTGCGCTGATGCCCGTTCCAATAAGAAAGGAGGATAAGCGGAACCTTTGCCATCTATTTTCATGTAAAAAGACCAAACGGAAAAACATAATTGAAACTTTATTTATGAAACGCTATATTGTATTCTTGAAGCAGGTGCCTCGGTCTACAAAGGTCGAGACAGATGCCGTAACTCATACGTTGAAACGTTCGTCTGCGCTGACTCAGACCAATCCCGATGATTTGTACGCATTGCAGGCTGCGCTCGACCTGAAACGTGATACCGGAGCGGAAGTCGTGGCTGTAAGTATGGGGCCGGCTTCTGCGGAAGATGTGTTGCGAGAGGCACTTCAGCGCGGGGCAGACCGCGCGATACTGCTTTCTTCTCCTGCTTTTGCAGGGAGTGATACGTGGTGTACCAGCACCGTGCTGGCCGCTGCAGTCCGGAAAGTAGGAGATTTTGACCTGTTGTTCTTCGGCCGTATGGCTATTGACGGAGATACGGCTCAGGTGGGGCCGGAAGTGGCCGGGCAGTTGGATATCCCGCAGGTCACTTCTTTGGTGGCGCTGGAGGGAATCTCTGAAAATCATCTTCGTGCGTGCAGAAGAGCGGGAACGCTAATCCAGCGTCTGGAAACGGAATTGCCATGCGCCGTAATGGTAAGCCGTGAGAATGGAGTGCTGGCTTGCCCCACATTGTTGGGATGGCGGTATGCCTGGAAGCAGGAGATTGTTCGCTGGGATGAAACTGATCTGAATCTGGATTCGTCTGCAGTCGGATTACATGCTTCGCCTACCAAGGTTGTTTCTACTTTTGTTCCTTGCCAGGGCAAGTCGCTTCGCTGGCTTGCAACCGCAGAAGAACTTCGTTCGGCTATCATAAGTGAAATATGAATAATCGTTTAATCTTTTAATTGGAAACTGCGGATGCCTGCAAGCGGCCAGTCGGAAAATGTGGGCTGAGGCTTGGAGGAAAGTGCGGAATACGGGCAGAAATGCGCGGTGATTCATGAAAATCTGTATCTCCAGCCTAGAGATACAAATCTCCAGTCTGAAGATACATGTCTTTAAGCTAAAGATATACTTCTCTAAGCTGAGGATGAACTTTTCAAGCCTTTATTCCGGATGCTTTGCCGGCAATAGTCTGGTTTTTCTTTTTGGACCGGCAGGAATGGTACGTTGCAGGCATTCATTTAAAACAATATGTTATGAACAATAAAACTTCGTTTGCGCTCCGAGTTCTGAAAGACCGTTGTACCGGTTGCGGGCTTTGTGCTGATTCATGTGCTTTCAATGCCATCCGTCTGATTGAATATCCGGAGATTGACCCTTATACATGCCGCTTGTGCGGAACTTGTGTGCAGACATGCCCGGCTGAGGCTTTGCAGGTTGATGTTCCGGATTTTGCCTCTTTTTCACCGAAAAAGTCGGAAGGAATCTGGGTTCTTGCCGAAACGGAAGGCGGAATGCTTGCTTCTGTCACGAAAGAACTGCTTGGGAAAGCGGTGTCACTGTCAGAAAAGCTTCGTTGCAATGTGGAGGCTGTGTTGCCCGGAAGCGGTGTGGCTGTGCTGGCTGATGAGCTGATTGCTTATGGAGCCGATCGTGTACATGTGCTGGAACATTCTTCGCTGGCTTCATTTATAGAAGAAAACTATGCGCGGGTTGTGGTTGCTTTGGCTGGCCGATACAATCCGGACATTCTGCTTGTCGGAGCGACGGAGCGGGGAAGGGGACTCGCTGCGCGTGTCGCTTCGATGCTTCATACCGGGCTGACAGCCGACTGCACGCAGCTGGAAATTGATCCGGAAAGCGGACTGCTGCATCAGATCCGTCCTGCTTTCGGGGGAAATCTGATGGCTTCCATCGTAACTCCCGGTTGTCGCCCGCAGATGGCTTCGGTTCGTCCGGGCGTGATGAAAGTGTCGGAACCCGACAGCTCGCGGAAAGGAGAAGTTGTCCGCCACGATCTCTCAGACTTTGAACCGGACCGTCGTATCCGTCTGGTGGACGAAAGGGAGGCGAATGTGTGTGGAGATACATTGGCGAATAGCCGCATCGTGATAGGAGTTGGCCGCGGCGTGAAAAGCAAGGAAACTGTTGCCCGGATTCGCCAATGGGCAGAACAGATCGGCGCAGTTGTGGCCGGTTCGCGTGCGGCTGTAGAAATGGGGCTGATTGATGCGCATTTGCAGGTGGGGCAGACGGGGCATACCATTTCTCCGGATCTGTATATAGCCATCGGGATAAGCGGACAGATCCAGCATACGGCAGGGCTTTCCGGAGCGAAAAAAATAGTTGCCATAAATCCGGACCGCACGGCTCCTATTTTCGGTATCGCTGATTATGGCTGGGCTGTGTCGGCAGAGGAGGCACTTTCGGAATTGGCTGGCATATCCTTATGAGAAGACTGTTTGCGCTTATTTGTTTTTTGTCGGGTGCATGTGCGGTGCTGCATGCGCAGGATCAGTTGGAAGTGAAGTTCCGTTCGCGAGCATTGCTTGACGTTGCGGTGTCAGGATACGGCAAGGAAGACGTGCAGGGATATTATCGTCTGGAAGACTTTCGGGTTGGATTTAAAGCGGTTTACGGCGATTTTGAGATGAAAACGGATATCGGACTGGGAGGCGGCAAGCTTGCCATAAAAGATATGCTGCTGAATTATCACTTTGCCCACGGGGTGCTTGCGCTCGGCAACGGATATGAGCCGTTTTCGATGGATATGCTCATCAGCACAGCAGATATGCGCTTCCATCAGTCTGCCGCTTCAGTGCTGGCCTTTACCGACAGCCGGAAGCTGGGGGCAACTTATCATTTTTATAGTGACAACTGGTATCTGGCTGCCGGCATCTATACGCATAATGACATCAATAAAATCGGCGAGGGACAGAAAAATGCCTTTGTGTCTACATCCCGTGCCGTTTGGCGGAAACGGGAAGCGGGGCATTGGCTGATTCATCTGGGCGGTGCGTTTTCATTCCGTTCGAAAGAAGCCAATGCTTCGGAACCGCCTTCAGGCAGCAGAAGCAGTGCCGGGATAACATCGATGTTTCCTGCCTCTTTGCTCGAAGCCGAGGTTTCTGATATGGGAACTGAGGTGAAAGGTCTGGCAGAGCTTTTGTGTACGGCTCCGCGTTTCATGTTGCAGGCTGAATACTTTTTTGACCGGATGAACCGTACAGGCGGCAGGCAGGCCTACCGTTCGCATGGAGGGTATGTTCAGGGAGGATTCCTGTTGAAAGGAAAGGGGTTTGCTTATGATTCGATGTACGGGATACCCGGCCGTCCGCTTACTCCGCGTGCTATAGAGCTTGTTGCTCGGTTCAATTATACGGATATGAATGATTGGCGTTCCGGCATAACAGGCGGGGAGGAAAAGGATCTGTCGGTAGGCGTGAACTTTTATCTGAACAACTATTTTGGTGTAAAAGTAAACGGAAGCTATGTGTGGGTAGGCAGGCATTGCAACGCCTTCTATCAGAAAAATTTCTTTCTGGCGCAGGCCCGTCTGCAATATATATTCTGATAGCAGCTTGTCGGAAAAAAGAAGAGGCCGCTTCATGTTTCATGAAACAGCCTCTCCCTTCAGGTTGATCAGTCAAGAAAGCTTTATGCTTCAGCAGGAGCTTCTGTTGCTTCTGCGGCAGGAGCTTCTTCAGATGCAGCAGCTTCTGCATTTGCAGCGGCTTCAGCTTCAGCCTTGGCAGCAGCAGCGGCAGCCTTCTTTTCAGCTACTTTCTTTGCAATTTCTTCGTTCACCTTCTTTTCAGCTTCCAGGCGTTCCTTAGCGGCAGCTTTCTTCTGTTCGTCAAGTTTAGCCTTCAAAGCTTCCAGACCAGACTGCTTGTTTTCTTTCCAAGCATTGAAACGTTTTTCAGCTTCAGCTTCATCGAATGCGCCTTTAGCAACACCACCCATCAAGTGCTTCTTCATGTAAACACCTTCGCGGGAAAGGATGTTACGTACAGTATCAGTAGGCTGTGCACCTACCATAACCCAGTACAATGCGCGGTCGAAATTCAAATCTACTGTGGCAGGATTGGTGTTCGGATTGTAAGTACCGATCTTTTCAATAAATCTACCATCACGTGGTGCTCTTGAATCTGCAGCGACGATTGAGTAAAACGCATAACCTTTGCGTCCTCTTCTTTGCAATCTGATTTTAGTTGCCATTTTAAAACTGTAATTTAATTAGTTAATGATTTGAATTGTGCCAATAACCCGTATTGGCGGCGCAAAGGTACGACTTTTTATTTGTCCTGCAAAGGTTTTCTGCCTTTATTTGTTTATTTCCCTCAGCCACTTTTCCAGTTCGCCTGTCCATTGGCGTTTGTAGGTGAAGCTGTCGCGGAATCCCCAGCCGTGTCCTCCTATGGGGTAGATGTGAAGTGACGCGGGCACTCCGTTTTTTACCAGGGCTGTGTAATAGTTTACGCTGTTGGCTACGGGTACGGCTCCGTCATCCGAACTGTGCATGATGAATGCCGGAGGCGTCTGGGGAGTGACTTGAAGTTCGTTCGAATACTTCTTTTCAAGTTCCTTTGCCGGATTCTTTCCCAGCAGGTTGTCGTGAGAGCCCATATGAGTGTAGCTCGGATCCATGGTAATTACGGGATAAAAAAGAATCTGGAAGTCGGGGCGTGTTTCTGCATCGAAGTGTGTGGCTGCGGTGCTTGCCAGATGCCCTCCGGCAGAAGATCCCATGATGCCCAGTTTCTTTATGTTCCATTCGCTCTTGTGTTTCCTCAGCATGCGGATGGCCTCGTGGACATCGCTCAGCGGAATCTCATCGTGGCCGTTGGGCATACGGTAGCGCAATACGGCATATGTGATTCCCTGTGCGTTGAACCAGTCTGCCAGGTCTTTTCCTTCGTGCGCCATGGCGAGGTGAGTATATCCTCCTCCGGGACATGCCAGCACAGCTTGTCCGTTTCCTTTTTGAGCCGGATAGACATAAAGGATGGCCTTGTTTGTATAACTTGGATGGTCGGTGTTGCCGTCCTTTTCTGCTTTTATTCCGTTGTCTTCGGGTGCCCCGTTGGGCCAGACATTCATTTCTATCGGTTTTTGTCCAAACATAGTGCAAGAGATAGTAAGTAGACTTATCAATAACAGTGTTTTCATGGTGCTGACAGGTTTTTATGATTTGATTTTCATGCTTGCCTTTATCATGTAGACAATCAACAGAATGTAGACGATGAGTGATACCATCTGGCTCATCGGATTGGCCAGCCATCCTTCGTTGATGAAGTTGATGTCACAGTAGCGCATTACGGCGCTCACTACGCCCATAAGAGCACCTCCTGCGATGAATCCGGATGCCAGCAGCGTGCCTTTCTCCTGACGCGCATTGTTTATTGAGCTGTCTTTGCTCCGGCTTGTCACATACCAGTTGATGGCACCGCCAACCAGCAGCGGAAGATTCAGTTCCAGCGGAATGAACATGCCCAGGGCGAAAGCCAGTGCCGGCACTTTGCAGAATGTCAGTACCAAAGCCAGCAGTGCGCCGATTCCGTAGAGAAGCCATGGCGCGCCCACTCCGTTCATCAAGGGGTCAATGACTGCTGCCATGGCATTGGCTTGTGGTGCAGCCAGCTGCCCGCTTGTGAATCCGTATGAATCGTTCAATACCATAATGACTCCGCCGACCGTGGCAGCAGATACCAGTGTGCCGAGAAATTTCCATGTTTCCTGTTTTTTCGGGGTGCTTCCCAGCCAATAGCCGATTTTCAGGTCGGTGATGAAACCGCCGGCCATTGACAGCGCCGTGCATACCACACCACCCATTACCAGTGCGGCAACCATGCCTCCTGCTCCTTTAAGGCCTACGGCTACCATAATGACTGATGCCAGAATCAGTGTCATCAGTGTCATTCCCGAAACGGGGTTTGTTCCTACGATGGCGATGGCGTTGGCGGCCACTGTTGTGAATAAGAAAGAAATGCCTGCAACCAGTATGATGGCCACGATGGTATGCAGCACATTGCCTTCCATTACGTCAAAATAGAAGAATGCCAGTGTAAGCAGGAGCGTGAAGATAGATCCGAAAGCAATGATCTTCATGGACAGATCCTTTTGTGTACGTTCTACATTGTCTTCCGACTTCTTTCCTTTCATTTCGCTGGCAGCCAGCCCTACCGCGCTTTTGATGATGCCCCACGAACGTACGATACCGATGATGCCCGCCATTGCGATGCCTCCGATGCCTATGCTTTTGGCGTATTCGCTGAAGATCATTTCGGGTGACATGTCTTTTACAGCCATGGATATGCTCGGGTTCCATGCGTTCAGAACTTGGTCGCCCCAAAGCAATGAAATCCCCGGAACGATGATCCACCATACTGCAACAGAGCCGGCGCAGATGATGGCTGCATATTTCAGTCCTACGATATATCCCAGTCCGAGCACGGCTGCTCCCGTGTTGATTTTGAATACCAGTTTGAACTTGTCGGCAACGGTTTCTCCAAGCCCGCAGATGCGGCTCGTGAAGTTTTCGTTCCACCAGCCGAATGTTCCGACGATGAAGTCATACAGGCCGCCCACCAGGCCAGCCATCAGCAGCGGCTTTGCCTGATCGCCTCCTTTGGCTCCGGACACAAGCACCTGCGTGCTGGCTGTGGCTTCAGGGAAGGGATATTCTCCATGCTTCTCCTTTACGAAATATTTCCGGAACGGAATGAGAAAAAGAATACCTAAAATGCCGCCTAAAAGCGAACTGATGAACATCTGCATGAAGTTTACCGTCATCTCCGGGTATTTCTCCTGAAGGATATAAAGTGCGGGGAGTGTAAAGATGGCTCCCGCTACAATGACTCCCGAACAGGCGCCGATGGACTGTATCATCACGTTTTCGCCAAGTGCGCCTTTGCGTTTGGTTGCGCTGGAGATGCCTACTGCTATGATGGCGATAGGGATAGCGGCTTCGAACACTTGTCCGACTTTCAAGCCCAGATAGGCTGCGGCGGCCGAGAAGATGACTGCCATGACAATTCCCCAGGATACGGACCATAGATTAACCTCCGGATAAGTTTTTCCGGGCGACATCAGAGGTTCGTACTTTTCACCCGATTTCAAAGGACGGAATGCGTTTTCAGGCAATCCCGCCGGTTTTTCATTTTCTTCTTTCATGGATTCTTATGTGTTATTTTTGTTGATGTTTTCCGTGTCCAAAAGTAATAAAAAATCCTTTTCCGTTTTTCATTCTGAAAGACAAAAAGCGGAAAAGGATTTTTTGATGTGGCGGAAAGCCTGCTTATTTTGCTTTTGCCGATGTCATGTCGCCTTCAATGACCAGACGCGTGATTTCGTTTTCGGAATTGGTGCGCAGGGTAATGGTTTTGCGGAAATGTCCCGGAAACTTTCCGGCTCCGTTGTAAGTGACGGTCACTTCTCCGCTTTCGCCCGGCTTGATCGGTTCTTTCGGATACTGCGGTACCGTGCATCCGCAAGAAGCGATGGCCTGGTGGATGACCAGCGGACCATTGCCTGTATTTTTGAATTTGAAGGTGCAGGTTACTTTAGGGCTGCTTTCCGGGAAAGAGCCGAAATTGTGCGATGTCTTTTCAAAAGTAATCTGCGCTGTTCCTTGTGCCAGAACAAAGAATACGTTCATTACCAGCAGAACAGCAAATAGAGCAGCTTTTTTCATGATGTATATTCTTTATTGTATTGATAATTCATTCTGCCTGCAAAGTTACCATTTATCGGTTAACCTGCATGACTCCTTTCACTGTTTTTATTTTTTTTATCAAGGCTTCGAGTTTTGCGTTGTCGTCTACCGTTACCGTCAGCATGCCTGAAAACAGCCCGTCGTGCGAGTCAATGCTGATTGACCGCAACAGGATGTTGTCCTCCTTGTTGATGATGGAGGTGATGTTTGTGATGATGCCGATGTCATCATGTCCGATGATGCGGAGCGTGATGGGGTATTGCTTGCCTTGGCTTTTCCCTGCCCAGCGAGCCTTGACGATGCGGTAGGGAAAGCGGGATTTCAGTTCCTTTGCGTTCGGGCAGTCATTGCGGTGTATTTTGATGCCTCCGCTGATGCTGATAAAGCCGAACACGTCGTCGCCATAAATCGGATGGCAGCATTTGGCGAGAGTGAAGTCGAGCCCTTTCAGGTTCTGGTCGATGACCAGTACGTCCTCTTTGTAATAATCTTTCGGTTCGGTCGGTGAGGGCATGTTGTAGGCTTCCGCACTCCGGTAAGTTATTTCATCGTGCAGTTCGTTTTCCCGTTTCTGCATTTCCACATATCTGTCGATAATCGCATTGATGTCTGCCGATTCGTCGGATATGCTTTGGTAGAAGTCTGTTACTGTCTTGAAGCCCAGTTTCCGGATGAGGCGCATCAAGATGGCTTCATCGTATTCTATCTTTCGGTTCTTGAACTTCCGTTCCAGCATTTCTTTGGCAAACGCGCTCTGTCGGGCGGCAATTTCCTTCAACGCCTGTCTGATTTTGTTTCTTGCTTTCGATGTCGTTACGATGTTCAGCCAGTCGCGTTTCGGAGTCTGGGTGTTCGATGTCATGATTTCCACCTGGTCGCCGCTGTTCAGTTTCTGGCGGAGCTGCACGTTCTTTCCGTTCACTTTGGCTCCGATACACTTGCATCCTACGTTTGAATGGATTGAAAAGGCGAAGTCGAGCACAGTCGCTCCTTTCGGCAGTTTGTAGAGATCGCCTTTCGGACTGAATACGAACACCTCATCTTTATACAGGTCCAGCTTGAACTGGTCCATTGCATCGAGGTCGTTGTCTGCACTTTCCAGCGTTTCGCGGATAGAGTTCAGCCATTCGTCCAGCCCTGTTTCGCCTTTGATTCCTTTGTATCTCCAGTGGGCTGCGAGTCCTTTTTCCGCTATTTCGTCCATCCGTTCCGTGCGTATCTGCACTTCCACCCATTTTCCTTCCGGTCCCATCACCGTGATATGAAGCGATTCGTATCCGTTGCTTTTAGGCACGGAAAGCCAGTCGCGCAGCCGTTTGGGGTTGGGTAGATACATGTCCGTCACGATCGAATAAGCCTGCCAGCATTCCTGTTTCTCTTTCTCGAGCGGAGAGTCGAGGATTATGCGGATGGCAAACAAGTCATAGACTCCTTCGAAGGGACATCCCTGGCGTTTCATCTTCTGATAGATGGAGTGTATGGATTTGGTCCGTCCTTTCATATGGAATTTCAGTCCTGCTGCCTCCAGCTTTTTCCGTATCGGTTCGATGAAAGCTGCGATATAGCGGTCGCGCGTTTCCTTTGTAGCGTTCAGTTTCTCCTTTATGTGGTAGTACACATCGTGTTGCGTATATTTCAGCGACAGGTCTTCCAGTTCCGACTTCAGCTTATACAGTCCCAGTTTGTGTGCGAGCGGAGCATAAAGGTATGCAGCTTCGTTGGCCACCTTGAGCCGCGCTTCCTCATTGGGGCTGTCTTTGATCTGCCTCATCAGGTTGACGCGGTCGGCTATGATTATCAGGATAACCCGCATGTCTTCTGCGAACGACAGCAGGAGATTCCTGAAGTTTTCCGATTCGATGGTCGGGCTTTTGTCATAAAGTTCGTTGATTTTTACCAGCCCCCGTATGATTCCTGCCACATCTTCTCCGTATTCTTCTTTTATAGTATCGAGGGTACACAGGTTATATTCCACCGATTCGTGCAGCATGATTCCCAGGATCGAAGCTCTGCGCATTCCTATTTCTTCCGCCACGATTACGGCGGTCTGGATATCTTCGATGATCGGGTTCATGCCGAACACGTTGCGCGGGATTGTTCCCGCCGACATGTCTTTTATCAGATGAGCTTTCAGTTTCCGGCAGTCATCCTTCAGCAAAGTGTCTTTCGATAAAGAAAGCAGTTTTCTGTATAAGGCAATCAGCTGTTTGTGTTCCTCGGGAGTGAAAAAATCATTTTTCTCCATAGGCCTTGGTTTTTAAATCTTTTTAGTTTGCGTGTAAAGTTACTTTTTTTCTCCGTTTTTGATGCTATCTTTCGGTATTTTTTATATTTTTGAGCATCAATTGTTCCGAAACTTTCATAACCTAAATAATATTTCATTATGTTGACACAAGAAGACAAAGATTTGTTGCTCCGGAAAGGGATTTCCGAAGAAAAGATTGCCGAACAGTTGGCTTGCTTTGAAAAAGGTTTCCCTTATCTTAAACTGTATGCCGCGGCTTCTGTAGAGAATGGAGGCATTGTGGTGCCGGATGCTGAAAAGCAGAAAGAATATCTTGCGGCTTGGGATTCATACAAGGAAGGGGATAAGAAAATAGTCAAGTTTGTTCCGGCTTCGGGAGCTGCGAGCCGTATGTTCAAGAATATGTTTGAGTTTCTAGGAGCAGACTACGATGTTCCGACCACTGATTTTGAAAAGAAATTCTTCGACCATATCCACAATTTCGCTTTCTACAACGACCTGAACGCTGCATGTATGGACAATACGGGCAAGAATATTGATGCGCTGTTGGGCGAAAAGCAATACAAGGCTGTCGTTTCCAATCTTCTTGAAGCGGCGGGGCTTAATTACGGATCTTTGCCGAAAGGCCTGCTCAAATTCCACCGTTATGCCGACGGCGTGCGTACTCCGCTTGAAGAACATCTGGTTGAAGGCGCGCTGTATGCGGCGGGAAAGACCGGGCAGGTGAACGTTCACTTCACTGTATCTGCAGAGCACCGTGCCCTTTTCGCCAAACTGGTTGAAGCCAAGGTGGCAGCCTATGAAGCTAAATTCGGCGTGAAGTATGACGTCAGCTTTTCGGAGCAGAAGCCGAGCACGGATACCGTTGCCGCAGATATGGACAACAAGCCGTTCCGTGACAAGGACGGCAAGCTGCTGTTCCGTCCGGGCGGTCATGGCGCGTTGATAGAGAATTTGAATGACCTGGATGCGGATGTGGTGTTCATCAAGAATATCGACAATGTTGTTCCCGACCGTCTGAAGGATGATACCGTGCTGTACAAGAAACTGATTGCAGGCGTACTGGTCACTCTTCAGAAGCAGGCATTTGCTTACCTCGAACTGCTGGACAGCGGACACTACCGTCATGACCAGCTGGAAGAGATGATACGTTTCGTTCAGCAGCAGCTGCATTGCCGGAAAGCGGACATCAAAGACATGGAAGATGCCGATCTTGTGATTTATCTCCGCAAGAAGCTGAACCGCCCGATGCGTGTGTGCGGTATGGTGAAGAATGTGGGAGAACCGGGTGGCGGTCCGTTCCTTGCATACAATGCTGACGGAACCGTTTCCTTGCAGATTCTCGAAAGTTCGCAGATCGACATGAAAGATCCTGAAAAGAAGGCGATGTTTGAGAAAGGAACTCATTTCAATCCGGTTGACCTGGTCTGCGCTGTGCGCGACTATAAGGGAAACAAGTTCAATTTGCTGGAGCATGTGGACAAGAGCACCGGATTCATTTCCTATAAGTCGAAGAACGGAAAAGACTTGAAGGCGCTCGAACTTCCGGGTCTGTGGAACGGTTCGATGAGCGACTGGAATACGGTGTTCGTGGAAGTGCCGCTGAGCACATTCAATCCGGTCAAAACCGTAAACGACCTGTTGCGCGAACAGCATCAGTGATATGGTTTCAAACAAGATAAAGGAAGGCTGCCTGTCGGCGGCCTTCTTGTTTTTTGCAGGTGTGGTCAGATATCGATTCCCATGATGTAGTCGTTCATGTAATATCCGTTTCCGATGGGGAAATCGCCTTCGCGCACTTTTTTCATGCCCATGTGCTCATAAAACCCCAGCGACGGATTGTTGCGGTTTACGTTCAGTTCCATCCGGCATGGTCCGGGATGCAGCTCCTTGATGGCCGCTATCGCCTGTCTGAACAGTTGTTTTCCCAAGCCGTATTTCTGGAAATAGGGGAGCACGTAGATTTTCTGCAAGTGATAGAGGTCTTTTCCTTCCGGCTGGATAGATACGTATCCCGCCGGCTCGCATTCTTCATAGGCTATGTAATAGATGTGTCCTTCTTCCTCCATCTGTTTGCGCAAGCTTTCGGGCGAGTACATCCATTCCATCATGTAGTCACTCTGTTCTTTCGTCAAGATGTCCTTGTATGTGGCGGGAAACACCTGCCATGCCAGTTTGTTGATGAGGCCGATGTCGGCCGTATCTGCTTTTCTTATCGTAAACATGTTCATTTGTATTTTAATGCGTCCGTAAAGATACGGATTTTTTTGTCAGCCTATTTTTCTTTCCGCCTGTTTTGCAGACAATTTTGCCGGATTCTCCCTCCGGTTCTTTATCTCCAGCCTGAAGATTTGCATCTCTAGGCTGGAGATGTATGTCTTTAGCTTGAAGATACCCGTCTTCAGGCTGGAGATACAGATTTGTCAGGGTGCCTGATGTTTCTTGCCTGGCTCGCATATGAAAGAGTCTTGTTAATTTGATTTAAATAATAGTACTATGTAATGCAAGGTATCTTGTTTGTGCGTATATTTGTGCCATACAAAATAGTTTCAGTTTATGAATGTAGACAATGTGAAATCGCAGATGCGCAAAGGGATGCTCGAATATTGCATCCTGCTGCTCCTGCACAGAGAGGCTTCGTATGCTTCCGATATCATCCAGAGGCTGAAGGAAGCCAAGTTGATTGTGGTGGAGGGGACGCTTTATCCCTTGCTTACAAGGTTGAAGAACGACGGGTTGCTTTCGTACGAGTGGGTGGAATCCACGCAAGGGCCTCCCCGAAAGTATTACAGCCTGACGGACGGCGGGGTGGAGTTCTTGCAAGGATTGGAAAATGCTTGGGACGAACTTTCCGATACGGTGAATCATTTAAGGAACAATATTAAAATCGAACAGCAATGAAAAAGACTTTGACAGTAAATTTAGGGGGGACCGTATATAATATAGATGAAGATGCCTATACCCTTCTCGACAGTTATCTGAATAACCTCCGTTACCATTTCCGCAAGAATCCGGAAGGGGAGGAAATTGTGCGCGACATGGAAAACCGCATTGCGGAACTCTTTGACGAATGTGTGAGCGGAGGAAGCCGTGTGGTTACGGTTGAGAATGTGGAAGCCATAATCGCCCGCATGGGTAAGCCCGAGGAGTTGAATGATGCGGAAGAGGACGTTGCTGAAGAGAAACCGGACAAGGATGAGAAGGTGGTCCGCCACTTGTTCCGCAATCCGGACGACAAGGTGCTGGGAGGTGTCGCTTCGGGCATTGCCGCCTATCTCGGATGGGATGTGGTTCCTTTGCGCCTGCTTCTGATTGTGGCCGGATGTTTTTTCCAGTGGCTGCTTTTGGTTTATCTGGCGGCATGGATTATTATCCCTCTCGCGCGGACGGCTACGGAAAAACTGCAGATGCGGGGGGAGCCCGTCAATATGGAAAATATCGGCCGTACGGTGACCGGGGGATTTGAAAAAAAGGATTCCAGTCCGGAAGACCGGTCATTACTGCACAAAATAGGAGATGTGCTGGTAACCGTGTTCGGCTTTGTCCTGAAACTTTGTCTTATCCTGCTGGCCGTCTGCTGCTTTCCCGTGCTGTTCGTTGTGCTGATTGTGGCTTTTGCCCTTCTGCTTGCTGCAGCGGGCATATTGGTGAGTGTACCTTCCTTGTTTTATGAATTTTCTCCGGTCATCGACTGGAATATGGTAAGTGCATTTCCGGTAACGTCGGGAGTGATGGCCGTATGCGGCCTGTTGGTTGTAGGTATTCCTATTGCAGGACTGGTGCAGGTGCTCATGCAGGTGTTCGGAAACTGGAAGCCGATGTCAACCGTGGCGAAACTTATCCTTATATTAGTATGGCTTGTGGCTGTCATTGTAGGGACAATTGTCTTTTTTGATTCCCCTTTCTTAGGCAGTGTCATGTTATAGGCGTGATTTCTGTCAGAATAACAGACATTTTGTCAGTCCGTGTCCGAAATTTTTATTCGACACGGACTGATCTTTTTTTGGCACGGCATTTGTCATATGAAGAGCGTAATGCTTCGGCATTGCAGAATCAATTTAATTAGCAAACAAATAAAATAGATACAATTATGGGAAAGATTATTGGTATTGACTTAGGAACTACAAATTCATGTGTAGCAGTTTTCGAAGGTAACGAACCGGTGGTAATCGCCAACAGTGAAGGCAAACGTACCACTCCTTCTGTTGTAGGTTTCGTTGACGGCGGCGAACGTAAAGTCGGTGATCCGGCCAAGCGTCAGGCCATTACAAACCCGAAACGTACGGTATATTCAATCAAACGTTTCATGGGTGAAACTTACGATCAGGTTCAGAAAGAAATCTCTCGCGTGCCTTACTCAGTGGTGAGAGGTGACAACAATACGCCGCGTGTGGATATCGACGGCCGTCTGTATACTCCGCAGGAAATCTCGGCAATGATTCTCCAGAAAATGAAAAAGACGGCTGAAGACTATTTGGGCCAGGAGGTTACAGAAGCCGTAATTACTGTGCCGGCATACTTCTCTGATTCTCAGCGTCAGGCAACCAAGGAAGCGGGACAGATTGCAGGTCTGGATGTGAAACGTATTGTAAACGAGCCGACAGCAGCTGCTTTGGCATACGGTGTGGACAAGGCTAACAAGGATATGAAGGTGGCTGTGTTCGACCTTGGTGGTGGTACGTTCGATATTTCAATCCTTGAGTTTGGCGGCGGCGTGTTCGAAGTGCTGGCTACCAACGGTGATACTCATCTGGGCGGTGATGACTTCGACCAGGCTATCATCAACTGGCTGGTTCAGGAGTTCAAGAACGATGAAGGCGCTGACCTGACTACAGACCCGATGGCTATGCAGCGTTTGAAGGAAGCCGCAGAAAAGGCAAAGATTGAATTGTCTTCTTCTACTTCTACCGAAATCAACCTGCCGTATATCATGCCGGTAGGCGGTGTGCCCAAGCACTTGGTTAAGACTTTGACCCGTGCCAAATTCGAGCAGCTTGCCCACGACCTGATTCAGGCTTGTTTGGAACCGTGTAAGAAAGCGATGAGTGATGCGGGCTTGAGCAATTCGGACATTGATGAAGTAATCCTCGTAGGTGGTTCTTCACGTATTCCGGCTGTTCAGCAACTGGTTCAGGACTTCTTCGGCAAAGTTCCTTCCAAGGGTGTGAATCCGGATGAAGTGGTAGCCATAGGTGCAGCTATCCAAGGTGCTGTGTTGAATAAGGAAGCAGGTGTAGGAAACATCGTACTGCTGGATGTAACTCCGCTGACTTTGGGTATCGAAACCATGGGCGGTGTAATGACCAAGCTGATTGATGCCAATACAACCATTCCGTGCAAGAAGAGTGAAGTCTTCTCTACAGCAGCCGACAACCAGACAGAAGTTACCATCCATGTATTGCAGGGTGAACGTCCGATGGCAGCTCAGAACAAGTCAATCGGTCAGTTTAATCTGACAGGTATTGCTCCGGCTCGCCGTGGTGTTCCTCAGATTGAGGTTACATTCGATATCGATGCCAACGGTATCCTGAAAGTGTCTGCAAAGGATAAGGCTACAGGCAAGGAACAGGCTATCCGTATCGAAGCTTCATCTGGCTTGAGCAAGGAAGAAATAGACCGTATGAAAGCAGAGGCTGAAGCAAATGCTGAAGCCGACAAGAAAGAAAAGGAACGTATCGACAAGCTGAATCAGGCCGACAGCTTGATTTTCACGACAGAAAATCAGTTGAAGGATCTTGGCGACAAGATTCCTGCCGACAAGAAAGCTCCTATTGAGGCTGCTCTGCAGAAACTGAAAGACGCTCATAAGGCTCAGGATCTGGCTGCCATCGATGCAGCAAGCGCAGAACTGCAAACTGCATTCCAGGCAGCAAGCGCTGAAATGTATGCGCAGACAGGAGCCCAGGGCGGCGCCCAGGCTGGTCCTAACGCCGGACAGGCAAACAGCGGTCAGAGTTCAAGCAAGAATAATGACAATGTGCAGGATGCGGATTTTGAGGAAGTGAAGTAAGTATCGGTAAACAACGATAACTAACAATAGAAAAGTAGGGTGTATCTCAATGAGTTACGCCCTATTTTATTTTTAGCACTTTCTGATAGATTTGCTTGTTTCTCGGATTTTTATTGTATATTTGTACCATATTTGTGCCGCGATAAAAAAGTAGGAAATCTGCGATAAAATATGAATGGATAGATTACAAATAAGTAAAAATCAGCATTATGCCAGCAGCAAAGTTCGAAATAAAGCGCAAATGCCAAGTGTGCGGTCAGGAGTTCATCGCCAAGACCATAGAATTGTGGTATTGCTCCAAACGCTGTTCCAATATTGCGTACAAGCGAAGAAAGGACGAGGAAAAGCGCAACCAACGATTGGATGAAATCGTGAAAAGCATCCCGAAGCACCAAGATTATATTAAGGTGTCGGAAGCCTATGCCATGTTCGGCATCAGCAAAGATACGCTGTATCGTCTAATACATAAAGGGACTATCTCGCACATAAATCTTGGAACTAATCAAATCCGTGTCAGCAAAGAAGAACTGCTGAAACTCTATCCTCTGCGGAAGAAAGCTCTGACAAAACCAAGGCCCGTTGCCAAACTATATAGCTTGGAACCAAAGGACTGTTATACCATCGGCGAAATATCCAAGAAATTCCATTTGGACGACACTACGGTCTATCTGCATATCCGCAAATACTCTATCCCTACTCGACAGATAGGTAACTTCGTTTATGCGCCCAAGAAAGAAATTGACAACCTATATAAAGGAATAAAGCAATGAAGAAAGCGTTGGCCAACACACGAGTTTCGGTAAAACTCCGTAAGTCGGAGTACCGTGAGGAATGGTATCTGTACGTTGAAGCCTATCCGGTTTTTCAAGCAGACAAATCCTCTCCTCAAAGAGTGCGTGAATACCTGAACCGTACCATTACCACTCCCATTTGGGATAAGTTGCGGAACGCCCGAACTGACAAGGACGGCAAAACTACTTATAAGCCTAAACGTGATTTGAACGGTATCATCCAATGCAAATCACAGTTAGACCAAGAATCGTGTATCTATGCTGATAAGGTGAGAAGCCTGCGACAGAAGGAATATGATAATGCTTCTTTATATTCTGAAACAGATGCAGAACAAGCAGAACAGTTAGAGCGTTCCCGTTGTAATTTCATTGAATACTTTGACCATGTGCAACGCACCCGTCATGCGCACAGTTCTGATTCTATCATCGCCAACTGGAACCGTGTATATGAGTTGCTGAAGATTTATTCAAAAGGCAATGCTATTCCTTTTTCGCATATAGACTTGAAGTTTGTAGAATCGTTCCGGCAATTTATTCTCAATGCTCCACAAGGAGGTACTAAAACCGGCACACTCTCTCAAAACACGGCATCCACTTATTTCTCAATATTCAAGGCCGCATTGAAGCAGGCTTTTATTGATGGCTATCTGACTGTTGATATTGGTGCAAAGGTCAAGGGTATTCAAGGGCGAGAAAGCCGTAGGGAATATTTGACAGTAGATGAGCTAAACCGTTTGGCGCAAGCTCCATGTGACCCTTTGTTGAAACGTGCTTCATTATTTTCTGCATTGACTGGACTTCGCCATTGTGACATACAAAAATTGAAGTGGTCAGAGGTTGAAGAATTTAATGGCGGTTACCGCCTGAATTTCACCCAGCAAAAGACCAAAGGTGTTGAGTATATGCCCATATCAGAACAGGCATTCCAGCTTTGCGGTGAACGGAAAAACGGAGAACAGTTAGTTTTTGCCGGACTGCCCGACCCGTCATGGATTAACCGTCCAATTAAGAAATGGGTTGCAGAAGCCGGGATAACAAAGCACATCACCTATCATTGCTTCAGGCATTCGTATGCGACCCTGCAACTCGCCGGAGGAACAGATATTTATACGGTCAGCAAAATGCTTGGTCATACGAATGTGCGAACTACGCAGGTGTATGCAAAGGTAGTTGATGCTAAAAAGGAAGAGGCAACCAAGACGATTAAGCTGGATCTGCCAATGAACGAGTAATTTATTGTATTAGGAAATATACTTTTAGTATATTGCATTATAATGTGATGAAAATTTTCATCACATTATAATGCAATAATAGATGGATTTTGTATCTTTGCAGAAAGATTTCTACACTATGGATAAAGAAAATAGGGAACTTTGGAATGTAATAAATGCTGCTATAAAATCTAAAATAGATATAGGGCAGGTCACTTCTTTGAACGATTTGTATATGGAAAAGAAGAAGAACTTGCATTTGTCGAATAGACAGATCCTACATATATTAGGTATGGATTCTAATACTCTCAATCCAATATTAAAAGGAACAGCAAAGCATATAGGTTTTATAAATATAATAAAACTAGCTCATTTTTTAGGCATATCAGTTAATGACTTGTTGAAAATATATATTCCAGAAATGGATGCAAAACAGATTGGAGAAATACAGCGAGCTAGAGATGCAGGTTATATTGTTGAAACTTTCGATGTGGCAACATTAACTAAAATAAAATTTTTCTCTTCTGACTCATCATCAAAGGATATGGGAGAAAAAATAAAAAAATTTTTTTCTCTAAATAGCTTGTATGATTATTCAAACAATAAAGACTTAACACCTGCATTCAGTCGCTCGAAAAGAAGTTCAAGCGATTTAATGCGTAATTTTTGGATTCAATCGGCATATGTTCAATTTAAAGGTATTAACAACCCCAATCCATACAATCGCAAAGATTTGGTGGAAATAATGCCTAAAATAAGACCTTATACAAGAGATGTGAAGAAAGGGCTCATCAAGGTTTTGAAAGCATTGTATCATGTTGGAGTGACCGTAATATATCAACCTAGTTTGGAAAAAATACAAGTTCGTGGAGCAACAATGGTAATTAATAATAAACCGTGCATTGTACTTTCTAACTTGCAAAACAATTATCCGACTTTATGGTTTACATTATTGCATGAGTTACATCATGTATTATATGATTTGGATGATATTAGATTACAAACATATCATATTAGCAACGATGAAGGAGATTTGTTTCTCATGAATGAAGAACGTGCTGATAATTTTGCTCGTGAATATCTTCTGAATGAATCACGGTTGAAGTTTGTTTCTGGATATATCACTTCGCATCTTCATGTTGAAAAATTGGCAAGTGAATGGGGCGTACATGCCTCCATAATTTATGCAGTCTATTGTTATAAAACAAACGAATGGGCATTATATAATAAATATATCCCTAAAATGACAGAAGCATTGGAACTGTTGAATACCCATCCATTCGAGAGGGAATCTTTGATGGAATCCGTACAAGATATAAAAGAACTTATATATAATATTTAATGGTGATTATATACGACAATACCCTAACTCAAATTATCAGGTATATAAAGAGAAAAACAAAAGATTATGAATACATGGTCAGAAGTTAGAAAATTTGTCAAAGAAAACGGCATAACAGAACAACAATACTACGGCTGGTTGGTAAGGAACACTACACCACCTGTCGTAGAAGAGGTTCTTCATCTTATTGTCAATCATGTCTATCATTCTGACAAGGAAAATCTGATTGCTCCACCTCATCTTCGGATTGATGAAAATGGTCACTATCCGTATCTAAATCATCACACATAATTCCGTTCATCGGTACAGGATGTATGAACCGAATTTCACCGCATATAGAACACTCTTTATATGTTCCTTTATCCACCCAATTATGTTTACAATTATATTCTTTCATTTATCAGAATTTGCTTGTTAATAATCTAAATAATAACAAAGATACAAATTTATTCTGATGGTAAGAAATACTACAATACCCTAAATTTTGCGGTATGCTATAATCCAGTTATATAGTTAGAAAACTGGGATTATGGAAACGTTGAATAGCATTCAAATAGCAAGGCAAGAATTACAGACCATTGCTGATAAGTTAGGCTTGCCTATTGAAGATGAAACAGTGTTTAAGGAATGGGTAGGACAAGGCAAATCCGTGACTGATGAAGTGCATAGGGAAGTCTTTGCTCCTTTGTATTTTACCAAATCCCAAACTTTACAGAGTTGAGAATGCTTTCATTCTTTATTTCAAATTCTTCTCTTGAAACAAACTCAACATCTTCTTTCCTGATATAAGTGGTTGGTTCTCCATAAGACACCTTAACTCCTAAAATGTCGCCACTATCAGATGTTGTGACAAGCCTATATACTTTGCCAGATAGGTTGCCATTCAAAACTTTTACATATTTCTCTTCCATAAATTCGTTTCAATTGGATGTATGCAAAAGTACGAATTTTATGGGAGAATTTGTCTTGTTATACCCTAAATTTCGTGGTGCACTTTATCTTTCTTACAAAGTTATAAGGAGAAACAATGTTTGTATGAAGTTTAAGTATTCTTATCTTTTTCTATCAGATTATTATAGTGCGATTGATATTCTTCCTCAGAGAAACCTTCAGAGAAATTCCTTGAGTGCATCAATACGCGCAAATACTCTTGAAACATTATTTCTTGACGACTCATTTGTGAACCAAAATACTTTGGAGAATAAAAACGGTCGTATTAGCTCAGCCGTGCGAGTACGCTCGTCTTCCGATTGGCAGTTGGCAAGTATTTCCTCTCGTTTCTCTGTTGAAATAATAAATGCCTCATTGTAACCAGTCAAAACGCCACGATATATATTTATATCCCAATCCTTAAGAGGTGTTCCCACTGCTTCAATCTTCCGCTTGATGCTTTGCTCTATTGGCGAGAGTATCACCCATGAACCTGAGCTGTTGAAATCGCACTCCGACCCGTTCTGCTGCACGAATATGCTCAAATTCTTGACGCTATCCTTATTCTGCTTATTGGTGACAGCACATAGAGTTTTATGTTCGTTTGTGGCTTTAGCGAATAATAATATGTTGGTGTCTACTGTCGCACTTTCAAAAATTTTCACTCCAGCAAAGTCTATGAGTAATTGAGGATTGGTATTCTTGGCAAAGAATTCGCGTGTTTTCTCACCATAACCTGCACGCATCCATTTATTAGACGTGATATAGCAAAGATGGCCATTGGGTTTGAGCAATTGGTAGCCACGTTCATAGAAAAGACAGTAAATATCTCCTGTCTTGGCAAAAGTTTTGTAACCACATGGTTCATAAAGTTTAGCCAATTCTCCTCCATTGTTTTGTAATTGGATGTAAGGTGGATTGCCAATTACAATGTCAAAACCATCATTGACTCCAAACATCCAAGCAGGGTCGAAGAATGGACTCTCAGCATTTTGGTCGTATGGATTCCATGCGGCTAACTGTTTGGCATCTTCTGGAGCAAAGTCTTCATCATCAGCTAATAGTTTTGCCAATTTTTCACGAAGAATTTTGTCTTGTTCACGTAAGGTGCTTTTGCGATTAGCCGTCTTTGCAGAAAAGTGTTCATGACGTATCCTTGTCAATTCATTCTTTGTTGGCTCTATTTCAGGATTCTCAAAAAGGTTATGAGATTCCTGTTTTTTCTTTGAAATCAAAGAGTTTGCCGCAACAAATTTGGTTTCAAGATTAGGCAATGTAGGAATTCCAAAATTGGGCTTATTTACATCTTTCTCGCAGTTGCAAATGAGCGAAATAAAGAAACGCAGTTTGGTTATCTGTGCGGCAATTCGCTGTATATCACTGCCATAAATACAGTTTTCTATAATCGCCAATTTCAAGTCATACACCTTCTCATTTGGCGAAATACGAAGAAGAATGTCAACCATTCGATTGAGCAATCCCATAGGAAAAGCCCCTGACCCACAGGCAGGGTCGAGAATCTTTATATTTCTCAACTTGTCCGCGATTATTTTGTAATCTTCTGTATGGTTCTTATCGAAAGAGAAATCTTGCTCAAACAAGGAACGAACCAATGGCGTGTCGCCTAAATATGCAATAAGGCTTTCGTCTACCATATAATTGACAATCTCGCGCGGAGTATAGAACGACCCACTTTGATTCCGTGCTGTTTCTTTCGTCTCGGGATTGTATGCACCTAACAAATTTTCAAACACCTTACCCAATAGTTCCGGGTCAAGAGCCACTTGTTGCTCTTCTGGAGAGTTTTCTTCTATCGTAAAATTATAGCGGTTTAGAATAGAAATCAATCCCTTTTCTGGTTCAAAAAACAAGTTGTTGGGCACAACTGCACGATTACGGTATCGTCCGTCTGCAAAGCGTTTGTCGTTGCGGCTAAAACCGTCGTGATTGAAAGCTTGTTCCACACCATCAATTTTCTTAGTCTTATCAAGACACTCAAAAAGACCACCATTGAGAAATGGTACTTCTGCAAAAAGATTAATGACTTCATTCTCACTAATGCTGAACACTTCCGCATAGCGATAAAGGGTCTTAATGTCTTTTTTTACATTGGTAGCAAACTTACGTTTGTTCCCTTGTTTATCTTCTATAGCACGGTTTAGCGTAGCAAAAAATAAATTCTGAAGAATTGCGTTGTAATAGTCTCCAACCGTCTTGTTATAAGGGTCAAAATCTTTTAAGATAGTTCCCAAGTATTCAATATCAAATATCTTACTTGGTACTAAATCTTTTTGTTTGATAAACCATACAAACATGATACGGGTTATCAGACGGATAATTTTTGTTTCCAAATCTTCACGATCGTCTTCTTCAGTTGTAATATTGTTAGGAAAGGATACATTGGAAGATGGCTCAATTGCCCATTGGTACCATTCAAACAAGTCTTTGTAGAATTGCTTGGTCAGAACCTCGACGGAGAATGCGGCAGTAATATCGCTAAGTGTTTGTTTGCTATTTTTAAGTACGCCAAACTGTTCTATTGCCGTACGACAGCCGCGTCCTTCGCCAAGCAAATAGGTATAACGCTTCGTATTGGTCGAGACTTTTTCGTAATTCCCTTGTTTGTCGAATCCCCACGTTTCACTTACATACGAAAAGCGGAGTACGCTTTCATTCTTTCTATAGCAAAACATGAAAGCACCTGCATAACCCATATTGCGCCAGTCAGAAGTAAGCATATCACGGATTCCACGCCGATTGCGCTCAATGTCAACTTTTTCTGTCAGTTCAATTTCATATATGGCGATAGCTTCACCATCGGCAAGAGATATTTTGCCAAGATTCAGTGCTTCTTTTGCCAAACGGCTGTTTACGTGTACAGCCGACGGACGATTCCAAAAACTTACTTTGTTTCTGAATATGTCATGGAGTAATTGCTGCCATGCTTCCCGATTATATTTAGATTCTATAACTTCTTTGTAGTTCATATTTTTGTTGCATTCTAATTAAACGATTCAGACAAGATAATCTCAGCTTCAGTTTCCTGTTCATTCAATAATGATTCTTGAGCAGTATAGTATGGTGCATATTTTTTAGCCATTTCAACGATTTCAGAAAGAGCTTCATCATGAGTCATACGTGCTTTTCCACCCACACGGCGTAAATCCCTTTGAATTCGTTGCAAACGCTTGGCAATGTATGTGATGACGCCACGTTCAGCTAAAGTTTTTAGTTGAGCTACTTTTATAAATAAGTCATTGTCGTCAATTTCTCGCATAAAATTATTCAATAAGTTAACTGCCATATTTACCTGTGCGCCCATTGCAGTTTGTTCATCATGGGCTGTTTCTTGCGAGCGCATCTCATCGTCTTGCATTTGACGAAACTTTTTTAAAGCCATATTAACATGCTTGTGGTGTAGTTCTATACGATCTACAGATGATTCTTCCTTTGGAGCCTTGAAGTATTTGAGTGCGTCGAGTACAGATAACTCTTCAGGAGTTTCGGATACCAAGAAGAACACTTTGCGAAAATTAGTCTTAAGAAATACAAGTGTGTCATTTGAAAGTGTAACTCCATCGATATTCTTTGTTTCACGCCCTGTGCGACTACGCAAAGAAAGTTTGGCTATACGGTTGTACTCTCTACGGTTAGTTTGATAAAGTTCACGCAGTTCTTCATAATAAGGAAGTTCTTGGTTGCATTCCTCTTTTTGTTGTTTCATGCCTTCATCAAAGAGTTTGCTAAGGTCACGGTCAAGGATTTCTTCTTGTGAGTAAATCTGGTTGTCTTCTCCAAATGTAGAATGGAAAGTTTGAATCTTGCTCAATGCAATCTGGTTGAGGTTGATTTCACGATTTCCTTCACGCGAGGGATAGAACACATAATTATAAATGTGTTTAGATGCAGAGCCAATACGGTTTACACGACCTATGCGTTGCATCAAGCGTGTGCTGTTCCAAGGGGTATCGTAATTCACAATCACATTAGCGCGATGCAAGTTAACACCTTCTGCTAATACATCTGTGGTAAGGATGATATTATAGTCATTCATTTTCACCTTGTAGTTTGCATCGAAATTCTCACGAATCGTCTTGAATTGTTTGCTACGATTATCAGCAGAAATAACCAATACATCCTTGCGATTGATACGGCGAGCTAAGTACTCAACCGTATCAACTGATTCTGAAAACACAACTAATTTTTGCTCAGGATTGCGTTCTGTCTTGAAAAACTCATGTTTAAGTAATTCTTCAAATTTCGCAAATTTGGAATCATCCTCATCCGTTATATCCGCCCATGCCGCACGCAGCTTTTCAAGTGTGTTTTGGTCATTGTGTAGCATCTCAATAAATTCAGGCTTGAAATCAACCGCAGCGAATACTGCATTTTTGGGATTATCTTCCGCCTTGGCATTTAGCTTTTCCTCTATCTCTTCATCGCTTAACCCTGATTCTAACAGCATATTGATGTCAAGATCGGGAGCTATGAATATTTTGTCACGTTCAAACATGTCTATCATATTTTGATTTGCCTGACAGAAATTATCTAATGATACTTGAAAGGCATAAAAGCTGCTTTCAAGACGTTTCACTAATCCATTTTTACGAATACCTGCCAAGCTTCGACTTATCAGTTCCGCATTATCATACAAACCTTGGGCTGCTTCTGGTTTCAAATAAGCTATGGCTTGATAACGCGCATAAGTCAGACTCTTTTCAAGTGTAAACATTGCGTGTTCAAACAAATCAGCAAGATGCTCATTCAATTCATAACGGCTCTCTATGGGGCGTTCCACCTTTGGAAATCCATTCACATCCTTATTGTAACGAGATATGCTTTCAATGTCTGTTCTGGTACGCCTAACGGTCAACGGTTTTATTATTCTATCGCGTACACGCTCAGCGAGCTTTTTGAAATGATTGACATTAAAATCTGGTTCCCTTCGTAATCTTTTAAATTCCTTAATAAGAGGTGCAAAGAAAGCAGTCAGATTTGACACACCATCAATTGTACAATGGCGTGGATCTTGGAACAGTTGTATTTCATTATATATATCTGCCGGAGTATTATTCATTGGTGTTGCAGAAATGAGCATGACTTTCTTTTTATATCCCGGTATGTTACCTGTTTCAATGCGAGGCATTTTACATATTTCTTGCAATTGCTCAAACGCTGCTGTTGTATGAGAACGGAATTTATGAGCCTCATCCACAAGTATAAGATCAAACTCGTCTGCATTCCAATAATTGTAGTTATCTTCATCCAAGATTTTTGATAAACTTCCGTTGGAAACAAAATTTGCATACTTATCAATTCCAAAATCCTTAAATGTAGCTTTCCAGTTTTGTTCAACTGCAGGGGGATATACTACAAGAATTTTAGTTTTGTCTCTACCGTTTTCTATCAAGAATTTTTTTGTTATCATAGTCGCAATGACCGTTTTGCCAAGACCCACTACATCTGCAAGAAAAAAGCCATCATAACGGAGCAGTTTTTGATATCCCTCTTCAACAGCATCCATCTGATAGTCATATTTTTTATACCCCTCTGGCATATCAAACGGATTATTATCGTCTGTAGCCATTACTCTGTCTGAGAAATATTCCATCAGCATTTTGATATACAGTTCGTATGGTGAAACATCTCCTTTTAGATATGTACGGTCAATGGAGATTTTCACATCATCAGCTGTTATTTCACACCCTTCAGCTTCTTTCCAGAGTAGTTCGAACTCGTCTTTTGCAAACTTGACATCATCATATCGATTCAGTTTTACATTAAACTCATATTGGCGGTCTTCCGAAATGCCAAGACCATTGCCAGACAGGTTGCTTGAGCCTGTTATAGCTACACCTTGTGTGTACTGATTAAAATCATTAGGATAGAGTACATAAATTTTAGCGTGAATTTTCTTTGAAGGATGGGCGCGCATCTCTAATTTCCCGTCTATGAGATCTTGTACCATTTGGAACATTCCATCTTCAACCTCCTTGCGATAATTTGATTGTTCTATGTCCTGACGTATTTTGCGTAGGCAGTCTTCCTTTACTTCTTCTTCAGCCCCGAAGAACATTCTTCCTTGTCTTACTGCTTGTGCAATATATTTATCTACATCAATGCCTATTAGTACCCTTACTTTATTGATGCCATCAAGGAATGGGCGCAAAGAAAAATAACCAGATGCTCGTAGAAATCCGACAACAGCATCCAAATTACGAATATTGGGATTATGTTGCAATATGCCCTCAAATTCTTTCATAAGGGTGTTATTGCTTCTATTCGTAAAAAAGTTAGAGTTGATATTGGTGTTTACAGTATCATTCATGTCGTTATATGTTACAATATTTCCGAATCCTTTTCTTTCTCTCTTCTCTCCTTAACCTTATCCAATCCCGGCATCTTCTTTGAAACAGAACTCTCACCAGCAGGAAAGTATGCCTTAAAGACCTGACATAAGAAACTTACAATGTCGCTGCGTTTCTTGCCCATGTTGGAGAAAGCGGAGTAAGCGTAATACATGAGTTCTTGCTGACTGCACATCTCGTTTGGCTGGATTGTGATTGAGGGCGGAAGAATCAAGTCATGTTCTGTAAATGCGTAGGCACTGGCAAGAATAGCTTTTTGTTCCTCTTCGCTGAACATCTTGATTTTCCCGGCAAACCATTCAAGTTCTCCTTTTTGAAGTGCTTGTTGTTGTTCACTCTGGCGTTCCATCAGAATGGATACTTTCTCTTGCTCTTTTTCAGTAAGGGCGTCTTCAAGCATGCGGTTCTTACGCTTTAGGACATTGTACTTTTCCATACAAGCAATGGCAATGCAGAGATAACCTACGGTTACGGTAAGCACCAATACTGCATGAAATCGGAACTTGGACGGAAAATCCGGCAAAGCATCAATATAGTCGCAGACGACAAGAGCAACTACGAGCATAAGCGCAGCTCCGACATACATTGTCCGGACTTTGACTTTTTGGCTCGCAGGAGAAACGCCCATAAGCAAGGCTATCGCCAAGGCTGCGACCAATAAGATGGAAACCAAGATAAAGATTGTCATGTGTCACGCCCTCCCTATTATGGTTTTACGATGATACGCCAATAGCCTGCCTTGTCAGAACCTTCATGGACGAGAATGCCTCTCTCACGGAGATTTTTAATCTGTTTCTTAACTCCATCTAATGAAATGCCCAATTCAACGGCCATTTTTTCACGGGTTATCATTGGATTTGATATAACCATGTCTATGATGCGTTGAGCAGTCCTGCCCACTGGTCTATTCAATTCGTTTTTTACAGGGTACTTTTTGAGGATACTTTCATTATTTACAGGGTACTTTTTCTCCGAATCTCCTCCGTTTACAGGGTACTTTTTGAGGGTACTATTTACCCTGTCGGCCACCTCTTCCACGGAGATTCTACCATTCTCACCCCAATTCAGATTATAGAAAGTGGTGAAGAATGAGGATGCTTCGGTTTTATAGAGAGGTTCTTTGCCGGGCAGGAAATTGGGCAGCTTCTCGGTTAGTTCACGCATTTTGCGCAGACCGGAGCCACGTTTCTCCATGTAGTCGAGCTGGGTAAACATATCGGCAATGACGGGGTTGCGGCGTATGGATGGCACGTTATAGATGTCACGGTCTTGAATCTGTGTGCCGTCGAGCATCGCGCCGGGCGAAACTAATTCTACACGGTCATCATAAATGTCGATATGTACCTCACCGCCCATCACCGTATAGTCCCGATGGATAAGGTGGTTTACCAACCCTTCAAAGATAGCACGGTCGGAATAGTCGGGCAGATTGAGGCGGTAATTGGGCATCTTCACCCATCCGCTCATGGTGTAGTTCTTGATGAAATCCATGCCATATTTCAGAAGCAACACAAGATTGGCACGATGCTCCACGGAGCTGATGGCATCATCTTTATAAAGTCCCGTCCAACGGGTACAGAATATGCGGGATTGAAACACGGTGCAATTATCCACAAATAACAGTCCGGCATTGGTAAGTTTTCCGTCAGAAGTCACCAGCCCGAACGATTCCAAATACTTGTCGTTCCATTCCTGGTGTGTCTGTTCACGGAACGTATTAGCAAGGATGATGAAAGAGTGTTTATTTGCATCCACTTGTGTAGGTAACGAATCCCACGTCATGTGCGTACCTTTCAGTACCAACGAGAGAAGTTGTTGCGAATTGCACTCTACACTTTCATTACCGACGCGTGTATAAGCTGTACGTGTTCCGTCTTGATAATAATAATAAGGTGTCAAAACACCAGCCTTGACTTTCACTTCAAGCAGGGTGCGTCCTTCGTGTTCAATCGGGATAAGTTGTACTTCCGGCACAGGGTCAAGCCGTGCCTTTATCATTTCGCTGATAAAATCGGCATCTGCCTGCACGTTCTCCAACCCCACAATTTCACCTTCATCGTTTACGCCATAGAACAAGCTGCCGCCCTCCGTATTGGCAAAGGCCGACACGGATTTCAGCCACGACTTCACTTTCTTGTGTTCCAGCATCTCCTTGAAATCGTAAGACGTACATTCTGCTATGAGCCTGTTATCGTGTATCTGCATGATTTTCTCGTTGTTATAAGGGTATAATACCCCAATATCGTTTACAAACATACGGAAAAAAGCTTATTTTCCATTCAATTAGAATGGGAAAAAACGGATTAGGGAGAAGAAATCTTCGTAAAATCCATTCCTGAATGTAATTACATAATGGATTTCTGAGGATTTTCTATACCTTTGTATTTGTGATAATTAATAACTAAAGGTATCGTGGCAAAGAATTTTGAAATACGGAACAGCACGGCGGAGTTTCTTACCTTTATTGCCGAGGGTAAGGAGAATGGTGTTCAAGTGTTGTATAAGGATGAAACAATTTGGGCAACACAAAAAGCAATGGCGACATTATTTGATGTAGGTGTTCCGGCCATCAGCAAACATTTGAAAAATATCTTTGAGAGTGGAGAGCTTGATAAGAATACGACTATTTCCAAAATGGAAACAGTCGTGAATAGGGGCTTCCGTGGAGAATCAAAAGAAGAAGTTGAGTTCTACAATCTTGATGCCATCATATCCGTAGGCTATCGTGTCAATTCTGTTCGTGCCACGCAATTCCGCCAATGGTGTACATACGTTCTACGTCAGTTTGCAATCCGTGGATATGTCATAGATAAAAAGCGGATGGGAAACGGCTCATTTATCGGAGAGGATTATTTTGAGCATCTGCTTGCCGAAATTCGTGAGATACGACTGAGTGAACGGCGTTTTTACCAGAAACTTACAGATATATATGCCACGGCCATAGATTATAACAAGAGTGCGCCCACAACACGGCTGTTTTACAAAAGGGTGCAGAACAAAATGCACTATGCGGTACATGGGCATACCGCTGCGGAATTGATAGTTGACCGTGCGGATGCACAGAAAGAGCACATGGGCTTGACCACATGGGAGAAGGCTCCGGACGGAAAAATAGTAAAACCGGATGTAAGCGTTGCCAAGAATTACCTTAAAGAAAATGAACTGGAGGCAATGGGACGTATCGTCAACAGTTTTCTTGATATAGCGGAAGATATGGCGAAACGCCATATTCCGATGACGATGGAGGATTGGGCGAAACGTATTGACAAATTTCTGGATATAACGGACAGACCTATTCTTTCCGATGCAGGAAAGGTCACGGCTGAATACGCCAAAGAGTTTGCCGAAACGGAGTTTGAAAAGTATCGTGTCATTCAAGACCGCCTGTTTAAGTCCGACTTTGATAAATTGGATGACAAAGATTTGCCTTCACTTGATTTTACACCAGAAAATTCTTAATCAAAACTGCAAGATGAAACACTTAGATACATTTGTTCAATATAAACCAAGACATACCATAATTTTTATGGAAGTCCTTGAAGTGACCGATACTATCGATACCAAGGAAATTTGTAACGTGAGTTGGTATATGGTTTGCAAGGATGAGATTATCATACAATCCGATTTTCCGATGTGTGCAACCGATGGTGAGTTTGTGAACTTCGTACCAATACCTCGACATTCATTTTTGGAAGCGAGACGTCTTATTAAAAAGATAAGGAAAGAGCAAATGTTCGTTCCAAAAAATGACAAAACGGCTCCAAGTGAATTCAAACAAGCATACCGAAAAGCAAGAAGAAAAATAATCCAAATCATAAAGAAAACGCAATAGCTTTTGAAGAAACCCTTAGTGATGCAGTTTTAGGTTAGTTTTAGGTTATCTTTCAATATTGATTTTTTCCTCGTTTTTCTTTCGTTATTTTCGGTGAAAAATCGTACTTTTGCGGCATGGAGCTGTGGTTGCTTATGGATGCTTATTTTCGGATTTGCATGATATTTGCAACACGTTCATGCAAGTCGCTGAGAGATATAACATATTGATTTTGAGGAAGTCAAATGATTCCGATAAGTAAATACATACCAAATCGCAAGCAAAAGCGTGCAGCTCAATGAGTTGCACGCTTTTTGCGTTTATAGGGTTGATGATATCCCTGTAACAAAGGCTTTTGTTGCGTACCATAAATCATCTTCAATTTTCAAAATTAGTATAGTTAAAAGCCGTAAGAATACCAAATATGCGATATGGTGTTTCTCGGTATCTTCTTCAGAAATAATGACATTGTCCAAAATTTTGTGTAAATGGAACTGGATTCGATCGTTTCAATGCAAAGTCTGTATCGTTCATCCTTAACTTCATATGCCGCCCTTTCCATTATCTTTTTATTGATATCTTTTCCGCATTGTCTGTGGAATTTATTCAGCCCATATCATTTCTTTTATGGTTTTTCACTACTTTTGCAGTTAAATTTAATTGTTCGTGAAATGAATAGCATACGGATTATAGTGAAATATCTGCTTCTGGCGTTGGTTGTTGCCCCAATTTTATTGTCAGGGTGCAAAAAATCTGAGGCTTGCATATCAGAGGGTGACAGGTATATAGAAATAAAGTTCACGCAAGAAGATAGCGATACAAGAGCCGAAATCGGGGATGACGGAAGCGGGTTCTTCACCGATGGTGACAAAGTAGGACTTTATATATACGGAAAGCAGACAAAGCATGTCATACTGACTAGGGAGGGTGGACAATGGACTCCGAAACTGCTGAAAAGCGAATTGGGGGCAGGTACCGTACGTCTTTCCGCATACTATCCGGCCAGGGAGGATGTTTCGCCCGAAACGGACCGGCATACCCACAGTGTAGATACGGATCAGACAGGAAGCGGATATGAGGATTCGGATTTATTGTGGAGTCATATCGACATGGAACAGGACGATTTGACAGGAAATGTAATAGAGATGCCGTTTGTTCATGGAATGCACAAGTTGTCCATTCATATTTCAAGCGACGGCGGTTCGCTTCCGGAAGACTTGACCGTTATTGTGAAGAATATTACAGAAGGTTCATTTGACCTTTCCACTGGGCAGATAGACATTCCTGGGGGAACGATGAAGGACATAAGCCCCCGCATATTGTCAGAATCGGAGGGGAAATACTCGGCTATTCTTTTTCCCGGCAGTCTTGATGCCTATGCTGAAGGATGGGTTGAGATATCCACCGGCGGCAAGACTTCCGTTTACAAAGCTCCGGTGAAAATCGGAGAAAGCAGCCTTCTGGAGAGCGGAAAAGAAACTGTGCTTAATTTGCATCTCAAATCCGATGGAGATATAGGTACGGATCCTGACCCTGCTCCAGATCCTGACTATGGTGGCAAGACATGCTGGGTCTACGGAGTCAAGACCGCGGGCCTGCCAGATTATCCAAGAGATCATGAAGAGTCTGTACCCGAGTACAGTTTCCTGGTTCCGGAAAACTTTCCCAGCGGTATGTGGTATAAAGTTTCCGGTGTTATGTATCTGAACTGGCAGAAAGACTTTTTATGGTATGACTGCGATAAGAACGATCCGGACGATAGTAAATCTCGTCCTGGATATCATGACGGCAATATGTGCTGGGCGGCGGGCGCATCTAATTTGCTGCATTGGTGGACACGGCTCAATCAACCGTATATCGAGGCGTATGATGCAAAGTACAGTTCAAATCCATGGCCGTCATATCCGCGTCCTTCTTTTGGATTTTCCGATAAGGATAGCAGTGGGATTTTCGATTTCTTCAGAAACATATCCAGAAACAGAGGGGGATCGGATGCCGTTGGAATTAACTGGTTTATCTGCGGGACTCCGGGAATATCATCTCCGGATCCTGACATCGATGACAATTTTAATGGATATTTTACGGAAATATTCGACAACATAGACGTTGCAGTCAAGCCCAAAGACGCTATGAATAAAGAGAGTCTTAGCAGGATCATCAAAGGAGCTCTGGAAAATAAGCAGGGACTGGGTTTCGTTCAGTCTAACGTGAGCAAAGGGGTTACGCACGTTATGACAATTTGGGGTGTGGAATTTGATGATGCGGGTTATGTATCTGCCCTGTATTATGTAGACAATAATGACCACTATAACTTTGAGGTTAAAGGAGGGACCAATAAATTCCAGCATCACCGCCTGATACGGCAGGAGATCAGATATAGGGATGGACTTTGGAAAGTAATGATGGGAAATTCTAACGTACACGCCATATCCAGTATAACGCTTGTGGATCTGAAACGGGATGTCTGGCAGAAAGAATTCCCTGAAGTGGTGATTAAAGAAGATTATATTCAATAAATGGCAAGTTATCATGAGCAATAAGATATTTCACAGTTCAATTATGGCTGTTGCGGCCGGCCTGATTATAACCATGTCTGTTTCATGCGGGAAGACTCCTGTTGATGGCGGCGATGAAGCAGATGGGACGGGAGTGATTGACATCCGTACATCCATTGACGCGCTGACCAAGGCTCCCGTGCTTGATGAAGAAGGAAAAGGAAATTTCTCTCACGGAGATATTTTTACGGTTACCGTGTCTGGAAGCGGTTTTGTCAGTGCCGGCAGAAACTATGCTGCGGGAATTACCGAACTTATGTGGAAAGACCTTGACTTGCCTGAAGATGTCGGGGATGTGTATTTTTCCGGCTGTTATCCTGTGCAGGAAACAGCAGTGGATGGTATATTTACATTTACTGTTTCTCCGACAGAAGAAACGGATCTTCTGCTGGCCAGGGCGGTAAATGTGAAGAAAGATGCTAACACTGCAGTAAACCTGGCTTTCAGACATGCCCTTCACAGGCTTGTAATCATATATGTGTCAGATGATTTGAGCGATGAACAGTTGTCGCAGGTTTCCACTTCTGTCAGAGCCCTTTCTTCCTGCAGCGTGGATCAGACAAAAGGGATTATATTGGACGGTACGGCTGCGGGATTGTCTGAGGTCGGGAGCAGACAAGGCAGGCGAGCTTCATTCTTTATAGTACCTCAGGAAAAGGATTACATTACGCTTGATGTAAGCGTGGGAACAATGACGCGGACAATTGATATTCCTGACCATGCTCAGGATGGCAGTCCTGTCGCCATGCTCGAAGGAGGAAAGAGCCTGACTGTGCAAATAAATGTATCCTCCGATGAGATTAAGCTTGACGGGGTGCAGATAGGAGGATGGGAGCATCAGGGAACTGTGGACGGAGAGATAGAGCTGTAACGTTCTGCATATGACATGCCCGGAGTGGAGGATCTTATAAATGAAATGTATTCCGGGGCTGAATCTTGAAGTGCATTCTATTTCTTGCAGGCTCTAAAGGTGTCATTGGATATTTTTCCTGTTGTTTTTTTCGTTATTTATGAAGAATATTGTACTTTTGCATACAAGAGATGTGGTTGCTTACGGGTGTTTGACTTAAAGTAGGCACTGCATTTGTGGCTATTTATTCAGGAAACCAATGAATTCTATATAAATGATGAGGAAAAGGTGTGTAGTCCGGACGGATTGCATGCCTTTTTGTTTAGGACCTGTTTCAATTTTCCGATTCAGTAAAAACTGAAAAACATCCTCGAAAACAATTCTCAAGCCGAGGCAGAGCAAAATTTCATTCACTCGAAAGGATCAAGTCAGCCAGAAGGACGGCTGTTTCCGGCTCGTCTTTCGGAGCGTCTTTGGACTTCCATGCCACGATGAACCGGACGGATGCCGACTTCACTTCATAGCCTTTCTCTTTCCATCCCGCTAGTTCTTTCTGCATTTTTGCTGACAGTCTGGCTATCGGCTGACGGCCGGATGTACGGTATAAATAGGAATCTTTGCAAAGCAAAGGGTCGCCGCTTCTTAAAGCCAAAACATCTTGCTTGATTCCTTTAAAGAAGTCAAGATAAACATCCTTATGAGAAAGCTGGAGAACAATCTCTTCGGGCATTCCATATTGCTTCTCGTCGATGGAGTAGCGGTCTTGCGGCAAACGGTCAAAGAAATAGCCGTTTGTGTGTATGCAGAGGCTGCTTTTTGCACGGGTAATTCCTACATAGTACCGGCGCATCAGGTTGTCGTCTTTCTGGTAATTGTCGGAAATGAGCATATATACGTTGTCAAACTCCCGGCCTTTAGCCTTATGGATGGTAGATACCACTACATCAGCTCCGGACAGATCACAGAAATCTTCTACCGACGATTCAAAAACATACTCTTTAAAGTCGCTGATGTATTTTACTTTGTTTGTCTGTTCAAACAGTTCCACGCATTGCCTTATATATGTCAGACTCTGACTTGTGGCGTAGGCGTTGAAAGTTGCACGTTTGGCATCCTCCCACAATTCGTCTGAAATCATGGGCGTTCTCAGCCGTCTGTCCATATATTTCAGGAAGTACCGTATTTCAGCGATGTTGCAGAACCGGATTTCGTCCAGCGACTGTATCAGTTTGCTGTTAGCCCCTTGTTTCCTCAGCAGAGCCATCAGGATGACTGCCTCATCATTCGTTTGGGTGAGGACGCACGAGGTTTCTGCCTTTTTGTGCAAAGTCAGTTCGTCCACAAGCGGCTGGTACATGTATTTTGAGCGGTGGAATGTCGTTTCTACCCAACCGTCCTCTTTGCTCATGGAAGAGATGGGATTTTTCTTTATTCTTCTGCCGATGTTTCTTGTAAAAGCATTGGCGAAATCCACCACATGGCGTGCACAGCGGTAGTTCTCTGTCATTTCAATCAGTTTGCTTCCGGGACTTTGCGTGAGCTTATACATGTATCCCGAGTCCGATCCGCGGAAGTCGTAGATGTTCTGGTCATCATCGCCTACTGCTATCACACGCATTTCTTCATTGTTGGCCATGAGTGCTTTCACCAGCGCATATTCTTCGGCACCCATGTCTTGGGCTTCATCGATGACCAGTACGGTCTTGCCGATTTTGTTAGGTTCAACTTCTCCCTCCTCTATCATCTGGGCAGCTTTTTCAACCACATTCCTGGCATCTTCAAGGTTGCCTATCCGTCCCAGAAGGTCGAAGCAATAAGAATGGAAAGTCTTTATTTCGACAAAATGTGCAGCGTTGCCGATCAGTTCCATCAGCCGCTGCTTGAATTCGGTGGCGGCCGCCCTTGAAAATGTCAGCATCAGCAGCTGTTCGTGTTTCACGTCTTCAAGAATCAGAAGCGACGCAAGTTTATGGACGAGCACACGTGTCTTCCCGCTGCCCGGTCCTGCGGCTACGACAATGCAGCGCGAACTTTTGTCGGATATGATCTCCATCTGACGTTTGGATAGCTGGCCGAAGAGCTGTTTGTATTTCTTGGGTGTCAGGTTACGCTCTATTTCGATCGTCCTTTCTCCCTTGAAATATTTTGCGATAAATTTCTTGTAGTCCATCTGGAAATAATCCTGCACGTATTGCAGGGCGGCGCTATAGTCTTTTACCATCAGATTGGCATATTCGCCCACGATATGTACCTGTTGGATTTTCTGTTTGTAGAACTCGTTCAGCATCCGGTAATCGTCAATTTTGTATCTTGACTTGTTGTCTTTTATCCGTCTGATGTCCATGCCGTTGTAAAGGACCAGAAAACCGCCTTCAAGCTTGAGCGCACCGATTTTTGAAAGGTAGAGAAGCGCTTCCTCCACATCTTCCAGTGTTATGTCGTTGAGTTCTTTAAAAAGGGACTGGCTGTTCGCTTTTATTTCATTCAGCAGTTCCACAACGGAAAATTGCACAGAGTTGTCAGGGGAAGCGGAAATTCTAGCCTCTTCATCGGAAGCAAGTTTGTATAGCCATTCTACGGTGAACCGGCTTATTGCCAACCGTTTTTCAAATCGGCTGAGAGTCGATTCCATGTTTGTCTGGCGGATGATTTTCAGGTTGTGGGCTGCGTCCTCTTTTTTGCGGGTATATCCTTTGATGCAAAGGAAATACAGCAAAGTTCGGATATCCTTCTCTTTGGAAGTGCTGATGCCGTTCTTTACAGCATTGTCGTTCAACTGCTTGCATGATATCTGCAATGTTTCGTCGGGGATGCTGTTGAGAATGTATTTTTCAAGTTTCGCAAAACGTTCAAGAAGTGTCCGTGATTTCTTCTCCGAGTCGCCTGCATCCATCAGATAGGCAGAAATGTCCCTGCTGTCCGCCAGAATGCCTTCTTGCCGCATCCTTTCGACAACAGACACGATTTCCTTTTTCTTCAGTCCCAGGATGTCTGCCAGATAGTCGATTCGTGATTCGGCCTCTGAATCCGGAGTTTTGGTGATGTGCTTTTGGGAAATCAGCGATTTGATGATCCGGACAGCATTTTCTATTTCATCACTGCCGAACAGCAGGGAAGCAGTGATACGGTTTCTTGCCTCGTCCACGTTCTTTACAGTAATGCCGGTGGCATAGACGTGCGGCACATTGTTGCCCCTTTCGATGTATCCGTTCTGTTCTAAGGTTGCCAAGGCTGTCCTTACACGAGTTTCAATGTCTGAAACAGCGTCGTCCCATCCTGCCTGCCGTGCGATTTCCAGAGCCGAGCAGCATATCCTTTTGCGTTGCCTGGTAAGGTCTTTTATAGCTTTCCATATCTGCTGGATTTCACTGATGCTCAGTTTCGTCTGGTTCAGCAGAATAAAATGCTTGTCCAGGTCATTGTCACAGTAAAGCACATAGCAGCGGGCATTCAGGCTGGGATCCCGGCCGGCTCTTCCTGCCTCTTGCACATAATTTTCCAGCGAATCGGAAATATCGTAATGTACAACGAGCCCTACATCTTTTTTATCCACGCCCATGCCGAACGCTGAAGTTGCCACGATGATGCGTATCTGGTCGTTCATGAACGCGTCCTGGTTGGCTATTTTTACGTCCGAGTCCATCTTTCCGTTGAAGGCCAGTGCTTTATATCCGTCGCGGGTTAATTTCTTTGCCAGTTCTTCGGTGCGCTTGGTCCGCGATGTATAGACGATTGTCGGGCAGTCGGATTCGGATATAAGTTCCCTTAGCTTCAGGTATTTGTCCTCATCCGTTTCAGAGTGGATGACCGAATAGTGCAGGTTTGTTCTTGAAGCCGTTGAAGCAAACAGCTCCAAGTCCAGGTTGAGCGTTTGCTTGAAATAGTCGCATATGTCTTGCACCACTTTTTGCTTTGCCGTAGCGGTGAAGCAGGAAACCGGTATCGGGTCTTTGCATCCTTTTTTCAGCTGATATTCCTTTATGAATTTTCCGATATAAAGATAGTCTACCCTGAAATCCTGTCCCCATGAAGAAAAACAATGCGCTTCGTCGATAACGAACCTTACGACATGGCGTGCCATCAGAATTCGTTCGATGGTTTTTGAACGAAGCGTTTCCGGGGATATGTATAGCAGTGAAGCCTCTCCGTCGTGCACTCTCTGTATGGCTAACGCCCTGGTTATGGGGTCTAGCAGGCCATTGATGGTCACGGCATCGGTAATGCCTCTGTCGGCAAGATTGTCTACCTGATCTTTCATCAGCGACTGCAAAGGAGAGATGACAACTGTCAGTCCATGTACGGAACGGCCCTCCATCAGTGCGGGCAGTTGGAAAGTCAGTGATTTGCCTCCTCCGGTCGGGAATATCGCAAGCAGCGACTTGCCTTTTATGGCTGCCCGGGCAGCCCGTTCCTGAAGCGGTTCGCCGTTGTATGTGCGGAAATGTTCATAACCGAAAAATGCCTTTAAATTATGGTGTACATCCAGTTGGGTGTTGCAATAGTCGCATCCTTCGTTGCATGGGGTATGGCGGAGGAGTTTTACAACATATTCAACTGCCGGATAGTTCCGGAGCACCCATCTGGGCGTAACCGAGCGGTAGTCTGCCGTGTCAATCAGAGCCAGTGCATATGCCAGTTCGCACGGGTATTGCCTGATCAGCGTCTGAAGATCGGCATGGTCGCATATTTTTCCTTTGTAGAGGCTTCTTGCCAGTTCCGCCAGTCCTTTTTTGCAGTATCTTGCATTCACCATGCTGAGAAATCCTTCAAATTCTTTCTTTTCTTTCAGCAGTGACGCGAAGAGCTCCTGCTTTTTGTCCGGCAGTGAACTCCAGCGCGTTATTTCGTCCATCAGCAGGTCTCTTGCCTTTTCGCAGTCATTCACCGGATTGTTCATCTGGTCGCTGATCAGCTTGTCGTCTTTCACGAGCCGGTGATACGGGCGTTCAGGGAAAAGCAGGGGAGAGATATAAAGGGTATCGACGAGCATCCTGCCGGGAGGCGTTTGGTCAAACAGGTAGGTGGCATCGTGATGGACGATGTTGTGTCCGCAGATATAGCCGGCATTTCCCATAAAGTCAAAAAGTTCCTTTTTTGAATTCTTATGAAATACAGCTCCGTCGTCGCGGAGAGCTCCGATGTCATGGATCTTGCGGTCTTTCAGGCCTACCTCAACGTCTACTATGACGTAGTGCGGAATGGAATACGGTGCAGGCACAGAACTGTTGCCGACGGCTTCGTTTGCGTCTTCGGCATTCCAGATCCCTCTAAGTTTGTTCCATAGTGACATATCTAACCGGCTGTTTGATATAGCAATCCAATCCTTTTTACAAAGGTAAGCATAAAACGGAAAAATAGTGAAATTTTTTCGTGTTCTTTTGGCCGGTATGCTGTTCAGAAACAGATTGTGGGTGGAATTAGTTTCATCGGGAAATTGAAACGCTCTTAAACGGGATCTGTTTCTTCCAGAAGTCAGTGTACCGCTTTCTTTTTCTTTCTGGCAGCGGCGCACAGGTAGATTACCAGCGCTGCAAATGCGGCCACGACAATGCCCATCTCGGTTTTGTGTTCCATGGGAGCAATCCAGATTTCATTGAACAGGTTCATGCGTCCCATGATTTCTACCGGTGTCCAGAATACTACTACCGTAGCGATTGCCATGCGGATATTTGCTCCCCACGAAGCAATCCGCAGTTGCTTGGCGAAGATGAAGAAGGAGCCGATCAGGCATCCCAGCCCGACAAGCAGTGTGACCGGATGATGGTCGCCCAGAAAATTGTCGTCGTAGCAGAACATGAGCAAAAGGTAGGATCCCCAAAGAATCATGATCAGTTCCATGAAAGTGACAATGGACGTATGGCGCGTCATGGGACGGGCGGCGATTTCATTTTTCCGGTTTCTCAGGATGCGGCGCTGCCACCAGTTGATGAAATTGCATCCGTTTTTTGTGCTGAATATGTACATGAGCATTACCATCATCCAAAAGCCGAAAGATGCGGGCATAATCAGGTATTCCGGGCGCGTGATGACTTCGCCGGTAACCGGATCGAGCTGAGGCTGGGTGCCGTAGCGGTTGGCGTAGTACATGAAAAGAAATTCCACCCATCCGGTCCAGAACAGCAAGCCGCCGAAAAATCCCCAAAGTGTCTGCCGGGTATCACCTTTTGCATAAACGCCCGCTATGACCATGATCATGCCTGCGGCTCCCATGGCGAAGGCCGAATAGTGGAGTGCCGTTTCGTTCATGGCGTGTTCCATGATAATCATCAGAGCATGTCCTAAGGGCATGGTAAAAAGAACCGTCAGAAATGAGGCGATAGCTTTCCACCAGTAACGTTTGGCGGAAGCGGGTTTGCAGTCTTTTGTTCCGTTGTCAGTCATAATCGATTTGTCTGTATGTTTTTGCCGTAAAAAAATAACGGTGCAAAATTAGCCATCTGCCGCGACAATGCCAATACCTGAAAATAGGTATTTGCTTATTCTTTTCTTTTCATTAATTTTGCCCCAATTTTTCTGTTTCAGCCTGTTGGAAAGGCGGTTTCAGAAGATGAATCAGAATGTGGATGAAAATGGGAAAACTTGTGTTTGTTGATAAGGAAGAAGCTGTGCGGAGAATGGACAGATGGGGAGGGGAAGGAACTCCCTTTTTCTTTATGATTGATTTTGACATGGAACAATGCCTGGTGGAGCGTCCCGAAGATATTCCGGCGGACGAGCTTTTGTATTCATTTCCCCGGGCCGGAAACTGGGCCGGGAAAATGCCGCGTCTGAAGGAACCTTTCTTATGGAAAAGTTTTCCGGAAAGTTTTGGGGACTACAGCCATTCTTTTGACATTGTCCGGAGGAATATCTGGGAAGGGAATACGTTTCTCATCAACCTGACATGCGCTACTCCGGTGGAAACGGATCTCTCTCTGTTCCGTATATTTGTCCGTGCGGAGGCGCTTTATAAGTTGTGGCTGAAAGACCGGTTTGTGGTCTTCTCGCCTGAGATTTTTGTCCGCATACAGGACGGATTTATCAGTTCTCATCCCATGAAGGGAACGATTGACGCGTCTGTGCCTGATGCCGGGCTGCGATTGCTTTCCGATGAAAAGGAAACGGCTGAACATGCCACAATCACCGATCTGATACGCAATGATCTGAGCCAGATAGCGGATGAGGTTACGGTGATGCGCTACCGCTATCTGGATGAAGTGGACACGCATGACGGGCGGCTGCTCCAGATGAGTTCTGAGATACGGGGCCGCCTGCCTCTCGATTACGCCCGGAGGCTGGGAGAACTGTTTTTCCGTTTGCTTCCTGCCGGTTCCGTTACCGGTGCTCCCAAGAAAAAAACGGTGGATATCATTCGGGAAGCCGAAAACTATTCCCGGGGATTCTATACGGGTGTAATGGGTTATTTTGACGGGAAAGATCTGGACAGTGCCGTGATGATCCGTTTTCTGGAGCAGGAAGCGGGAGGGAAGCTGGTCTTCAAGAGTGGGGGAGGTATAACCTTTCTGAGCGATGTGCGTGATGAATATGAAGAAATGAAAAGAAAAGTGTATGTGCCGATTTATTGAAACGGTTCGGATTGAAGGGCGGACGGCCTGGAATATGCCGCTGCATGATGAGCGGATGAATGCCACTCGCCGTGCGGTGTGGGGAAACATGCCTCCGCTTCGGCTGGAAGATGTGATTCGTCCTGCCCTTTATAGCAGCAGGACACGGTGCCGGATTGTGTATGGCCGTGAGATTGAACGGGTGGAATATTTTCCTTACCGTATCCGTCCGGTGCATAGTCTGCGGCTCGTTCCGTGCGGCGGCGTTGACTATTCGTTCAAGTATGCCGACCGTACCGGACTTGATGCCCTGTTCTCGCAAAGAGGAAACGCTGATGATGTGCTGATTGTGCGCAACGGACTGCTTACGGACACTTCCATTGCCAATATCGCTCTATGGAACGGAAGTGAATGGCATACGCCGGCACATCCCTTGCTCAAGGGAACCAGGCGTGAAGAACTGTTGCGGGATGGTGTGATCGCCGAGCGTGACATAGCGGTGTCTGCTCTTCCGGAATACCGGAAAATCTGCCTGTTCAATGCCATGCTGCTTTTTGGTGAGGTAGAACTTCCCTGCACTTCAGTCATGTACTGAACCTTGTGAAATGCTCTCCTGTTTTGCCGGCGTGTTTTTTGTCATCCTTACGACTTCCTTGCACAGTCCGGCGATTGTTTCCCTGTGTGTAATCATAATGAGGGTTTTTCCTTTTACCTGTCCGGACAGACGCTTCAGCAACGTTTCTTCCGTTTCCTTGTCAAGCGAAGAGGTCGGCTCGTCCATCAGCAGGATGTTTCCGGGACGCAGCAGGCCGCGTGCGATGGCTATGCGTTGCGCTTGTCCTTCGCTAAGTCCTGCTCCGCCTTCTCCGCACGGTGTGTCAAGGCCGTCTGGCAGGGCCGTTACGAAATCGGCTGCGGCAAGATACAGTGCGTTGTAGAGCTCTTGGTCGGTTGCTTGCGGTCTGCCCATCAGGAGATTGCTTCTGATTGTTCCGCTCAGCAGGGTATTTCCTTGCGGTATATAAGAGAGGTTGCAGCGGGTGTGAGGGGAGCTCTTTACTGTTTCTTTGCTGTTATAGAATGCTATTTCGCCTTCGTCGGGCTGGAGCAGTGCCAGCATCAGCCGGATGAGGGTGCTTTTTCCTGCGCCGGTTTCACCCACAACGGCGGTGAGGCTTCCGGGCTTGAAGTCGTGCGAGAAATTGTCCAGAACGTTTCGGTTGCTTCCGGGATATGAAAAATGGAGATGATTGACGCGTATTCCCAAGGGGCCTTCCATACGGAGGGACGGGCTTGACTCTTCTGCAGGGAGTGCTTCCAGTTCTTTCAGCCGGTCGATGGAAGTAAAGACGCGTATGAACGTGGGGATTTGCCGGCTCATGTCCACCATCGGGCGTTGTATCTGTGCCACCAGTTGCAGAAAGGCGGCCATCATGCCGAATGTAACCGTTCCATCCTGCAGTCCGAATATTCCCCACAGGAAAGCGGTTGCATAGCCGCTCATGAATCCGATCTGTATCATTGAGCGTGAGAAAATGGAAAAGTTTGTGCGGCGGATAATCCTGTCCTGCAATAGGAACTGTATGTTTGCAAACTTGTCGATTGTCTTTTCCGTATATTCCAGCGTGCGTATCAGTATGCGGTGTTGCAGGTTTTCCTGCAGATGGCTTTGTATGTGGCTGTCCGTTTCACGTATTTCGCGTGTCATCCGGCGCATTTTCCGTACGTAGCCCTTGCTGAACAGCAAAGCGACCGGCATGATGAATAGGAGTATTCCGGCAAGGCGTACGTCCAGTCTGGAAAGGAAAAACAAGGCTCCTCCGAACTGGACGACAGTGATGAAGACGGCGGGCACTGTGCTGCACAGTGCGTTGGTGATTGTGCTCACGTCTTCTTCCAGCCGGTTCAGCACATCACCGCTGTGGTATGTTTCCTGTCCGTTCCAGCGGCTGTCCATCAGGTGGACAAACAGTTTTCTCCGCAGCTCGTTTCTCAGCCGTATTTCTGTCTGTGCGGTCAGGCGGCTTCTTGCTGCCGAGAGCAGCAGCTGCATGGCCAGGCATGATGCCAGCCAGCCTATATAAGAGCCGAGCCTGTCATCCGATATTCCCGTTGCGATGTCAATGAGGTGCTTGCACACGTACACGAATGCAAGTGAAACACAAACATGCAGCGTACCTGTCAGTGCGCTGCATGCGATAGCCGGACGGAATCCGTCCGATATTTTCCATAGCCATTTCAGGTTGTTCATCGTTCATTTCTTTTCACCCACCATCTGCATGCGAACAGCAGGTAGCGGCGTGTGGGCAGCATTTTTCTCCAAAGTGTGGCCTTATACCGTTCGATGGAAGAGGAACAGTCTATGTATCTTCCGTTCCGTATGATCTTGACAACTTTCCCCACGATGTCGTTCTTGCTGCAGCGTTCGGTTGTGTGAAGATTGCCGTCGCCCATCAGCACGAATTCATTTCCGTCATTCTTGTAAATGCGGTGGAGCACGAATCCTTTTTCCGGCAAATGGGCCAGTACGATATCTCCTACGGCGGCTGTTTTCCTGTAGGTCTGCAATATGACGCTGTCACGTCCGTCTACGATGAACGGATACATGCTGTTTCCTTTGGCCCGCAAGGTTACGGAGTTTCCTCCGGCAAGCATGCGTGCCACTTCCGTGAAGAATTGGTCGTTGTTCAGCAAGAGTTTGTCTGTAAGCATAGTCGAAGCGAAAGAATCTATAAAAAACGAACGCAAAAACGCAAAGCCGCGGAAACGTATTTTTGAAGGAGTCGGAGCGCGCGAAGCTTTTGTGTGCTCCGTGAACTCCGGACTCTTTCAGTGCTCCGTGTCTTAACGCTTTTGCGTTCTTCTAAAGAATGCGGTTATTCCGATCAGTTGCTCTTTGTGATTACCGCACGGCTCATGCGAGGATCGTCGTAGAACATATTTTCTACACCGCCCTTATAGTCAACCTTGAGCTGCGATTTGTTCACACCGAACTCTTCAACAAGGCAGTTGTATACGGCTTCCGCACGTGCCTTACTCAGACGTTCGTTGAGCTTCTTGCTTCCGGTACCGGCATCAGCATATCCGGTGATTGTGTAAACGGTAGAGGGATCTCCCTTCTTGATGACTTCAGCCAGCATGCCGAGGTTGACGCGGGCTTCGTTCGAGAGGTCGCTCTTTCCGATCCGGAATGTGATCAGGTTGGAAGATGCGATCTGCTTGGTGACTGTTTCAGGCTTTTCGGCAAGCTGCTCTCTCAGGCGGGCGTTCTCGTCGTTCATGCGGTTAAGTTTCTCGCGCATGGCGTTGAGTTCGTCGTTGTTGTAGGCAGTGCGTGTAATCGTCTTGCTGCGTTCCCATCCCCTCGGCTTGATTTTGTAAGTGAAGCCTACGGTTGCTGCCAGCAGACCTTCTCCGCCACGCTTTCCAACTTCTCCGTCAAAGTCGTCGCTCATTATGGTACCGCGGATGTCGAGGTTGATGTCCCATGCCGAGCTGAGGCGGAATGTGTTCAGGATACCGAAGTTTGCGGCAATGTCCGTATGGGTAGGAGAGTCTGTCGCCTTGATTACACCCAGACCGGCGTAAGGAATGCAGTTCCAGATGCGTTTCTCGTTGTATCCGCAGAACAGGTTCGAGAAGTTGAGCATTGCATCGAGGTGGAAGTGGTAGAAATTGATGTCCTGGTTGGTCAGCCAGTAGCCGTGCCAGGGTTTGCCGCTGATGGGAGTGCCGTCAGAGTGCGCCCCGTTCTGTGTCGCTCCGTCAAGCGAAAGTCCGCTGTACATGAAGCGTACACCGATGCCCGGTGTGAACCATTTGCCTATGGCAATGTCCAGTGCGGGTGAGATACGCTTGCCGAACTTCATCTGTCTGTCGTGGTCGCTGAACAGCATTTGCGGACCTGCGCCCACGCTGATGAACCAGTTGCTCCAGAAACGGTTTGTTTCTACTTTATACTTGTCGCTGCTGTATTCCACGGTTTCTGTGGTTTCAGTGTTGTTTCCGGTTTGTGCGAAAACCGGACACGCAGCCGCCAAGGCTAAAGCTGCGATGAATGTTTTCTGTTTCATGTCAATTCTATTTTATTCGTTAATTATTTTACTATTCAGCATCGGTAACAAAGTTTCCGCTGATGATCTGACTGTTCATCCATTTCAGACGGTCTGCATAAGCTTTCTTCATGGATTGGATGGCATTGTCGAAGCTCATCTCCTCATCACCGTTGAATGCGGCACTGATATTTGTTCCGTCGCGTTTTATTGTAGCGGTGGGCCACATGGCAAAATTAAACATGTCGGAAATGCGGTTCTGTTCTGCCAACTGATCAATTGTTTTTGTAACGTTCAGCAAAGCCGGATAGATAGTGGTCCATCGTTCCTGCACTTTGCTTCTGAACGTAGCGTCCTTGAACAGAAGCGGATACCACATGTAAGGCATGTCATTTTCATAATCATAACTTGAATCCCACGGCCATCCCGTATGTTCCGCCAGCTTTGAGCTTCCATAGAGCCATTCGTCGGTATTGCGCAGTTGGCCTATATATGAGCCTCCATAATCGCGTACTTGTTCAGGGATGATGAATGTCTGCCAGTCGAAATCCCATACGGGGCCTGCCGTCAGCTTATTGTCGCCATCCATATACATATATACGCTTTTCGGATGCTTGTATTCGTTGTTGAATACAAGTTCCTGCACAAAGAAATAGTCGATGACCGAGTTGATGTCCAGTTGTTCGTAAGCTGCTTGGTAGTTGCCTGCTTCAAGATTGGCTTCAATGCTTTCCACCTTGTTCTTTACGGCTTCAAACAGATTGTTTGGCACTTCATCTTTGAACATCACAGGCAGCCCGCGTCCGGTGCGGAAACAGTTCACTTCGTCCATCGCGTCGTCAAACTCCAGCAGGTAGCCGCAGTCGGCCACTGCCGGGTCGGCGTTGCCGCCGTCAACCACGTCTTCATAGCAGTCTTTGATGTTAATGCGGTCAGCATCAATCTTGACTTTCTCTATAAGATAGTAGTTGCCTACGTGCCGTCCGTTGATGATTAGCTCCACGCTTACCCCATGCGGATTCCAGCCCAAACCGTCAGCCAGGGCATTGGCCGTGCGGTGAGCCACATCCTGTGCCACGGCATTACGCAGCATGGTGCGGTCCATCCAGTTGGCAAGCAGCTCCCAACGCTTGTCGGTAGGCATGCCTTGCGGCCCCACCTTTTCGTCAAACTTGAGCGCAAACGGCTTCTTGGGGAAGTTCTGCGTAGAGTTGCCGCGCAGGCGTGCGCCGCACAGCGCCCTTTCCACGTCAACCGTACCATCGGCATTGTAGAGCGTGAAATGGTCGTTTTCCGGCCAGTTCTCGTCCTTTGCACGTATATTCATGTCTGCTTCAGGCCATTCCATGCTGCCGCCCTCATGCTCAAGCACAGCCACAGGCAGCCCGGAGTTGGTGACACTCACAACATACGAACGGCTTTCAGTGCCGTTGCTCACGGTGTAAGTCACAGGATTGCTGAAATCCTGCTCACTTTCTCCGCTGACCTGTTCCGTTCCGTCCACCGTCACTGTCATGCCGCTTGGCACGGCAAACGTAGGCTTCAGCATGAAATCATACAAATACGGGATGCAGCCGGTAATGCTGTCCGCTCCGACGGTCAACGCCTCTCCGGCGCTTTCCACAGGACGGGTAGCGCTTCCGTTCCACGCCAGTTTCGTGTCAAGAATCTTGCCGCCATTATTCGCCACATCAAACGAGAACGCCGTAATGACCGGACGTTCCGTCACCGTCATGTCGCCGGCATAATTCGCCAGCGAAAGCGGAAACGTGTAACAAGTGTTGCCGGCAAAGTCAACCAGCGATGTTCTGGTGAACTCGGCCTTGAACTTGTGTGTCAGGATGGTGACTTTTATTTCATCGCCCTGTCTGATGTCCGGCGCACAGGTGATATAGCCCGAATATGACGTTCCGCCGGTCAGGGCGGGCGTGTCGCTCCAGTTCATGGTCAGCACATTTACCCCGTCGGCAGAGCCTGTCCAGGTGACCGCCTTTGACGCTGCATCAAACGTGAACTCACCGCCCAACCTGCGGTCTTCCGGCAAGCTGATAATGATGCTCTCCAGATTGTCGCCTTCCAAGGCTGTACCTGTGGCGTCGATGTCGAATTTCAGCAACGAGAACAGGTGACTGAACGTAAACTCATAGCTCCTGCCATCAGAGGATGTGAACGAAGGAGTACCCACTTTATAGTCGGCTTCCAGTGTGCCTGTCCCCATATCATAGGTTTGTGTCAGCTTCAGGTTTCCCTTAATGGCTGACACGTCAGCCGAGGCGTTGTCTTCGCTATAGGGATAGTAAGCATACACCGGAGCTTCGCCCTGCTTCAGGTCGCCCGAGAATATGGCCTCAGGCACATTTCCCGTGTTAGTTGAGGCAAACAGGGCGTTCCGTGTGCCGTCCGTACCGTACACGCCGACGCAATCGCCCGGCGTCCAAAGTATGCCGACCATGCCGTCGTCGGTTGAGTTGCCCACACAAGTACGGGTAATTATACCGCCGTCCATGCGTGCTACAATGTCAACATTGCCCTTACCCCCTTCGCTCACCAGCATTTCATCCTGGCAGGCACTAAGGCAGAAAAGGCACGACAAGGCTACAATGGCCGCATAAATTCTTGCAAAATAATACATTATGAAATTGTTTTGTCCGTAAAAAGAGAGCTTTCACGGTGTATGTGCAGCCGTGAAAGTCTCTCTGTCTTGGATATTAATCCCAGCCGATGGCATTGCCACCCTTGCTGTAAGAGGCATTGTAAACATTCGACTGGCTCGAACCTCTCGTACGCAACTGGAAGTTGAAGTTGTTGTTGATGATGGTCTGAATCAAGTTGCCGGAGTATTGGTTTTCCGGGTTGGCATAGTTGATAAGCACGATACCCAATGTGGCGTCTTCCGTACGATTCTGGAGCAATCGGGTCGCATACGGGCCTACTTCCTGTGTCCAGGCACTTACACCATCTTGCGATTCACGACTGTCATATATACCGTTTACATAGCAACCGCCGAGGTCGTTCAAGAACCACATGCTATTGTCGCTGTTGTCCTTATAATACTCAACGCTACGGTTCCACATGTCCTCGATGTTGCCTATCTTCTGGTCATAAGTTTCTTCACCTCCATTGTTGTTATAACCAACGCTGGTAGCCTCGTGGTAGAACCATTGCAGGGCACCGCTGTTTACATTATTGGAAGTACCCCAACGCATCGAGTTAATTGCGTATGCAGAGGTTTCGGTGAAAGGTGTGCTCACATCATCGAACACTCCCCATTTAGCAAACATGGCAGGAATTCGGTCACTTTCACTCAAGTGGTTACCCATAGCATCGTTATTATAGTTCACCTTGATGATAATGTGTCCCTTCACGTCATCGATGGTAGTGGTCGGTGTGATTTCATCGGTATAAAGCCTGTAAGTATCAGGTGCAGCAGCCATCTCTGCCAGCTCATTTCGGATGGCATCCATCCACGCCAGATTGCCATCTGTGCTATTCGGCCACAGGCCATAACCGTCACATTCACTCAATGATGCTGTCAGCAAAATGAAGGCATATTCCTGGTTTTTACCCGCGGCTTCGGCAGTTTTCAAGCCTGTGGCAATTTCTGCAACGATATCTTTGAAACGTTTATCTGTCTTATTGCCTGCGACAGTCATATATAACACCTGATCTGAGGCATCACCAGAACCAATATTCCAACGTCCATTATTTGTGCTTGCTGTTTGGATTTGGAATGCACGGATACCATTGGTAACCTGCTGGGCAATCGACAAATCCTGATAATAAACTGCATTACGTCCACTTACGTTTTCCGCTGTCTGATACGACATCTTGCTGCCCGGCAGCGAAAGCTCGGTTACATAGATGTTCGGGTCGAGCGACGACATCCAGTAGTTTGGTCCGGTCTGGCTTACCGACGGCAGGATGACCTTGTTCACCTTGTGGGCAAGGATGCCGCCGTGTACTGTGTTTTCTTGGGCATCCAATTTGCGTGTCAGCACGGCAGAGTTGAATGGAGTCACACGGATCTGCAAGTCATTTCGGCCTTCCCCACTCGTATCATAATTGACATCCTTAGGCAGCAGATAGAAACGGACCACGATCTTATCACCATGATTCAAAGTGATAAAGTCATTGAAAGCGGCTCCATTTATTTCATTGGCATACAGCTGGATAGAGACCTGGCTTCTGGTTGCATTCGGATTACCGTACTCCTCATAGGTCGGATAGTTTTCTACATTATCCTCCACAGGGTTAAAGTCGATCAGGAATTCTCCGTTCAGTGTCTCTCCGCTCAGAGAACGTAGCTGGACCGATGACATCTTGATAGATTCACCTGCATTCGCAGGACCGTTGATCTCCACATCGAGGATGGTCACCCATGGCTTGAAGTTCAGGGCTACATCGCTGCCGTCGCTTTTATCATGTTTATTGTAAGCCCACATAAAGGCATAGTCAGTGTTGGCCACGCCGGTATAGGTAGTACCTACTCCATTTGATTCTGATTTCCATTCTACCGGATCCTGATTGACCGGTATTGTAGCCCTCAGCTTACCTCCCACTGATTCTAAAATCCTATCGCCCGGATAGAAGGCCGAGAAATGATGGGTCTCTTCCTGCCCCCACTGAAGACCGGCTTCATCGGGATTGACTTTGGTCACAGCCGATGATGTCGAGGGGTTAGAGGAATCGGGCGTAATTTTGTATTTCACGATTTTAGTCTGTGCTGCCTCCGGGCAGTAGATGGAAATATGATCGCCGTCTTCCCAAGTTACTGGATAATAAGTACCGTTTTCATCAGTCACCGGTTCATCCCCGTAAATGGTACGGGTCAGTGCATCCACATCCGTCAGCGACGAGCCGAAAGTGATTTCATCGCCTGTCTGTGCCGGAATCACCGGATTTTCGACAAGCTCATCTTGGCAACTGCCCATGACTACCATGGCAGCCGCGAATAAAGGATATACGATTCTTCTCATGATTATAAGCGTTTTTTTAGTTAATACCCCATGTGCTTCCTGTACCTCCGTCATTGTCCCAGCCTATGTCAGTATAGTCACCGGTATTCCCGACTTCGTGTCCTTCGATGGATACGCCATCATCCTGTCCGTTTTCTGGATCGAAGACGGAAGCAGTCATAAACCCCTGCTCCAGTTCCACCTCCGTTTTCTCGGTGAGTGGAGCAATGTACTCTTTCTTCATAGTTTTCCTTTCTTTTTTAGTTTATTGGTTTGAATTTGAATCTCTTGAATGCGCTGGAGGCAGCCGCCGGCCGCCAGGCCAGCAATGTTTTTCATTTGCTTTTTCCGTTCATTCGCTGTTCCCTTTTAATTTTTTTAATTACGTGAGTTCTGTATAATGTTGATTTGTTCCCCTAAATGGAATAATAGCGGTAAAGTATCAAAAGTTGTGGTGCTTGAAACAACATTTTAACGATTCCGCTACATCCTTAGCGGCTAAAGTTACGTATATTTATGATATGACGGATAATTTTTTCGAAGAATTTGCTCTTCGGGTGGTAAAAAATGCCAAAAAAGACAAATTTCGCGCTCTGATACCCTAGGAAATGCAGGTTTTGTGGGCAAAAGAAGTCCATTCCGGATTATGCAATTGTACCGGCGGAGCGTCATTTCTTTTTCTTCGAATGCCCGTAGCCGTATCCATGTCCGTAACCGTAACCATATCCGTAGCCGTATCCGTATCCCCGGCGTTTCGGATCCACTCCGTTGAGAACGAGCGCCATGTTGCGCAGCTTCTTTCCTTCGTAGAGGTCTTCGATGTCAGGGAGCTGGCGGCGGTCCAGACGTCCGGCACGCGCCACAAACACGGTGAGGTCCGCTATACGGTTGGCGATGCTGGCATCGGCGATGATGCCCACAGGCACGTTGTCGGCAATGATATAGTCGTAACGTTTGCGCAGTTCGGCAATCAGTTCGTCCAGGCGGCTGTCCATCAGCAGTTCGGCCGGGTTGGGAGCCGAGGGTCCGGACGGAATGACATCGAAGTATTCGTGCTTCTGGATAATGTCATCTACGGTGACCGAAGAGTCGGACAAGTAGTTTGTAACGCCGTTTTGACGGCTTCCGAAGCGGTGGCTCAGCGTACCCTTTCGGATGTCGAGGTCTACCATGACAATCCGTTTCTTTGTATAAGAAAGGCTGGTGGCAAGGTTCTGCGAGATGAAGGTCTTTCCGGCACCTTCGCTGAACGATGTAAATGTGATCACCTGTATGGGCTTGTCTTTGTGCGACATGAACGAGATGTTGGTGCGCAGGATGCGGAAGGCTTCAGACACCATGCCGTCTTCGTCCGCTATGCCTGCAGTTCTTCCATTCTGGTGTTCTTTCGATTTTTCCTTGTCGAAAGGAATCTCTCCGAGGAACGGCACGTTCAGCGCTTTTTCCACCTCCTTGCGGCTGCGTACACGTGTGTCCATGAAGAGTACCAGCAGGCATCCCACAGCCGGAAGGGCAATTCCGATAAGTATTCCGAGCAGCAGAATGCGGTTCCGCTGGGGTGAGATGGGCGAATCGCTTCCTTCCGCTCCGTCAATTACCCGGGCATTGTTGTCCGCCATCGCCTGCGAGAGCGCGTTTTCCTCACGTTTGTTCAGCAGATACAGGTAAAGCGCTTCCTTGATCTTCTGCTGGCGTTCGATCGACAGCATCTGGCGTTCTTTGGTCGGGATTGCCGTTACGCGGTCCTGTGCCCTCATTTCCCGGTTCTGCGCATCGTTCCGTTTTACGTTCAGGCTGACAATCATGTTGTCGACGGCGCGTATGATATTCTGTTTCATGGCTCTGAGCGTGTTGTTCAGCTCTTTCACAACCGGATTGTTCTCGCTGCTGTCGTCTATCAGCCGGTCACGCTTCAGTTTGGCCGTGTTGTACAGATTGATCTGGTTTTCGATATTCATGTCGCTGATACCGGTGTTCGACGGAATCAGGTCGGTTTCCTTGGTCGGGTCTGTCAGGTATTCCTTGATGAAGTTTGCTAGTCTGAGCTGCGTTTCCAGTTCCAGCGCGTCGGTGTTGTACTTCTGCGATTCAGACATGTACATGCCTGCCGACGAAGCGATATCGATAATCTGGTTTCTCTGCTTGAACGATTCCAGATCCGATTCTACGCTTCCCAGTTCGCTTTCGATGATGATGAGGCGTTCGTTGATGAAGTTGGCCGTATTCACCGCCACCTGGTTCTTGTCTTTCACCGCCTCTTCGTTATACACGTTGATAAGCGTGTTCAGCATGTCTTCCGCACGTGCCGGCGAACTGTCTTTCAGCGAGAGGGTAAGGATGGAAGATTCTTCTTCTTCCTGACGGATTCCGATCGCCCCCTTGTAATAGTTTACCATAGACTCCAGCGGACGCTTTACGATGCGGATCGAAGCGTCTTTCCATGAATCGGTATAGAAGTTGGTGGATGTGGCCACGATGCGCATGCCTTCGGTCAGTTCCGTCGTGTCGTTCAGGCTGATGGTATAGTTCGGTTTGGCGCTGATGCCTGTAAAGTCCGAAAGTTCCACTGTCTTGTTGTCCTTCAGCGTCAGCGTAAAGGCGAAATGCTGTTCGGGCAAAGCATCCGGAAAATTGACCAGTACGGGCGACTGTGTATACAGCTCGTTGGTGCGCAGTCCGTCTTCCTTCAGGTAGCTGATATCGGCGTGTATCCGCTTTACCACTTCGCGCACCAGTTTCTTCGAGCGGAACTGAAGAATTTCGTTCGCTACGTTTACTTTGTTGATGATGTTGTCGAAGCGGTCCAGTCCCGTAGTGGAAGTCTTGTTGGACGGATCTTTGATGATAACGGTTGCCGACCGGAAATAGACCAGCGGCGCACTGGCGTAGCAGTACCATGCTATGCCTCCGCATACCAGTATCGAAATGAGGAACCATTTCCATTTGGATGCGAAATAAACGAGCAGATCCATTAGGTTTATGCTCTGGTCGTTTTTGTTTGTCGGAGTATTAGTCTGCATAGTTTTTTTATAGAATGGTTATTTGATAGCCCACAAAATTGAACATACGGCAGTTACGACAGACAGCAGGGTTGTTCCGATCTGCCAGCCGCGGTCTTCGTTGTCTTTCTTGCGGTATTTGGGTTCTACATATACGATGTCGTTCTGCTGCAGGTAGAAGCAGGGCGAGTCGAACACGTCTGTGCTGCGCAGGTCGAGCATGTGCATTTCGCGTTCGCCGTTCACTTCCCGGATGACAGCTACCCGGTCTACCTTCGCTTTCGCGCTCAGGTCACCCGCTTTGGCGATGGCTTCCAGAATCGTTATCCGGTCACCGTTTGTGGTGAAGGTGCCGTTATTTGCAACAGCTCCCAGCATGGTGTACTTGAAGTTGAGGAACTCGATCGAGATGAGCGGGTCGTTCATGTAGTTTCCCTCCTCGATCCGCTTCTTGATCAGTTCTTTCACCTGGCTTACAGTCAAGCCCTCTACATACAGTTTGCCGAGAATGGGAAAGTCGATGTTTCCTGACGCGTCCACGCGGTATCCGTTCTCGTTTGTTCGGGTTGAGTTGTCTGCCGTTACATTTCCGTCGGCTCCGACCTTGAAGTTTCCTCCCGAGACGTTGAACGGAATGGCAAGTTCCGGATTTTTGTTGCTTACCGTGATGTTCAGCCGGTCGTCTTTGTGGATAACAGCTTCATAGCTGGTTTCTACGGGGTATTTTTCCCCCAGCTGCATATCCTGCAGATAGACGAAATTCTTTCGTGAAGCGCAGGATGTCAGCAACAGTACGGCAATCAGACTTGCCCATAAAAATTGTTTGTTCATTGTTGTGTGTTATAAATTTAATGGATTATACTTATTTCTTTTGGAGTTGACAAGCGATTCAGATTCTGAAAGCACAGAAGCGCCGCTTCTTTGTCGGGCCTGCACTCCAACGTACCGACGGTTGTCATTCCGGACAGCCGTGCCAGTGTGTCGTACAGGCAGTTGCGCAGGCGGATATCCTGCGATATGACTGAGCATCCCGGATAAAGGATGGCAAATGCTTTTGTTCCTTCCTTCAGGATGAAGCGGTTTTCGGATGCCTGGACCAGCCGTACCATCCCTTCTATGGGATAGGAGGCGTTTTTATAGCAGGGCGTCTTTCCGCTCCAGGGTGTGCCGTAGGCATACGCTCTGTCGTTCACGATGCGGACGGTAGGATTGTCATCGTTCAACAGTTCAGCACCCGGTATGCAGGCGGTCCATAGACTGGCATGGGTGCTTTTGCCTGTTCCGCTTTTTCCCATGAAAAGGTAAGCCTTGTTTTCGTGTGAAACCGTTGCGGCATGAATGGATACAGCCTCATGGGGCAGTATGGCTTGTGCATAAGCGATGCGGATCATGGAAGACAGTATGTTTCCCACGTATTTGTCGCTCCACAGAACAGAAGCTCTGACGGACGAAAAGTCTGGGGATGCCTGTAGCCGATGGGTATAGCCGTTGTTTGAAACATCAACGCGATAGCCTGTGCTTGAAGCGTATAAGCTCAGATGCCCCATGTCATTATCGGTTTCCTCCAGCAGCTTGTCCGGACTTTCTTCCTGCGAAATACCGTCTGGCAGTGCCGAAAAGTTGAAAAGAATCTGTCCGTCCGTATTTTCTGTTTCCCGGAAAGGGCGGAAGGAAGGAAGCAGCTTTTCGATGTCTGATGCTTCAGGCAACTGTACCGAGAACAGAAAGTCTGCTATGCGGAAATAATATGTAGTGCAATTGATAGGCATAAAAATACTTAATCGGAAAATTTAAACTCTAATCTCTCTGCCTCCTTTACCTGAACTGTCCTTTTATCAGGCTGGTGAAAATCCAGAAGGCTTCTGCCGGCGCATAGCGGAAAGCAAAGCCTACGTTGCGTCCGAATGAGCGTGCTGTTTCCCATTTGCGTGCTTTGTTTCCCGTGTTGCTGTATAGCGGATTATGCTGTCCGAAGTTCCCCCCCCTCCATACAATGTCGGAAAGAGGCTGCGCTGTAGATGCGACTTCGGGATATGGAAGACATTCGGCAGGAAGTCCGAGGCAGTCTGTCAGAAAAGCATGCAGCAGCGGATTCCATTGTCCGAGCCCCAGTTTCCGGCATACTGCTTTCATTTCTTCCCGGTTGATTTCCCCATGCAGTTTGTAGCAGGCACGTGCCATGTCGCAAAACTGGCGCAGGCCGATGCCTCGTCCGAGAGCATGTTTCAGGATGTGCAGGTTCAGCAATAGCAGGTTGAGGAAAGGGGAGGGAAGCCGGTAAGGTGCCGATCCTGTTTCTTGAAATCCTTTCTGACGTATCAGCAGGCCGACGGCATGCTGCTGGAATGGATTGTACAGATCAAACAGCCGTTGGTGATGTTCCACCTTCACTCCTTGCCACACATAGAATGCACTGCCGTCGGGTTCTTCCTTTATCTGTATGCGCATTTGCCTTATATGTTGCAGTGCGGCCTCCCTGTCGTGTGCGCTTTGAAAGTAAAGATCGATGTCGCCGCATTCCCTGAGCAGCGGATTTTCGTAAAGCCGGGCTATGCCTTGTCCTTTCTGGAGGATCGGATTCAGTCCTTTTTCCTGGAAGGAGGAGCAGAGAGTCTGCAATGCAGCGTTCATTTTTTTGTTTCTCCGTTCGATGGCATCCGTTTCGGCGGTCCATTGCAGCAGCAATGTTTGGGGAGGAAGCAGGTTGTCCGGCAAGCAGCGCAGTCCCTGGAATGTCAGTCCGGTAACCGTCTGCTGTCCGGCCATCCTGAATACATGCTTCCACTCCGTTGCCGAAAGAGGAAAAAGATTCAGGTTGTTCGGGCTGCATTCCCATAATCCGGCCTTCAGAAGCGCAAGCAACGCCGTCTGTACCTTTCCGGTATTTTCTGTTTCCCTGGATGTCATAGTTTCGGAGGGGTCAGCATATCAGACCGTAAGATTTCCATTCGGCCAGTTGCCTTTCCACGTCGTGCAGAGCCGTATCTTTGTTTGTTTCATATATTTCACACAGGTAGTCGGCCAGTCCCTCAGGGGTTGAATTTCCTTCCTCTATCTGTGTCCATAGCTGTGCAGCCGTCTGATTCAGGCTATATACGCTGCTCATGTTTACATTTCCGTCGCATGCGTCCGCAATCATGTACTGGCTGCCTATTTTTCTCAGTTTCAGTCCGGGTTTTGTCTTTACCATATTTGTTGTTTTAGAATTTCTTTCCTGTAAGAATGGAACTTACCGTAAGGAAGATAATCTTGCAGTCAAGCCACAGTGACCTTTCCCTCATATATTTCAGGTCCATTCTGAGCCGTTCCAGCATTTTCTCCATCGTATCGGTATAGCCGTTGTAGAGCGTGGCCGGAGAAAAAACCCCGGGGCGAAGCTGGTACAGCAGTTCGTAGTTCGGATTTATCGCCGTAATTTTGTCGACAAAGAACTTGCGTTCCGGGCGCGGCCCCACAAAACTCATTTCCCCTTTGAGTATGTTCCACAGTTGAGGCAGTTCGTCCAGATGGTGCTCACGCAGGAAACCTCCTATCTTGGTGAGCCGTTTGTCGTTCTTCTGGCATAAAGCCGGTTTGCCGTCTGATTCAGACTGTACGGTCATGGAGCGGAATTTGTAAAGCGTGAACGGCTTTCCCCCGTAGCCGATACGCTCCTGCTTGAATATGGCCGGACCTCCATCCTCCCATTTGATCAGACAATAAATAGCCAGGTATGCAGGTGAGAACACCACCATACCCAACAAACTCCCCAAAAAGTCGAAGACACGTTTTGTCCTACATGCAGCAACCGACATGCTTCTGTAATTGTAACTTCTTTCTGCCGTTACATTTGCTTCCAGTGTCTTTGCGATTGCATCTGTACTTTCATTTTTCATAACAATATATATTTAAGCATTTACTTATCATCTTTTCCTTGGTGAATAGCTCCCGGTATCTGCTTGCTGCACCTTCTGAATACCTTTTATATGCAGCTTCGTCTTCCGTTACGGCTTTGATGGCTTCGGCCAGCCTGTGCGCATCTTCCGGATTGACATTCAGTCCGGATATGCCGTGTGCATTAACCCACGCCACTCCTGAATGCGGAATGTTTGTGGCGATAACCGGTTTTCCGCACGACATGGCTTCGATCTGCACGATGCCGAAAGCTTCTGTCTTTTGTATGCTGCTGAGACAGAACACATCGCATGCTCCATAGTATCCGGAAAGCTCTTCATCGCTGATACGTCCTACCAGAAATACTTTCTCCGACAGGTTCTGTTCTTCGATTTCTTTCTGCAGGTCATCTTTCAGCGGTCCTGTTCCCCCTATCAGGATCACATAGCTTTCATCCAAGTATTTGGCTGCATTGATCAGGTATCTGTAGCCTTTGTAAGGGACCAAACGCCCAAGCGAGAACACGATTTTTTTTCCCCTGTATCTTTCTCTGATTTCTTCTGTTTTTTTCAAGTCCTGTTTTACGGGTGCTATTCCGATCGGAAGGCAGACCGTTTTTTCCTGTACTTTCTGCAGAAAAGGTGATTCGGCCAGATATACAGGCGATGTGCCTATAATCAGGTCAGCACGTCTGATCAGCCATTGTTGCAGCGGCTTGTACAGTTTCAGCAGAAACTGCTGCTTCAATATGTCGCTATGCCAGTGCAGGATGACTCTCCCCTTGTAGCCGGACAGAAACAAGGCCAGGCAGGCCATCGGATCGGGATGATGCACATGGATGATGTCATATTGCCGCTGCATCTTCCGCAGCATAAAGACCATAGCCGGCGAAATCATGGTTGCGGCGGCTTTCATCCATGTATGGCAGCATATTATCCGTGCATGTTCGTTTATTGGAATGATCCTGTTTCCCCCTTGTATGGCAGCGCACATCATGTCACAGTCAGTGTGCTGTTCAGACAGTCCGACAGTTAAGTCATATGCCACCTTTTCTATTCCTCCGCGTATCGGATAAAATTTGCCGAGTTGCAGTATTTTTAGGTTATTCTTATTCATATTTCATCTTTGACAGGCAGTTTTCGATCGCATTGGATACTAATTCGGCACTCTTTGTCCATCCGAATTTAGAACAGCATACATATCCCCTAGAAATCAAATCATTTCGTAGCTTTATGTCGGATGTCAATTTATTAATTTTTTCTGCAATGTCTTTTTCGTCATAAGGATTTATGTAGAGAGATGCATTTCCACAAACCTCTTTAATAGCTGGTATGGCGGAAACAATAGTAGGTGTACCGCAAGCCATGGCTTCTAAAGGAGGAATCCCAAAGCCTTCATAAAGGGAGGGGTAGATAAAGCATAACGAATGTGAATAATACCATTTTAAATCTTCATCACTTACTCGTCCCAACCATCGCACTTTTTCCGAACCAGCCACTTTGCATAAGTTTCGGACCGATTCTGTATAGATTGCAGCATTGCCCCCGATAACATATAATTTAATCTCTTTGTCTGCGACATATCTTAATGATCTCAGCAACACGGGAAAGTTTTTTCTAGGATCTATCGAAGAAACTGCTAAAATGTATTTTTCATTAAATTTTGACCATTCGGGAGATTTCGAGTGAAAAGAAGCGTTATAGAATGAAGAAGCGACAGCATTATAAACAACTGTTATTTTGTTCGCTTCAACAGGAATCAATCGGACTATTTCACTTTTGGAAAATTCGCTTACAGTCAATATGTGCAAAGAAGAGGATGCGCATAAAGGAGTTAGCCATCGATAGAATATCGAATATGGTCGCGAATACCATTTAGGATTGACCATAAACGCTAAATCATGTATTGTCATGACCTTTTTGCGAACCCATACAGGACCTAGACTTGTAAAATTGACTAATATTTTTTCACCTTTGATTTTTGCGAACCAAATCGGTAAAGCTACTTGTTCCCAAAAATGAGACTTTCCCCAGCCACAAACAATTATAACAAACTTTGAGATGTCGTAGCATTTTTTTGTTTTTCCTGGCGGGCAACATAGAATGAATTCCACACCTTTATTTGCCCAAGCTCTGCATATTTCATATGCAAAGCGAGTTACTCCAGTTTGGTTTTGTTGTAGGAACCTACCATTCACATAGATCATATGCGGGAAAATTAACAAAATTTAGACTTGAGCAAAAAACAGAAGAACTTCCAATAATGTTTGATTTTGTTAAAAAATGACCGTTCGTTCCAACTGTTCTCGCAAAAATGAATTGCATATGAAGCAGAAGTGGCTTCACGTCTGTTTCCTGCAAAAATTTCTGAGCGATAAATCATCATATTTTCATTCAAAAGTTGATCTACATCTTTATACTTGAAACCATAACTTTCAGCTATTCTTGCAAATATCTGCGGAGCTATTATATCTAGCCCCATAGTTCCATCATGCCTTACAAAATGCTTGTCATCATACCAATCAAGCACCTTTTTACAAAATGAGCATCCTTTTTCCGCTCCCATTACTGCTGCCTGCATTTCAATACCAGAGATGTACTTGTCAACAATCCGGCAGCCATCTTTGTCAAGGTCTGCCAGCGAATTATCCCTTTCAATCATGAAAGGATGGTATTCCATGCTTGAAAAAAATGAATGGTTCAGAAATTCGTCGAATCGCTTCAAAACTTTTACATCAGAGTCCAAATAAATCCCTCCTTCTGTATAAAGAGCATACATTCTTATATAATCAGCCACAAAGGCCCATTTTCTGTGGGCAAAGGCTTCTTTTACGTATGGTATACTGTTTTCTATGTTAAAGTTCTGTGTATTCCATAACTTTAATTCATAATCAGGCATGATTCTCTTCCACGAGGTCATGCACATTTGTATCTTATCTGGATACGGATCATTGCTGAGCCAACAATAATGTATTTTCTTGGGTATCATAAAAAAAATATTTAAACAGCTAATTCAATTAAGTAGATGTTCATAATTAGTTTATATCATACAGATTTGATATTTTTGACTCATAAACATCAAAGAGGTAGTTATAGGCAAAATCAAATCAATCATATTGAAGGATTCCGAACACTTGGCGTTGGAAAGAAGATTCCGACATGGCTTAAGCCATTACTTCCAAATGCGTTGCCGTGCCGTATTGCTCAAATCGACCGGGCTTCCAGCGAGCAGGTAGGTTTCAAACAGAGATGTCACATTTATCCGTAAACTTTTGGATGAAACGTTTCTAGAAGGAAGGCGTCAGTGATCTGCAGTTCAGGCTTGGCCGTGGGCACAAGCTCATAATGGACTGCATAGACGAGGTAATTGTCCGCAAGGTTATAGCCGAGGACAGGCAGAGCGAGCAGAGCCTGGGAAGTTTGGCAGCAGGCAACAAGAAAGGAAGCGAGCGATCAAATATTCAAACTTTTTTATCAGCATTAATTCCGTGACGAGGATGTGTATGTTCCATCCCAAAAGGCACACCGAGTCAACATTTTCGGCATAATAGATTGGAACAACCGCCATTACGGATTCATTACGAGAAAGCGTTGACTCAAATAAGGTCATTGAATACCTTGAATTCTTTTTCTTGGACATCAAAAAAGACACATTCGTCACTCTCTACAACTAAGTGTACATTGGGACAAGAAAATAAAGATTTTGAGAAGATTGTGGGCATAACGCGGACTTTTCTCTTTTATCTTCCGCAGTATTCCTTGCACCTGAATATAGCAGAAACATTGTGGAGGGTAATGAAAACCAATGGATCAGGCCGCATAACTTGCAAGTAGTGACTCTTCTTTTATACCGTCAATAGGGCGTTGGCTGCTGTCAGCAACGCGTTGGGTATTAAGTTTAAGCATAATGCTGCTTAATTGTGATTAGTTACTTATATGAATGTCTGCATTTTGCCAATTATGCTTCAGCAATGACACTAAGCTTCAACCGTTAAAGATACTTGATGTTGGAAACTAACTTCATGCTTTTCATTCTCTGCTTTGGGAATGGTGGGCATTCATTCCTGGCCATTACCCAGCGCATCATTTGCCGGCAGGCTTTTCGGCGTGTCAGCCAAAAGCAGCAACGCATAAAAACAGAAAATATCGGTCGGTATTTTAATCCAGACTATCAACTGAGTGATCAAAAGGAAAACCCCCAGCAGCATAAGATGAGGCCATCGCTTGCAAAGCACATAAGTGCAACCGATGAAATAAAGCAGGAAGAAAGCAAACCCCGTCACGCCGCAATAGAAGAAGAAACGGACGTAGCCCATATCCGTACCCATATAAAACTTGTTCGGATCATATGGGTCCGTAAAATATCCGTCGCCAATTATCCAAGTTTTCGCATTGTCTGGCCATATATCAGCGATATGATTCAAAAGCAAGTCGGATGAATGTGTGGAAAAGGTTCCATTTTCTACTAAATTTATGAACCCTTCAAATCCATATTCAAAGGCGGAACGCACGCCCGGCATGGTGTTGTACATATATATTCCGGCATAATACAATAAGGCAAGCATAATACCCCCCCCTGCAGTCCACAATACTTTCCGGCCTGTGAGCATGATCGTTATTTTCTGCAGAGACAGGGAGGAAAGGAATAAATAGCCACAAGCAACGGCCATGCCCACCACGGTCGTCCGAGATATCATGTTTCCCACCGTTCCTATTATCAAAAACAACAATATGCAAAAATTCCTCCTTGCTGGCGAAGCACTCTCCTTGATTAGGTAGGAAAGGCCCAGCAAAGTGCAGGAAAAACGAATGCCGGCAGTATCAAAGCCTGCTCCAATGCCATACAAACGGGAATTTTTCGCGAAATATTCTAGATCAATACCCGTAATGGTATGGGCCACAGCATGCGCCAAAGCCGGCATATTGTCAATTATCACAGCTATCACACATTGTCCGGCACACACTATTCCCAAATAAAGGAGAACAAGCGTCAAAGACACTTTGCCATACAGCCGCCTCAGTAAATAAACCACACAATACGCTCCGCCCAGCCATACGCACATGGAAACGAAATATGTGGCAAAAACCATATCGTCCGTGCTGTTATAAACTACGGAAACATAGGATGACAAAGAAAAGACGAGTCCAAGACACAAGACCAAAAGTAAGTCTTTTCGGACAGACAGCGACCTGCTCTTCATACGCTCCCAACCCAAGAAAGCCAAACCCATAGCAGCCAGGACCATTTTAGAATTGACAGAAGGCAATACCTGCAGCGAAATCGGAAAATAGTACAAGCTGCAAACTATGGCTATCAATATGCTGGATATAATATGTATCATTCAATCCTCTTACTAATTTCTTAGAAACTTCCAATACCTACGATAAGCAGTCACATAATATGGATTTCTCAGACACATTTTGACAAGCCAAGCATATTGCCTCCATGTCTTCCGCATCCAAGGTTTGGCGCCACCTATGAAATGGATGATGTAGATGGGTTTGCCAGGTTTCTCATCCATGGAATAGCCCAAATGACGTATATAATAAGTCAGATAATCTGCAAAAATGTTATAACCTTGTTCAAGATGTAAATTATCCTGATCTTTCCAGTTTCTCAAATAACGCTTTATGACATCTTGATCCCCTATCATACGATTTTCTGCTCTGCCAGCTTCAATCTCAGGCTTTATGTTTTTAAGCAAACAATCTTTGACATTCTCATCGGGAACAATAACCATTATACCAGAGTTTAACCCCGTCCAATGTTCATTTCCAGGATAAGAAGCTCCTGCAATTACTGCTGAAAATGGTTCCCGCTCGAACAAATGATCAATATTCCTGACTATAAGCATATCACAGTCTAGGAAAACCATCTTTTCAAATTGCGTCAGTCCCCACACAAACAGTTTGTCAAACGTGAAATTCCAATGGGAGAATCCGAACCTGCCGGAATTGACGACAGTATTGACTGCGATATGCGAAAGACGGATACAAGGTATTCCTTCGTTCTCCAAATCGCGCTCCACTTCCTTTTCAACTGACAATGACAACATACAATAAAGGGGATATTTAGCCTTCACCGCCTGCAAAGAACGGTGTAAGGCCAACACTCCTTTATAATAAACCTGGTTGGATAGTAAAGTAACGTAAGCTTTCATTTTTTATCTGTAAATAAGTCCGTAAACCACTTTCTCCAAAAGTATATAATGAAAACGCACCACGATAAACAGCCCTTTCCACGCACACCATTGTACGATGCGGCTGCGCAACGAAAGTTGTTTGTTGCCCCAAATATATCGGTTCGCTTCCGGATACCATTCCTTCCACAGGCGGTATTTGCGGGAATGGTTGCTTATCAGAAACGGGAATTTGACCGCCAGTTTCAGGTACGCTATCTCCTTGTCCAGCGTGTCGCCATACTTGTCGTGCAGAAAATCGGATATGCGCTGAACGTTGTATTTCAATTCGATCAAATGCTGATCTGAGAAAGTTTGGGTGAAAGAACTTGTGTTCAGTTTCACATAGTGATAAAACGCCTTTGGCAAATATGTCACTCTGTCAGAACATGCAAACAGCATCATCATGGTCATGTCCTCGCCCATGCCGTAACCGGCAGGAAAACTGATGCAATTGTCAACATATAGCGACCGTTTCACCAATTTATTCCACACAGTAAACTTCATCGTTCCCCCGAGCATTCCTTTCAGTGCATCCATCGGAATGGCATAATCGGGTTGCGACATATAACGCTCGTTGTGCTTGAAAGACAAATACCAGTCGCACCACACAATGTCAGCGTTTTTTTCCTCCGCTGCATGATACAGCGTAGCGAGCATATCGGCATCCACAAAATCATCACTGTCACAATGGAACACGTATTCTCCCGTGGCTTTCGCCAAACCCGTGTTGCGCGCTGCCGGCAATCCCAAATTGTGCTCGTGCCGTAAAATGACAGTCTGTTTTTTTCGTGACGGGTATCTGTCCAAGCATCTGCGTAATATATTCATGCTAGAATCTGGAGAGGCATCATCTATAAAAATGAATTCCACGTCCTTCAACGTCTGCTCAAAGAGCGATGAAGCGCATTTGTCCATGAAACGCTCCACCTTATACACAGGCACTATTACCGAAACTTTTGCGGTCATCAGTTTATAGTTTTTTGATTGGTCAGAACGAAACAGGCACCGTCATCTCGTCTGGTTTGTGGAAAGACTGCCTGAACTTCAGGAGGAAATTATACATTCTGCTCAACAGCTTTATAATAACCATATTCGCGTTCTTATGATTCCTCCAGTATTTTATGTATTCAAAGCCCAAGAAAGAGCTTACTTCCTTGTTGCCTATCCGTCTGTACACTTCGGCACTGCGTCTTTTCAATTCGTTGTCATAATCCCGCAAGGCTTGCCGCGTTTCAATGCCGTAATGTGTCAGTGCGGTGACGTATGCCCCTTTCAGAAAGGGTATCATGCGTTGATATAGATAGCGTTGTACCGGCTTGCCTTCCACCTGTGCCTTGTGATTCTCGTACATACTTACCATATCCTCGGCGCAACGGATGGCGTAGAGCATGTTCTTCAGTTTGAATACCGGTTCCACGGTCTGTCCGATCCTACCTACAAGATACTTATAGACATATTCTTCGAAGCGCACGATTGTACGGACAGAAATCATCGGCAGGAAAATCCATTGCTGGTCTGTATAGGATATACCTTCCGTCTGTCTGTATTTCAGTTTTAACAAGTTTTCACGGCGGTATGTCACCGCATGCATTTGCATATTCTGGAATTTCGGCATGTCGCACACTTCATCTATGATGAAAGGATTGTTCAGGCCAAGGTCGTATCTTATAATCTTTCTTATATTTCTGTCTGCATCCACCACGGCAAAATCTGACAAGACCAAATCGGCATCATTTTCCAAGAGAAAAGACACAAAATCCTCAAACCTTCCCGTGTCGAAGCTGTCATCGGCATCCAGCACCTTCACGTATTTGCCGGTTCCGGCTGCCAGTCCCATGTTGACGCAGGAACCGTAATTGCCGTTCTCCTTGTCAATTGCCTTGAACATTTGTGGATACGCTTTCTCATACTCCTTTGCAATTGACAAAGACGCATCCACACTGCCGTCATTGATGATCAGTACTTCCACCACCGCCTGCAACTCCTGACGGATGACGAGTGAATCCAGACAATAGCGTAGATAATGCTCCATATTGTACGTCGGTATGATAATTGTCAAAATCTTATCCATTTTCAGTCTTCCCAAATAAATCCGGAGCGTTGTTTGCGTCCGTCAAAAAATGTTTTCAAATCAATTAGCACCTTCGGCAATACTTTTTTTACTTGCTGCTTGAAGGTGATCGTCTTCTTGATACGCCTATATGGAGACTTCCGTTTCATTAGCTCTTCCTCATTGGCGTTTATTCCTTTCAGTATGTTCTGTACGGCATCATAGATTTTGGCTGTTTTGTCATCTTTATGCCACTGTTCCGCGCATACCACACCATATTGTTCCAATATGCCTTGACGGTCAAGCTCCTCACGCTGGGTGAAGAAAGCGAAATGCGCCACGATGGCATCGCCGTTCCAAGCGTTTGACATTCCTTGCTGTGTCGGATAAATGCAGGAAAGAAATTCCTCGTCATCTCCGGGGACTATGCCTTTGAATTTACGCATCTTATCTCCGAACCACAAAACCGCATTGATGGAGAAGCGGGCCATGCCCATTTCTTTCTTGCTGAGATGAAGCTCGTCCCAACGGCCTGTTTTCAGATAGCGGTTCAAGAACCAGGAGTGCAACTCGTATGCGAACACTCCGTTTTTCCACAGGACGGGATGACTGGCGTGTGAGTCGTAATAATCGTTCAGCCTGATTTTCCCTTCCACCTCCAGCAGATAAGTGGAAAGAGCGTTGTTTATCACCAACGGAGAAACGAGAAAATACGAAGGATGGTCAATACGGAACTTCACCATCTTTTCTATCAGTCCTGGCTCCATCCACACGATGTCGTCATCAAGCTTGAAATAGATGGTGTCATTGTCCACGCAGTTCTTGTAAAAGGCGTTGATGCTTGCGTTGCCGTTCACCACGCCCTCCGGTTGCCACACTAGATTTACAACCGGAAACTTCTCGGCTATTCGCCTGAAGAACTCAATGTCTGCTCCGTTGTGCGTGTTTACCCAAATATCATATCGGTCAACAATGCCGCATGACACCACGTAGGGAATAAGATACCGCATGTATCGGCGACGGCCGGCAGCGGTGTTCAACACTATTTTATAATTATTGTACATAAGAAATTTATGATTTTCAGTCGTTTTCTTTTTCTTTGGAAAACAGATTCATTGCAGACTCAATGACAGGAGCCATATCATAATACTTGTATTCAGCGAGTCTTCCGCCAAACAAAACCTTACATTCGTTGTCTGCAAGAGATTTGTATTTTTTATATAAATCACTGTTCCGTTGGTCGTTTACCGGATAATAAGATTCCATTCCATCCTTCCATTCCACCGAAAATTCCCGTGAGATAACCGTCTTGGGCACGTCATAAACTTCCTGCCCGAACATCTCAAAATGCTTGTGTTCTATGACGCGGGTGTAGGGCGTTTCTTTATCCGTGTAGTTGATTACGGCGTTGCCCTGATAATTCGGCATATCTAAAATTTCCTCTTCAAAACGAATGGTACGGTATTCCAATTTACCGAAACGGAAATCATAAAACTCGTCAATCTTACCGGTAAAAACAATCTTGTCGGCCATGCCAGTCCAATAATTTCTGTCTGCAAAGAAATCGGCATCCGTTTTTGTGTCTATGCCCGCAAGAAGACCGCTTATCAGTCTGTTATATCCGCCTACGGGGACGCCTTGATACTTGTCATTGAAATAGTTGTTGTCATAGACTAGCCTTACCGGCAGGCGGCGTATGATGAAAGCCGGAAGCTCGGTGCATTTTCTTCCCCATTGCTTTTCTGTGTAGCCTTTAATCAACTTTTCATAAATGTCTTTCCCCACCAACATCAGAGCCTGTTCCTCCAGATTCCTCGGCTCGGTTACATCCGCTTCACGCAAGGAGGTCTGCACTTCCCGCTTCTGCAATTCTATCTTCTCATAGGCCTGTTCCGGTGTCACAACGCCCCACATCTGATAGAATGTGTTCATGTTGAATGGCAGATTATAGAGCTTTCCCTTGTAGTTTGCAATCGGAGAATTGGTGTAACGATTAAATTCCACAATCGAATTGACGAAATCCCAGATCTGTTTGTTAGAGGTATGAAAGATGTGCGCACCATATTTATGGACATTTATCCCCTCTACGTTATCACAATAGAGATTTCCACCGAAGTGACTGCGCTTGTCTATCACCATGCACCTTTTCCCGACTTTACTCGCAAAGTGTGCGAATGTAGCACCGAACAAGCCGGAACCCACGATGAGATAATCGTATTGTTTCATCATAGCTATATTAAATTGAATTATTTACGTGCTTCCCAATGTTTCGTACTTCCCAAATAACGTCTGATTATACCACGGTAGTAAGCACGGATTTTATTCTTAAAAGATAAATTCTCGCGTTTCCATCCTTCGGAACCAGCAGCAATGACAGAGCCGAACAAATCCATATCACCAGCTATATGAGGGCGAAGAGCATATACCTTTATACCATTCTGTTTCCAATTATACCAGTCGTCAGCGAGATATTTCTTTTCGACAGAAAGCATTTTTCGTGCTGCTGACTGATTGATCAAATAAGACATGGCACCCATCGCCTCAAAAACTGAGGCTAATTGATAATTGGTACCTGATATTTTCTTGAAACTTGTAAACCAATAGCTTCCGGACAATAGAACTACTGTTGGCTTTTCAGTACGTAAAACATTCGCTAGAAGCGGAAGGATTTTTCTCAAAACATCATCTCTAAACGCAACATCATCTTCAAAAACCAATGCCATCTCATCATTGTTTTTTATTATTTCGCCATAACATTTCCTGTTGGATAAAGAGACACCAATCTCCCCACCTTTCATATAACGACCATAGTTCTTGTATGTGGCTTCTTGATTCCAAATCTTGCTTAATTGTTCGTCAGAAAGTTGTCTTCCGTCTACGGCTTCGACAAAATGTACATCAAGAAAATCATTATATGGAATTAAAAGATTCTCCATGTATCGTTTTCTATCTGTTGATGTCTTTAAATTGATTACGTATGTTTTCATTTTTGCTCCCTTCGTTTTCTCGCCAACACATTCCTTAATAAATCATACAATCTGAAAAAGCCGTGCTGCAACATGAATAGAATAATATTGTCTTTAAAGCATATACTTTTTTTGTATGACAAAACGGACATGTCTAATGAAGAAATGATCTGTAAACGACTGTCCCGGGACACCTCACTATGATAAAGAGAGTTTAAAGTCCGCCATATATAAGTCGCCAGCATTGCTTTTAATTTGTCTAACGCTCCATTATCCACAATGTGCCTTTGCTTCACCAACAAGTCAACCGCGTCATGTACTTTTGTATAATTCACATACTCCCAATCTATCGGATTAATACGCTTAGACAAAGACCCTGCAATCTCTCCTCTGTAACAATAGCCGATTTCAGTTGAAATATAAATACAATCTGCATAAATCAAGAAAGTATAAAAAAAGACTGTATCCTCACCAAAAACCATCGCCTCATCAAACTGGATATTATGTTTTTTCACTATGGAAGCCCTATATAGTTTACCCCATGGAGATGTATGCTCTTGCAAGTCATTCGACGAAAACATCTGTCCGAAATTATTTTTATTTATCATACATTCAGAATAGCACTCTATCTTATAGCTTCCATTTTGTATAAAAACTTCTGGAAAAGACACTACCAAATCTACACCTTCGATAACATGAGATAATAAATTTTTTAAATAATCAATCTTAATCCAGTCATCACTATCAATAAACGCCACCCATTTGCCTTTTGCATTCTCAAGCCCCAAATTCCGTGCAGAACTTACGCCACCGTTCGCCTTGTGAAACGCTCTCACGCGGCTGTCTTTTTCTGCATACTCGTCGCATATTGCCCCGGAATCGTCCGTACTGCCGTCATCCACCAGCAACACCTCAAAATCTGTATAGGACTGCCGTAAGATGCTTTCTATGCATTCCCGCAGATACGGCTCGGTGTTATACACAGGAACTATAACTGAAATTTCTGACATGACTCACTTACTTATTTAACATTCTTAATCCCAAACACCAATTTATCAATGTAGAAAATCTTTAGCATATTTCCCTATTTTCAAGGCGTAGCAACACAAAAAACGATTGCAAATGGATTTGACTATCCTTTCACGACAAGAAAGATGGTATCTGTGTCTGTCCCTCACCACTCTTGCTATCCAATCCCTTTTATAAGAGAACTTCACTTTATGGCGGACAAGATCATATATTATATAAAGTTGAAACCTATACCACGATTCAGCAAACTCACTTATTCTGTTACCTAATTCAGCTTCCACCGCATTACGGAACATCTCCTCATAAGCAAGAGACCATTTTCTTGCACGCCAGACCGATGTCTGATTGTTGCGATACACATAAACAGCTGCGGGAAGGCAAAACACCTTCCGAGCTTGCAGTGCCATTCTTATATTTCCTAAATGATCCTCGCCTATGTTAATCTCTCGCGGAATATCCAAAGCATGAGAATGGACAACTAAATCTTTCCGATAAAGTTTACCCCAAAGGGCTAGGTTAGTCGTTTTCTGTAAAAGACGGTTTACATATTCAGTTCCAGATATTTTCTGCTCCGTTGTTTCCCATGTGGTGACTATGTCAACTTCATCTGTCATTTTGGCTGCCATGATCTCCAAAGCATTTTTATCCATTGTGTCATCAGAATCCACAAAGCACAGAATCTCTCCTTGTGAATGTTCCATGCCCAATTTCCTTGCAGCGGTCACGCCTCTATTTTCTTGGTGCAAAACGCGGATGCGATTATCTTTGTTCGCAAACTCTTTGCATATATTCAACGAGTTATCTTTGCTGCCGTCATCCACTAAGATAAGTTCCCAATCTGTAAAAGACTGACTAATTATACTTTGAATGCAGTCTAGAAGATACAGTTCTGCATTATAGACGGGCACTATAACTGAAATATATTTTTCTGGACTTGAGGTCATATTTCCAAACTATTAGATTGCAATGCTTCTCTAAGATATTGCTGAGATGTAATTACCAATTTATCAAGTTTACGATCTACATCGGAATAATCAACCTCTGAAAATGAAACATTAATATTACTTTCTAATGCAAGCATCCTATTCTCTATGCCTAAACTTTTAAGTAATGATCGTGCACGTTCATCCATTTGTGAATTTCGTTCAATAGTGTTAAAATTCTTTTTAAATAAAACGGACAATGCAGTGCCGTGAAATGAATCAGTTAGGATATAAGTCGCATGTTTTATATAGCCAAGGAATTGGGTAAGTGATACTATCTTTTTTCTTTTGAAACTTGATGCTTTCTCGTATGTTGCTAAATTAATGAATTTTAATGAATACTCGCTGGATAATTGCTTAGCATAGTCAAATAGTTTCTGATTGTAAAATGTTGACATTAAAAGCAAATATGGTTTATTAGTTCTTGGCTTCGCGGCAATTACATCAAATATATTCCTGCTTGCAAGAAAGACTGGGTCACATGTAAGACTAACTTTGTATTGAAAGTTAGCTTCAATATATTTTCTTAAAGGATCTTCACGTACACTTATTGCTGAAAATTTTTTCAACTCATTTCTATATAATATTTTTAATGCCGAGTCAACATTTTTCACACTGCCCATACTCGCTGAATAAGCGATCAATTTTTTTCCATCTGCTGCTTTGAAAGCAGCGAAATAATTTTTATCATTTTTAGTAATGGCAGGATTCCAAATTTGATCACTTCCGAATACAAATGCATCAAAATCATTATAGACATTGTTTAAGTCTAAATCATACAAATGCAAATATTGATGACGAAATTTTTGAAATAAATATTGTTTTTTCAATCTGCCGTGTGCCAAGATGCAAGACTTCAAAATATACTTAAGCATACCACATGTACGATTACCAAAGGCTTGATAATAAGAGGTAATGTATTGGGGGCAATAGTTGATGATATAAGCATCATGTCTGTTCTTCCTCAGATATTCTTGCAAAGCGTATGCTTGCAATACCGCTCCATAGTTATTAGCACAATGAAATGTCAATATTCCTATTTTCATAATCTTGTTATCTTTTTTATTGTTCTTTTTGCACAACCAAGAAATTTACGTACTTTATATTTCCAACCTATATTTCCATATTTCTTCATCGCATATTCAAATCCCTTATGGGCATAATCTTTTTCAAACTCTGCACATTTAGGATGAGGTACAGACGGATGTTGCAAATTGGGTTGCAGGCAATCTTCCAAGTTAGCAGGGATAACCGTCATACGATCTTTTATTGCTTCAAATATTTCCCGGCCTTTTTCCGTGTTCACCAATATCAATGATACACCTTTATCATCTTTATTGATATTCGGATCGGTTTTTTCCCATCCCCAAAAGTCAGCAAGCGTAATGTCGCTGGGGCGCTTGGTGTTAGCGAAATGACATTTCCCACATGATGGACGGAACATGATATGTTGATAGAATAAATACGTAAAACTCATTTTACCCCCCCCGTTAACAAATTTAAACGTTTCTTTATGCGCTGTCCATCCAAATGTTTGCTTGTCACGAAAATTCACCCAACATATCTTGTCGCCTTGTTTCTTTTCAAGATAAGCTATATAATCTCTCCATATACATGGCCCCGGTACCCCATGACAAACAATATCAACAAGAATCAGATGGTCACGCAGTTTTTTTCCAATATATGAATTTAATCCTGCTGTTTGACAAGGCGTACCAGAAAACAACACCGTTAAACCATCTTTTAGGTCTTTCTTGACTTGTCGAAACACATCTCCCAAATCACTTTGGACATACTTGCTTCCTTTAAATTCATTGCGTTCTGCCTTTGTAGTGGCTCTTTTATGAACTACACGGAAATGATCTCTATAACCCGCACCATAAACTACGCCGCCGTTTTCTAACACATAGTCAGATATAGCGATGAAGGCAGCACCGCTACGACTGGTTTCTACCTCATTTATATCTTTGTGACGCGCCGCATACGCATCTGGCTTAGGCAGGTTCAGGCTAGTATCATAATGGTCATTGAAGGCACAGACTTTTTCACATAAGCCACAATCTATACATTTTTCTTTATCCACGACAGGGTAGAAAAAACCCATCACATCTGGTTGCATAGTAATAGCATCGTGGGTACAAATACTTGCACAAGCCGTACAGCCGCAACAAGCGGATTTGTCTTTTATCTCAATCATCCTACAAATTTCGTTTTCAGTACCAATGCTTTATTATAAATGAAATGACGTTCAGAAGGACTGCAACCCAAAAAATAGGCGGACATACTTACACAGACAATGCTTATGATGGCAACAGATACAAATCGTTCCCACCCATAAAGCATGTTGTAATGAACTAAAGCCGGAATAATCACCGCTGCTATAGTTACCAACATCACGTTCAAGCACACATTATGGAGATATCTCGTAATTGATAAGCCAACCATTCCGCGTAAGAAATAAAGACGCAATATTAAACATGCTAATGATACGAATATAGCTACACAATAAGTTGCTTCAGGAGGCATCCCGAACTGCAAACACAGATATGAAAGCGGGAAATTCATCATTTGCATACCTCCGACGGCAATTTGGTAATTACGAATTTTACCGGTTGCCAACTGAATGGTAATCAACGTACTTGACAGTACCTCGCAAAGGGTCAACAGAAAGACTAATCGAACAAAATTGACTGTATGTTCAGGAAATTGTTTCAACCAAAGAGTCAACACAAAATCGGCTTCAAGCATTATCGGTACGGCAAAGAGCAGAATTATGTAAAACGAAAATCGTGTGCTTCGTTCACTCAATGAAAACATGTACTCCTTATCACCTGAAGCATACGACTTCGTAAGTTGCGGATTGACAGCCGTCATAAAATTATTTGCAAAAGCACAAATTGCACCATTAACTTGTGCAGCTATACCGCATGCGGCATTTACAATGGGACCAATAAAAATATTAAGAAGCAAATTCACACCCTGATTTTTGAGCAGCGCAGAAGAACTTCCAATGAAGTTCCATCCCGCAAACCCACTTATATCCTTTAAATATTTTCTATTAAAATGTAATCTAAATTGGCGACACTCTTCAAAATTCTTTCTGCAATACCAAAGATACACGCATTGAAGCGATATCCATACTGCCACCAACAACAAGGAATAGACAATCAATCTATCGAACTGAAAAGGGGCATACGCAATAAACAACACGATTAATAAACGCAGCACCACATCCAATATACCGATATAGGCAAAAGCTGTCATCCGCTCATGCGAGTTAATCGAAGCATTGTAAGGCACACTCGATAAGCCAAACATGAACGACAGGACAGATGCCTGAAACACCCAATTAGCCGCATAAAGCCGTTCGGGAGGTATTGTCATTTGCGTATTTAAGAACCATACTCCTATACTTTCTGCCAAAATAAAAACAATGCCTGCCAATACTAAATGAATCATCAACGATGTGGAGAAGATTTCTTTCAGACGATCCATATCTCCTCGTCCCAATTCAAAAGTCAGGAATCGACTGACTGAAGCTGAAAGAGAACCGGATATCAGCGAGAACATCGCCACAAAGCCTCCCACTACATTATATATACCATAATCCTCCACGCCCAATGTATTCAGCACCACCCGTGAGGTATACAGCGACACAAGCATGCTGAACAGCATCCGTACATAGAGCATCAGCGTGTTCTTTGCAATGCGTTTGGTATTTTCCGCATGAGATGTCATGTCTTATTTCCCGAAAATTCTTTTTAAAAATGAGGTCTTTTGCTGTTGTCTGCCGCCATGCACCATATCCATATACTGCTCAAAGCTCCATCGGTTATGCACCATTTCATAGATTGCGCCCCAGTCGGGGAGTTTGCCCACGTTGCAGTCGTCGATGTACATGTCTGCCCGCACTTTCCGGCATGGAGAAGCCTGGTTGGGCTTCACCTGTTCGTCGGGATGATTGGCGTTGACCGCATAAAACTCCAGTCCGCGTTTTCTGCAGTATTCCACCGCTTCCTCCAGCAGGTCGTTTTCGCGCACTGTCCATAAAATCAGCAGGTGGCGTTCGGCCTGAAGCTTTTTGAGCGTAGCGATGGCAAACGGTATCTCTTTTCCGATCTGCGGATACTTGTGTTCCACAATCGTTCCGTCAAAGTCTACTGCGATGACCATATTTATTTCACCAGTTGGATAAATTCGGGCTGTACTTCGATGGAAGCTGTCAGGAGGTTGGAAAGTTCGATGAACAGCCGTTTGATATGCGATCCTTGCAGTTTCTGCAGGCGTCCTTCATAGCCGTTCAGCGCGCCTCCGATTATCCGCACCTGTTTGCCTATCATGTCGGGAGTGATCTCGCCCGGCATATAGTAGCGCGGATTCTCGCAAGATTCCACGGCATGGATGAAACGTTCCATGTCGGCATCTCTTACCGTCATGGGAGTTCCGTGTCCGTCCCTCAGGAACCTGTACTGCAATGTACCTATTCTTTCTACAATGGGATCCAGTATTTTGCGGGAGTCATGCACGAACAGCAAGTCTTGCATAAACGGCACTTTCACAGGCATCCGTTTGCCTTTGCACGTGATCAGTTTCCATACTTTGGGAGTGAAAATCTCAAGGTTCATATCTTCGAGCATTTTGTATGCAGGCAGTTTGGCGTTGCTTCTTTTCAGATCACGCATCACAAACCACCGAACCTCTTGCAAAGGAGTAAACTTTTCCATAGTTCAAAAAATGATACTATCTCTAATCCTGCAAGTTATTGTAAAAGTCAGAATAACAAGCAGTTACAAGAAAAATCCTAAAACTTCTCTCAATTCCCCGCGCCAAATTTTCACTCTTTTGTTTTTTTTGTCTTTCATAAATAGTAGGATTTTGCGTACTATTTAATCAGACAACCTTTTATTCATCTTCTAAAATGAGATGGATTTTCTGAGGCAAAGGTAATAAAATAAATTAATCTTCAGTCTTTTTGCTGTATATTTTTTAGATGTTCGTTACATCATGTAACAATTTGTTGGCAAGTTGTATTTTTTATTGTGAAATAACTGTTTGTTTTACAAAGGATTTGTAGCGATATCCATCTCATTTTAGGAGATGGACTTTTTATATGTAATGTAATGGGTTTGTCATAGGTCTTTCAATATTTTCCGGTTGGCTTTGTCTACTTCATAGGACTTGATGGAGTCCAGGTAAATTTGTGTGGTGATTTCCGAATCGTGTCCGAGCCCTTCGCTGATGATGGATATGGGAATGTCCTTGCAGCGGGCGATGGTGGCCCAGCTGTGGCGGCTGTAGTATAAAGACAGGGGGACGGGCAGCTTGATGGATGTTGCGATGTCTTTCAGCCTCCGGTTGATTTTTCTCATCTGGTTCTGGTATTGTCTGCGTTCGTTTCCGTCTTCCCGGGTTATGATGGGGAGGAGGTACTGCGTGCTGTTCGGCTTGTACTTGTCGAGGATGTCCTGCATCTGTTTGGTCCATTCGATGACCAGCAGCTGCCCTGTCTTTTTGCGGCGATAGGTCAGGCATCCGTGCTTCAGGTCGTTCTTTTTAAGGTATGCCATGTCGATGAATGACATTCCCCGCGTGCAGAAGCTGAAGATGAACATATCTCTTGCGAAGTCCATGACACGTTTCCGCGACAGGTCCAGTTCCTTTATCTTTTTGATCTCTGCAAACGAAATGCTTCGTTTGACGGTTTTGTCCATGCCGCAATAAACGTGCTTGAAGGGATGCCTGTCCGGTGTAAGCCCTTTTTCGACAGCCAGTCTGTAGTTGGTGCGCAGGACGCGCATGTAAAACGAGCTGGTGTTGCGCAGCAGTCCGTGCCTGCGCAGCTCCGCCTCATAGTGCTCCATCAGCTCAGAGTCGATCATGTCGAACGTCAGGTCTATGCCTTCCCGGAAACGCATGAAGCTGTTGAGCGTTGTCTGGTACGTTTCGCTGGAGCGTATCTTGCCCAGCTGCTTCTTGTGGGCGACTTGCGCGCGTATGAAGTCGAAGACGCTGCAGCCTGTATCCGTGCCCGAGATGTACTTCTGTATGATTTCGTCCAGGCTGTAGTCCTTTCCGGAGCAGTCCAGCTTTTCTGCTATCGCCTTCAGTCTTTTAAGCTCGTACATTATGTTCGAACGGATGATTTTCAGTCTGCTGTAGCGTTCGGAGGCGGGTGAGGGGAGGGCTATCTCTTCGAGCTTTTTATCCCATTCGTCGTTGCGTATTCTGTACTTGCTTCTGATTCTGCGTACTGTACGTTTGTGAATTAACTGAAACACCAGTGTGCCTTCTTTGGCCGGATTGGTCGACGGCCTGAATTTTAGTCTGATAGATGTCATATTTGTATGGTTTTATCCCGTAAGTTTATTAAAAGTCTGTTTAGAGCTTGCTTAAATTTTCCAATAAGTAATGTCATGTCAGGTTCTTGCGGCCTGTCTGTCCAAAACGCGGGGTTGGCGTTCTGACAAAATGTTGGCTGGGCCTGGCGAGAATGCTGTTTTCAGGGCAACGGGAAAGGCGGGGCGGAAAAAACGCAGGGAAATGTGTCCGGGCAAATGCCTTCCTGTTCTTGATATTCTTCGTTTGTTTCCTTTGTGTGCTTCTGTCTGGATGTTTATGTGTCTTTTCGTTTGTTTTTCTTGTGTTATGCTTTCCTTTTGCGCCTGTAAAAAGTGTCCGGAATGAGGATGTTCTGTACGAAAACGGCATCGTTCGGCATCGCGGATGTCCCTTTTGCGGTATCCTTCCGGCGGATGCGGGGACTTTAGCGCAAGGTATCGGGACATTTTCTTTGGGATGTTGGGACACGGTTGCGGATATGACGGGACATTTTTCAATTTTTATCCGTCATCTTTTCCCTTTTTCAGGGCTTCTGAAGGGGGTGTGCCTTTGCATTCGTTAAGGATTGCCTGCCGGAACGGGAAGAATCGTCCGGCCGTGTGTTGCGGAAAAGGCGGATTTCTGCCTTTTCTGAAAGCATATGCCGCTTTTCCGTGTCTTTATGCAGATGTTCAGATGCCCGCCAGATAGGGACTTAAAACCTTCTCGGCACAAGCGTATCCCTCGTTGTAGAGGTCGGTGAGCTTGCGTATGTCTTTTTCGATGCGGTTCACGGTGACCGGCTTTTCGGGACGTATGGCCAGCACTTTTCCTTCCTGTTCCAGGCGGTCCGTCAGTTCCAGCTGCTCGTTGTAGGCTTCGCACCGGCGGCTGAGGGCCATTCTCAGCTTCGGATAGCGGCGGTAGATGAAGCCGGGTATCCGGATGTCTTTTTCCGTTTTCCGGTATCCTTTGTGGCGGGTGAGCACAACGATGTTTGTTTCGTAGCCCTGGCTCATGGCCCGGAGCACCGGAATGGAGTCGACAATGCCTCCGTCAAGCATCGGGCGTGCGTCTACATACGTGATGGGGCATACGTAGGGCAGGCTGCTCGAAGCCTTGACGATGGCGATCAGCCTTGTCTTGTCGGCCTTCTCTTCCAGGTAGCAGGCCTTTCCGGTCACGCAGTTGGTGGTGACCATCTCGAACCGTGCGGGGTTGTTGTAGTATGCCTGATAGTCGTAGGGCAGGATTTCGTCGGGAAACAGCTCGTACAGCAGGTGCTGGTTGAGGATGCTGTGCTGGTTCCAGAAGTATTTCAGTCCGATGTAATGGTATTTTTCAAGCAGGTCGATGTTGCTGTATTTGGCGCGTCCCCGCTGGTGCGACATGTACGAAAGCCCGTTGCACGCTCCGGCCGATACGCCGACGGCATATGGAAATTCGATGCGGCGGTCCATCAGATAGTCGAGCACTCCGCAGGTAAAGACCCCTCTCATGCCCCCTCCTTCGAGGACGAGGCCCATTTTCTTGAAATCAATCTCCATCGCTGTTTCCTCCCGATTGTTAGCTGTTTTCTGCAAATATATGTTTTTCTGATGCAATTTCATGCAGCTTTTAGTTTTTATTTCTTACATTTGCAGGAAAAATATGAAGAATATGTTCGATTCACTTACTTATCAAAACCGCCGCAAGGCTTTGCGTGAGAAAGTCGGTCACGGCATCATACTTATTTTGGGAAACAACGAAGCCCCGGCAAATTATCCGGACAATACGTATAAATTTCGTCAGGACAGTTCGTTCGTCTATTTCTTCGGCCATTCGCATCCCGGATTTGCGGGTGTCATCGATGCAGACAGCCACGAGGAATGCCTTTTCGGTGACGATGTGGATATGGACGACATTATCTGGATGGGACCCCAGCCCAGCGTGAAGGAGCTGGCCGCACAGGTCGGAGTGGCGAAGAGCTGCCCGTTCGCCAAACTGAAAGAGGTGATAGGAAAGGCGATCTCCCAGCGCAGGAAGATTCATTTTCTGCCTCCCTACCGCTACGACAACATGCTGCTGGTTGAAGACCTGACGGGCATCCGCGCTTCGATGACGCCCAAACATGCCTCGCTGGAACTGATCAAGGCGGTGGTCGACCTCCGCTCGGTGAAGGAACCTTGCGAAATTGCCGAAATCGACAGGGCGTGCAATGTGGGATACGAGATGCATACGGCTGCCATGCGCCTTTGCAAGCCGGGGGTGTCGGAACAGTATATCGCCGGCGTGCTCGACGGAATCGCTGCTTCTTACGGGCGGATGGTTTCGTTTGCGACCATCCTGACCCAGAACGGGCAGACGCTGCACAACCATGACCATAGCCATACGCTTCAGGAAGGCCGCCTGATGCTTACGGACGCGGGCGCCGAACTGATGAACTATTATTGCTCCGACCATACACGTACCGTCCCGGTAGGAGGCCGCTTCACGAGCCGCCAGCGTGACGTGTACAGCATTGTGCTGGCCTGCCATGACAAGGCTTTGGAACTGGCCCGTCCGGGAGTGACTTATATGTCGGTGCATCTGGACGTATGCAAGGTGCTGGCTCAGGGGCTGAAGGACCTCGGTCTGATGAAGGGGGATGTGGAAGAGGCGGTGGCTGCCGGAGCGCATGCGCTGTTCCTGCCTCACGGACTTGGACACATGATGGGTCTTGACGTGCATGACATGGAGGATCTGGGCCAGTGCCATGTGGGCTATGATGATGAGGTGCGTCCTTCCACCCAGTTCGGGCTTGCCTCGTTGCGCATGGGACGCCGCCTGAAGGAAGGCTTTGTCATAACCGACGAGCCGGGCTGCTATTTTATCCCTGCTCTTATCGACAAGTGGAGGGCGGAAGGAACCAACGCTTCTTTCCTGAATTTTGACGCGATAGACAAGTTCAAGGATTTCGGAGGCATCCGTCTGGAAGATGATATCCTGATAACTGCGGACGGCTCGCGCTTTACCGGCGAGAAGCGTATTCCCATCACGATTGACGAGGTGGAGGATATCATGAACCGGTAGGGGTTTTCCGGCTTCTCCCCTGAAAGGGAAGCCGGTTGAGGGTATCTGAAAATATTGGCTTATAATTTTTTCCTGTAAGCCTTTCCCTCAGGGAAGGTTTGCAGGAGCTGTTTGGTACGACCTAATATTAATCACTAAAATAACAATTAAAGACTATGAACAAATTGATTGCACTCCTTGCTCTGGGCTTGTGCGTAGGAAATGTTTGTGCAAAAAATCCGAAGAAAGACAAGGCCGAAGAAGGATTCGTGTTTACTACCGTCAAGGAGAATCCCATCACTTCCATCAAAGACCAGAACCAGTCGAGCACCTGCTGGTCGTTTTCTTCACTGGGTTTCCTTGAGGCTGAACTGTTGCGTCAGGGAAAAGGGGAATTCGACCTGTCGGAAATGTTTGTCGTTCACAAAACCATGGAAGACCGTGCCGTAAATTACGTGCGTTATCATGGTGACGCTTCGTTCTCGCCGGGCGGAAGCTTCAGTGACATCGTTTTCTGCTACAGGAATTATGGAATGGTTCCGCAGGAAGCTATGCCGGGCATCATGTACGGCGATTCGCTCCCGGTGCACAACGAGCTGGATGCCGTGGCCGGAGCCTACGTGCAGGCTATCGGAAAAGGCAAGTTCAAGAAGCTGACTCCGGTGTGGAAGAAAGGTCTGGCTGCCATTTACGACACATACCTGGGAAAATGCCCCGAAAGCTTTACTTATAAAGGAAAGACTTATACTCCGAGAACATTTGCCGATGAAGCGCTGGGACTGAACATGGACGACTATGTGTCGCTCACTTCTTATACGCATCATCCTTTCTATACGCAGTTCAGCGTTGAAGTGCCCGACAACTGGCGCAACGAGCTTTCGTATAACCTGCCGATCGACGAGCTGATGGAGGTGATGGACAATGCGATAGAAAAAGGCTATACTTTTGCATGGGGGGCCGATGTGAGCGAGGACGGATTTACACGCGACGGCATTGCCGTGTGTCCGGACGTAGAGAAGGGAGCCGAGCTTACCGGATCTGACATGGCGCACTGGCTGGGACTGAGCAAGGCCGACAAGCGCAAAGAGCTTACAAGCAAGCCGCTTCCGGAAATTGAAGTGACTCAGGAAATGCGCCAGGAAGCGTTCGACAACTGGGAAACGACCGATGACCACGGTATGTTGATCTACGGGCTCGCCAAGGACCAGAACGGAAAAGAATATTATATCATGAAAAATTCATGGGGCTTTAGCGGAAAGTACAAGGGCATCTGGTATGTTTCGAAAGCTTTCGCAAAATACAAGACCATGAACATTCTGGTGCATAAAGATGCCGTTCCGGCTGCCATCGCGAAGAAAATAGGGCTTTGATTGTTCTGCGTTAGGACAGTCATATGCCAGTTGCATGATATGCCGCTAAGGCCGCAGAGCGTCACGGAGGATAAAGCTGAATCCTCTGTGCATCTCTGCGGCCTTTGTGGTGTCTTGCGGTATCTGGCGATTTCTGTAAATTTAATGCCGGATTGGCCGCTTGTTTCTTTCTTTTTTACTAACTTTACAGATTGAAGCGGAAGCCGGGCGACATCCGCCGCTTCGTGAAAAAGGAAAAGAAAGAAAAAACATATATAAATGAAGTACAAATGGAACTATCAACCTCCTACACCGATCCAAAGGGAAGCGGCTAAGGCACTTTCGCGCGAGTTGGGCATCAGTCCGATTCTTTGCCGTCTGCTGCAGGAAAGGGGCATAAAGACTGCGGCTGAAGCCAAGCACTTTTTCCGTCCCCAACTGAGCGAACTCCACGATCCGTTTCTGATGAACGACATGGAGAAGGCGGTGGAGCGTCTGAACAGGGCGATGGGAAGGAAAGAGCGTGTCATGATTTATGGCGACTATGATGTTGACGGAACGACGGCCGTATCGCTGGTCTACAAGTTCCTCCAGCAGTTTTATTCCAATATCGACTATTACATTCCCGACCGCTATGAGGAAGGGTATGGGGTGTCGGAGAAAGGAATAGACTATGCTTATGAAACAGGAGTGAAACTGATAATCGTGCTTGACTGCGGAATCAAGGCTGTCGGGGAAATCGCGTACGCCAAAGAAAAGGGAATCGATTTCATTATATGCGACCATCATGTGCCGGACGACGTTCTTCCGCCGGCTGCAGCCATCCTGAATCCCAAGCGGTTTGACTCTACTTATCCCTACGAGCACCTTTCGGGGTGTGGAGTGGGCTTCAAGTTCATGCAGGCTTTTGCCATGAACAACGGCATTGATTTCCATCAGCTGGTTCCTCTGCTTGATCTTGTTGCCGTGAGCATCGCTTCAGACATCGTGCCGATTATGGGTGAAAACCGTGTGTTGGCCTATCACGGCCTGCGCCAGCTGAACTCGAATCCGAGCATCGGCCTGAAGGCCATCATTGACGTGTGCGGACTTGCCGACCGGGAGATTACGATGAGCGATATCGTGTTCAAGATCGGTCCGCGCATCAACGCGTCGGGGCGCATCCAGAACGGAAAGGAGGCTGTCGACCTGCTGATCGAAAAGGATTTTGCTTCTGCGCTCAGGCAGAGCAACCAGATTAACCGCTACAATGAGGCGCGCAAGGATCTTGACAAGAGCATGACGGAAGAGGCGAACCGGATTGTGGACGGTCTGGCGGATTTGTCGGAGCGGAGATCGATTGTCATTTTCAATGAAGCGTGGCACAAGGGGGTTATCGGCATTGTGGCGTCGAGGCTGACGGAGATTTATTATCGTCCGGCCGTCGTGCTGACACGGACGGGCGACATGGCTACGGGGTCGGCGCGCTCCGTTTCGGGATTCGATGTCTACAAGGCTATCGAATATTGCCGCGACTTGCTCGAGAACTTCGGAGGGCATACCTATGCTGCCGGGCTTTCGATGAAAGTGGAGAATGTTCCGGAATTTTCCCGCCGTTTTGAAGAATACGTTACCGGGCATATCCTTCCGGAACAGACGAATGCGACAATCGACATTGACGCGCAGATTGATTTCCGTGACATCACGCCGAAATTCTTTTTCGATCTGAAGAAATTCAATCCGTTCGGACCGGACAACCATAAGCCGGTTTTCGCCACTTTCAATGTGTATGACTATGGTACGAGCAAGGTGGTGGGACGCGGACAGGAGCATATCAAGCTGGAGCTTGTGGACAACAAATCGAACAATGTGATGAACGGGATCGCCTTCGGACAGAGCTCGCAGGTCAGATACATCAAGTCGAAGCAGTCGTTCAACATCTGTTATACGATTGAGGAAAACACGCACAAGCGCGGGGAGGTGCAGCTCCAGATCGAAGACATCAAGCCAAATAAAATGTACTGAAATCTGCGTATATGGCCGATTACAGGGAGATATTGAAACGTTACTGGGGATACGACAACTTCCGGGGCATCCAGGAAGAGATTGTGCGGAGTGTCGGAGAGGGAAGAGATACGCTGGGGCTTATGCCTACGGGCGGAGGGAAGTCTGTGGCGTTCCAGGTGCCGGCGCTTGCCCGTCCGGGTTTGTGCCTGGTGGTCACTCCGCTCATCGCGCTGATGAAGGATCAGGTTCAGAATCTGAGAAAAAGGGGGATTAAGGCGGCTGCCGTTTACTCGGGGATGACACGCGAAGAGATTGTCGTGGCTCTTGAAAACTGCATTTTCGGCGACTACAAGTTTCTTTATATTTCTCCCGAGCGGCTTTCTACCGAAATTTTCCGGGTGAAGCTCCGCAAGATGAACGTGTCGATGATTACGGTCGATGAGGCTCATTGCATATCGCAGTGGGGCTATGACTTCCGGCCTTCTTATCTGAAAATATCGGAAATACGCGAGTTGCTTCCGGGGGTTCCGGTGCTTGCGCTGACTGCTACGGCTACTCCCGAGGTGGTGAAGGACATCCAGACGTGTCTGAAGTTCCGCGAGGAGAATGTGCTGCGGATGAGTTTCGAGCGGAAGAACCTGGCTTATGTGGTGCGCCGTGCGGAGGATAAGGAAGGCGAAATGCTGCATATACTGAACAGCATGGAAGGGTCTGCCATCGTCTATACGCGGAACAGGAGGCGGACCAAGGAAATTTCCGCTTTGCTGGAACGGCATGAAATCACAGCCACCTTTTATCATGCGGGGCTGGCGGATGCGGTGAAGGACGAGCGCCAGAAAGCCTGGCTTGCGGGGCAGTGCCGGGTGATGGTGGCTACCAACGCTTTCGGCATGGGAATAGACAAGCCGGATGTGCGCCTGGTGATTCATGCCGATGTGCCGGATTCGCCCGAGGCTTATTTCCAGGAGGCCGGGCGTGCGGGGCGTGACGGACGCAAGGCATATGCGGTGCTGCTTTTCAATGAGCGTGACAAAGTGTCGTTGAAGCGGCGTGTAAGTGACACTTTTCCGGAAAAGGAAGCTGTCCGGAAAATTTACGAGGATATCAACTATTATTATCAGATGGCCATGGGCGATGGATTGGGGTGCATGTTCGCTTTCAACATCGATGAGTTTTGCCGTAATTTCAAGCATTATCCGGTGCAGACGGACAGTGCGCTGAAGATACTGACCCGTGCCGGATACCTGGAATATACTGACGAGCAGGATAACGGCTCCCGGCTGATGTTCACGCTGCGGCGTGACGAGCTTTATGCCATTCATGAACAGAATCCGGACATTGAGCGGCTGCTGCGGGTGATACTGCGTTCGTATACCGGAGTATTTGCTGATTATGTGTACATCAGCGAAGATATGCTGGCTGCGCGTTCGGGACTGACGCGCAGGGAGGTTTATGACGCGTTGGTTCTGCTCAGCAGACGCCGTATTCTTCATTATATCCCCGGGAAAAAGACACCTTATATTATATATACGCGCGAGAGGCAGGAGGCTTCGCGTATCTGCATCGGAAAAGAAGTTTACGAAGACCGGAAGGCAAGTTATGAGCGGCGGATAAAGGCGGTGCTTGAATATATTTCAGACGGGGCGCATTGCCGGAGCCGGATGCTGCTGCGTTATTTTGGCGAAAAAAGCGAATGTAATTGCGGGCAGTGTGATGTCTGTCTTCAGCAGAAGAACGCTGAACCCGGGAAGGACGAGTTTGATGAGGTTGTTTGCAAGCTGACGGAGGCGCTTGCGGATTCTCCGCTTTCGCTTCAGGAGGCAGTTCACCGCACCGGAATCCCGGAAGAGCGGCTTTTGCAGGCGGCAAACTATCTGTTGGCCGAAGAGCGGCTTGAGCAGCAGGACGGGAAACTTGGTCTTGTCCGCTGATGGGCGTGCGGAAATTGATAGCCAAATTTTGTTCTGACCCTCTTTCTTGCATGATTGCATCTATATGCATTTGATATGCATCCATGTTTTAAATTTGCAGTTGGGGTTGATTCTGTTTTTAAAATTGTTTGAAAAGTGGAATTTTTTGTGTTGGAGTTGTTATAAAATCCGTTGCTTTTTGCATTTTTTTAATGTTAAAAATAAATTTGCGTAAAAGAAAAGTGAAAATTATATTGTAATTTTGCCGCGAAAGCAAAATATAATATAACAGATGCATAACTTTATTATATTAAATAGAACATTTTTTAATTTGGATTTGGTATTGCGTAACGTGAAGTCCCGCGATGCCTTTTAATTTTTTCCATTGTTCTTGCCTGTAGCGACAGGAAGGAGTCGTTTTATGCAATTTTTTATTCACTTTAATACATTTATTTATTAGCAGACAAAATGAGAAGATTGTGTCTTTGGCTGGTCTTTTTTGTCATGCTAGGCATTCAGTCAGCTTTCTCCCAGTCGTATGTGGTGAAGGGGAATGTGGTTTCGAAACTGGACAATGAGCCGCTGATTGGAGTGTCTGTCATGCAAAAAGGGACGGCGAATGGTGCGGTTACCGATATGGACGGTAACTATGAGCTGAAAATCCAGGGAGGGGAAGCTACTCTGGTATTCTCTTATATTGGTATGCGGTCGCAGGAATTGCCTGTCAATTCACGGACCGGAGTGTTGAACGTAGCGTTGGAAGACGATTCGCAACTGATGGACGAAGTGGTGGTGGTTGCTTACGGTGTGCGTAAGAAGGGGACGATTGCCGGTTCTGTATCCATGGTGCAGGCGGATAAGATGGAGAACGTGCCTGCGCCTAGCTTTGACCAGGCTTTGCAGGGACAGGCTCCGGGGTTGTCGGTCATTTCAAGTTCCGGCGAACCCAGTAAGGCTGCCGTATTCCAGATCCGTGGTACAAACTCTATCAACTCGGGTACGGCTCCGTTGTTTATCCTGGACGGCGTGCCTATTGAAAGCAGCGATTTCAATACAATCAGTCCGAGCGACATCGAATCGGTTTCTGTGTTGAAAGATGCCTCGTCAACCTCTATTTATGGTGCGCGCGCCTCTAACGGTGTGGTTGTTATTACGACCAAACGCGGCCTGTCGATGGACAAGGCGAAGGTAACGCTTCGTGCGCAGTACGGCTTTTCTCAGTTAGGGAACATTGACTGGAATATGATGGATACCAACGAACGTATCCAGTTTGAAAAGCTGATCGGCATGGATACGGGGCAGGATTATGATTTGCTTGCACGTACCAATGTGAACTGGATGGATGCCATCTTCAAGGACCGGGCACCGCTTCAGAGCTATGAAATCTCAATCAACCGGGCTACAGAGAGAGTGAACTATTATGTGTCGGGAGGCTTTTATGATCAGGACGGTATCGCTCCTGGGTCTTCGTTCCGCCGCTACAATATCCGTGCGAATGCAGAAGTGAAGGCAAGCGACTGGCTGAAAGTCGGGACGAATACGATGGCTGCTTACGAGGAGATCGAGCAGACGGAAGAGGGAAGCCCTGCATTGTCCAGTCCGATTTTTGCCTGCCGCCTGATGCTTCCTTACTGGAATCCGTTCAAGGAGGACGGTTCGCTGGCTTCTACCAATGACGGCACATGGACCGGTACGGGAGTGAATCCGCTGGAATGGATGGCTAACAATCCGGTGATGAACAAGAAATACAAGCTGTTGTCTACGGTTTATGCTGAAATAACCCCGATCCAGAATCTGACTATCCGTTCGCAGTTTGGCGTGGACTATTCGCATTCAACGGGCTCTTCTCAGTCGTTCCCCAGCTATTCGCTGAATAACGGGCAGGGAGCTGCCGGACGCAGTTCGTATGACACCATGAATCTGACAGAAACGACAACGGCCAACTACCGCTGGACTTATAAAGATGACCATGCGTTTAACTTCCTGCTCGGACAGGAAGCGGTGAACTACATGTCGGAAGGTTTCCAGGTGTTTACGGAAGGACAGACCAATGACCTGCTTACCGACCTGTCGTCAGGTACCCGTGGTTCCTCGTGGTCAAATTCTTATACTTCTTATGCTTATCTTTCGTTCTTTGGCCGTGCCGAATACAACTACAAGGACTTGTATTATGCCGATTTCTCTGTCCGTGCGGACGCTTCTTCGCGCTTCGGAAAGAACAACCGCTGGGGAGGTTTCTGGTCAGTCGGTCTGATGTGGAATGCGAAAGGGGAAGAGTTCCTGAAAGATGTGGAATGGCTGACCAATGCGCAGGTTGCGTTGAGTTCGGGTACGACCGGTAACTCGGAGATACCGGATTTCGATCATCTGGCGCTTGTGTCCGGCGGACCGAACTATAATGACGAGGCGGGCATCTATCCGGCACAGAGCAGCAATGAAGATTTGAGCTGGGAAAAGACCTGGTCGACAAATCTGGCTTTCCATCTGGGATTCATCGACCGCATAAATCTGGACGTTGAGCTTTACAATAAGAAAACGACGGATATGCTGATGTATGTTCCTGAATCGTATGCCATCACAGGTGAAGGCTCGCATTGGGAAAACATCGGTGCGATGGTGAACCGAGGCATTGAGGTTAATGTGAATGCGGATGTGCTTCGTGTGGGTGACTTTGCATGGAACCTGAGTGCAAACTTTTCTTATAACAAGAATGAACTGAAGGAGCTTTATAGCGGCGTGGATGAGTATGTAAACTCGACTACGGGGCTCCGCTATGAAGTGGGACGTCCGGTGAACGAGTTTTATCTGAACCGCTATGCGGGTGTGAATCCGGCAAACGGCGAGCAGTTGTGGTATACGAAGGACGGGGAAATAACCAACGAATACCGCGAAGAAGACCGTGTGATGACTGGAAAGAGTTTTGACGCTCCCTGGGCAGGAGGCTTCGGGACGACGCTCTCGTGGAAAGGGCTTTCTTTCTCGGCCCAGTTTACCTGGATGGCCGACCGTTGGGTGCTGAACAACGACCGTTATTTTGAAGAAAACAACGGAAGTTTCTCCAGCTACAACCAGTCGAAGCGTCTGTTGTACGACGGATGGAAGAATCCGGGCGATGTGACAGATATTCCGCGTTACGGCGAAATAGCCCAGTTGGACGACCGTTTCCTGGAAAATTCATCGTTCCTGCGTCTGAAGAATGTCACTATTGCCTATTCGTTGCCTCGCCTGTGGTTGCAGAAAAGCAAGTTCTTCACTTCAGCCCGGGTGTATTTGCAGGGGCAGAATCTGTTGACATTTACTGGCTTCACCGGTTTCGACCCGGAATATGCAGGAAACAGATATCTGGGTGTGTATCCTCCTTCACGCCAATACACGATCGGTGTAGAAGTTTCATTCTAATATATAATAAGGTATAAGAGAAAATGATAATCAGAAAATTTAAACTGTATATGGTGTTGGCCGCAGCTTCTCTGGCGTTTTCGTCCTGCTTGGACAAATATCCGGAGAATGCCATTCCATCCGATGAGGCGGTCAATACGGTAGATGATGTGAATCAGTTGGTTATCGGCATTTATGATTCGTTCACGAGCAGCGCGCTCTACTCCGGTAACCTGACTTTGCTTCCTGACATCCAGACTGATTTGGTGTATGGGGTCAACGGAAACACAAATGTGTATGGGGAAATCTGGCGCTGGAACGATATTTTGTCGACAAATACAGACATTGAAAGTGTATATGGTGCATTGTATGCGGTTATCGGACGCTGCAACTTCTTGCTTGACCATGTGGAGAAAGTAAGGGCCGGAGTAACTGACGATGACGATCTGGACCGTCTGGACCAGTATTGCGGAGAGGCTTATTTCGCCCGTGCGCTGGCTTATTCGGAGCTGGTGAAGCTGTTTTGCAAGGCATATGAAAGCGACGAAGACGCGGCCGGCCAGTTGGGCGTGGTGCTGAACGAGCATTACGACAGCCAGGAGCCGATGGTACGCGCTACGCTGAAAGACTCTTATCAGTTCATCTTGAACGATTTGGACCGTGCGGAAGAACTGCTTCAGCTGGAAGAGGATTTCGATCCTTCTGTAGACGGTGCGCTGTTTGATACGGTGTATTTTAATGAGTATACGGTGTATGCTCTCCGTGCCCGCATAGCTCTTTACATGAAGAAGTGGGATGAAGCGGTCGACTATGCAACCAGAGTCATCGGTGACGGAAGAGGAGGGTCGCAGAACTATTTCCTTTCCAGCTGTACCGAGGCGATTTCTTCTACGCAGAGCTATTTCGACTATATGTGGACCAACGACCATGGAACGGAGGTGATATGGAAAGTGTCGTTCACCTTGAATTCGTATGGAGGGTCGCTGGGAACGGTTTTCTTCAACTATGACCAGACAAGCGTACGTCCCGACTATGTGCCGGCGCAATGGGTGCTTGGTCTGTATGACGCAAACGATTTGCGCGCTTCTTCATACTTTGCCTACTATACAACGGCATACGGACTTTACTGGCCTTTGCTGCAGAAGTATTGGGGAAATACGGAGTTTCAGTCATATAATATCTACGGTCTGTGCATGCCCAAGGTGTTCCGTCTGGCAGAGCAGTATCTGATCCGTGCTGAAGCCTATGCGGAACAGGGAAACTACGCGGAAGCAAGCAACGACCTTTCTACGCTGCGCAGAGCGCGCTATCAGACAGGAGGTGCGGTTTCTGTAAATGCGGACAATTGGCTGGAAATTGTCGAACAGGAGCGCGTGAAGGAACTTTACATGGAAGGTTTCCGCCTGCAGGACTTGAAGCGCTGGCACAAGGGATTCGAGCGTGAACCGCAAGACCAGTCGCTCGAGAACGGAAGCAGCCTGAAAGTGGAGGCGGACGATCCGATGTTCGTATGGCCGATACCTCAGCATGAAATTGAAGCTCCGGGTTCGCAGATTGAACCGAACGAAAGTAACAGATAAGGAGGTGAATTATGAAAAAGATACTTACAGGATTTATGGCGGCTCTTGCCGCAATGACGGTCTTGTCGGGATGTGAGGAGAAGCGGGTTATTTATAGCGGACCCGATTACCTGATGTTTTCCGACACGCTGTACCAGTGTCCGGTGAGGGAAGCGGACGATGATGTGTTCGATGTCCCTGTATCGGCTACCCGGGCTGTTGACTACGACCGTACGCTTGCTGTTGAGATTATTGACAAGGAGAGCAATGCGGTGGAAGGCAAGCATTATGAGCTGTTGTCGAATACGGTGACTATAAAGGCCGGCGAACTTGCTTCCAGTGTGCAGGTGAAGAGTTTCTATGACAATATCGGAGTTTCCGACTCGCTGGGATTCGCCCTGCGTCTTGTGATTCCGGATGAAGACAAGTGGGACTTGTACGGTACGGAGGCCAAGGTGGTGCTTCAGAAAGTGTGTCCCTTTGACATCAACAATTTCACGGGCGATTGCGTGGTGACTTCCACTTTCTTCTCCAGCGGCAACTGGACGGGTGTAGCCGCTATGCGTCTTATCAAGACGGAGGTGGATCCGGAAGAAGAAAACACCATCATTCTTCATGATCTCTATTATGACGGATATGATGTGAAGCTGAAGTTCAACACGGAAGATGATATGGAACCGCTGGTAGAGATGGAAGAGCAGAAGCTGGCGAGTACGGCCGATGCCTTTATCGGCAACATCCACGGCAACGGGGATCTGATGATAAGCCAGCCCACTGCCTATACATCGTACTTCAGCACATGTGAGGATTTTGTTCTCCAGTATGTCACGCTTAACGTGTATAACGACGACGGATCGCTTTACGGAAGCGTCGGCACTTATGTGAATATTCTGGAATGGATAAGCGAAGGGGAAGCAGAGGATTTGAGGCAGGACGGATATTGATACGGAATATTATATCCGGATTGTAATCTGCGCAAAATCTGCCTTTCAAATATGGCAGATAAATGACAAGAAAAACAAATAAAAATATGCAATTATGAAAACACTGAATTTAAAAAGAATGAACTGGATCATGGCATTGGCTATGATGTTAGGAGTAATGTTTGTAAGTTGCTCGGACGATAACGATAATGGCGGTGTTGATACTCCGGTATTTCCGGCATTGCAGGAAATGAATTGTGCTGCAGGAGAGAGCATTGAGCTTTCTTTTGATGCAAACATGGATTGGCAGTTGTCCAGCAATGCTGCATGGTGTAAGTTTGTTAACGGGGAGTTTACAGAAACTTTGACATCCGGAAAGGCTGGGGACGGTCAGAAAGTACAGGTAGCTGTTTCGGCTGACGGACAAAACTATGATGAGGATGCTGTGGCTGAAATTACCATGACGATGGGAGAAAAGTCGCAGGTGGTCTTCAAGATTACACGTGCTAAAAAAGAATATGTGGACCTGACCGTAACTAATGAGGATGGAACGATAACGTATGGTGAAAGTCAGCCTCTTACTATCAAGGGAAGTGGCTTGCGTGACATTCCGTCAGACAGTATCTTTACGGTAGTTTATGCGAATGCTGACATGACAGTCGGAATCGAAAGTGTACCCGAATGGCTGAAAGTGTTCAACGACGGCAACGGACGCTTCCGTCTGATATTCGACAAGACGAAGGGCGTATCTAACCTCAATTCGTTCGGAATTGAGGCAGGGCATAAGATTGTTTTTGCTACGGAAGACAAAAAAAGTCGGGTGGAGATTCCTTTGGCATACGAGGGCTTGAAAATGGAATCAATATCGCTTACTCCGGTCGGCAATTCCGGAACTGGAGTGGGATTGTCTGTCAATGCTGACGGCACTGAATTTTTCCTTGAAACAAGTGACGGACTGAGCGGCGAAACAAGCCGTGAGGAATACGGAAGCGAACTGAAAACGGCTGTAAGCGTGCGCAATACTGACTATCATGTACTTGTGGTAGGACAGACTAAGGCTACAGCTCCCAATATGGCTGAGTATTATACATATGACGTGGAACAGAATATGGACTGGGTGCATCTTTCGGAAAGCGGAGATGAAATCAGCCTGACTGTTGATCCGCTGGGAGAAGAAGCTGCCCGCGGTGCGTTGGTAATGGTATTTTCTGAAGATTTCTGGACGTCTATCGAAACCGACAGTGTTGCCAAGTATGGTGATTTGAAGACGGCACTGTTCGGCCAGGAGGTTGTAGCTTCTCTTGATAATGGAGAGCAGATTATGGGTGACATCGTGAAGTTTGAATATTCTGACAATGTATGGACTTCGTTTGACCAGGCTAAAGAAGGGGAGGCTTCAGAAGATCAGCTGATTCTGGGCGGATATTATTATTCGTATTTTGATGACGGCGGAGAGTTTAATCCAGAGAATGAAATGTGGATGACTTTTGCCGATGTTAATGGAATGGGCATGGAAGGAGTAAATGTTTCAATAACGGATATTACAGGAACTGCTGAAGCTGATGCTGCTTTGAACGATATGGGAATAAGCGGTATTCCGGTTTATAAAGTTTCTTATCCGGAGAGTTATGCCACTACAGCAAACAATGCCTTGGTAGTGGAAGTGCAGAGCGGAATGGAAGCAACTGATAATATTGGATCGGCATGGGTTGATGGAGTGACTGCAGAAACGTTGACACACGAAGGAAAGCCTTGCGTGAAGATTTATGGAACCAATGCCTCTGCAGCTACAGCTTGCCACTTGGCAGTAGGCAACTTTGAGATGATGCAGTTCAAGGCATATATTATCGTTGAGTTCTATAAGTAAAACTTGTCAGCTTAAGTCCGAAGGCTTGTCAGCTTAAATTGATTGACTTGTTGGGTAAAACCATCGGACTTAACGGGTTAAATTTTTATGATGGATTTGATACCATTTTTATAATAATTGAATATTCAATGATTCGAAGCAAAAGAACATTTTGGAAACTGTTTTTTCTTCCACTCATGGCCGTACTTTTCAGTACGGTTATGAGCGGATGCTCTGACGATGATGACGAACTCCAGCAGAGCCAGTATGGGTATGTGCAGTTCAAGCTTTACAAGTCGGCATCGTACGTAGAGCCCGAAACCGGAGGAGAAACAAGCGCACAGCTTTCGCGTGCAGACGTAGACAAGCTGGGAGATGCGAAGAAGATAGAGATAGAGATGCAGTTTGAAGGTACGAGTATCACCCAGACGTTGGTGCTTAACTCGTATAATGAAGCCAATGCGGAATATGGCTTGCGCAGTGATAAGCTGCAACTTGTAGTAGGCGAATACCGAATTGTTGGTTACCGCTTGCTTGATGGGCTTGACGAGGTGATGACCGGTATTTCGGCCGGAGCGGACGAAACCTTTACGGTGACTTCCGGAGGGCTGACCGTGAAGGATCTCACTGTAGATGCTCAGGCAAGAGGTACTGTAACATTCAAGCTTGTCAAGGACGGACTTTCGCGTGCTGCCGGAGAGTATCTGTTCAGCAGTATAGCGTTGGTAGACGTTACGGTTACGAATACCTTTACCCAAATGTCCACAACTTTCAATAAGCTGAAAGTGACATACGAAGAGGACTATGAAGAGTCCGTAAGCGAGGATGACCCGAATGACAAGTACAAGAACATTGCTACGGCTAAGTGTGATTCTGCAGTTTGGCTGGAAGCAGGTACGTATCGGGTTACTGCTTATACGACTTATTCAAAGAGCGGTGTTCGGGAATCGGAACTTGAAACCCAGACGGTGGATGGAGAAGTATTCACTGTAACTGATAATGTGCTGACGGAAAATGCGATCATACCGATTAAGCTTTCTGAAACCGCAGAGTATATCAAAGACTATAAGGCTCTGAGAGAAATCTGGGAGAGCCTTAACGGACCGAAGTGGAGCTACTTCGGACAGGAATACCCCGAAGGCACCAACTGGAACTTCAATAAGGAGCTCGACATGTGGGGCGACCAGCCTGGGGTGACGCTGAACTCCGAAGGCCGTGTCGTAAGTTTGGCATTGTCCAACTTCGGCATAAGCGGGCGTGTGCCCGATGCCATCGGCCAGCTGACGGAACTTCAGATTCTGACCTTGGGCTCGCATGACGAGAAGGTCGGCGGAGGACTCTTCGGCAAGCAGGGCATCACTCCCGACATGAGCGAGGACCGCAAGCAGAAGATGCGCCGCAACTACGAGGAACTTTACCTTAAGACCGATATCCGTTCCGGCCTTTCCGAAATGCTTCAGGAGGTCATCAACAACGACCCGTCCAAGAAGCGCATTGAGAAGAAGGAGCGTCCTACATTGAAAGATACGCAGATTGGTGTCTTGACGAACGGGTTGGAATTCATCTCGAAAGCCGTGATGCGCCTTACCAAACTTCAGCAGCTTTATATAGCAAATGCTCCGATAAAGTGTGACAAGGGTGTGCCAGGAGGAGAAGATGTTGATTATTTCTGTGCAGATTGGGAAGACCCCAACTCGTCGTATGCGCAGGAATACAATGACGAACTTCTTTCGTGGGCGAATATGAAGGACCTGACAGACATTGAGGTGTATAATTGCAAGAATATCGAAACACTGCCCAAGTTCCTTTATGAACTTCCCGAAATACAGTTGCTTAACATTGCTTGTAATACAGGTATCAAGGGGGATCAGTTGAAAGAGGATTGGACAGCACTGGCCAAGTCCACCGTGACCGGCCCGAAGATCCAGATTCTCTATATGGGCTATAATAATCTGGAGGAATTCCCCGGCTACAATGATCCAAGCAATGAGAATGTATTGAAGAATATGAAGAAGTTGGGTCTGTTGGATTTGACTGACAATAAAGTGAAACATTTGATGCCGTTTGGTACGGACATCAAGCTGGCTACGCTTTATTTGCAGAACAACCAGATAGAAGAAGTGCCGGCAGAGTTCTGCGGTTTCACCAACGATGTGGAAACGTTCAACTTCTCGAACAATAAGATTACGTATATTCCGAATATCTTTGATGCGTCCTCGCTTTACATCATGGGGTCGATCGACTTCTCGAACAACCGGATCGGAGAGAATGCAAATGATTCTGACAAGGATGGTATCAGAGATGTGGATGAAGCGGATTTCAAGGGAATCAATGCCAATGAACTTTCGTTGGCCAACAACCGGATTGCGAATTTCCCGGAAGAACTTTTCAAGTCAAATTCTCCGATAACCGTGCTGAACATGAGCGGAAACTTGCTCACCAAGATTGACGGTGACGATCTCCGCAGAAGTGAGGCTGGCAAGGAATGGTGCCCGCTTGAAACATTCGACCTGCGTTTCAATAAACTGACTGAAATCTCGGGAGAGAACTTTAATCCTCTGATTCCTTATCTTCAGGGAATTGACTTGAGCTATAACTGCTTCTCGAAGTTCCCCACCAATCCGCTGAACATCGACCGCCTGATGGCGTTTGCAATCCGTCACCAGCGTGATGCACAGGGAGAGCGGTGCTTGAAAGAATGGCCGGAAGGTATCAATGCAGCCGGTTCGTGTCCGAACCTTTATTGGTTTCAGATTGGTTCGAATGACATTCGCCTGGTGGAGGAAGCACCTACCACAAAGATTTACATGCTGGACATCGCTGACAATCCGAATATTACGATTGACTTGACCAATGTATGTTCGGCTATCAGTGCGGGCGCATATTTGCTTTATTATGACAAGACGCAGGACATCCGCGGATGTGACATTTTATTAGAATAAAAATGCAGACAGTTATGAAGTTTTTGAACAACAGTATGATATGGTCATTGATTCTTTACGCGGGACTTGTGGTTTCGTGCAAGGACGATGACGAACCGGGGATACCGGGAGGTCTTGCGCTTGACAAGACTGAAATAGCGATAGGCCCTGAAGGAGGAACGGAGCGTGTGCAAGTCACTTCTTCTACAAACTGGGTGTCCAGCGTTTCCGCTCCATGGGTAAGCGTTTCTCCTGCCAATGGATTCGGTTCTGTGGCAAGTGTGCTGACTGTGGACTCTACGCTTGAAAACACGGCACGTACGCTGGAAGTGCGCTATACTCCTCAGGGACAACAGCCTCAAACGCTGACTGTTACCCAGTTTGGTTTCGGTAAGCAGATCCTGATTAAGGAGGCTGAAGTGGAACTTGAGAGTTCTGCAAATTATGACGAGCGCGTGGTTGACGTGACCATCCAGACGAATGTGCAGTTCCGTATTGATATGGACAACATTGGCTATTCATTTGAGGAAGGAGATCCGACAGGGGATGACGCTGCCGAAGCTGAAACTCAGCGTACCGGGTGGATTGATTTGGAAAGAAACCAAAGCGAAACGCCGGTGGGTGATGACTTGCTGGATCGTGGATCACGGCCCCGCACAGTGAAAGTGCGTTTCCGTTGGGAGATGAATACGGTTCCTTATACACGTGTGGCCAAGATTGATCTGCTTCCGTTGGGTCTGGATGGTGATGAAACGCTGGTGGATGCTGACGGCAATCCGATTGATAAGGTGACGCTGACCGTGACTCAGACAGCTGCTCCGAAGATTGAAGATAACCGTGCGGGCGATTCGCTGGCAATCATCATGATTTGCGAGAAGGCTCAGACAATGGTGTCATACAGTTCGGCTGAGAATATGCGCAACTGGGACGGAGTGACCTTGTGGGAGCGCACCGATGAGGTGGATGGCGAACAAGTGCCTTCAGAATGGGTAGGCCGTGTACGTTCGGTAAGCTTTATGGGACCGAATATCCAGGAGGGAGAATCCTTCCCGCGCGAACTCCGCTATCTGAAGTACCTGGAAACACTGAGCATAGCAAGTAATACTAACCGGCAGACACGTGAAATGCACTTTGGCGATGAGCTTCTGGAGCTGAAGCATCTGAAAGAATTGAGCATCAGTTCATACGGTCTGATAGATTTGCCTGAAGACTTTAAGAAGCTTGGCGGTGAGGTTGATGATTCTTATGCCGGACTGGAGGCGCTGACTTTGAGCAGTAATAACTTCGAAAACTTGTCGGATTTTACAGGAATCATTACGAAGGAGAACTTCCCGAAACTGGAGTATCTTGACTTGTCAGGCTGCCGCCGTACGGATGCCTTGTCTGATCTGAGCACGATCTCTGGATTCGAATATAATGGTACTCCCATCGGTCTGCGTTCAAATATCTCGACAGATTCTAATGAAAAGCAGGCTCTTATTGATCTTCTTACGTGGGAAAAGTTGAGATACCTGAGCCTTTCTTACGGCTTCATGCAGGGTTCGCTTCCTACGGATGAGGAGATGGTGGCAGCTTTGCAAGCAGCTGGCCAAAAGCCGTATTACGATGCGGATGATTTCTTTGCTGGGAAAAACCCTGCACGTGATGACTGGTGGAATAAAGTTTCGAAAGATACTTGCCAGTGGCTTCTCTCCGAGAAGGAAGTTTCGATTACGTTGAACGGCGAAGAGATAACGGCAAAAGGTACAGAGATTCCTCGCGTGCTTCCTTTCAACCGTGCGTTCTCCATTAACCTGAATTTCCTGACCGGACCGTTGCCCAAGTGGTTGCTTTTCCATCCTTATTTGGCAGAGTGGAATCCGGGGCAGATGATTTTCAACCAGCAGGAAAAGGGGAAGACTTCGGATGGTGTGACCGTCGGTTTTGACGGAGTAGGGCAGTCGCCGTATGATTTTGACTATACCTATTATTATGGCAATAAACAGCCGGCTGCTACTACAGAAAAACCGGGTGATTGTGATCCAAGTATAGACCCCGGTTATTCGGACCGAGATCCTGGCGTTGCTTATCCGCTTTATTACTATCGTTACGTGAATGCAGCCGGAGCAAATGATCCGGACTACCATGGTGCGGGAGGCAATCAGTAACCTTTTGAAAGTTTCCCGAGTGGAACTTATTGAACCAATGGCTTGAACATTTAATAGGCTCTTTGCAAGACCTCCCTTTCGGGGAGGCTTGTGAAGGCAGAGAGTCGGAGGTTTGGGAGTTTAATATATTAACAGACAGAATAAATAAATGAAGAAAAAATATTTATATACAGCCTTGTTTGCATTGACCTTGTCGGCATGTGCTGATGAAGACATTGTAGAACAGCCTTCCGTTCCTCAGGGAGAAACGGAAGTGAAGCTTCCGGCAGACGCAACTGACGGCGAACTGCTGATCAAGTTTTCTCCGGAGATGACGGACATTCTTGACCAGACGTTCAGCCGCGCTTCAAGAAGCGGAGGGATGAGCCGTTCGGGAATTCCGTCTACAGACGAGGTTCTTGATATTTTGGGAGCATATTCCTTCGAGCGCATTTTTCCTGTAGACGAAAAGAATGAAGCGCGCACACGTGAAGCGGGCCTTCATCTGTGGTATCGTGTGAAGTTTGATGAGAACACAGACTTGCAGGAGGCGGTAAACCGTCTTCGCCAGTTGGGTGAGGTGTCGAAGATTCAGGCGAACAGCCACATCAAGCGTGCATACAATACGAAACGTACTTATGTGAGTGAATCTGCACTGCAGCGTAAAAGCATGAGCCGCTCGGGAGATGATTCCGCTCCTTTTACGGATCCGGGACTTGCTCATCAGTGGGGATTCCATAATACCGGCAGTTATGATTTTACGGGCAATGCACTGAATGCTGCCGCGGTTGCGGGATGCGATGTGAACTGCTATGAGGCATGGAAACTGTGTAAGGGAGATCCTTCTATCATCGTTGCCGTGCTTGACGAGGGTGTAATGAATACGCACGAGGACTTGCGGGACAATATCTGGGTGAATGAAGGCGAAGAGGAATATGCCGGAAGGGATGCCGACGGCAACGGCTATAAGGATGACAAGTATGGCTATAATTTCGTCACGAACTCAGGTGTCATTACCTGGTCGGATGCCAGTGATACAGGACACGGTACGCATGTAGCCGGAACAATCGCTGCTGCAAACAACAACGGAATCGGTGTCTGTGGTATTGCAGGTGGCGACGGAACTGCCGGAACGGGCGTGAAGATTATGTCGTGTCAGGTTTTCTCCGGACAAAGCGGTGTGACTTTGGATCAGGAGGCTAAAGCCATCAAATATGCAGCGGACAACGGTGCGGTAATCCTTCAGTGCAGCTGGGGATATAATTCTGGCGCATCGAACGCGGTGTTGGGCTATACACCCGGTCCGTCTACGGAAGAAGAATGGGAGAGCCTTTATCCGCTGGAGAAGGAAGCATTGGATTATTTCATCAACAACGCCGGTTCGCCGAACGGAGTGATTGACGGCGGTATTGCCATATTTGCTTCGGGCAATGAGTATGCTGCTCTTCCGGGATTTCCGGGGGCGTACTCCAGATGCGTGAGCGTGTCTGCGGTTGCAGCAGACTATACGCCTTCTTGTTTCTCGAACTATGGTGAAGGTGTGGCTATAGCCGCTCCGGGCGGTGATCTTGAGTATTACGGCACACCGGGTGAAACGGAAGATGAGTACTGGACATCGGATGAGTCACAGGCCGGTGAAGGAACGGGAACAACGACAAAGACGCTCGGCTCGATTCTTTCTACACTGATCAGAAACGGACAGCAGGCCTATGGTTATATGGAGGGTACTTCAATGGCTTGTCCGCACGTGTCGGGAGTTGCTGCTCTGGGCTTGTCGTATGCCAAGCAGCTGCGCCGCCACTTTACGGCTGAAGAGTTCGTTGATTTGCTGAAGAACACGACGGATAAGTCGCTTTATAATGGATATCAGGACGGTGTTAAACGGTATTACGATGGCCATACTTACCCGGGAGCTTCTGTTACAAGAATGGAGCTTGGAAACTATATTGGTAAGATGGGAACCGGACTGGTTGATGCTGGGGCATTACTGAGCAGCATTGCGGGTGCAGGTTCGGAGATGAGGTTGCCTAATGTGTATGTAGGGACAGGTGCATCTTATGCCATTGACCTTGCTTCTTACTTTGTTAACGGTGAAAACCTGACTTACGAAGCTGCTTCATCTGATGAGGCGACGGCTGCTGTTGCTGTAAACGGAACCGTAATGACAGTTACGGGCGTGAAAGCAGGTATGGCGCAGATTACTGTTCAAGTAAGCGGAGAAGCCTCGCAGACCATTGTTGTTACCGTACGTGACAAGGCGAACGATAACGGGTGGATGTAATTTAAATCTTTTGAGTTTTGAGAACAAAGCTTTATCTGATATTGCTGTTAGCCGTTTGTGCGGTTGGAGGACTGAAGGCGCAAGGCCGGAAAGTCCCCTTCCGTTCGCGTGCGCAGATGGATTCGCTGCTCAATCCGCCTTTGATGAAGAATGCGGAAGCCGTTCTCCGTTTTGACAGTGTAGTACGGCATGTCGGAACACTTACGGAAGACGATGATCCGGTGACATGCCGGTTTGTATGTACAAATGTCAGCGGCAGTCCGGTTGAACTGGTGCGGGTGAGAACAACTTGCGGCTGTATGGTTTCGGAATTTCAGCCTGGAGTGATAGCTCCGGGGGAAAAGCGTGAGATATTGCTTACCTATCATCCCAAGAATCATCCGGGTACGGTGGATTCCAATGCATTTGTTTACCTGTCCGGATCGGAGAATGCTCCGGTTGCGCGGCTGACATTGGTTGGCAATGTACTTCCGGGTGCAGATGAGTGGGCGAGGTTTCCTTTTTTCATGGGCAAGCTTCGGTTGAAGCGGAAGTCTGTAGAGGTCGTCTTTGGCTCTGCAGAAAAGTCGGTGGAGCGCATCTTGTGTGGAAACAGCGGCGAGGTGCCGTTACGGCTGTCTGCTCTGATGATTCCGAAGTATGCCAAATTCCGTACCGAGCCTGAGGTGATTTATCCGGGCAGCGAGGGCGACATTGTGATAACTGTGGAAAAAGCTTTGCTTCCCCGGACTAAGGGTAAGACGTTCACTTTCCCTGTTGTTGTGGACGGAGTGGAGGGGAAACCTTCCGACCGCACGATAACTGTAAAAATTAATGTACCGAATAATAATGAAAAATAAAAACAGGAAATGAAGAATATTTTTAAACTGATGGCCATGCTGGCTTTGGTTTGCTGCCTTTCATCTTGCAGTGACGATGACGAGCCTGTAGTTCCGACATTGGACGTTACTCCGGCAAACTTGAACGGTACGTGGCAGCTTGCCGAATGGAACGGGCAGCCGCTTGCCGAAGGGCTTTACTGTTACATTACCTTCAACCGCCGTGAACAGACTTTCGAAATGTATCAGAAATTCGACAGTATGTATGCGCGCTATATCACTGGAAGTTTTGACATAGAAGAGGATCCTTACCTCGGCTCTGTCATCAGCGGTGAGTACGACTATTGGATGGGTGACTGGAACAGCGAATACATTGTTACAGATTTGCTGGAATCAGGTTCTATGATATGGACTGCAAAAGATAATGAATCGGATGTAACCAAATATGTGCGTTGCGACAAGGTTCCTGATGAAGTTGTAGCAGAGGCACGTGTTACAGAATAATTTAATGCGATCTTGGAAGTTTCTGGTAGACTTCCAAGGTCATTTATAGTCTGTACGATTTTTTGTGTAAACCTTTTTGTTTAATATAAAATTTAAGCTTATGAAAAAGTTTTTTAGTTGGATGCTACCTGCTATTGCTATGTTAGCGTTTGTGGGAACAAGTTGTAATGACGATGATGAAGGTGCTCGTATTGAACCTCCCACCATTAAAGTGGGTGAGATTTCCTTGGAATCTGAAACATCGTCGAATGTAGTAGTGACAGTCACTCCTTCGGAAAATACAGAAACGTGGTATTGGAAATGTGAAGAAACAGGAGGAGAAACAGATTCTTATGTTTCAGTAAAGGGAAGTGAGGAAACGCAACTCTCTATCCCTATAGAGTTGGATAAGGATTATACTCTTGCTGTGTATGCTGAAAATGCGGCCGGAAAAAGTGAAGAAGTTACTAAACAATTCAAGATGCCAAGTGCAAGTGTCAGTGGCGATCTGGTCACTTTTGAAATTAAAAATCTTTCTGCGTTATCTGTTGATGTAGAAGTGAAGAAAAGTGCAGAATGTACTCGTTATGCTATTGGGGCTGTTTCAAAATTTGCTAATACTGGAGATGGAGAAGACATGAATTATGATGATGATACATTTATAGAGTCTGCTCAACGTTCGTTAAATCCAAATTCAGATTATCCATTCCAGCCTTATAATACTAGTGATTCTGATGGAATCTTTACAGAATTAACGCTTAATAAAGCGAAATTACAGTCTGATCCGGATAATACAGGATTGATATTTACTCCAGGTCAGGTGTATGTCGTTGGTATTTATGCTTTGAATGCCAGCGGTGAGGGAACCTTATATAAGAAAGAATTTACTGTTCCTGAGGTGGACGTAACAAAAGGACAAGTAAATGTGGAAATCGCTGTTGAAGCAGACGATATGACATTGACCTCGGTGTCTGCTTCGTTTAAAGCTGATGTTAGCTGTGCAAAACTTATTACATCAATTGTGCATAAATCAACATTGAAGGCCTCTGGATTTTATGATATGGGGGAGGACGACCAAATGAAATTTCTGGCATCGAATACGGCCCAATGCCCTCAGCCTTATACCGGAGAGTTTAAAAGGGATTTTTCAACAGCGTTTAGCCCAAACACTGATTTTGTAATATCTGCTGTTCCGATTGATGCAGAAGGTAATATTGGTAAAGTGGCTTTTTTTGAGGGAACAACTCCTGGTATATCGTTTGATGGCCTTGGGGAGATCGAATCTGCCAATGTGACACAGACAACTTGTGAGAATATTGATATTCAGTTGACTGCAAATGAAAATGTAAATGAGATACGTTTATTGTGTTTGTCTGATGCTGATTTTTCAAAAGCAGTGGGAAGTGATTTGGAATGGGTTATGTTTGATGAAAAAACATATTCTCATTTATGGACGGTGTATAAGACTTCTGAGATATCCAATATACAAATTGCTGTTGATGAAATGCGTCGTGGATTGCCTTTCTATATTTATGCCGTGACAGTAGATGCAAATGGAAATATTAGTCCTGTTCAGAACATTGCTGAGTTGGCTGGTTTAGAGGGTGAAACTTTTGTTACTATGGCGGAGCAACAGGAAGAAGGCATTGCATTGGATGGATCTGGAAAGATTAGTCTTACCTTAACTGAAGAAACAGTGGACGGTATGACTACCGTAAACTTTACAGTTGCAAAAGGTGAGCACACGCAACAAGCGTGGTACTTCCGCGACAGTAGTGGAGCAACGACTGCAGAGAGTCTTAAGGAAGTGGTGAAAAGGCTTTTTGCCGATTATCCTGAGTTGCCTACAAGTGTTAAGAGTATAACATTTGATACTTCCTATAAAGAAGAATACATGGTTCCTCGTGATGGAAAATATTATGGGGATGTAATAGCTTTCATAACATTAGATGACGACAACAAGTTAAGTCTTGCTACATTTCATGAAGCAGGAACGGGTAATGTAACAAAATAACTTTGAACCTTGTGAAAGGTTGAAACATCATAAAAACATCTCTCTAACTGGATTGCGGCGGATAGCTTTAAAGGCTTTTCCGCCGCTTTTCTTATTACAAGGCTGTCGAGATGAAAAAGGCAGATTTCTTCATGGCACCGTTTGAAATGCGGATAGATTTCGGTTTGGAAATTTGAACAGAATCGATAAAAGATGCATTTGTTCGAATGCTTACGGAAAAAGGAAGATTCAATGAAAAAATAAATGAAGATTCAGGAGTAAGGCCTTAGTGTTTCAACGTGGACACACAGGCACAGGGCCGCGTCGGTCTGTATATTCTGTGGCCCCATGTCTGTGTGTATCTGATTTCCTGATTCAGGGAACACCCTATTGAAGTAACCTCTTAAAACTGGTAGTTCTGCTCCACCCAGTCGATGAAGGCCTTGTTCACCAGCTTCACGCCGCCTGGAGTGGGGTAGTCGCCGCTGAAGTACCAGTCGCCCGGATGGTGGGGGCAGGCCTCATGCAGTCCTTCCAGTGTCTGGTATACGATCTGCACTTTTGCCTGTGTGCCCGCGGGAGTAAGCAGTTCCACAATTTTTGCCGATATTTCCTCGTCGGTGAACGGTGCATAGATTTCCTTCACGTAGTTGGCCATCTTCTCTTTTGGAAGTTCCGTCTGGGCCTTCGACTTGCGGTAGGCATATTCAATCACATGCTGCATTCCGCGGTCTTCGAGCAAGGCGATGGCGGCCTTGAACGCGATGAACTGCTCCATGCTTGCCATGTCGATGCCGTAATAGTCGGGGTAGCGCACCTGGGGCGATGACGATACGATGACGATTTTCTTCGGATGCAGCCGGTCCAGTATGCCGATGATGCTCTGTTTCAGAGTCGTGCCGCGTACGATGCTGTCGTCTATGATTACCAGGCTGTCTTCGTAGGGGGTGAGGCTTCCGTAAGTGATGTCATATACGTGTGCAGCCAGGTCGTTGCGCGTGTTCCCTTCGGCGATGAACGTGCGCAGCTTGATGTCTTTGATGGCCACCTTCTCGCTCCGGATGCGCCTGGAGAGAATCTGCTTCAGCTCCTCGTGCGTAGGTTTGTGTCCCAGAGCCTCGATGCGTTCCGCCTTCAGTTTGTTCAGGTAGTTGTCGAAGCCTTCCAGCATTCCGTAGAAGGCCACTTCGGCTGTATTCGGGATGAACGAGAACACAGTGTGGTCGATGTCGCCTCCCAGAGCTTTCAGAATCGGGCCGACCAGCCGCTCGCCCAACTTTTTCCGCTCTTTGTAGATGTCTATGTCGCTTCCGCGGCTGAAATAGATGCGTTCAAACGAGCAGGGCTTCACGTTTTTGGGCCGGTTGATCTGCGCCAGGCGCATTTCGCCTTTCTTGTTGACCAGGATTGCCTGTCCCGGAAGCAGTTCGCGGATGCTGTCTGCCTGTACGTTGAGTACGGTCTGGATAACCGGCCGTTCCGATGCGAGCACCATGATTTCGTCGTCCATATACCAGAATGCCGGGCGGATTCCCCACGGGTCGCGCACGGCAAACGATTCGCCGCTTCCCGTCAGTCCGCAGATTACATAGCCTCCGTCCCATTGGGGAGAGGATGTTTTCAGCACGTTGGTCAGGTCGATGCGGTTTTCGATGGCATGAGTGATGTCCATCCCTTGCAGTCCCTCTTCCTTGCATATATTGTACAGACGCTCTACTTCGCGGTCCAGCCGGTGTCCCACTTGCTCGAGCATGATGTACGTGTCGGCATATTTTCTCGGGTGCTGTCCTGCCGCCGTGATGTCAGCAAAGATTTCGTCCACATTGGTGAGGTTGAAGTTTCCGCAGAGCGCCAGGTTCTTAGCCCTCCAGTTGTTGCGCCGCAAGAACGGATGCACATACGAGATGCCGCTCTTTCCTGTAGTAGAGTATCGCAGGTGTCCCATGTAGAGTTCGCCTGCAAAGGGGAGGCACTTCTTTGCGTATTCCGCATCGTGGAGCTGTTCTGCGGTGAGGTCCTTGAAGTGGCTGTGTACGGTGCCGAATATTTCGGTGATCGCTCCGGCTCCCAGCGCCCTTTCGCGGAACATGTATTCTTCGCCCGGATCTGCCTGAAGTTTCACGCAGGCCAGTCCTGCCGCTTCTTGTCCCCGGTTATGCTGCTTTTCCATCAGCAGGTAGAGCTTGTTCAGCCCGTACATCCATGTGCCGTATTTTTCCTGATAATATTCGAGCGGCTTGAGCAGGCGGATCAGAGCCACCCCGCATTCGTGTTTCAGTATTTCCATAATAAGCTTGCTAATCGTAATTGATTTAGGTCGATGTCTGCAGCCGGTCTGTTCGTGCGACGGATGCAGGCATCGTGGTTAAAAAAACATGTTTGGATGCGGAGGAGCAAAAGGCTTTGTGTCCTTGTTTTTCCGTATCCGGATATTTTTCGGATACAAAATAAGGGACAATTCTTTATATAAGTTGAAAGCGGCACTGCAAATTTCTTTTGTTGCTTGCTGATTTTAGTGGATTGTAAGTAAAATTTATAAAAATGATATCAGTTTGTTGATTTATGCACGTTTGTTTTTATAAATCGAAACATTCTTTGTGCGTCGATGAATTTTCTGTTATAAAAAAGTCGTTAATGGTTGTCATATTGAAAGTTGATTTCCTATTTTTGTGCCTAAACAGAATGGAAAACAATCAATAGATATTAAAAAGAAAGAGAAGTCTATGGAAAAAGATGTTTTTATCACGAAGGATGATAGTGTGGGCGAGCAGTGCCGGCCGCAATGTGCCGGACTTTACAGTCCACAAAACGAGCATGATGCCTGCGGAGTGGGGATGATTGTAAATATTCACGGCAACAAGTCGCACGAGCTGGTCGATTCGGCCTTGAAGGTTTTGGAAAACATGAAGCACCGTGGAGCGGAGGGTGCCGACAACAAGACCGGTGACGGTGCCGGCATCATGGTGCAGATTCCTCATGAATTCATTTTGCTGCAGGGCATTCCGGTTCCGGAAAAAGGGAAATACGGTACGGGACTGGTGTTCCTCCCGAAGGACGAAAAGGAGCAGGCACGGATTCTCAGTGTCATGATTGAGGAAATCGAACGTGAAGGCCTGTCGCTGATGCATCTCCGTTCGGTCCCGGTGAATTCTTCCGTTCTGGGGAAAAGCGCCCTGGAAACTGAACCCGACATCAAGCAGATTTTCATTACGGGAGTGACCGATGCGAGCAATATCGAGCGCACGCTGTACGTTATCCGCAAAAAGATTGAGCGCCGGGTGCATCACAAGGATTTCTATATCGTGTCGCTTTCGAGCAAGAACATCATCTATAAAGGCATGCTTTCGTCGGTTCAGGTGCGCGAGTATTTTCTGGACCTTACGCAGCCTTATTTTACCAGCGGACTGGCTATCGTGCATTCTCGGTTCAGCACCAACACGTTTCCTACGTGGAGTCTGGCGCAGCCTTTCCGTCTGCTGGCTCATAACGGCGAAATCAATACCATCCGCGGCAACCGGGGATGGATGGAAGCGCGGGAAAGCGTGCTTTCCACTCCTCTTCTGGGCGATGTGAAGGACATCCGTCCGATTATCCAGCCGGGTATGAGCGACAGTGCCTCGCTCGACAATGTGCTGGAGTTCTTTGTCATGTCGGGCCTGAGCCTGCCTCATGCGATGGCGATGCTGGTGCCGGAATCGTTCAATGACAAGAACCCGATCAGCGAAGATCTGAAAGCTTTTTATGAATACCATTCCATTCTGATGGAGCCGTGGGACGGACCTGCCGCTCTCTTGTTCAGCGACGGACGGTATGCAGGCGGCATGCTCGACCGTAACGGTCTGCGTCCGGCACGCTATCTCATTACCAAGAACGACATGATGGTCGTGGCGAGTGAAGCGGGCGTCATCAGTTTCGAGCCGGAAACCATCAAGGAAAAGGGGCGGCTTCAGCCCGGAAAAATCCTGCTTGTCGATACGCAGGAGGGACGCATCTATTATGACGGTGAACTGAAGGAGCAGCTTGCTTCGGAAAGACCTTACCGCCAGTGGCTCTCTGCCAACCGTATCGAACTGGATGCATTGCGGAGCGGGCGCAAGGTGGCGAATACGGTGGACGAATACAGCCGCCGCCTGCGTGCGTTCGGCTTTACGCGCGAGGACATCGAGCGCACCGTCATGCCGATGTGTACGAACGGTTCGGAGCCTACGGCTTCTATGGGCAACGACACGCCGCTGGCTGTGCTTTCGGAAATGCCCCAGATTCTGTTCAACTATTTCCGCCAGCAGTTTGCGCAGGTTACGAATCCCCCCATTGATCCGATCCGCGAAGAACTGGTGATGTCGCTGACCGAATACATCGGAGCAGTAGGAACCAACATTCTCCTTCCGAACGAGAGCCATTGCAAGATGGTGCGTCTGCCGCATCCCATTCTGAACAACACGCAACTGGACATTCTCTGCAACATCCGCTATAAGGGATTCAAGGCGGTGAAGCTCCCCATGCTTTTTGATGTGTCAAAGGGGACGGCCGGGCTGCGCGAGGCTTTGGACGAATTGTGCAAAAAAGCGGAAGAGTCGGTTACGGATGGTGTCAACTACATTGTGCTGTCCGACCGCGGCATTGACGCGGAACATGCCGCCATTCCTTCCTTGCTCGCCGTGAGTGCCGTACACCATCATCTGATATCGGTTCAGAAGCGGGTGCAGACGGCGCTGGTGGTAGAGAGCGGAGAAATCCGTGAGGTGATGCACGCGGCTTTGCTCCTCGGTTATGGTGCCAGTGCCATCAATCCGTATATGGTGTTTGCCATTCTTGACGATCTGGTGAAGAAAGGCGATGTGCAGATGAATTATGAAACGGCCGAAAAGAATTATATCAAGGCGGTCTGCAAGGGACTTTATAAGGTGATGAGCAAGATGGGCATCAGTACCATCCGTTCGTATCGCGGCGCGAAGATTTTCGAGGCGGTAGGCTTGAGTGAAGAGCTGCTGAAGGCTTATTTCGGGACAGAAATGTCGTCTGTCGGCGGCATCCGGCTCGAAGAAATAGCTGAAGACTACACGGCTTTGCATGATGCAGGTTTCAAGGCGGACGAGGTTGGCGACTTGCTTCCTCATGTCGGACTGTTCTCTTACCGGAAAGATGGGGAGAAACATGCGTGGAATCCTGAAAGTATCAGCAAGCTCCAACTGGCTACCCGGCTGGGAAGCTATGCAAAGTTCAAGGAATATACCAGGTGGGTGGACGGCAAGGAGAATCCCATTTTCCTTCGCGACTTCTTTGAGTTCAAGCGCAACCCGATTTCAATCGACGAAGTGGAGCCGGTGGAAAGCATCGTGAAGCATTTTGTTACAGGAGCCATGTCGTTCGGTGCCATCAGCAAGGAGGCGCACGAAGCGTTGGCGCTGGCCATGAACAAGCTGGGCACCCGGAGCAATACCGGAGAGGGAGGCGAGGATTCCGACCGTTTTCATGAAACGTTTGACGGCATCTCGCTGTGCAGCAAGACCAAGCAGGTGGCATCGGGACGCTTCGGGGTGACAGCCGAATATCTCGTGAATGCCGAAGAAATACAGATCAAGGTGGCGCAGGGAGCCAAGCCGGGTGAAGGAGGTCAGTTGCCCGGGTTCAAGGTGGATGAGATCATTGCCAAGACACGCCATTCCATTCCGGGTATCTCGCTGATTTCTCCTCCTCCCCACCACGACATTTATTCGATTGAGGACCTTGCCCAGTTGATTTTCGACCTGAAGAATGTCAATCCGAAGGCGAAGATCAGCGTGAAGCTGGTGGCAGAGAGCGGCGTTGGCACGATTGCCGCCGGAGTAGCCAAGGCGAAAGCCGATCTGATTGTGATTTCGGGAGCCGAGGGCGGTACAGGCGCTTCGCCGGCTTCATCGATGCGCTATGCGGGCATACCGCCTGAAATCGGTCTGAGCGAAACCCAGCAGACGCTGGTGCTCAACGGGCTGCGCGGCCAGGTCCGCCTGCAGACCGACGGCCAGCTGAAGACCGGACGCGACATCATCAGCATGGCATTGCTTGGAGCGGAAGAGTTCGGCTTCGGAACCACTGTGCTGATTGTGCTCGGATGCGTGATGATGCGCAAGTGCCATGCCAATACATGTCCGGTGGGTGTGGCCACGCAGGACGCGCGTCTGCGCGAGCATTTCCGCGGCCATTACCAGTATGTGGTCAATTATTTCCGCTTTATGGCTCAGGAAGTGCGCGAATACCTGGCGGAAATGGGATTTACCCGTCTGGAGGATATTGTAGGTCGCACGGATCTGATCGAGCTGAAGCCGATGAAGCCCGGCACCAAGTTTGCCCTGCTTGATTTCAGCCGGCTGCTGCATAAGGTAGACAACGGGGCCGCTCTCTGCAATGTGACCGCACAGAAGCACGACATCGACTGCGTGAAGGACGTGTCCATGCTGGCGGCTGCAAAGGATGCGCTTGAAAGCGGCAAGGAAGTGTCGCTGGAATATACCATCGGAAATACAGACCGCTCGGTAGGAGCGATGCTTTCGGGGGCGGTTGCGGCCCGGTATGGCGAAGCAGGGCTTCCGGAACAGACCATATCAGTCAAGTTCAAAGGCTCGGCAGGACAGAGTTTCGGAGCGTTCCTGGCTCATGGAATCAGCTTCAAGCTTGAAGGCGAGGCAAACGACTATCTGGGCAAGGGACTGAGCGGCGGACACATCTCCGTGCATCCGCCGGTAAGGAGCAATTTTGATGCGGAGAAGAACGTGATTGCGGGGAATACCCTTCTGTACGGAGCTACCGGCGGAGAAGTGTATATCAACGGACGTGCAGGCGAGCGTTTTGCTGTGCGCAACTCCGGCGCGATAGCTGTCGTGGAAGGAGTGGGCGACCATTGCTGCGAGTACATGACGGGCGGACGTGTGGTTGTCCTGGGTGAAACCGGGCGCAATTTTGCTGCGGGCATGAGCGGCGGTGTGGCCTATGTGTGGGACAAGAACCGTAATTTCGATTATTTCTGCAACATGGAGATGGTTGAGCTTTCGCTGCTCGAAGACTCTACGGCACGGAAGGAGCTGCATGAACTTGTCCGTCAGCATTACCTGTACACCGGTTCCCGGCTTGCGCGCACGATGCTCGACAACTGGAGCCGGTATGTCGAGGAGTTCATTCAGGTGACTCCGATCGAGTACAAGAAGGTGCTCGCCGAGGAGCAGATGCGCAAGCTGCAGCAAAAGATAGCCGAAGTGCAACGCGATTATTAACAGAGTTACTAAACGAATCAAAAACAGATATGAGATATGGGAAATCCTAAAGCATTCTTGAGTGTTCCGCGGCAGGAAGCCGGCTATCGTCCGGTGCATGAGCGTATCGCCGACTTCAGCGAGGTGGAACAGACATTGAATACAAGCGACCGGAAACTTCAGGCTTCGAGGTGCATGGATTGCGGCGTGCCTTTCTGTCATTGGGCCTGTCCGCTGGGCAACCGTCCGCCGGAGTTTCAGGATGCCATGTATAAGGGGAAATGGGAAACAGCCTACAAGATATTGAGCCGCACGAATGACTTTCCCGAGTTTACGGGCCGCATCTGTCCGGCATTGTGTGAAAAGAGTTGTGTGCTGAAACTGACCATGGACGCTCCTGTTACAATCCGTGAGGATGAGGCGGCGGTGGTGGAAGCGGCTTTCCGCGAAGGCTATATTCGCCCGCGCCGGTATGAACGGAACGGGAAGAAGGTGGCTGTTATCGGTTCGGGACCGGCGGGACTGGCTGCGGCGAACCAGCTGAACAGACGCGGCTATGAGGTGACGGTGTTCGAGAAACTGGAATATGTGGGCGGCCTTCTCCGTTTCGGCATTCCGAACTTCAAGCTGAGCAAGTCGGTCATCGACCGCAGAATCGCCGTGATGGAAGCGGAAGGGATTGTGTTCAAGGTGAACGCCGACATTGATGTGACCAGGCTTCCCGAAGGTTTCAGCGCATATTGTATCTGCACGGGAACGCCGCAGGCCCGCGACCTGAATATTCCGGGACGTGAGCTGAAAGGCATTCATTTTGCCATGGAGATGCTTGCACAGCAGAACCGGGTGCTTGCGGGGCAGACTTTTGCGAAGGAAGAGCGCATCACCGCGAAGGGAAAACACGTGCTGGTTATCGGAGGAGGTGATACGGGAAGCGACTGCATCGGAACCAGCAACCGCCAGCAGGCTTTGAGCGTCACTCAGATTGAAATCCTGCCGAAGCCTCCGGTGGGCTGCAATCCTGCCACTCCATGGCCGCAATGGCCTTTGGTGCTGAAGACCAGCAGCAGCCATGAGGAAGGCTGCGAGCGGAGATGGTGCCTGTCTTCTACCCGTTTTATCGGAAAGAACGGCCGTGTATGCGGCGTGGAGGTGGAAGAGGTAGAATGGATTCCTTCGCCCGACGGAGGTCGCCCTGTCATGAAGCCTACCGGGAAGAAAGAGATTCTGAAGGCTGACCTTGTGCTGCTGGCCATGGGATTCCTGAAACCCCGGCATCCCGAATTTCCCGAAAACGTGTTCGTGGCGGGGGATGCCGCTACGGGAGCGAGCCTTGTGGTGCGCTGCATCGCAGGAGGAAGACAGGCTGCGGCAGACATCGATGCCTACCTCTCGGCCAAATAAGAAAGAAGAACCTGAAATTATCAACTTTTAATTGTTCGTTAAAAAATGTGTGGCATTGCAGCAATATTCAATATAAAGGAGCAGACACCGGCTCTCCGCGACAAGGCTCTTGCGATGGCGAAGAAAATCCGTCACCGCGGGCCGGACTGGAGCGGCATCTATTGCGGAAAGTCGGCTATCCTTGCTCACGAACGTTTGTCCATCGTTGACCCACAAAGCGGAAAGCAGCCGCTTTTCTCGCCCGACAGGAAGCAGATTCTGGCTGTCAACGGAGAAATCTACAACCATCGCGACATCCGCAGGCGGTATGCCGGAAGCTATGAGTTCCAGACCGGAAGCGATTGCGAGGTGATCCTTGCCTTGTACCGTGACAAAGGCATTGACTTTCTGGAAGAACTGAACGGCATCTTTGCCTTTGCGCTTTATGACGAGGAGAAGGATGAGTTTCTCATCGCCCGCGACCCGATCGGCGTGATTCCGCTCTATATAGGCTATGATGCGGACGGAAAAGTGTATTGCGCGAGTGAACTGAAGGCCTTGGAGGGCTATTGCGAGCGTTACGAGTCTTTTCTGCCCGGACATTGCTACTCGAGCCGCACCGGAAAGACGGTGCGCTGGTATAAGAGGGACTGGATGGACTATGACGCAGTGAAAGATAATCCTGCTTCTGTACGGAGCGTGCGCGAAGGACTTGAAGATGCCGTGCGCAGGCAGCTGATGAGCGATGTGCCGTACGGGGTGCTTTTGTCCGGAGGACTGGACAGCTCGGTCATCTCGGCCATAGCAAAGAAGTTTGCTTCCAGGCGCATTGAAACAGACGGGAAGAAGGATGCGTGGTGGCCCCAGCTTCACTCGTTTGCCATCGGTCTGAAAGGAGCTCCCGATCTGGCCAAGGCAAAGGAAGTGGCCGACCATATCGGAACGGTGCATCATGAAATCAACTATACCATTCAGGAAGGGCTGGATGCGGTGCGCGATGTAATCTATTTCATCGAAACGTATGACGTGACAACGGTGCGGGCTTCCACGCCGATGTATCTGCTGGCGCGCGTCATCAAGAGCATGGGCATCAAGATGGTGCTGAGCGGAGAAGGGGCGGACGAAGTGTTCGGAGGCTATCTTTATTTCCACAAGGCGCCGGATGCGAAGGCTTTTCATGAAGAAACGCTCCGCAAGCTTTCCAAGCTTTATCTGTACGATTGCCTGAGGGCGAACAAGGCACTGGCGGCATGGGGCGTCGAAGGCCGCGTTCCGTTTCTCGACAAGGAGTTTCTTGACATTGCCATGCGCCTGAACCCTGCCGCTAAGATGTGTCCGGGCAAGACCATCGAAAAGAAGATCGTGCGCGAGGCTTTCGCCGGCATGTTGCCCGAGAGCGTGCTCTGGAGGCAGAAGGAACAGTTCAGCGACGGAGTGGGGTATAGCTGGATCGACACGCTGAAGGAGATGACCTCGAAAGCGGTGTCGGACGAGCAGATGGCGCATGCCGCGGAGCGTTTTCCCGTAAACCCTCCGCGCAACAAGGAAGAATATTATTACCGCAGCATATTCGAAGAATATTTTCCCAGCGAAAGTGCCGCGCGCAGCGTGCCCAGCGTGCCGAGCGTAGCATGTTCCACGGCTGAGGCTCTGGCCTGGGACGAGGCTTTCAAGAATATGAACGAGCCGAGCGGACGCGCTGTGGCCGGAGTGCATGAAGATGCTTATTGATTTATGAAAAGGAAAATTGAATTTACAAAGATGCAGGGGCTGGGCAACGATTACATCTATGTTGATGTGATGAAGTATCCGCTGCCCGATCCTGAACGGTATGCGGTGGAGTGGAGCCGTCCGCATACGGGTATCGGAAGCGACGGGCTGGTGCTTATCGGCCGGTCGGACAGGGCGGATTTCAGCATGCGCATATTCAACGCCGACGGATCGGAGGCGAAGATGTGCGGAAATGCCAGCCGCTGCATAGGAAAGTATCTCTACGAGAAAGGGCTGACCGGCAAAACCGAGATTCTGCTTGACACGCTTTCGGGGGTGAAAGTGCTTCATCTGTTTCCGGAGCAGGGTGTGGTGAACCGTGTCAGCGTGGATATGGGAGTTCCTGCCGACATTCATCCGGTGACTTTGGGCGATGGCTTTCCTTATGCGGAGGGGATTGCCGTGTCGATGGGAAATCCGCATCTGGTGATTTTCGTGGACGACATTTCGCAGGTTGCCTTGCAGGATGTGGGACCGGTTTTGGAACGTCATCCGCTGTTCCCCGACAGGGTGAACGTGGAGTTTGCCCAGGTGATTGGCGAAGGAGAGATCCGGATGAGGGTATGGGAGCGCGGTTCCGGCATTACTCAGGCTTGCGGTACGGGAGCTTGCGCTACGGCTGTGGCCGCTTTGTTTGCGGGGCGTTGCAGAAACGAGTCGGATGTTGTGATGGACGGCGGCGTCCTCCATATCCGCTGGACGGGAGAGGGCGGCCATCTGTTCATGACCGGGCCTGCCGTAAAGGTTTTCGATGGTGTAATAGAAATAAGTTAGTCGTATGGTATCAGTAAATGAAAACTTCATAAAGCTTCCGGGAAACTATCTCTTCTCGGAGGTAGCCAAAAGAGTCAGTGCGTTCAAGGCGTCCCATCCGGAAGCCCGTTTGATACGCTTGGGCATCGGTGATGTGACGCGTCCCCTTCCGCAGGCTTCTGTCGAGGCGATGCACAGGGCGGTGGATGAGATGGCACATGCGGAAAGTTTCCACGGATACGGTCCGGAGCAGGGATATGATTTTCTGCGCGAAGCCATCGTGCGGCATGACTTCGGCGAATTGGGAATCGGTCTGTCGGCGGATGAGATTTTTGTCAGTGACGGGGCGAAGAGCGATACAGGGAACTTCACAGACATTCTGGGAAGCCGGAATACGGTGGCTGTAACCGATCCCGTCTATCCGGTCTATGTGGACAGCAATGTGATGGGCGGACGTGCGGGCGACCTTCTTTCCGACGGGCGCTGGAGCGACATTGTCTACCTGCCTTGTACGGCGGAAAACGCCTTCATACCCGAACTTCCGAAGCGTCGGGCGGACATCATTTATCTGTGTTATCCCAACAATCCGACGGGTACGACCCTGACCCGCGCACAACTGAAAGAGTGGGTGGACTATGCGTTGGCAAACGGCTCGCTGATTCTGTTTGACGCTGCCTACGAGGCCTTTATCAGCGAAGACGACGTGCCTCATTCCATTTACGAGATCGAAGGGGCGAGAGGGTGTGCGGTTGAGTTCCGGAGCTTTTCGAAAACCGCAGGATTTACGGGCGTGCGTTGCGGCTATACGGTCGTTCCGAAAGAAGTGTCCGGCACTGACGGGCAAGGAAACCATGTGCCGCTGCACCGTTTGTGGAACCGCAGGCAATGCACCAAGTTCAACGGGACAAGCTATATAACCCAGCGCGGGGCTGAGGCCGTCTATTCTCCGGAAGGCCGGAAGCAGGTCAGAGAAACCATAGACTATTACATGGGCAACGCGAAACTGATGTGCGATACCCTCCGCCGTGCAGGATTCAACGTTTATGGCGGAGTGAACTCGCCCTACCTGTGGGTGAAGACCCCCGACGGCATCGGTTCGTGGGAGTTTTTCGACAGGTTGCTGCGCGATGTGCATGTGGTGGGCACTCCCGGAGTAGGGTTCGGTCCGAGCGGTGAAGGATACCTCCGGTTTACATCCTTCGGAAGCCGCGAGGATTGCCGGGAAGCCATGGACCGCATTGCCGCATGGAAAGTATAGCAAATCGGTCTGGCTTCGTAAAAGCAAACCGTATGGAACTGTAAACCGCATCGTGGATTCTGTATTTCACGATGCGGTTTGTATATTCCACATCGTGGAATGTATAATCCACAGTGTGGAACGGACTTTCCAGCCGTGTCCGACGGATTGCTCATCTGTTTTCCAGAACTTTCCTTGCCGCTTCCCGTCCTCCTTCCATGATGTCTTTGGCGCGGTAGAATTCCATCATCTCAAAGCGGGATGCAGGGATGCTTATCAGTATGTCGGGCGGGAGGTTGCGCAGTTCGTTGCGCGTGATTTCCTGCATCATCATCCGCGACGAGGCTGTGAGCAGCTGGTAGGGGCTCAGATGTGGGATGGGCCTTGCTTCTCCCGCGGCATTCACGTCGACGGCTATCACGATATCTCCCTCCGTGCGGCGTATGTGGCGCAGGGGAAGAGGATTCAGCAGTCCTCCGTCCACGAGCGTTCTGCCGTCTTTCTTGAAAGGGTGGAACACCATGGGGATGGATATCGACGCGCGTATGGCATCGAACAGGTTTCCCGATTCGAACACAACTTCACATTCGTTGATTATGTCGGTTGCAAGGGCCGTATACGGAAGCGGGAGCGACTCGATGCTTACGTCGGGAACAATCTGCCGCAGTTCCTGCATGAAGCGGTTTCCTTTCACCATGCCTTCACGGTTCAGCTTCACGTCGGCAAAGTAGAACATCTTTTTCCGGTCCCACCCGCATATCCATTGTTTGCACTCTTCCAGCTTTCCTGTGGCATACATGGCTCCGACAATCGCTCCCATCGAAGTTCCCGCAATGGAGGTGATTTCATAGCCGTGCGCGAGCAGTTCTTCGATGACACCGATGTGGGCGATTCCTCTGGCACCGCCCATGGATAGCACTAAGGCGACTTTCTGTTTGTCCATATTTGGCGAAGTTTGTTTCTTTTGTGGCTAAAGTTATTTATTTTTACGTTCACGGGCAACGATTTTTGTCGGAAACTCCGTAGCTTTGCACTGTTAAATTGATTGAATGATGGATATGCATACAAGAGAAGAAAAGATGGAGGCGTTCGGCCGTCTGCTGGACGTGCTTGACGAACTGAGAGTGAAATGTCCGTGGGACCGGAAGCAGACGAACGAAAGCCTGCGTCCGAATACGATTGAGGAGGTGTATGAACTTTGCGACGCGCTGATGAAGGATGACAAGAAAAACATCTGCAAGGAATTGGGCGACGTGCTCCTCCACGTGATATTTTATGCCAAGATCGGGAGCGAGTCCGGCGACTTTGACATCAAGGACGTTTGCGACAAGCTCTGCGACAAGCTGATCTTCCGCCACCCGCATGTGTTCGGTGAAGTGCAGGCGGATACGGCCGAAAAGGTTTCGGAGAACTGGGAGCAGATCAAACTGAAGGAAAAAGACGGAAACAAGTCTGTGCTGAGCGGGGTGCCCGAAGCGCTTCCGTCGCTCATCAAGGCCTACCGCATCCAGGACAAGGCCCGCAACGTGGGCTTCGACTGGGAAGAGCGCGAGCAGGTATGGACAAAGGTGAAGGAGGAAATCGGAGAGTTTGAGTCGGAAGTGGGGCAGATGGACAAAGACAAGGCCGAAGCTGAATTCGGGGATGTGATGTTCAGCCTGGTCAATGCGGCCCGCCTCTATAAGATAAATCCCGACAATGCGCTGGAACGCACCAACCAGAAATTCATCCGCCGCTTCAATTATCTGGAGGAACATACGATAAAAGAGGGAAAGAACCTGGCAGACATGTCGCTCGAAGAAATGGATGCCATCTGGGACGAGGCGAAAGGCAAAGGGCTGTAGGAACAGCCCTTGCATGGAACAAAACTTGTTTGGCCTTTAAATTTAAGTTATGAACTGAACGGCAAAATCGTCATTTATCAGAAAAGGAACTGAACCGGGAAATCAGCGGGAACAGCCTGTAAGTGTCCGGCTGGATGAGATGCAGGCTCTGAGGCATTGGCTTGAACAATGTGCTGCTTTTCGCTGAAAAAATGTGTTCCGGCGGCTAAAATCACTGTTTCCTGTGATTTCCTGTATTTCTAAAACCGCTTTCTTTGTTGTATGGAAAGATGGATAATGTATCCTGTAAATGAATGTACGTATGGGAAAGTGGAAAAGAAGGAAATTGGATTTGCCGGGAGCCATAGGAGCCTTGTTGCTGTTGGTCGTTTCGCTGGTATGCGGTTGGGCTATGTTTGCTGTGTCAGGCATGGAAAACTACGAGCCTCTGCTGAAGACTGTCAGATACTCTCTGAATTGGGAGATGGGCATGGGTTTCTATGACAAGCCAGGAGGAACGGAGCAGATGGTGATGTATCCCGAAGATGGAGCGGACCCTTCGCTGGTGCCTGAAAAGAAGGAAGGGGAACGCTGGCTGGATACCGGCAAGCTGAAGGTGGACAAGCCCTCGGACGGATGGGCCAAGGTAGACATAGGCGACGATGGAGAACCGCTGTATGTGGAGGAGCAGTACGTTATCTCGAAAGAAGGTGCCATGTTCGAGGGCAGGCAAGGAGAGAATACCTTCCTTACCGTCGGCGCAAAGAACCTGCCTCCTTCCGGGTGGATAAAGCTGCTGGGCTTTCTGGTATATTTCTCCCTCTATTTTCCCCTGTTCGCCATATTCCGCTGGGGATTCGATACAGAAGAACATACCCGGAGGGTTATGAAGCATGTTTCGTGGATAGTGTATGCAGGCTTGGCCTACTTCATTATATTATATACACTGAAATTTGTGTGCGGTTATAATGTGGACAGGTACTGGTTCGTGTCGGCTACCGTCCTTGGCAATACTTTCTACTCCATAGCCAACATGGTGTTGGGCATTATCGGATGTTTGGCCATGGTGTTCTTTGTCTGGATATGGTACATGAACTCCGTTGCTTCCACTCTCTCCGGACTTTTGCGGAATGTAGGCTGGAGAGGTTTCTTCCTGCTGATATTCGCGGCCTATTTCCTTTGGATGTTCTTGGGGGTGGCAATTATGCTTGCTTCGATTATTCTGATTGTTTATTTGATAATAATTATCGTGCCGGCAGTAATGGCCGATATTGCGGGAAATGGTGGAAGCAGGAGCAAGTCAGATGCTCCACTCTACAACTGCTGTGCTTCGTGCGCCCGTTATGATGGTTCGGGCCATTGTTACGAAGGTAGGGAAGTACATGATCCGTTGGTTCAATGTTGCCGCAAGTATCACCGCAACGTTTGATCGTGTTAGTAGCATGTGCGGTCTTGTGAGGTATGCTGTCACTGAAAGCGTAACCTCTAATGTGAAACTTATAAACTAATGATGACTGAAACCCTAAAACATACATGATTATGAAGATTAACAGGAAAACAACATTGTGGGCCTTGTTCCTGCTGTTTGGATTGGCCGCTTGCAGTGATGATGAAGAAGGCAATGGCAGCATCATGCTGACAAACGGAACGCAGACATCTCAAACTATTTATGCCGATGAAACAACGGATAACTCCGGCGGCATACACTTCACCGCCGCGGCGGATTGGACGGCTTCCGTCATTCCCGTCACTTCCCGGGCCGAGGGAGGCAGTTCGGTGGACTGGCTGTCGTTGAGTGCCTACAGCGGTGGCCCGGGTGAATACACCCTGACTCTGACTTTGAAGAAGAACACGACCGGGCAAGACCGCAAGGCGAAGATTGAAATTGTGTGCGCGGACGATGTTATCACCATTACGGTGGAACAGAAAGGAACGACCGAAGAGGGCGAAAGTCTTGTGGAACCGACAGAGCCGGATGGAGAGAAATATTTTGTAAAGCGTATAGATGAGATTCGCCATAACTCTTCCGGAGGTACCGACACGAATATTATCTATTTCGAGTATGACGAGTCTGGCCGGATTGCCTTGGTAAAGGCTGATGAAGGGGGCGAAGGAGATGAAAAGGACATGTACTACACAGCATATGAGTTCGGTGGCAATACCATCACAGTCCGGCAGTATTATCCGGGTGACAATGCAGCAAGAGCGATGCTGAAGATGCCGGAGAGTAACGTGTGCAGGCACTTCCTCAAAACGAGGGCCACTTACGGGCAGGAAGATGTCACCGTCTTCACTTTGGATGAGGAAGGCAAAGCTACTGTTATTGATTATGAGTGGTATGATGGAAGAGGTGTGGTGGCAGGCTCAGCCAACGTGCAGTATGATGAGAACGGTTATCTCATTGGCGGTACGGAATCCTACACTGTGTCCTACAATCCCGGTCAAGTCTATGAGTTTGTGTCTAAAGCCGAATGGCTGAACGGTAACCTTGTGAAGGTAATGCAGGATGGCGGTGCAGAAAACAGTGAGGACAATATGGCTGAAATGAGATACGAGAATTCCGCTTACATCAATAATTCCAAGGTGAATCTGGACTTCACTTGGATCATCTGCGAAAGCGAGTGGATGAATTGCTTCATTACCGACATGGCAAGTACGGCAAATATCTTTGGCTACATGGGCAAGCATAGTGAACTGATGATGACACACGAATCTGACCGTATATATTATGGCAGCAATGCGCAGTACACTTACGAGTATGATGATTTGCAACGGCCTGTCAAGATTTATAAAGAGTGTGTCCCGCACGATGATTCATTTGGTTCCGGAAGCACATACACTTACCTCATCACCTACGCTGAATAGAGTGTGGAGTTGGTGTCATAATGTATGACAACGGCTCTCAACTGGAATTTATCTTCTTCCCACATCAGACTTTTGCCAAGATTTGTTTACCTTTGCCCTGTCAATTATATTTTACAGAAAAAACATGGATAGGACGATTATTACAGTAGTTGGAAAAGATACTGTAGGTATCATAGCCAAGGTTTGCACCTGGCTGGCAGACAACAATGTGAATATCCTTGATATCACGCAGACCATCGTGCAGGGATACTTCAACATGATGATGATTGTGGATATGGAGAAAATGGAGAAGCCCTTCGAGCAGGCTGTCAATGAACTGGATGAAGTAGGGCGGCAGATGGGCGTGCAGATCAAGTGTCAGAGAGAAGAAATATTCGACAAGATGCACCGCATCTGACAGCTTTGTCGTACCTTAATATAATGCAGTTTTTATGATCAATATATCGGAGGTTATCGAAACCAATAAAATGATTGACCAGGAGAATCTGGATGTGCGCACCATCACGATGGGAATCAGTCTGCTGGACTGTGCGGACAGCGATCTGGATGTGCTCTGCCGGAAAATCTATGACAAAATGACGAGGCTTGCCCGCAACCTGGTGAAGACGGGCGAGGAAATCTCGAAAGAATACGGAATACCTATCGTCAACAAGCGCATTTCTGTTACGCCGATAGCTTTGGTGGGAGGAGCGGCATGCAACACTCCCGATGACTATGTGAAGATTGCGCTGACCTTGGATAAGGTGGCGGAAGAGTTAGGCGTGAACTTTATCGGAGGCTATTCGGCCATTGTTTCCAAAGGGATGACTCGCAGTGACGAACTGCTTATCCGTTCGATTCCGAAGTCTTTGGCGTGTACGGAGCGTATTTGCAGTTCGGTCAATGTAGGTTCTACAAAGACCGGAATCAACATGGATGCCGTGAAGCTGATGGGAGAAATCGTGAAGGAAACGGCCGAAATGACGAAAGAGCGTGACTCGCTCGGGTGCGCCAAGCTGGTTGTCCTGTGCAATGCTCCCGACGACAACCCCTTTATGGCCGGCGCGTTCCACGGCGTTTCGGAAGCGGATGCGATTATCAACGTAGGCGTCAGCGGTCCGGGCGTTGTGAAGTATGCGCTCGAGCAAATCCGTGGCGCCAGCTTTGAGGTGCTGTGCGAAACCATCAAGCGCACCGCGTTCAAGATTACCCGTGTGGGACAGCTGGTGGCTCAGGAGGCTTCCCGCCGCTTGGGCGTTCCGTTCGGAATTATTGATCTTTCGCTGGCTCCTACACCGGCTGTGGGCGACAGCGTGGCTGAGGTTCTTCAAGAAATCGGACTTGAATATCCGGGAGCTCCGGGAACTACGGCGGCGTTGGCTTTGCTGAACGATCAGGTGAAGAAGGGAGGCGTGATGGCTTCATCGTATGTAGGAGGGCTGAGCGGAGCGTTCATTCCTGTGAGTGAAGACCAGGGAATGATTGACGCGGTTGAAGCGGGTGCCCTTGGCATTGAGAAGCTTGAGGCGATGACCTGCGTCTGCTCGGTCGGTCTGGATATGATTGCTGTTCCCAGCGATACTTCGGCTGCGACCATTTCGGGCATTATTGCAGATGAGGCCGCTATCGGAATGGTGAACCAGAAGACTACGGCTGTACGCATCATTCCCGTTGTCGGCAAGAACGTGGGAGAGAGAGTGGAGTTCGGAGGACTGTTGGGATATGCGCCTGTGATGCCGGTCAACCGCTTCAGTTGCGAGGCTTTTGTGAACCGTGGAGGCCGCATTCCAGCCCCGATTCATAGCTTTAAGAATTGAGTATGGCAGAGAGCAGTTATCTGGACGAACTGAACGAAAGTCAGCGCAAGGCTGTCCTTTATAACGACGGACCCATGCTGGTGATAGCCGGGGCCGGATCGGGAAAGACGCGCGTACTGACTTATAAGATTGCTTATTTGTTGGACCACGGTTATGAGCCGTGGTCTGTTCTTGCCTTGACTTTTACAAACAAGGCGGCAAGGGAAATGAAGGAGCGCATTGCGCGCCAGGTGGGCATCGACAGAGCCCGCTATCTGTGGATGGGCACGTTCCATTCCATCTTTTCGCGCATACTCCGGATGGAGGCGGAAAAGATCGGCTTCACTTCCAGTTTTACCATTTACGATTCGGCAGACTCGAAAAGTCTGATCAAGGCAATCGTCAAGGAGCTTCAGCTTGACGACAAGGTGTATAAGCCCGGAATGATACAGAGCCGCATCAGCAATGCGAAAAACCATCTGGTATCTCCTCAGGCTTATGCGGCGAGCGCGGAGATGAGGGAGGCCGACAAGGCTGCCAAAATCCCTCTTGCAGGTGATATTTACCTCCGCTATTGCGAGCGGTGCCGTCAGGGCAATGCGATGGACTTTGACGATCTGCTGGTTTATACCTACCGTCTTTTCAGGGAACATCCGGATGTCTGCAAAGGATATGCTGCCAAGTTCCGTTATGTGCTGGTTGATGAATATCAGGACACGAACTATGCCCAGCACTGCATCGTGCTGCAGCTTACGCAGGAACATCGGCGCATCTGTGTGGTGGGAGATGATGCGCAGAGCATTTACTCTTTCCGCGGAGCGAACATCGACAACATCTTGAATTTTACCCGTCAGTACAAGGATGCTCTCCTGTTCAAGCTGGAGCAGAACTACCGGTCTACGCAGACCATCGTGAAGGCGGCGAACAGCCTGATAGAAAAGAACCGCCAGCAGATTCAGAAGAATGTGTTCTCCGAGAACGACAAAGGAGAACCGATTCCTGTTTCATGCGCCTACAGCGATGTGGAGGAGGGTGAAATCGTGGCCAACAAGATTGTTGAGCTTCATCGGCGCGGCGGATATGATTATCATGACTGTGCGGTGCTGTACCGCACGAATGCGCAGAGCCGTATCTTTGAAGAGGCATTGCGCAGGAAAGGGATCCCTTATCAGGTGTATGGGGGACTTTCGTTCTATCAGCGGAAAGAGATCAAGGATGTGATCGCTTATTTCCGCCTGGCTGTCAATCCGAACGATGAGGAGGCATTCAAGCGGGTGATCAATTACCCGGCGAGAGGAATAGGAGATACGACCTTGAACAAGCTGGTTGATGCGGCCACGAAGCAGCATGTCAGCCTTTGGGAAGTGCTGAACGAGCCTTTGGCTTACGGGTTGTCTTTGAATAAGGGGACGGCTGCCAAACTTCAGGCTTTCCGTGACCTGATAGCCGGATTTGTCAGCGGTGCTCCGGAGAAGGATGCCTATACTTTGGGGCAGGACATCGTGCGCCGTTCGGGTATCATCAATGACATTTATCAGGACCGTACTCCCGAGAATCTGAGCCGTCAGGAAAATATTGAAGAGCTTATTAGCGGAATCCACGATTTCTGTTCCGACAGGGAAGAAGAGGGAGATAGCCATATTCTGCTTGCCGATTATCTGTCGGAGGTGTCGTTGCTCACCGACCAGGACGGCGAAAAGGATGATAATGTATCGAAAGTGACACTGATGACCATTCATTCGGCCAAAGGTCTTGAGTTTCCCAATGTGTTTGTCGTAGGGATGGAAGAAGGTCTTTTTCCCGGAATTTCGGCCGACAATCCCCGGTCGCTCGAGGAAGAAAGGCGTCTGTTCTACGTGGCTATAACGCGGGCCGAATCGCATTGTTATCTCTCGTATGCAAAAAGCCGTTTCCGCTATGGGAAGATGGAGTTCGGCAATCCCAGCCGCTTCTTGCGCGATATAGACACGAAGTTTCTTTGTTTACCCGCTGGAGAGCAGCTTGCTCGTCAGGTAGAGATTGGTGCAGGGCGATTCAGAAAAGAAATAGCCGGGGGCTTCCGCCGTCCGGAAGTCAGATCGTATGACACGGGCGGGCCTTCGATGTTTGACGGAGGCGAGATGCCGCAGGAGCCGCATCGCTTTGTTGCTCCACGCAAGTTGCGGAAAATCGATTCCTCGTCCGTGCCGGCATCTTCAAGTGTCGGGCAAATGTCCGGAGATTCACTGGAGGGAAAGCACATCGAGCACGAGCGGTTCGGACGGGGAGTGGTAGAGAAGGTAGAAGGCGCAGGCGACAACCGCAAGGCTACCGTACGTTTTGAAAATGCCGGAGTCAAGCAGCTGCTGCTGAAGTTTGCCCGCTTCAAAGTGTGTGAATAACGGAATAAAGAAAAGAAAGATGATGATAAAAGATATGAACCAGATTCCTTCCCCCTGCTATGTGATGGAGGAAGAGCTGCTCAGAAAGAACCTGAGCCTGATAAAGCATGTGGCCGATACGGCCGGAGTGGAAATCATTTTGGCTTTTAAGGCATTCGCCATGTGGAAGTCGTTCCCGATTTTCCGCGAGTACATACATAGCACGACAGCCAGCTCGGAATATGAGGCGCGGCTTGCGTTTGAAGAGTTCGGGAGCAAGGCGCATGCCTATTCACCGGCTTATACGGAGCAGAATTTTCCTTTGTTCCTGAAGTATTGCAGCCATATCACCTTCAATTCGCTTTCTCAGTACGAGCGTTTTTATCCGATGGCGAAAGGAAAGCCGGTTTCGTGCGGCATTCGCGTGAATCCGGAATATTCGGAGGTGGAGGTAGAACTTTACAATCCGTGTGCTCCCGGAACTCGTTTCGGGGTTACTTCTGATTTGCTTCCCGAACGTTTGCCTGAAGGCATCGAAGGCTTTCATTGCCATTGCCATTGCGAGTCGAGCTCGTATGAACTGGAGCGCACATTGGCTCATATCGAGGAGAAGTTCAGCCGTTGGTTCCCTCAGTTGAAGTGGCTGAATCTGGGCGGAGGCCATCTGATGACGCGCAAGGATTATGATGTCGACCATCTGATACGCTTGCTTCAAGGCCTTAGGTCGCGCTATCCCCATCTGATGATTGTCCTGGAGCCTGGCTCTGCATTTGCCTGGCAAACCGGGCCGTTGGTGTCGTCGGTAGTTGACGTGGTTGAGAGCAGGGGGATCCGCACAGCCATTCTTGATGTAAGTTTTACTTGTCACATGCCCGATTGTCTGGAGATGCCTTATCAGCCCCGTGTGCGCGGAGCGGAGTCGCTGCCTCCCGAGGCGGTGAAGAATGCGGCTCCGGAGGATCATGTTTACCGTCTTGGAGGAAACAGTTGCCTGAGCGGGGACTATATGGGAAGCTGGAAATTCGATCATGAGCTTCAGGCGGGCGACCGGATTGTGTTTGAGGATATGATCCACTATACGATGGTGAAGACGACAATGTTCAACGGCATCCATCATCCGTCTGTCGCTTTGCTTCATACTGGAGGGGAACTGGAGATTTATCGCACGTTCCGCTACGAAGATTACCGCGACAGAATGTGCTGAAACGTGCTTTTGAATGATATTTTAGGGAAAAACGGTAAAAAAAAGCGCATAAGTTTTGGAGGTTTCAGAAAAAACACTACCTTTGCACTCGCAATTGAGAAACAGATAGCTCAAAAGTTGCGGAAATAGCTCAGTTGGTAGAGCACAACCTTGCCAAGGTTGGGGTCGCGA